>Ga0209642_10003163_pt1 | contig 10682 bp, 6 predicted proteins | sample RifCSP19_2_FD_184025 | JGI IMG/M metagenome (GOLD analysis project Ga0209642, IMG submission 184025) | Soil microbial communities from Rifle, Colorado - Rifle CSP2_sed 19_2 (SPAdes) (version 2) | ecosystem: Environmental > Terrestrial > Deep subsurface > Rock core/Sediment | place: Rifle... | reverse complement strand
GACCCTCGGGCATCCCGATGAGCTGCACAGCGTCGGCCGCAGCAACAGCGATAACGAGCGCTTGTGGATCGGCCATACCGATGTCTTCGGCGGCGCTCACGATGATTCGCCTCGCGATGAAGCGTGGATCCTCGCCCGCCTCAATCATGCTAGCGTACAGCTCCGGGAAAACTGCCGGGTACTTTCTGATTGCGTTTGCCAGGCCTGATCCCGCTTCGATATCTTCACGCAGGGACTTTACTATCTTTCTGAAAGCCTCAGCCGATGCTTGCCGTTCAAGGGTGAATAGCGCCTTTGTAAGCGGCACGCCCGCGCCGAAGAGCGTTGCGAGCTGGCGGCTGAAGATTATCAACTCTTGAGGAGGTACCTTCTCGAAATAATGTTTGAGGTCAGGGAGCCTGAAAGATGCCTTGCCGGGCATGATTTTAATGGGGATGAGGCCCATCCTGTCGAGGGAAGCCTCTATCTCGTTCATGCTTGCCGCCTCAAGCGAGCCCCTGACCAGCGCGCCTGATTTATCCCTTGCCCTGTAGAGGAATGAAGGCATGACTACCGTTGACCGAGGCCGTGGGTCTTGAAAGGCAGGCCGCTGAGAAGCGAATTATTTATTTTATAAATTTTTTTCAGCATGTTCATCAATTCAAAGGCTTTTTAATCTACTATCTGTGTTGCCTGAAGCACCTCTTCAATCGTAGTGTGCCCGGCCAGCGCTGTGCGTATGCCCTGGTGGCGGAGCGTCCTGAACCCCTTTTTCCTTGCGGCTTCAAGCACGGCATTGCCTGGGGCTTTGGCGAGTATGAGCGACCTTATCTCTTCGTCCAGGAGCAGCACCTCGTAGATGCCGACCCTGCCCTTGAGCCCGGTCCCCTTGCATGACGCACAGCCCGCGCCCCTGTAGAACTGCGGCGTCTTTCCCTGAAATCTTACGCCAAGCTCTTCGAGCATTTTCGGGTCAGCGTCAAAAGGAGCGCTGCACGACTTGCAGAGCTTCCTTATGAGCCGTTGTCCCACGATGCATGAGACGGCAGATGAGACGAGATAAGGCTCTATGCCCATGTCCAGCAGCCTTGAAATTGTCCCTACCGCGTCGTTCGTATGTATGGTCGATATGACGAGGTGTCCGGTCAATGCCGCGTGTATAGCTATCTCGGCGGTCTCCCTGTCTCTTATCTCGCCTATCATAATTATGTCAGGGTCCTGCCTCAGTATGTGCCTGAGCGCGCCCGCGAAGGTGATGCCCACTTTAGGGTTTACCTGCACCTGGTTTACGCGCTTCAGGTGATACTCGACAGGGTCTTCTACTGTGACGAGGTTTTTCTCAAGCGTGTTGACGAGGCTTAAAAGCGTGTAGGCGGTGGTAGTCTTTCCACTCCCGGTCGGGCCTGTAAGGAGTATCATCCCAAAGGGCCTCTTGACGACCTTCTTCAGTATGTCGAGAGTGTCCGGCAGCGGTGTCAGGCGCTCAAGGTCGAGCGTCATCGAGCCCTTGTCCAGAAGCCTCATTACGGCCTTTTCTCCGAATATTGTCGGAAGGGTCGAAAGCCTGATGTCGATGTCGCGGCTCCCGACCTGGACGGCGAACCGGCCGTCCTGCGGAAGCCTTTTTTCGGCTATGTCCAGCTCGCCTAAAATCTTAATCCTCGAAAGCACGGCCGCATGGAGCTTCAACGGCAGGTTCACGGTCTCCTGCAGCACGCCGTCTACCCTGGAGCGCACCCTGAGGATGTCTTCGTCAGGCTCAACATGTATGTCGGAAGCCCCGTCCATCACGGCCTTTGAAAGGAGGTGGTTCACGAGCTGGACTATCGAGGTCTCACCGGCGATCTTCTCGAGCTTTTCAGGCAGTTCGTCTTCGCCCTTCAAAAGCTCAATGCCCAGGGCCTGCACCTTGTTCACGGCCTCCTCAAGCGACGAGCCCATGCCCCTGTACTGGCCGAGGGTCTTCATTATCTCGGTCTCGGTCGTGACCACCGGCTCGATATTGAGATTGGTCAATTTTTTCAATTCGTCTATGGCGAAGACATTGAGAGGGTCGAGCATGGCAGCCTTCATGGTGTCGCCTTCCAAAGAGAACGGGATGACCATGTACTTTTTCGCGACCGCCTCAGGCACGAGCTTTAAGACCTCAGGCTCGATGATGACGCTGGAGAGCATTACCGAAGGGATGCCGTACTGGTCCCCGAGGCCGTCCGAGATGTCCTTTTCAGTGCAGTAGCCGAGGTTGACCAGCACCTTGCCGACTCGCTCGTTGGTCCTCTTGCCGACGGCAAGGACTTCCGTAAGCTGGGCCTGGTTGATGATCCCCTTTTGCTTGAGTATCTCTCCGAGCGGCTGGAGCTTTTTGATTACAGGCATGTTCAACCTGAAAGGCCGCATTATAAGCCGGATGGAGTTTTACAGAGACTTGTCCGATAGATGAAAGGCTGTCAAGAGCTTGCATGAAAACGCAGAGCGAGCTTATCCCCCGCAGCTCGTATAGGGGGAAGCGAGCGAAAATAGAAACAGATATGCCCTATGTTTTGAAGGTCCCAGGTGGTTTGACGAGGAGAGTTAAATTATATTAAGAAATGCTTTAAAATAAAAGGAAAAATTACAGGAGCGGGTGAAAATAAAAAAGAGCCCGGCCCCTTTCGGGGCCGGGCTTTGTTAAACGGATTAGCTTAACCTACGAACGAGCACTTGGAGGCCGCTGTCCTGGTGTCCATGTTGCGGCCCCTGTTGATGTGGTCGTCTATCTCAGCGGCGCAGCCTATCATCCTTCCGAAGAGGAAGGTGGTAAAGGCCGCGGACTCTACTTCCCTGTCCGCCATCTTGCCGGAGTTGAACGCCTCCCAGACGATCTTCAGGAGAATCACGGCGATGACAGCGTCCACATTGACGCAGTAGACATTGCTTGAGACCTTGTTCTCGAAGAGCGACTTTACGAGGCCGTGGTAGAAGTCGAGGAATACATTGTATATGCCCTTTTCCTCGAAGAGCTCAGCCACGAACCTTTCCCTGGGATCGTAGTTAACTTCTTTGCCCTTGAAGACCGGGTGGTTTACGCAGGGTATCTTTATGTACTCGATGTTGCCGAGCGCCTTCTGGTCTGTCTTGTACTTGGCGTACCCCTTCGCGTACTCGTTGGCAATGGCCTTGAGGTCAATGCCGTGCTTCTTGCTGGACGGGTCGGTAAGGCCACGGCCCTTGAACCTGTCGATAAGGAACGCTATCGCCTCGAAGCCGTTTCCGCCGTGTGCAAAGCCCGTGTGCGTAAGAAAGCCCACGAAAGCCTTGTTTATCTGAACCCTTGCCGGGTCTTCGGGGCCGTCAGAGCTTACCGCGCCCTTGGAGCCCTGGGCAGAGATGGTGCCCGGGCCGTTGGAGATGATGAGCCCGAGGAGCATGGAGAACTCGAAGCGCTCTTTCTCGTTGGGCTTTCTTCCGATAAGGGCCAGGAAAGCCGCGTCGGTGAAAGACCAGCTTGAGACGAGATCGTCGTTCTTCACGCCGCAGAAGCTGTCCTTTGTCTGCCTTGAGGCCGGAACAGAGCACCCGACGAAAGATGAGAATATCCTGGAGTACCACGGCAGGGCCGTGAGAGTTATCTTGGAGATGCTCCTCTTGATGAGGGGCTCCCAGCCAAGCGTAGCCCAGATGGCGGCCAGGAGAGCGTCAGTCGAGGGACTGCCGCCTGACGCTTCCTTCACAAACTCGATGAATACGGACTTCTTGCCGAGGCCGTCAACCCTGTTCAGGAGCGTCTTGGCCGTTGCGTCGTCCTTGCCTGCCGCGAGCGACTTTTTCGCGTCAGTGGATACTGCCTTGAGGAGGGGCGAGTAATCGAACTTGTCGGTCGCACTCTGGAGGCCGGAAGTCTGGAAAGTCTCCATGAGGAGGTTCGAGGCATCGAGGGCCGCCCTCACCTTGCCTTTGCCTATTATCGATATGGCAGCGGAAAGTACGCTGTTCGGCGAGCTTTCAGCTTCCCTTGCGGCATCGGCCGCTATATTTGCCGGCTCACCATGCTGGTTCAGGTACGCGTTAAAGGCCGCGTTCGCGAGGTTTTTGCCGTACTCGTCCGGGTACCTCTTGAGGAGCGAGAAGACGAGGTTCTCTTCGAGAGACTTCTTTGAACAGTCGAGTATGGACGCGTTATGGACCTTGGTCACCTGCGTTACCGGGTCCATCATGGAGGCCGCTGAAGCGTCCTTCATCGACTGCCTCGGGAACTGCGCGCCAATCTGCTTGTTAATGTGCTCTATCTGCTCGTCATAAGGGCTCTCGGCCCTCACGGGCGCCATGTCCAGTTCCTTTGGGACCTGGATGGTCGAGTTGCTTCCGAACCAGCACTTGAGCGAAAGGTCGCCCTTGGGCGCGAAGTCGGGCTTCACGCCGTTAAGCTCCATCACCTTTGACAGGGCTTCCGGTATGTGGGCTATGTTAGTGACGACCGCTCCCTTTTTCGAGAATACGGGGGCCTGCGGCGTATAGATGTCCTTAACGCCGAAGTAGTCCATGAACCACTTTTCTTTGGCGTTGGCGTCGTCGCCTGATCCGGCGAGGCTTCCCGCGTGTCCACAGGCCTTCGTGAGCCTCGCCTTCCAGCGTCCGACCACGCAAGCGACAGTGGGCTTGTTTATCTCGAGTTCGTGCTCGTAGTACCCGCCCGGCTCGACATAAATGATGGCGCCCTTTGACCTGTCGTCGTTATCCAGGGCGTGGAAGAACTCCCTTGGGCCGTAGTGTATGTACACATCCTTGCCGCTGGAGACGGATGTCGTAGTGCCCCAGCCTTTGGTAAGGAGGTAGACAGCCATGGTCGTGGTGAAGTTGCCGGAGTTCGAGAACAGGGCTATGGAGCCCTTTACAAGCGATTCTTCCGGCTTGTTGCCGCCGAGCGCGCCGCCTATTCTCACCTGGTTCCAGGCATCCGCCACTCCGAGGCAGTTTCCGCCGAAGACATCGATGCCGTTGGTCTGGCAGATGGCCCTTATTATCCTCGCGTCAGACGCTGAGATTTTTTCAGTGAGGATGATGACTTTTTTGAGGTCGCGGTTGTGCTTTACCGCTTCGGCTACGCCGTCCTTTACGCCTGAAGGCGGAAGGTATACCACGGCGGTGTTGAACTTGAGGCCCGCTTTCAAGCCCTCCTTGACGGAGTTGAAGACCGGTATCTTGCCTATCTTGGTATCAAGCGCCTGCCCCGACCTTCCGGGCATCGTGCCGAACACGATGTTGCCGCCGGAGTAGATGTGGCTTACCGGGGTAACCGTGCGGCTCTCGTTGCCGAGTATGTTGAGGACGCATACCCTGTCTTCCTTTGTGGCAATCTGGGCCAGGGAGTTGACGCCTACATAGTAAGGGAATTTTTTTACGCCTTCTTTATGCATATCCATTCACCTTGTTGTTTTTGGCAGGCTGCTAAAAAAGTCCATCTGCTTCGTTGTCTTCATCGCTTGTCAAAAGCGGCGTTCACTAAGTACGCCTCACTTCTCGCGACTCGACGCCTTGCATCTGGAGCTTTTTGAGCGGCCTGAATATAGTGAGTGTCTTATCTACTTTATACGCCCGCGGCCTGCTTCGCGCCTGTGGCTCCGAGGTTGAGTCCGAGGCTTTCGGCTACCTGTTTTCTGCCGTCCTTTTCCATCCACATGTCGATGTCGAGGGCGTAGTTCACGACCTCGCTCATGGCGCTGTCGTGGCCGAATATCCTGTACGGGAGTTTGAGGTTTTCCAGCGTGTCCCTCATGTAAGCCATGCCGCGGATGAGGTTCGGGCCTCCCCTGCCGATGACGACGAACAGCGGGGTCGGGCCGTACTTATTGAAGTGGTCGCGAAGCGCGTCAGCCATTGCCCTGAAGGTCTCGTATATGTCGGTGTTGTTTGCCTTGCCGCCGATGATGAACAGGACATTCGACTGCCTTATCCAGTATTTGAAGCATATCCTCGATATCTGGAACATCTTCTCGTAGGGAGGGTTGCCGCCGAAGTCGGAGGATATCGTGGCCCTCTCGCCGAGGAGCTCCGTCACGAGGGCGTTCGCGCCGCCGCCGAAAGTCGGGGCGGTGATGGTGCCCTTGGGGTTCATGACGAACACATCGCTCTGGCCCTGGTAGGTCCTGAGCTGGTTTATCTCCTGCTCGAACTCGGAGTAGTCCGAAGCGAACAGGTGCGCCGGGAGATCTAACCTCTTCCACGCCGAGTTGTCGATGTCAAAAGAGCACTTGAAGTCGCAGGCCACCGGCACGAGTCTTCCCTTGGCATCGGGCATCATCCTAATCGGGTTGAGCTCAAGGGTCGACAGGCCGTAGTTGTTGTACAGCGTCCAGAGCTTGGGCAGGTTCTGCACCAGAGGGCTTATTATCTCCGGGGGCGCGCCGAGCTCTGTCAGGGCGTTGGATATATGGAAGCTCTTCAGGCCCGTCAGCGGGTCAAAGGGGATCTCCCTTATCTTGTCCTTGGGCAGCTCCTCGATGTCCATTCCGCCGTGATGGGTTATAGTCATCATCGGGGCCCTGTAAAGGGTCGAGTCTGTTATCGAGAAATAAACCTCGTGCTCGGCGGGAACGCCGCCTTCGAAGGTGACGCCGTCGGCCTTGGCGGAGCTGTTGCCGAATTTATGCTCGATGAAGTAAAGCCGTTCCTTCTCCGCGAGCGCGTGGGGAAGGTCCTTGGCCCTGCCTATGAGGCCTGATTTTCCCTTTTTGCCGACGCCGCCCTTGAAGATAGGCTTTATGAAAACCTGGCCGCATCTCTTGATAAGGTCTTTTATCTGGTCCACGCTCGCTTCCGGCCCGAGGATCTCGGCGTGCGGGTATTCGACCTTTCTCAAGAGCTTGTGGCCCCAGTAGAGGCCTGTGAGCTGCATAACTACCTCCGTAGTTTGTTCAGGCTGATTTTAAAATTGCTCTTTTTCCTGACTTCAGAAAAAATATCTGATTTTAAAAGGCAGCCTGTATCAATAAAGTTTTTTAAAAACTCAGATCGAATCTATTATCGCGTTCAGGGTCGCGCTCGGGCGCATAGCCTTTGACGCCTTGCCAAAGTCCGGGCGGAAATAGCCGCCGATGTCCTGAGGCTTGCCCTGCGCGGCGATGAGCTCCGCGTTTATCTTCGCTTCGTTCTCGGCAAGCTCTTTGGCTGCCTTCGTGAACCTGGCCTGCAGGTCCTTGTCCCTGGTCTGCTCGGCCAGAGCCTGGGCCCAGTACAGGGCGAGGTAGAAGTGGCTGCCCCTGTTGTCAAGCTCGCCGACTTTGCGGGCTGGCGTCCTGTTGTTGTCGAGTACCTTGCCGTTAGCCTGGTCGAGCGCGTCAGCCAACACCTGGGCCTTGGCATTCTTGAAGGTCGCCGCCATGTGCTCAAGGGAGACTCCTAGGGCGAGGAACTCGCCGAGGGAATCCCACCTGAGGTAGCCTTCCTCGAGGAACTGCTGGACATGCTTGGGAGCCGACCCGCCCGCGCCGGTCTCGAAAAGTCCGCCGCCGTCCATGAGGGGCACGATTGAGAGCATCTTCGCGCTGGTGCCAAGCTCGAGGATCGGGAACAGGTCAGTCAGGTAATCGCGAAGGACATTGCCCGTTACAGATATCGTGTCAAGGCCCTTCCTTATGCGCTCAATGGACAGGCGGGTTGCGTCTTCGGGGGTCATTATACGAATGTCAAGGCCCGTGGTGTTGTGGTCCTTGAGGTACTTATTTACTTTCTCTATGAGCTGGGCGTCGTGCGCCCTGTTCTTGTCAAGCCAGAAGATAGCGGGGGTATTGGTTGCCCTCGCCCTTGTGACGGCCAGCTTCACCCAGTCCTGTATGGGGGCGTCCTTTGCCTGGCACGCGCGGAAGATATCGCCTTCTTCCACTTTCTGCTCGAGCAGTACCTTGCCTGTTTCGTCGACGACCCTTATGACTCCGTTGCCAGGTGCCTTGAAGGTCTTGTCGTGCGAGCCGTACTCTTCGGCCTTCTGCGCCATGAGGCCGACATTGGGGACGGTTCCCATGGTCCTCGGGTCGAAGGCGCCGTTCTTCTTGCAGTCTTCTATGACGACATCGTATACGCCCGCGTAGCATCTGTCGGGTATGGTCGCCTTGGTATCGTGGAGCTTGCCGTCCGGGCCCCACATCTTGCCGGACTCGCGAATCATGGCGGGCATGGAAGCGTCGACGATGACATCGCTCGGCACATGAAGGTTCGTGATGCCCTTGTCCGAGTTGACCATCGCGATCTCGGGGCGGTTATTGTAAACGGCTTTTATGTCGGCTTCTATCTCGGCCCTCTTGGCATCCGGCAGTTTCGCTATCTTGGCATAAAGGTCGCCAAGTCCGTTGTTGACATCAACGCCGAGTTCCTTAATGGTGGCGGCGTGCTTCTCGAACACATCCTTGAAAAAGACCTCGACCGCGTGCCCGAACATGATGGGGTCGGAGACCTTCATCATCGTGCCCTTCAGGTGCAACGAGAAGAGTACGCCCTTGCTCCTGGCGTCGTCTATCTGCTCGGCGTAGAACTTCCTGAGGGCATTCCTGCTCATTACTGCCGCGTCTATTATTTCGCCTGCCTTAAGAGAGGTCTTTTCCTTGAGTACGGCCGTCTTGCCGTCCTGGCCCACGAACTCTATTTTGACGACCCCGGCCTTGTCGACGGTCACGGACTTTTCCGAGCCGTAGAAATCTCCGGCACTCATGTGCGCGACATGGGTCTTCGAGTCCGTGCTCCAAGCGCCCATCTTGTGCGGGTTCTTCTTCGCGTAGTTCTTGACCGAGACGGCCGCCCTGCGGTCTGAGTTGCCTTCGCGCAGGACCGGGTTGACGGCGCTTCCAAGGACCTTGCCGTACCTGGCCTTTATTTCCTTTTCAGCGTCGTTTGCGGGCGCTTCGGGATAATCAGGGACCTTGTAGCCCTTGTCCTGCAATTCCTTGATCGCGGCCTTCAGCTGCGGTATGGACGCGCTGATGTTCGGCAGCTTTATTATGTTTGCTTCCGGGGTTTTTGCGAGCTCTCCCAGGGCCGTAAGCTCGTCCGGTATCTTCTGTTCAGGAGTGAGGTTTTCGGGGAAGTTGGCGATTATCCTTCCCGCCAGTGATATATCCCTTGTCTCGACATTGATGTCTGCCGCCTTGGTGAAAGCCTTGATGATGGGGAGCAAAGAGTAGGTAGCGAGCGCCGGTGCTTCATCTATTGCCGTATAAATGATCTTCATGGACATGCATTCCTCCACTGGGTTTATTAACGGTCAGGTAAGTTTCTGAAGCTTTTCCGGGCTGTTTTCGAGGCAATGACTAAAACAGATTTCCCGTGTTTTGTCAAACATTTTAGCGCTCTGGCGGCTTGCCCGGCCTGTCCGTCCGGAAAGCCTTAAACGGGCATAAAAAAACCGCCTGAGCATGAAATAGCATGGCTTATGGCCAAGCTATTTCTGCCCAGACGGTCGGCTGTACAATATTCAAAGACCCCGCTCCCCGGTGGTGTCCACCTTCGTTCCGTCAGTTACGGGTGTCTGACCAAGTTCGGTCTATTTCAAGCGGCTATAGATTAGTATAAAAGAGGCTTTTTGTCAAGCCCATTTTAGCCGTTGAAGTCGTCGGTATCCAGGCGCTGGTAGTACGGCAGCAGCCTTTTCAATGTGGCCTGAAGGTGCTCAGGGATGACCTTTGTGTCAGAGAGGACGGGCATGAAGTTCATGTCCCCGTTCCATCTGGGCACCACATGCGTATGCAGGTGCTCCTCTATCCCGGCGCCAGCTGCCTTGCCGACATTCATCCCGATATTGAACCCGGCCGGGTTCAATTCCTTTTTAAGGACAGTGACGCTGTGACGGAGCAGCCTGAAAAAATCAAGGGCTTCCTCAGGAGTGAGCTCTTCCACATTAGCGACATGCCGCACCGGCGCGATCATCAGGTGGGCGCTGTTGTAGGGAAATTTATTGAGCATCACGATGGAGACTGCGCCATTGAAGAGCACGAGGCCTTCTTCGGGGCTCTTTTTGCGCGCGGCGCAGAATATGCACTCGAGCGCGTCTCCTGACTTTACATACTCAGAACGCCAGGGGGCCCACAGCTGTTTCACTTATCGTCGTTTATCCTTTCCCGTATCTCTTTACCGGCCTTGAAGAAAGGCACCTTCTTGGCGTCGATGAAGATGTTCTCGCCGGACTTGGGATTGCGGCCCTGTCTGCCGTCGCGCTCCTTGATCTTGAAGCTCCCGAAGCCGCGTATCTCGACCTTGTCGCCCTCAGACAGGCTCTGGGCCATGGATTCGAACAGGGTCTCGACGATTATCTCGACATCCTTTCTCGAGAAGTTAGTGACCTTGGCGGCTACCGCCTCTATGAGCTCACTTTTGGTCATGTTACAGCTGCCTCCTTTTTACCTGGCTGGGTTTTGTATCATGTACGACACGCGAAGACCCGTGAAGAGTTCGGTCAGCGATTCAATTGAAGCGCCGCCCGAGAAGGTCTTCCAGATGCTCATCTTTTGCCGTTCAGGGTATATAACCGCTGGCTCTCCCTCGATACCGGCGAGGCTGGCGCTTAATGCTATCGCGTCGCTGAGGCCCCCGAGTTCGTCAACCAGTTTCAGTTCCTTTGCCTGCGCGCCGGTGAATATCCTGCCGTCAGCGATTCTGCGGACCTCTTCGGTCTTGAGGTTCCTGCCCTCGGCCACGGCCTTTATGAACTGGCCGTTAACATCGTTAATAAGGGTCTGGAG
>Ga0209642_10003161_pt1 | contig 10689 bp, 6 predicted proteins | sample RifCSP19_2_FD_184025 | JGI IMG/M metagenome (GOLD analysis project Ga0209642, IMG submission 184025) | Soil microbial communities from Rifle, Colorado - Rifle CSP2_sed 19_2 (SPAdes) (version 2) | ecosystem: Environmental > Terrestrial > Deep subsurface > Rock core/Sediment | place: Rifle... | reverse complement strand
CACGGTGTTGACCAGCGGGACATTGTCGGGAGGTTACTTGCGAGCCGGATTCCCTCCCTGATCAACGTGGGAGGCATCGTGTTCAACGAGAACTTCCCGCTTCGAAATCAGCCGCCGCTCGTCAACACCGTGGCCGGCGCGATCGCAATCCAAGAGTACATGGACCGGAGGGAGTGGGCCATGCAGTCCGGGGAACAGGTCGCCTACGCCGCCCGCCTCCGGACAGTCCCCGGGAATGACGCCGGCGTTCGAGGCGTTCTCATCCAGACGGCGAAGGGTGACGTGACCCAGCCGAATCCCGCGGCGAGCCGGGTGATCCGGGCCGGCGGCCTCGAGGCGTACACGACGTACTACCGCCACGACCTCGCGTGCGCCGCCAACCCCTGCACCACGCTGGCGCGCAAGAACCCCCACCCGTTCCTGACCGAGGGAGTTCTCACCGACCCGTACTTCGCGGCCATTTCGCGGGGCGCGCAGGAGCAGGCCGCGCAGTTCCTCGCGAGCGACGGCCTCGTCGTGATCCACCCGACGCCGACGAACCTCTTCGAGGTGCCGATCAGCCTGCCCCTCCCGGAGGCGACGAACTTCATCCCGTGAGGCGGGCGAAGGCTTGAACGAGGGATGATTCCTTGCACCGCCGGGGTGTCCTTGGGTTGAGAACCGTAGCTGTCGCCGCCATGGCGGTGCTGGCGGCGACGGCCCTATTCCCTCCTTTCGATTTCCTTGCGGGCCAGGCGGAGGGAGCGGACCCCTCGTTCGCACGTCTTGGTGCGGACGACGCGATCCCCCACCCCTCCTCCAACCTCGAGGACGAGTTGTTCCTCGGCTCGGTTTCCGACGGCACCATAACCCGTGTCAACCTGACCACATACAGCCAGACAGTCATCGTGTCCGGCCTTGTTGCGCCTCAGGACGGTGCCTGCAACGCGGCGGGGCAGCTCTTCTTCCCCGAGACCACGTCCGGCCGCATTGTCCGCTTCGAACGAGATGGGTCGAACCAAGCGACGGTATTCACTGACCCCGCATTGTACCCGGAAGGCCTGTCCTTTGACGTTTCGGACAACTTGTTCTTCAACACCGCGTATGGAGTGGATGGCGCGGTTTGGACCATTGCAGGCGGCCTACCAGGAAACCCGGCCAGTCCGGCCACGGCCGTGTTCGCGACAATCGGGGAAGGGACGGCCTTCGATAACGGCGGGGATCTGTTGGCGGTGGACCGCGGGGGATCTAGCGTCACCCGTTTCTCCCCTCCATTTTCGGGGGGGAATAGCGGTACGCTCTTCGCCTCGGTACCAGATGGGATCGGAATTGCCCTGAGCGCCGGGGGGGATGTGTTCGTTGCGTCTGAGACCGACGGGGCAATCCTCCGCTACGACGGAAACGGCACCTTCCTGGGGACCTTAGGATCCGGGTTTCTCGGCCCTCGCTACATGGAGTTTGATTCCGCGGGGAACCTGTACGTGTCCGACGAGTCGGCAGGTAACTTGGTGAAGATCACGCCGGGCGGAACCCAGACGGTAATCGCCGCAGTCTCTGGCGCGCACGGGGTGGCCATCTGTCGGAATGGCTTGTCGAATGCACCCCCCGTCGCGGACGCCGGCCCGGACCAGCAGGTCTACCGGAACGTCGCGGTCATCCTGGACGGCAGTGGCAGCTACGATCCCGACGGAGACCCGCTCACATACAGGTGGTCCCAAGTTACCGGAACGCCGGTCACGTTGAACGGAACGCAATCGCCTGAGACCTCGTTCGTCTCGTCTGAGCCCGGTGGTCTCGAGTTCCGGCTGGCCGTGAGGGACGGCGGCGCCGGCGAGTGGGTCGGAACTCCGGACTGGTTTGGCTATGGCCCCGCTTGGCCTGATTGCTGTTCGGAGCTCCCTCAGGTCGTGGCGGACGCCGCCGGAAACGCCATGGCCGTGATGGTCGCGGACGACTTCGTCTACAACGTCTGGGCCAAACGCTACATCGCTGGTATCGGCTGGGAGCCCGCAGTCCTCATCGAGTCAGGTTCCGGGGACAGCCGAAACGTCGATGTCACCGTTGATCCCTCCGGGAATTTCATCGCGGCGTGGAGGCAATGGGATGGCTCACGTTGGACGGTACAGGCCAATCGGTACGTCCCCGGGTCGGGTTGGGAGGTCGCCGTCCCGGTCACATCGGATCCGACGGACGCCGGACGCCCCCAGGTGGCGGCCGACGCCGCCGGGAATGCGATGGCCGTGTGGCGGCAGTGGGACGGCACCAACTGGAGCATCCGGGCGAGCCGCTACCTCGCGGGGGTGGGCTGGGGTGCCAACGCCCTCCTCGAGTCGGCTCCCGGGGAGGCCTGGGACCCGCAGGTCGCCGTCGATCCCGCCGGGCACGCGATGGCCGTGTGGCACCAGTGGGATGGCACGAACTCGAGCATCTGGCAGAACCGCTACGTCCCCGGGGTCGGCTGGAACAATGCGACCTTGATCGAATCGGATCCGGGGGATGCCACGAGTCCCCAGGTCGGCATGGATTCCGCCGGCAACGCGATGGCCGTGTGGCAGTGGTTCGACGGCGCCGCTACGAGCATTCGAGCAATTCGCTATGACGTGGCCACGGGCTGGGGCATCGCCACTCCCGTAGAGTCGAATTCGACGGACGCCTGGAACCCGAGGCTCGCCGTCGACCCCGCCGGGAATGCCGTCGCTGCGTGGGAGGGCCCGTACGCCATCTGGGCGAGCCACTACGCGGTCGAGGTCGGCTGGGAAACCCCTAATCTCCTCCACCCGGACCCGGGGGGGTACGCGGCGGCTCCAGAGGTCGCCATCAACCCGGCGGGGGACGCGGTCGTCGTCTGGCAAGGGCGGTTGGGCGGCGGCAGTCTACGGGTGAGGGCTGCGTCGTACGCGTTGGGGATTGGTTGGGGTTCCGCCGTCCCGCTAGAAGGGTACGGGAGCAATCTTTGGTTTCCCCAGATCGCACTCGACCCCGCTGGGTACGCAACCGTGCTGGTGCTGTACTGGGATGAACCGATTAACGCCCTCGACGATATCGGGGCCATCCGGTTTCACACCAACTCGTCGGGCTCGTCGGACACCGTGGGGGTGACCGTCGTGAACCGCGCCCCCGTCGCCGACGCGGGGTCGGACGAGACGGTAACCGGTACCGGCAGCACGGTGACCCTGAACGGAACCGGGAGCTACGACCCCGACGCGGACGCAATCACCTATCTCTGGTCGCAGACCGCGGGGCCCGACTACCCGCCGATCAACAACGCCACCTCCGCCGTCGCAGGTTTCTTGCCCGCTGCCGCTGGCGTCCACACCTTCACACTCCTGATCACCGACGCCTATGGGGACATGACTAGCGACGAGGTGAATGTGACGATCCTCATCCCGGACGGCCCGCCGATCGCGGTCGCGTTGGTGTCCCCCACCACAGGGTTCCTCGGGACGCCGTTCCTCTTCGATGCCTCCGCGTCGACCGACGACGTCGGCATCACCGCGTACCTCTGGGACTTCGGCGACGCCGCTACCGACGCGAACGCCCTCGCGACGCACGCCTACGCCGCGCGTGGCACCTTCACCGTGAGCCTGACCGTCTGGGACACCACCGGCCAGAGCGACACGGACAGCCTCACGATTCAGGTTGAGAACCGCGCGCCGATTGCGAGCGCCACCGCCACGGCCCCCCCGATCTTCCGCGGACAAACCGTCGCACTGGACGGCACGGGAAGCGGTGACCCCGACGGAGACTCGTTGACGTATGCCTGGAGCCAGGTCAGCGGTCCGCAGGGGACCCTGACGGGAGCCAATGCCGCCACGGCCTCCTTTGTCCCGACCGAGATCGGAGCGTATGCGTTCAACCTCACCGTGGACGATGGCTTCGGCGGGACGGCGGTGGATGACGTTACCGTTACCGTAGTGAACCGGGACCCGATGGCGAATGCCGGGCCGGACCAGCCTAGTGCGGGGAAGTACGTTCCGATTTCGTTGGATGCGACCGCGTCGATTGATCCCGACGGCGACTCCCTATCCTACGCGTGGACCGCACCTCCCGGAATCAGCTTGTCCGACGTGAACGACGCGACGCCGACCTTCACCGCCACACGGAGCGGCACGTACGTGTTCCTCCTCCGGACGGACGACGGCTTTGGCGGGACGGCAGCGGACACCGTCGTGGTGATGGTCCTCAACACGCGCCCCCTCGCGGTTGCCACCCCGCCCACCACGGCCGTGAGGTACTCCGCGGTCATCCTCGACGGCTCGGCATCCTGGGACGCAGACGGGGACGCACTTGCCTACGCTTGGTCTCAGGTCTCCGGGCCCCTCGTGCTCATCAACGGCGCAAGCGCGGCGACGGCCGACTTCACGCCGTCGGTGTCGGGGACATACGTTTTCGAGCTGACCGTAGACGACGGGGACTCCGCGGGCACGGATTCCGCTCAGGTGACAGTGTCTGTATCCAATGCGCTCACGCCCGTGAATGTCAACTGGAAGCCCCTCGTCGCCGCGGTGTTTGCCGCCGTGCTCACCGCCTTGGGCGCATCCTCCTCGAGGCGGAGGGCGCGGGGGCGCGAAGGAGAGCGCAACTCCGCGACCATCGCATTCGCCACCACGAGTCTCCCTTTCGTCCTCGCGGAAGCTGCCACCGGGATCCTATCGTACTTCACCGGGTCGCTGTCAATCCCGCCCCTACTCGGCATCGGCACCTTTGTCGACGGAGGGATCCTGGCGGCAGGATTCGCCGTCGCGGTTCTCAGGGCCCGCGGCCCAGGTGCGGTGGGGACTCCAGCCGCGGAGAACTCTTAGTGTCCGGCGAAAACACCTAAGACGACTTATCCCGCACCAGGTTGAGACTGCGTTGGAGACAGTTCTGCGCCAAAGACTGGGCTCTTGGCGCAGTGCGTGTGATCGCACGTCGTCCTCCTGGAGCTTCGCGGGGCTGAGGACAATCGCCACACCGCCCATCCCCTCTCAGCGGCTTGAAGCTTCACCAGTAAATGGGCGCGTGAATCCTGGCCCACGCATCTTCTTTCGCTCTTTCGCGATATCCTTAGATACCAGCGCGGTGCTGGACGGCGGTTATGGAGTTCGCAATCGTCGCGTTCGACCCGGTGACGGCGTCCCGGGAGGAGTGGCGACGGTACCACACTTACCGAAGGCGCCGCCACGCGGAGACGTACCCCGACGACCCGCTTTCCGACGACGAGACGATCGAGACGCTCCTCCGGCGACCGCACCCGGAATGGGACGCGACGCGATTTGCCATGCTGGTCGCTCCGGATGATCAGGTCGGCGAGCTGGCGGTGGAGCACACGAGGGAGGGTGCACCGTCGCATGAGACGAACAAGCACCTCGCGTTCGTCGACGTCGCCGTCCTGCGCCCGCACCGCAGGCGCGGGATCGGCGGTGCGATGTTCGCGCGCGCGGTCGAGGAGGTCGGCGCCCGCGGGCGGACCGTCCTGCAGTCCTGGGTCGAGGAGGAGGACGGCCGCGCGTTCGCGGACGCGGTCGGCGCAAAGGTCGTCCAGCACCGCCAGCAGAATCGGCTCCAACTCGATGCTGTGGACTGGACCATGGTTGCGAAGTGGGCGAAGCAGGGCCCCGCCCGCTCCCCGAGTGCTACCATGCGGTGGTTCAGGAACCGCCTCGACGACGACATCCTGCCCGCCTACTGCCCGATCTACACGGAGGTGTTCAACCAGCAGCCGTTCGGGGACCAGGACGTCGGAGACTTCATCTTCACCCCGGCGAACTTCCGCGAGCGCGAGGCGCGGATGGCGAGCGTCGGGGCGACGTGGACGACCGCGATCGCGCAGGAGGGGGACGGCGCGATCTCCGGGATGACGGAGACGTGGTACTACCCGGACGAGGCGGCGATGCTGTTCCAGGGGTTCACCGCGGTCCGGGAGGCGTACCGGGGCCGCGGCCTGGGGAAGTGGCTGAAGGCCGCCATGCTGCTCCGCGTCCGCGAGGAGCTCCCGCAGGTCCGCACGATCGTCACGAACAACGCCTCCGAGAACGCGGCGATGCTCGCGATCAACGAGCGCCTCGGGTTCCGCACGTACCGAACGGCGGTCGTCGTGCAGACGAGCCGGGAGGAGGCGGAGCGGTACGTGGCCGGCCGCGCGGGACTCACGCCGCCAGCTTCTGCTCGATCTCCTCGCGCAGGTACGTGAACGGCATCGAGCCCGCGTAGAGGATCGCGTCGTGGAACCAGCGGTCCGAGTACTGGGCCCCCATCCGGCGGCGGACGTCCTCGCGCAGCCCCTTGATCAGGTGCTTCCCGATCAGGTACGAGAGCTGGTACGCCGGGTTTGACGTGTAGCGCTTCACCTCCGCGAGCGCCCCGGGCCGCTCCATCCCGGCCTCCTTCACGAGGAACTCCACGGCCTCGTCGAACGTCATCTTGTGGCGGTGGAGGTCCACGTCGATGATGATCCTGCAAGCCCGCCACGCCTGGTCCATGACCTGGACGAAGTGCGTCTTCGGGTCCGCGCTGAACCCCTGCTCCCGCATCATGTCCTCGCAGAAGTGGGCCCACCCCTCGATCGTCTCGACGGAGTCCACGAGCAGGCGCGCGAGGGACGGGTGCTGGTTCGCGCACGAGAGCTGGAGGTGGTGCCCCGGGTACGCCTCGTGCACGGCCGTGTTCCGCACGCCGGGGAAGCTGAACTCCCGGAGCATCTCCGGCTTGTCCTCCACGGGCGTCACCATGTAGATCCCCTGCTGCACCGGCTCGAACTTCCCCGGGGACGAGTACGCCGCGAACGGGATCAGGTGCCGCAGGAACGTGGGCGTCTCGATCACCTTCAGTTCCTCGCTCGCCGGGAGCGTCGCGAGCCCCCTCTCACGCAGGAACTCCCGCGCCGCGAGCATCTCCTTCTTCGTGAACGCGAGCGCCTCGGGGAACGCCTTCGGGTGATCGCCCTTCACGATCTCCTTCGCCTCGTCAACGGTCGCGCCCGGCCTGATCTCCGCCGCGATGCGCGCGAGCTCTTCCTTGCTCTCCTTGAGATACTTCCACCCGAGGTCGTAGATCTCCTCGAGCGCGAGCGGGAGGTGGCGGTGCTTCAGGAGCTCGCGGAACGCGGCCTCGCCGATGCCGATCCGGTCGACCGCCTTCGGCAGCACCTCGTCCCGCACCCAGTCCGCGTACGCGTTCGTCGCCGCCAGCGTCCGCTCAATCGCCTCCGCCAGCCGGTCCTGCGGCGCCTTCTCGAGCGCGTCTGCCCCCGCCTGCCCGATGATCGCGAGAAAGCCGGGGAACCGCTGCGCGGACTCGAGGCCGATCTCGCACCACAGCCGCACGGGCCGGACGATCCGCGTCCGGTGCTGCTCGAGCATCGCGGGGTACTTCTCCAGTCGGGCGGTGATGCTCGCCATCCGCTGCGGGAGGGGCGCGAAGTCCCGCATGAACAGGGAGAAGAGGCCCTGCCCCATCCCGGAAGCTCCCTGGGGATAGGACTCCCAGAAGCGGAGCCCCCCCAGCTCGTAGAGGTTCAGGTCGAGCGTGTGGAGCATGAGGCCGCGGTCCACGCGCTTCCCCGGCGAGAGCGTCGTTGGTTCCACGGCCGCGATGTCCGCGCGGAAGCCCTTCGCCGTCTCGATGTCCCGGAGCTGGCGGTCGCGCGACGCGTCCGGCACTCGGTCGTCGTACTCGTGGCGCCCCATGTGCGTCGCGAAGAACGGCTCCGTGTCGAGGAACCAGTCGAACAGCCGCTGGACATGCCCGTCGAGAACCTCGTCCCCCGTCATGGGGGCGCGGAACCGGACGGGTCGGGATAAGCGTTGCCCCTACCGTCGGCGGCGTGGACGGAGGAGAAGGCGCATCTCCGTCGTCGGCTCGAACCCCAGCCTCTCGTACACGGGCCGGCCCTTGTCCGAGGCGTGGAGGACGAGCCGCGGATACCCGCGCGCTTTCGACCAACGGATCGCCTCGCGGACGATGCGGGTCGCGATTCCCCGGCGGCGGAACCCCGGCTCGGTGTACATCGACATCAGATACGGGACGAACCGGCCCGGCACGTGGGGCCGAGGCTGGACGTCCTGCAGCCAGATGCACGCCCCGCAGACCACACGCCCACCGGATTCCGCGAGGAAACCGATCAACCGTCCGCTCCTCATCCGCTGGCGGGCCCACCGGCGGTACACGCGGTCCGCGGCGTCGTAGTCCCCGGGGACCTTCATGTCCTCCCACATCCCGCGCCGCTGGTGGACGAGGACGTCGAGGTCTTTCAGCGTCGCGCGGCGGATCCGGACGGGCTCCCTCCGGGCCACTACGCCTTCACCCGCCGCCCGGTGATGTCCCGCCGCCAGCGCCCGAAGTCGTGCGACGTCGCGAGGTCCTCGCCCCAGAAGACGGGGCCGTCGAGGCACACGAGCTTGTCGTCGAACGCGCACGCATCGCAGATCCCGATGCCGCACTTCATGTAGCGTTCGAGGGACGCCTGCGCCGGAATGCCCTTCGCGTTGGCGGCGTCGACGACCTTCTTCATCATCACCTCGGGGCCGCACGCGAGGACCATGTCGAACTTCCCGTCCGCCAGGAGTTTGGCGGCGAGGTCCGTCACGAACCCGTTGAACCCGTCGGTCCCGTCGTCCGTGGCGATGTGGACGGCGCCGGCCTTCCGCGCGCGGTCCGCGAAGATCAGCTCGGCCTTCGAGCGCGCGCCGAGCGCGGTCACGACCTCCTTCCCCGCGGCCGCGTACGCCTCGATGGCGGCGATCACGGACGCGATGCCGACCCCGCCCGCCACCGCCAGCGCGCGCTCCCCCTCGATTGCGAACGAGTTCCCGTAAGGGCCGCGGACCCCGACGAGGTACCCGGGCTTGGCGTCCGCCGCCAGCGCGCGGGTCGCCTCCCCGTACGCGCGGACGGTCATCCCGAGCGGCTCGCCGACGTACGAGTACGCCATCGGGAGTTCGTTTTGGCGGGGGATCCACACCATGAGGAACTGGCCGGGTTTCGGCCGCATGTCCGCGTGAAACCGGTACGTCTTCGTGTGCGCGCACTCCGTCGCGACGTCCGCGAGCGGGACGACCTGGATTGGCTTACCGACCATGCGCCGCCCCCACAAGGTCCGAGACCCTCGCGTACCCGTGCGCGTCCATGAACTCGGACATCTCGCGGCACACATCCGCGAACACGGTGAGGCCGCGAGAGGTGAGGGCCGTCCCGATCTGGACCGCGGACGCACCCGCCATCAGGTACTCGACCGCATCGCGCCCCGTCTCGATGCCGCCGACGCCGAGGATCGGGATGCGGACCCTCTCGTGGATCTCCCACACACACCGGAGGCCGATCGGCTTGATTGCGGGCCCGCTGAGGCCTCCGTACGTGTTCTTCAGGATCGGCAGACGGAACTCCGGCTGAATCGCCATCGCCTTGACCGTGTTGATCGCGGTGACCGCGTCCGCGCCGCCGCGTTTGGCGGCCTCCGCGAACGAGGCGATGTCCGCGACGTTCGGGGAGAGCTTCGCGAACACGGGGACGTTGACCGCATGCTTCGCCGCGCGCGTGATCTCCTCGACCGCCGCGGGGTCCTGCGCAATCTCCGAGCCCAGCCCCTTCGCGTGCGGGCACGAGAGGTTCAGTTCCACCGCCAGGACGCCGTAGGAGGCCATGCGCTTCGCGACGGCCGCGAACTCCGCCGCGTCGTGCGCGTAGACGCTGCCGATCACCGCGGCCCCGCCGCCGGTCGCCTGCTTGACCTCTTCCTCGAACGCGACGATGCCCGGGTTCGGCAGCCCGACCGCGTTCAGGAGGCCGACGTCGAGCTCCACGATCGTCGGGTTGCGGTTCCCCTCGCGGGGCTCCGGCCCGATCGACTTCGTGACGACGGCGCCCGCGCCCGCGTTGAAGACGCGGAGCATCGAGCCGCCCGTCTCGTCGAGGAATCCGGAGGCGAGCATCGTCGGGTTCCGGAGTCGGATGCCGGCGACCTCCGTCCCCAGGTCCGCCATCTTGGCGGTGGAAGAAGGGGGTCGCTAAAAGGATTTGGACGCACGGCGATGCCTTCGGAGATTTCGGGTGACGCGACCTTGCGACCGGATTACTTCCCCGGCCGGCCCGGGTACGCACGGAGCCGCAGGCCCACGCGCTCGAGGTCCAGGTGCTCCCCCTGCGCGAGCTTCCGCAGGTGGTACAGCGCGAGCTGACCCGAGACGCCGAGTTGCTCTGCGAGCACCGCCACGGGCATCCCCGGTTCCTGCGCGACAAACCTCAGGATGCGCTGCTGGATCTCGTGGAGCTCCCCGCCGTTCTCCACGGGAACGCGCATCCCTGCGGGGTAGTACCGCTTCCGTGCGCCCTGGATCGCGGAGCGGACGAGCCCGTCCTTCTCGAGCCGCGCGACGTGGTACGTGACGACGCCGTCGTTGAGGTCGAGGTTCCGCTTGATGTCCATGTAGCAGTCGCCCGGGTGGACTCGAACGTAGTACAGGATTGCCCCGCGGGTCTCGGAGTCCTTCTCCTCCTTCGGCTTCCGACCGTACAGGCGTCCGGCGGTCGCGGTCACAAGGGCCACGCGTCCCGGCTCGGAGGCCGCAAAGAGGAGCGCGGCGAGGACCGCCGCGCTGACGACCACGAGAACCCAGCGATTTCCGTCGCGCTCACCGACCGAGAGGACGGCAACGTCGAACGAGTATTCGTCCGTTCGCCCATATCCGTCCGTGACCCAGAGGGTGACCTGGTACGCCCCCGGTTCCGAGAACG
>Ga0209642_10003159_pt1 | contig 10690 bp, 11 predicted proteins | sample RifCSP19_2_FD_184025 | JGI IMG/M metagenome (GOLD analysis project Ga0209642, IMG submission 184025) | Soil microbial communities from Rifle, Colorado - Rifle CSP2_sed 19_2 (SPAdes) (version 2) | ecosystem: Environmental > Terrestrial > Deep subsurface > Rock core/Sediment | place: Rifle... | reverse complement strand
CCCTCCGGCCTGCGCCTCCCGCGATCGGAGCAGCCGTTCCTTCGTCGCGGCGCGCAGGTCCTCGTACACGTGTCGCTCCAATTGCCCTCGTTCGTAGGCAAGATCGAGCGCCGCGATCTCGTCGATCAGGAGGTCGATCTCGTCCGGCGGCTCCGAACCGTCGCTCGATCCGCCGTTCCCGTGCGCTGACGCTGGCAGCTCGGCGCGAGCGCTCACCCGGCTGCGTTCGAGCCGTTCGGCCGCCGCCTGCTCGGCGGGCCTCTCCCGCCTCCTAGCCGGAGCCAGCCGCACCCGCGCGGGCCTCCGGGCCGAACCTCGCCGCCTCGTTCGTCCCTGCCGCCTCCGGAGCAGACGCCACATCACGATGGCGCTGAACGCGGCGAGCACCGCCATCCCCACCAGCAGGATCGTCAGGGAAGAGCTCTTGCCGTGCGTGAACCCGGTCAGCGAGACCTCGATCGTGTCACCGTTCAGGAGGTCCGTGCCGGCGAAGACCTGGTACGTGACCCCCTGATCGGTCGTCTCCCCGGCCGGCGTCAGTCCGGACACGCGCGCGTCGGCGTCGCTAGGTACGAACAGCTGGAAGCTCTGCGTCGTCATCGTGATCGGGATCGAGAGCCGCGGCAGCGACGGGACCGAGTACCGGAGCGTCGCCTGTGTGAGGCCGGGAACCAGCGGCTGCGGATGGACGAACGTCGAGCCGTTGACCTCGCCGGGCGTTTCGAGGAAGGCTCCCAGGAACTGGAAGTCCGTGGCCCCGGCGGCGAGCGGAACCCGAGTCACGATCGGCGTTCCCCCGGGGAGCGTCTGGTCGCCGGCGTAGGCCTCATCACCCGTGTTGCTCCACTCCAGGTCGTACTGGATCGCGGCGCCCTCCCCCTCGCGGTCGACCCAGATGACCCAGCTCGTTTGGCTGATCCCCGCCGGGTCCGTGGTGGTCTCGAAGACCCTCAGGGTCACCTTCGCGGGGTCCCCCGGGCTGAGCGGTGCCACGGGGCTCCGATACAGGACCCCTGCGAACGTCGCGGAGACCTGGTAGGCCGTCGTGCCGGCCTCGAGGTCCGTGAAGGCGAACGCTCCGCCGCGGTCCGTCGTCGTGGTCCGCACCTCGAACTCGGCCTGCTGGCCGAACTGGCGAAGCGTCACCTCGGTGTCCGGTACGGGCTCGCCGGTCGTTCCGTTGATGAGCTCGCCCGCGATGCCTTCTTCCTGGGCGAGCGCGGTCGGCGCCGAGGCGAGCACGCCGCCCGAGAGCAGCGCGAGCGCTACGAGGGCTCGCCGCGCGCGGCCCCTCAGTCCGTTCGTCATCTCGTTCACCTCGCTCCGGCGATCGCCTGCTCGGCTCCGCACCGTCGGCAGAAGCGGTCGCGGGGGTCTGAGACGGCCCCGCAGCCCGGACATCCGTGGTCGGCCATGGCATGCTTCCTTGCCGCGATCTCGCGCTCGAGCGGGTCTTCACCCGCGCCGTCCACGTGCCCGTCTCCGGCGCCCTTGGTAGCTGTCTGATCCGTCGCGGTCTCGGACGGCCGCCGGCCTTCCGAGCGCCGCCCTGCCTCCTCGAGCGCCTGCGCTGCCACCGCCGCCTCGGCCATCGTTCTGGCGCGTAGCTCCCGGTAGTCGGACTCGGCGAGCTTGCCTGTCGCGTAGTCGGCGTCGAGCTCGCGGATGTCCGTGAGGAGTCGCTGCTTCTCCGCGAGGGCCTTCGACCCCTCGGCTTCCTCGACGGGGGCATCGGGCGCGAAGATCGGCCGGGCGATCATGTACGCGACGAGGAGGAGCAGGAGGAACGATCCGATCGCGACGGGCAGCATCGTCAGTCCTCCTGTTCCAACTCGCGCTCGATCTCTGCCACGTACTTCGCGTCGGCCTGCGGGACCGGGCCGTCGGTGACCGTCGCGGCCCCCGGACGCCAGCGCCGCACCGCGATGGCCACGACCAGGCCGCCACCGCCCAGGACGAGGAACGGCAGGACCCACGCCGTAAGGTCGAACCCGGACTTGCGCGGGGCCGCCAGGACGCCTTCCCCGTAGTCGGCGGCGAAGGCCTCGAGCGCCTCGTCGGAGCTCATCCCGCGGGCGAGCATCAGCTCGGCGTCGGCGCGCATCTGCGCCGAGACGTCACACACCATCGTGCCCTCGCAGGCGTAAGCAGTCAGGTTGCAGCCGCACTGGCACATGATGTTCTCGAGCACGCGCCGCAGCTCCGGCCCCGCCTGGATCTCCTTCGGCTCCGGCAGCGGCGCCATGCTCGTGTCCGTCGGGATCGGCTCGATGCTCACCTGCGCCAGTGGCACGTGCTGCGTCGCATGGCTCATCGCGGGACGCGCCGCGGCCGCGGCCGACGCGGGGATCAACCCGACGAGGACCGCTCCGCCGAGCGCGGCGACGACCGGGAGCGCGGAACGGAGGCCCGGCCGCCTACCGGCTCCCCCCCGCGGACACGAGCGCGGTCTCACCGGGCACCTCCTTCGGCTGCTTGGCGGTCCGTCGCGGCCAGGCCGTGATACCTCCGCCGGCGAGGATGACGAGAGCGCCGAACCAGATCCAGAACAGGCCGGGGTTGATCACGTAGGCGACCGAAGCGATCCGGCTCGCCGGGTCGGCGGACTGGATGATGATGTACAGGTCCTCCGTCCACGACGAGCGGATGCCCACTTCGGTCACCGGCTGCTCCTGGTTCGGATACATCGACTTCTCCGAGACGACCGTGCCGAGGTCCTTGCCGCCGGCGTCGGTCACCCGGAAGCTCCCGATGATCGAGGACTTGGCCGGGGTCTCCTCGGTGGTGATGTCGGCGAGCGCGATCGTGTAGCCGCCTATCTGCCGCGGCTCGCCGACCGGGAGGTTGCTGACCCTGATCTCGTCCTTGTAGGACACGTTGATCGCGATGCCGGTCAGTAGCACCACCACCCCGGCGTGGATCAGGTAGCCGCCGTAGCGACGCGCGTCCCTCGCGAAGAGGCTGCCGAAGGCCTTCGTCCACCCCTCGCCGCGGGTCGTACGTCGCACCCGGAGCCCTCGCTGGAACTCCAGCACGATCGTGGCCATGACGAACACGCCGAGCGCGAGGACGACGTTCGAGCCCAGGTGTCGCCCTCGTGTCAGCCCGGTCAGCGCGACGAAGGCGACGCCTCCGGAAACGAGGGAGCCGAGGAAGTTCCGGCGCAGGTTCTTCGTGGAGGCCTTCCGCCAGGCTAGGAGGGGGCAGATGCCGACCAGCGCGAGCAGCAGCACCGCCATCGGCGTGACGACCCCCTCGAAGAACGGCGGCCCGACGGAGACCTTCACGCCCCGCACGGCCTCCGCCACCAGCGGGAACACGGTGCCCCAGAAGACGGCGAACGCGATCGCGACCAGCAACAGGTTGTTCACGAGGAACGACGACTCGCGCGAGACCGCCGACTCGATCCGCCGGCCGCCGCTGCGCAGCTCGGGGAGGCGCCAGATGATCAGCGAGGCCGAGCCGACCACGATCGCCGCGACGAACAGGATCAGGAAGGGCCCGACGACCGACTGCGCGAAGGCGTGGACCGACGAGATCACGCCGGACCGCGTCAGGAACGTCCCGAAGATGGAGAGCGCGAACGTCGCCACGATGAGGCACACGTTCCAGACCTTCAGCATGCCGCGCTTCTCCTGGATCATCACCGAGTGGAGGTAGGCGGTGCCCACGAGCCAGGGCATCAGGCTCGCGTTCTCGACCGGGTCCCACGCCCAATAGCCGCCCCAGCCGAGCTCGACGTAGGCCCAGCGGGCGCCGAACATCACGCCCGCCGTGAGGGCGAGCCACGACCAGAGCGTCCACGAGCGGACCGTGCGGATCCACCGGTCGCCGAGCTGCCCGGTGGCGAGCGCGGCGATCGCGAACGCGAAGGGGACCGTGAACCCGATGAAGCCCAGGTACAGGGTCACCGGGTGGACCCACTGCCCGTAGTTCTGCAGCAGCGGGTTGAGGCCCTGGCCGTCTGGGGGCGCCACGGCGAGCTCTTGGAACGGGTTCGACGTGAACGCCACCAGGAACGTGAAGAACGCGAGCACGACTCCTAGAACCGGGACCACGTAGGGCATGAGGTCGCGGTTCCGCGCCTGGTTCTGGCGCACGACGACGACACCGTAGATCGCGAGCCCCCAGGCCCAGAGCAGGAGCGAGCCCGCGTGTCCGGCCCAGAACGCGCCGAGCGTGTAGAAGATCGACAGGTTGCGGTTCGTGTACTGGGCCACGTACTGGAGCGAGAAGTCCCGGGTGAGCAGGGCGTAGAAGAGGGCGAACCCCGCGACCGAGAGGGACAGCGCGGCCGCGCGCAGGGCGCCCTCGGCGCTCCGAGTCGCCTCGTCCCGGCCGGTGCGGATCCCCGCCCATCCGGCGAGCACCGCCCATCCGGAGGCGACCAGCGCGAGGAGGAGGGCGAAGCGTCCGAGGTCAGCCACGCTCCCTCCTCTTCGCTCCGAGCGCACGCTCGTGACGCAGAAGCAGGGCCAGGTACGCGCCGAACAGGAGCGCTGTCCCGACGTAGGCAGCTATCACGAATCCCACGCCACTCATGCCGCCACCTCCTCCTCGGCCCGGTCCCGTAGCCGGCCGACGCGGAGCCTGAGGGACATCAGGTACAGGTACCCGAGCGTGAAGACGGCGACCCCGACGAGGAGCGACACGAGCATCTCGGCCGGCATCCCGTCGCGCTCGAACACGATCTGCCCGGGGTGCTCGGACCGCCACCACCGGACGGACAGGTAGACGATCGGCACGTCCAGGAACCCGACGATGCCCAGGACCGCGGAGTACCTCGCTCGCCTCGCCGGCTCGGGCACGTACCCGCGCAAGACCAGGTAGGAGACGTAGATCAGCCAGAGCATCATGAAGCTGGTGAGGCGCGGATCCCAGGTCCAGTAGACGCCCCACACCGGACGGCCCCACAGCGGGCCGGTGATGAGGACGCCGGTCGTGAAGACGACACCCACCTCGGCCGAGGCCGCGGCCACGTCGTCGTAGCGTCGCTTGCCCGTCGCGAGCAACGCGATGCTCGCGACGAAGACGACGAAGAACGCGAGGAACCCGATCCACGCCGCCGGGACGTGGATGTAGAAGATGCGCTGCGCCGGCCCCTGCTGCGCGTCCTCGGGCGCGAAGACGAGTCCCATGTAGAGCAGGATCGGGATCGACAGGAGGGTCGCGATCCCGATCAGTCGTCGACGCGCCCTCCCCGCTTCCGGTGCGACAGCCTCCGGCGCTATCTGTTCCGGCAGGTCTGCCGACGGCGCGTTCGTCTTTGCGTCCACGTCATTCCTCCGTCACGTGCGGGAAGGTCGCGATCGCGACCATCAGGAACAGGGCGTCGTAGCCGGCCGAAAGGAGCAGCCAGGAGGTCGTGCCGCCGGTCCACGCTCCGGTGAGGGCCGCCTCGGTCGTCTCGACGGCGGCGATCATCGCCGGCACGGCGATCGGCATGACGAGGAGCGGCAGGATCGCCTCACGCCCCCTGGTGTTCACCGCCATCGCCGCGAAGAGCGTCCCGACCGTCACGATCCCGAGCGTCCCGAGGAACGCCGACAGGACCAGGAGAGCGGCGCCGGCGACACGCAGCTCGAGCAGCACGACGAAGACCGGGAGGATCAACAGCTCCACCGCGAACGTGAAGCCGAGGTTCGCGAGCAGCTTCCCGAGGAAGATCGCCTCGCGGGGCGCTGGCGATACCAGCAGCCCCTCCAGGCAGCTCTCCTCCTTCTCGATGGCCATCGAACGGCCCATCCCGAGGAGCGCGGCGAACAGGAACGCGATCCACAGGACGCCCGCGGCCACGGCCTCGCGTCCCTCGCCGGTCGTGGGGAACGCGAAGCTGGCGGTCACGACCACCAGCAGGACGAACAGGCCGACCGACGCCACGACGTCGCGGGTCTTGAGCTCGAGCCGCAGGTCCTTGCCGGCGATCGTGGCGGCAGATCCGAGCCAGGTCATCGGCGGACGGCCTCCGATCGCAGGAGCCCCAGGTACGTCGCGGCTACGTCCTCGTCCGATCCGTGGATGGCCGTGTCCAAGACGACCCGGCCGCTCGAGAGCACCACCAACCGCTGGGGTCCGGACAGCGCACGCGCGACGTCGTGCAGCGTCACGAGGAGGACCCGCTCCGGCGTGTTGAGCCGCTCGAGGATGCCCGAGAGCGAGAGGGCGGCCGCCTCGTCGAGCCCGGTGAAGGGTTCGTCGAACAGGATCACGGCGGGGTCGTGCAGGAGCGCGCGGGCGATGGTCACTCGCTGCCGCATGCCGCGGGAGAGGGCGCGGACCGGACGGTCGAGGATCCTCTCGACCTCGAGCAGGCGGGAAGCTTGCCCGACGGCCCCGCCCGGATCGGTCAGACCGAACAGACGCGCGTGGAACGTCAGGTTCTCCCGCGCCGTGAGGTCCGGGTAGAGCATGCTCTCGTGCCCGACGAACCCGACGAGGGCCCTGAGCCCGGGGCCGGCCCTCTTCATCTCGACGCCGGCGATCGTCACGCTCCCATCCGTGGGAACCGCGAGCCCGGCGATGACCTTCAGCAGCGTGGTCTTGCCGGCGCCGTTCGCCCCCATGACCGCGACGTAGGACCCAGCGGGGATGTCCAGGTCGATCCGATCCAGCGCTCGCTGAGCTCCGAACGCCTTCGAGACAGCCCGCAGGCGGATCGCGAGCGCGGGCGCACGCCCCATCTTCCTTTCATCCCCCTGCGGTCGTCTTCGCTTCGAACTTCGACGAGCAGCGCGCGAAGAGCTTGTCGGCGTGGAAGATGCCGTCGAGCCCCAGGGCGCCTTCGGCGACCGCTTCGGCGCGATCCTTCAGCGTGTCGGGGGCCGGGCCCTCGAACAGGATCGGCACGGTGGTCGTCTCATCCGTGACCTCGAAGGAGACCGTTCCCTCGGTCACGCTCGTCACGATGCTTCCCGGCACGACCGTGCCCGAGATCCGGACGTGCTCCCCCGGCGTAGCGACGACCTCGGTCGGCGTCAGGTAGTAGACGACCGAACGCGTGAACATGGTGAAGGCGACGGCGAAGAATGCCCCGAACACGATCGATCCGAGCAGCAGGAGGGGCAGACGGCTGGGTCGGCGTTCGAAGCCCGAGGGAACCTCCGCGGGAGCGAGCTTCCCGTCTGAAGTGGTCGGGGCCATCTTCGCTCCTGTCTGGCTCGGGGCCCGCTCCGGCGGGCAACGCGACGAATCGGTGCCGCTTCCCCTTATTTGCCTGGAATCAATCGTCCATCCCGGCCCTAGGGTCCCCATGGGCCGAGGGTCCCGGTGCGAGGGGGACCAATCTCACATGGAGGGCCTAGCCGCTTCTGCCACGGTCGCTCCGTGGTGGATCAGATGGTCGAGCGGGTCGACGTGGCCGACGACCGGAGCCGCGTCCCTGAAGGGCGGCCCCGCGGCAACCGCACGGTGGCCGTGATCGTCGCGGTCGTGCTCGGCGGCGCCTTCCTCGGCGTGATGGCCGCCGGGTTCGCCGTGAGGGGCAGCGAGATCGGCCAGACCCCCTCCGGCCAGATAGCCCCCGACTTCACGCTGCCGCTCCTATCCGGCGAGAGCGACCTTACGCTCTCGGACCTACGGGGCAAGCCGGTCCTCCTGAACTTCTGGGCTTCCTGGTGTGGGCCGTGCAAGCAGGAGGCACCGGTCCTCGCCGCCGGTCACCGGAAATGGGGCCCACGCGGCGTGGTCTTCCTCGGCGTCGACACCCAAGACTCCAGGCGGTGGGCGCTGGAGTTCGAGGAGCGCTACGGGATCGAGTACGACAGCGTGTTCGATGAGGCGGGTCTGGTGAACCGCGACTACGGGGTCCTCGGGTTCCCCGAGACCTTCTTCATCGACGCCCAGGGCAGGATCATGGCCAAGTACGTCGGTCCGATGGACGCCGCGACCCTGGACGCCTACGTCTCCTCGCTGCTGGCCGGGTAGCGGCGTCCGGGCCCAACCCAGGACCGGAAGACCCCCCGCGCGAGGGCCGCGGGTCCCTGACCGGCATCTGCGGGGACCGGGACGATGCCGGGAAGCGGAGCGAGAGGGACGGACCCGACTTGCCATGTGACACGGAGATCCAGGTACGACCGCCTGCGGACGGCGCGGCGAACGTTGACGCGGAGGCATCGGAGGAGATGGTTTGACCGGGTTCCACTTCTTCCTGGGACTCGCCGTGGTGCTGCTGAACGCGGTCGCCGGCCTACAGGCGCTCGCCAAGCGGACCGGGCCGCGACAGGAGGCCATCGCCGCCTGGGCGATCGGCACCCTCGGCCTGCAGATCGCCTCCGGCATGTTCCTGCTCACCGCGATCGTGCGTGGTCCGGGGGTGCTCCACGTGATCCTGCCGGTCGTGGCCCTGTTCGCGGTGCTGGGCGCCCGCGCCATCAAGACCGAACTGAGGCAGGCGGGCCTCGGCGGGGCGCACCTGTTCGCGGCTGGCGTCTCGGGGCTCGCCTTCGTCTCGGGGGTAGGCTCATGACGCCGCGCCGGTCCGACCCAAGGAAGGAACGACCGTGTCCCCTGTGAACTTCGATCAGGCGCCGATCTTGCTCTTCTGGGAGACGACGAAGGCCTGTCGGCTCGCCTGCCGGCACTGCCGCGCGGAGGCGATCGCCCAGCCGCTCCCCGGACAGCTCACGACGGAGGAGGGCATGGGGCTGATCGCCCGCCTGGCGGCGTTCACGCCCAGGTTCCCCGTCCTGGTCTTCACCGGCGGCGACCCCTTCATGCGTGACGATCTCTTCGATCTCGCCGAGCACGCGCGATCGTTCGGCATGCCGATCGGGTTCGCGCCGAGCGTGACACCGCTGCTCACGGAGGAGAACGTTCGCCGGATGCGCGAGCTCGGCGCGAAGACGGTCTCGATAAGCCTGGACGGTGCCCGACCGGAGACGCACGAAGGCGTCCGCGGTGTCGAGGACCACTTCCGGGCAACCGAGTCGGCCGTGCGCATGCTGGTGCGCGAGGGTCACACGGTTCAGATCAACACGACAGTGATGCGCAGCAACGTCGAAGAGCTCGCCGACGTCGCTGCACTCGTCGACGGCTGGGGGGCTCACATCTGGGAGGTGTTCTTCCTCATCCGTGTCGGACGCGGCTCCGAGCTCGAGGAGCTGACGCCGGAGGAGAACGAGGACGTCGTGCAGTTCCTCTACGATGCCTCGAGGTACGGGTTCATCGTCCGCACGGTGGAGGGGCCGTTCTTCCGCCGGGTCGTCGCCCAGCGCCGTGAGCTCGACGCCGGAGCCGATCCCGCGGAGGTCTTCGGTCTCGGAGCGCTGTACCGGCGCCTGGCGGACCGGCTGCGGGACGAGCTCGGCGAGCCGGGGGCGTCGCGGGCCCAGAGCGTGGGCACCCGGGACGGCAAGGGCATCCTGTTCGTCTCGCACGACGGGGACGTCTACCCCTCGGGCTTCCTGCCCTTCCGTCTTGGCAACGTCCGCGACCGAGACATCGTGGAGCTGTACCGGTCGGATCCGACCCTGCGCGCGATCCGCTCGTCGACGTTCGCGGGCCGCTGTGGAATGTGCGAGTTCTCCGACGTCTGCGGAGGCTCCCGTGCCCGGGCGTTCGCAACGTCGGGAGACGCCCTAGGGGAAGACCCGGCGTGCGCCTACCAGCCGCGCCAGGTCGCGCCGGCCACCGCCGCCGTCGCGAAGGCCCGAGGTTCCCGCACCTAGGTCGCTGGACCAGGCGACCCCGTGGTCCAGGGCCGCTCGTCCCGGGCGGCGGGTGGGTCCGTACGGTGAAGTGGCTCCGGGAGGTTCGGGTGCGCCTCGAGCTCCGGCTGACGATCTGGCTGACCGTCCTTCTGGCGGCCTCGGCGGCCCTCACCCTGTTCGGGATGGCGAGGTTCGAGTCTCAACGGCTCGATCGACAGGCCCGAGAGGCGGCTCTCGTTCTCGCGCAGGCAACCGAGAACAGCCTGGAGGTCTCGATGCGGAACAACGCGCTCGGCGACATCCGTCGGACCGTGCACAACGTCGAGCAGGGGGAGCTGATCGATTCGGTGACCGTGTACCGGCGCAACGGCACCGCGTGGGTGTCGTCGTCGGCGTCGAGGGACCTGGAGCTCGCGAGGCGGGACGCGCTGCTTCGGTCGATGAACGAAGACGAGCCCGCCACGTCGCAGACCGGGAGCGCCATGAGCGTCTTCGTTCCGGTTCACATGAAGGCCGAGTGCGTCGGTTGTCATGCCGGGGAGGGCGATGTCCTTGGGGCGGTCGAGGTTCGGATGGACCAGGGTCCGTTCCAGGAGCAGGTGGCCCAGAGCGCGAGGGCCTCGCTGTACCTGGCCGCCATACCCCTCGTCTTCGGTGTCGCTCTGTCGATCTGGGCGGTGAGGAGGAGGCTGCTGAGACCGCTCGCGCAGGTGGGCTCGGCCGCCTCACGACTTGGGCAGGGCGACCTCTCGGTTCGCCTTCCCGAGTTCGAAGGGTGGGAGCTCGCGGAGGTCTCGACGACCTTCAACGACATGGCCGGGCGCCTGGAGACACAGGCCGCCGATCTGCGCGCGAGCGTGGAACAGCTGCGCTCCGACCTCGAGGGGATGGAGGAGATACAGGCGATGTTGGCTTCCGGGGCCGGGCTCGGCGATGTGCTGGCCCGCGCCGCCGGCAACCTGGGTTGGGCGCTGGAAGCGGTTGGCGTCGGCATCTGGCGTGCCGGCGACGAGGCACCCGCCGCCGCGTGGGGGCAGGAGCTA
>Ga0209642_10003157_pt1 | contig 10695 bp, 2 predicted proteins | sample RifCSP19_2_FD_184025 | JGI IMG/M metagenome (GOLD analysis project Ga0209642, IMG submission 184025) | Soil microbial communities from Rifle, Colorado - Rifle CSP2_sed 19_2 (SPAdes) (version 2) | ecosystem: Environmental > Terrestrial > Deep subsurface > Rock core/Sediment | place: Rifle... | reverse complement strand
GCACATCATAGGTAGAGCCTGCAGTCAAACCCGTTATGGTTGTTGTATACGGACTTGCAATATGCGCCGCATTACTTGCCCAAGTACTCCATGTGCCAGAGGCAGAAAGTTTGTATTCTACTGTATAGGTGTTGTTTGCATTCGCATCGTTGGTATATGGCATAGAGACTGAGATGCTTGTTGGACTTGCTACTGTGGCTGTGGCTGCGCCGGCTGCTGTAATGTATGCGCGTGCTGTGAATGACCATGTGTAGAGGGCTCCTAATGCATTCCCTGCCTTATCTTTTACACCGGTAGTAATATAAACAGTATAGCTCTGGCTATCCGTAAGGTCGCTTGTCGGGTCTAATACAATCTGCGTATCTGAACATGAAAACACTGTTGCATTTACCCATGTGGCACCGCCCTGCTTTATATAGAATGTAGAGGTAGCCTCAATGCCTGTATTAGTCACGGTAGCGCAGTCTATTGGACCGTTTGTAAAGTTAGCGGTAATATTCTGTATAGTACTCCCGTTTCCGCCTCCTGGCGGGTCTGTCGGAGGATTCACCGAAGGTGCAGTTGTGTCAACGCTAAAGTCTGCATCATTCGGGTCAGTATTACCGCCAAATGAAACCCATCCGCTTGTGCCTCCGCTCACATCCTTTACCCTCGCCTGCCAGTGGTATGATGTATTAGTTAAAAAACCGGAACAGGTAACCTCTAATGTAACCGCAGTTGGGGTTACATAATGGACAAGCGCTCCGGGTGTACAGGAAACCCCGGCTGCATCGCTTCCTACAGCGCCGTCATTATTATCAAAGGCTGTGACAACAGGCTCTACCTCTACCTCAAGATACAGGTCATCCATAGCATTTTGGTCTGTTACATTTGTTACCCTGAATATCACGGATGTCGGGCTTTCATTTGTCCAACCGCCTACCGGTATGGCTGTAAGGGCAGCGCCGCGAATCTGCGACATATTGGAGGCAGACGGCACATTCGGCGCAAGGTTTGCCGCGGCTGTGAGCTGAAGTTCATCTGTGCTTGAATCATAAGAATTTATAACCGTTACATCATCGCTTGTATCAGCAGATGTTCCGGCATTATCTGTTAAAGAAAACTGTATGTCATAGTAGCCCGCAGCAAGAGTGCCGGGGATAGGAGACCATGCGCATGATGCTGAGAACATTGCTGTTCCGACTTTGGTGAAGGCCGGCGTACAGCTCGGAGTATACACAGTATTATCAGGGGCGCGAATCTTAAAGCTTCCTGTATACACAGTTGATGGGGTTGACGGGTCATCATCATCTGTAAATGTTGCCTTAAAGGTTACAGTGTTTGCTGTCTCAATCTGGGTTGAATTCGGCGTTGCATATACAGATGTGATGGCAGGCGCTGCAGTCGGAGGAGGAGGAAAATCGCTGCTGATTATAGACAGGATATTTGCATTCATGTCATAACCGCTCTCGCCGCCGGCAAGGTAGCTATCTTTTATCACTGCCTTCACATCGTAATAACCATATTTTGTTGAATCAAAGAAGGTGTCCTTTGGATTCCAGGTAAGGTCTGCCCTGTATCTGCCGCTGCCAAGACTGGTTATTGTTAAGGCGCAGCTATCAGTATAGGTTGTATTACAGGTTGTTGAGCCTGTAGGCTGGTCTGTCATAAGGACATATTCGGTAGAATCATCAGGACTGCGGATGCTGACACTTGCCTTATAACTGCTGGCTGCCTCTGCATCAACATCAGTAAATTCCGCTGAAAGGCTTACGGTTGTTGCAAAGATACAGCCTCCCCCCACGCAGACATTTCCTGCTGAAGCCGCATTGACATAAGGGGTGCTGTTTAATCCATAAGGCGGCCACGGCATGGTGGGGTCTGCAACAATCTCTACCTTATCAGGGTTATCAGTGAATCCACTCTCAGTTGTAGTATTTTTTGCAGAATCAAACACTGAGATAGATATGTCATAAAGGCCCTCAGGGTCAGTAGATGCCGGTGTCCAGATATATTGGACTGTGTAATTAGGATATGCGCCAGATATTGTAATGCCTTCACCATTTTTTTTAGAAGAAACAAGTGGTTGCGCAGTAGAGTTGTCAGGATTTCTCACCTTTATTGTTACATAAAAGTCATTTACTGTGCTTGTTGAATTAGCGCTAACCAAAGTTGCTGAAATGGTAGTAGAGATTGGATAGCTGTCGCTTGTAGAGTTATCCGGCTGGCGGTCAACCGTTGGGGCGCTCACACTCACTCCGCTCACTGTTACACTGGGATAAATATATAATCTTTCTTTGTAACTATCAAAATCAGCCGCAGCACCATTGCCATCAGCATCCTTGATCTCATAGTAGATGTCATACCAGCCTGCAGGAAGGCCTGCAATACTCAGTACATATGTATCTGTATAAGAGCCTGTTATACTTCCAGTAAATGGACCATAGATTGCGCCGCTTTGATGTCTTAATTTAAAGAAATGCGTTGAACTCCATGCCTCGCTGGCATTATCGCTGATGGTTGCGGTCAGATTTACAGTTGTATCGCTGTTAGCAAGAACGGAACTCGGAGATGCAGACACGGCTGTAACAGATGGTTCTGTTGTATCTGCAGGAACGTTTCCTGTAGTGGTAATGGCAAACTTATTTGAATTGGCAGAGTAATCGCTTATGCCAGAAAGGCCGTCCGGGTCTGTAACAGTTATGCGGATATCATAATAGCCATTAGGGTAGCCGCCTGAATCTGACGGATTCCATCCTGAAAAACTGATATTGTAATTAGTGGATGATGGCGAGCTTACAGTAAGTGTCCCGGCCTCCCCTGTTGTTGTCCCTGAATATCCTGAGACAAGCGTCCTTTCTGCCTTGCCGTCAGGCTCTCTTGCCTTGATTGTAACCAGATAACCCGATGCAGGGCCTGCTTCAATGTCGGTAAAGGAAGCGGTTATTGTGCCGGCATCTGTCCCGGGATTCTGGATATATGTGTCAGCAGGCGCTGTAACTGCGGCTATTCCAACTGTTGGTGGATTTACAGGAAAATTAGGTATGCCGTTAGTTGTAAGTTCTATCTTATCTAAATTATTGGTAAAGAGGCTTTCATTACTCGCCGCCGGCAGTGTGCCGTCAAATATATAGATATATACATCGTATTGACCGGCTGTTTCTGTGCCGTATGTATTCCATGTATAAGAGAGGGTAAAATTGGTTGGGCCGCCTGTTATGGATAGTGTGCCATAAGGATAGTAATCTCCAAGTTGTCCGTTCTTCTTAAAATTCACGAGGGCTATTTCATCTATGTTATTTGGCTTTCTTACTTTGATAGTGGCATAAAAATCATTAGCAGCCTTTGCAATATCACTGTCGCTGAATGCAGCAGTAATAGTAGTTGATGTTGATGTGCCAAGATTTAGTGGATAGATATCAACGGTTGTGGGGCTGGCAGTAACACTACTGATAGTAACATTGCCTGCAAAGGCTGTTGATGCCCATATAAGGAGGATCGCGGGCAGAGATAAACATAGAATGATTTTAAACTTTACTATCATAAATTTTTGTCAGGGATAGTCCCCTGTAGTCTTACATTAAGCAACCCTTAAGGGTTGCCCTACGAAAAAAATGCGAAGAAACAGATTGTAGGGCAGGGCTTTAGCCCTGCATTAAGGCCAATACCGTTTTGACGAGGATAAACCCCGACGCTACGGGCTTTAACGCTTACCCCCCTCACCCCCCTTTAGAAAAGGGGGGTGAGGGGGGATTTGAAAGGGAATTTTCAGAACAAAAAAATCCTGTGTATATTTTAAACCTTTTATCATAAATTCGGGGTAGATTGTCACGAGCCTACGGCTCACCTCCTGTCTGCGTGCAACCTGTTTGCCGTGCTGACGGCACAGGCGCAGGCAAAGGAGCATGAAAATTTTAACCCTCCCCTTAATCCCCTCCCGTCAAGGGAGGGGAGACAAATAGTTCCCTCTCCCCTTGCGGGAGAGGGGCAGAGCCTGCCCCCGAAGTATTTATCGGGGGGTGAGGGGGGATTTTCGGGACAAAAACGGGGGGTTGGAATTGTCTACCTTATCACCTCCACGGTTGCCTGACTGCTTTCACAACCTGTAGGGTTAATGGCAGTTACTGCGTAGGTATATGTAGTGGGGGCGCTTTTTTTATCTGCTGTCTTATCAACAAAGTTGATTATTCCATCGCCATTATTATCTGTAACAAGAGAGTCGCCGCTTACAAGCGCAAATGCCCCGCCTGACGCGCTCCTGTATACCTTATAGCCTGCCATTGCCGCTTCTGCACTCCAATGAAGCACAACTTCCCCACTGCCCTGATTTGCCCTTAAATTGGCAGGCGCAGCAATAGCAATAGGCACCTCTTTTGCGGTTACTCTGAAAGGATAAGCCGAACTTGAGGCATTAAAATATGAATAGGAGGCATTTGTGCCGTCTGTCATAACCACTGTCTGGCCGCTTACCATATCAGTCATAGATAGTTCTATGGATGAACAGGCATCGCCCGCTAAGTGAGAGATGTCCCATGTAAGGGTAATGTTTCTGTCAGTACGATAGCCCTCCACTGAAAAATCCCATGTCTGAGGGAGGTTCGCTGAACGGATGTCATCCCAGTAGTAGTCGGTAGCCCCTGGTATGCTGCTCCTGCCCCATTCAGGGTGATAGAAATAGGAGCGCAGATTGCCGGCAAAAAAGGCGTCCTTTTCATATATTGGGTCGTAGCCATTCGTAGCATCTTTGGATGTCCCTATCTTGAGTTTGCCTTTTTCAGTCCCATCATCTTGCCAGATAATGGACTCCCATTTATAGTAGTCAGTCCAGTCAGCCTGGGCTAATGAGGCATATCCAATTAATATTGACAGTATTAATATGGACAACATAAATCTTTTCATATATACCTCCAAGGGCTTTGATACAATAATAAGTTCACTTGAAAATACCTTTCGGGACAGCCGGGACGGCTGTCTTACCAGTAGGTCAGGCGTCTCGCCTGACATATCATTTTCATCACCCTTTGCGACCGAAGGTCATGTGAGTTTCATATAAAGACACAGGCTGTTTTCACCCTCCACTTTCTCCCCTCCGGTCAAGGGAGTGGAGAATTTCGGAGTTGTTACTGAGCGCCGCAAGTTAAAGTTATATTCATTGCGTAGGGTGTTGTATTGTATACATAGAGCCAGTAACCCTTCCACGGCTCAGCATTGCCGCCGGTGGTAAGCAGCGGCGCATCTGTTGTGTAGTTATTGCCGTCCCAACGGTAGATTGTGTTCCTCACAAAATTGCCAGTAGCCGCCTGCGCAAAGGTGCATGTGCTTGTGCCGCCACAGGAGGCTGATGTAGCGCTCAGGGTTACTGTTATATTCGTTCCTGTTATATTGGTGAGGCACGGATTGCCTATGAGGTTCCAGCCTTTATTTACTGCAATTGGGCCTACGGTAGGGTCTTGCAATGTATATGCAGTATAACTTCCATTATCCCCGCCAACGCTGTCTATATCTATCTTCTTTGTATTATCGCCTGTAGAGTTGAGTATCCAGTAGCCGCTGCCTTCGGTTATATTAGAAGCGCTGGTATACGACCCGTTCCAGCCCATGACCCTTAAGTAACTCAAATCATCGCTGAATAAGGTAATTGTGGGTATACCCGCGCCGAGTTCGCCCGGAACAGATATCATATTGTAGCCGTTGACAGAGAGGGTGCGGTTGTAGGGTATGGCAGTTTTATTATCTTCATTGGTTGTATAATTTCCAACACTATCACGAGCCCTTGCTGTTATGTAGTATTTGGTTCCATTCGTAAGACCGGTAAGCTCATACTTATAGTCGTATGCAGAGCCGCCGCAGGATGCAGAATCTCCTGCTGCTGGGGTTGAGCCAATACTCACTGAAGTCCCTCCAGATGCAGGTGTAGTTGTATTATAATACGCAAAGTAACTTGCTGGCGGCGAAGAAGCATCTGTTGCGCCATTGAAGCAGAGGACAAGCTTTCCGCCAGCGCCGTTATCGCCAACATACTGCGCGCCGGTTGTGGAGTTCCACGTTGGCGCTGTTGTATCAGACACAGCGCTTGTTGTGAATGACCAGTTGTATGCTGTAAGGGCATTTCCTGCCTCATCAGTTATGCCTGATGTCAAACATGCGGTATATTGCGTGCTTCCAGAAAGGACAGCGCTCGGTCTAAGAACCGCCTGTGTTGAAGCGCAGCTTTGAAGCGTGGCGGTCACTAAAGTTCCAGCGCATGTGCTTCCCTGTCTTAAGTGGAATGTAGTTCCAGCTGTAACCGTTGAGCATTTTATAGGACCGTTTGTAAAGTTAGCCGTAACATCTGTTGATACGCTCACACCTGTAGCGCCGCTTGTCGGTGTGGTAGAACTGACCGAGGGCGCAGATGTGTCAAGTGTGATAGTACCCGTTGTAGCTGCGGCTGTCTCATTTGCAGCATTATCCTTAAACATCACATATACTGTCTTTGTGCCATCGCCTGTGGCAATGGTCCATGCCTTGCTTGCAGCAAACGTCTCCCATACCTCAGTGTCAAATGTGCCGTCATTGCTGATCCTCATCTGATAACAGCCTGAGGTCGCATCACTGCATGTAAGCGTGAGTGTAACATTTGTTGAGTTGGTATATGTATTGCCGCTGTTTATAGATACTGTGCCGCTCGGCGCAGCAGTATCCACTGTTATGCCGTTAGATGATGCGCATGTAGACACATTTCCGGCATTATCATACGCCTTGACATTCACATAATAGGTTGTTCCGTTTGTAAGCGTAAGCCCGATTGAGTTCATGCTCGCGGTTGTGCCGGTGCTTGTCCATGTCTTTGTATTCACCTCATTGGCGCTTCCGCACGTGCCAGTGCCTATTGCATACTCGTAACGGTTGAGCCCGCTTCCGCCATCGGTTGAAGCAGTCCAGTTAGCCTGTAAGCTGGTCGTTGAACTCGTATAATTTATGTCTGCGCCTGAGCCGTCGTTAACTGGTGAAGGCGCAGTAGGCGCAGTTATATCAACCGTTATTGTGCCGTCTGCTGTGTCAGTCACAGACTTGGTGTTGGCAGAGGTAAAGGTTATGTCAGATACCCTGCCCTGGAGGGTTCCATTCCCGCTCGGAGAAGCGAGTATGTTATATACAATGATGTATTTCTTTGCAGCAGTTGAAACACTTATGCCAAGCGATGGGCCGAATGTTGCTGTAGTTCCAGAGAATGTCTGGGATGTGCCGATCAGGGTATCAGTTGCATCATACTCGTAGTTGGCAGAGCCTCCGCCATTATCCTCAAATATCCTGACACTCGCCACATTAGAATTAGCAAGTGAGCCTGAGCTTGAAACTACTATCTGATTGACAGTATCTGTGCCTGAGTTTGTCTTTAATTCAAAAGTGCCCACAGCAAGGTTTGTCTCGCCGCCCTTTGCATACTTATTTGAGGTAGCTGTTGCGCCGCTGCTCGCTATGGTCTGCGGAGTTGATGCAGGAGTAGCGCTTGCAGTAGCGCCTGTTGAGACATTATTTACTGCATCGTAAGCGCATACCCTGTAGGAGTATTGCGTGCTGTTTGTAAGGCTTGTGTGCGTATAGGTAAGGGCTGTGCCAAGGTATATCTGTGTGCCTAATGTACAGTTTGCAGGCGCAGTCGCACCTGTCTGATATACAACCTTGTATGTATTGGCACCAGCAAGGCCGCTCCCGCTGTCAGTGGCTGCTGTCCAGTTTAGCACAACCTGTGTGTCTCCGGGTGATGCTGTTAGTGTGCCGTCAGTTGGACCCTGCAAATCCTGTTTAACAATGGAAGACTTTACTGTCTCGGCATTGTTGGAATTGTCAGTTGACTTATACCTTACATACTGAACACAGGTGGTGGCGCATGATACATTAACCGCAGCAGTATAAGCAGTTGTGGGAGTGCAGGTATTAGTGTTGTCCACGCAGTATGTTGTGGAGGCTACCCCTGATACATTGTCGCTGCCTGTTAAACTTACTGATACAGAGCCTGAATTTGTCCATGTATCAAAGGTATATCCGGTTGCAGATGCGCTTGTTGTCGGCGCTGTCCAGTCTATGGCCAACACAGCGTCAGTGTTATCGTTATTAACCCTGCTTGCATTTCCAGATACAAATGAAGATACCGCGGCATAATGGGTGCCTTCGGTGGTGGGTGATGCAACTATATCAAAGGTAATAATATACTTTGTGCTTGTTGTGCCTACAGCCTCGCTCAAACTACTAAAGGTTGCCACATTTGATGAAAATGTCTGTGTTCCGCCAACCTGTATGTCGCCAGCGCTGTATTCCATATTCTGGTCAACATCCCTCCATAGCTTGACAGCAGATATATCAGAGGCATTGCCGGTGCCGGAGCGCGTTATCTGTATCTGCGTTACTGTATCAGTTCCGTTGTTTGTTGATATGTTAAATGCGCTCACTGCCTGATTAGCCGCCCCGCCTGCCGGATATTTATTAGTAGGATTGGTATTGTCGTCAATAGTAGTTGTATTAGCATCAGTTATTTGAACCCCGTCAACCCATGCAGCCTTCGTAACTGATGAGGCATTGCGCAGGTCAAGGTCATATTGGCCATTGGTAGCCGCTGATGTATTACAGGTTAATTTTAAATATATATTTGTTCTTGTTGGACCATCAATGGAACATGTAATTGTGCCGAGGGTGGCATCATAAAGCCTCGCAGAAGACACTATTCCGCCTGAACCAAGCCCCAAACCATGAACCTCCACCATAGACGTAGCGGATTTCCCAACAACAGATGTATAAGACTGTATGGCTGCGCCTGTAGTGCTCGTGCCGGGGGTTATGGCGATGATGTTGGAGACTGAGGAGATGTTCTCTATAAAACCGGTTGGGTCATCTACAGTTCCATCGCCGGCATTACCTGTAGGAACAAGAACGCCATCAGAAGTCAGTATAGCTATCCAGTATGTTATTCCGTCAGTAATTGTATTGGGATAAACAGCCGAATTTATTGTGCTTACAGTATCACCCTGCATAGTAATAGAATATGTTTCTACATTTCCAGGAATTCCTGGAACAGGTTCATACAACGCCCTCATCAAAGGCGCAATTTCTCCCTGATTCCAACTGGTTCCACATGAGGCTGTAGCCGCTCCTCCGGCTCCCGGCGTTCCTGACTTAGCAAGATATAAGCCTGCTGATTTATCCACATCGCAGTCCGGCTTATCCCACATGATGACCCAATCAGATGCCAGTCTTACATTACAGACAGATGTGCCGCCGCCACAATATGTCTTTGCACTGGCAAGAGATTCAGTTGTATATCTAATATCATAAGAATAGGCATTAGTGCCTGTTGTGCCATCATCAGCCACAGCAGTCCACGTAAGGGGGATTTGTGCTGAAACAAGGCTTCCAGAATATCTAATATCAGTTATTTGTCCAGGAGGAGCAGCGTCTGTTGTAGTAGCTGGGGTTGCAGATGGACCAGTTAGTGAACTCCATGATACACAGCCTTGCGCTGGGTCATTATCATCAATATCCCACCCAATGGGAGTAAAAGAATTAAAACCTTTTGTTGCTGCAGATACTCCGTAACAAACATTGCCATTAACACAACCCTCTGCCCTTATTCCATCTTGGGGAACAGGCATGCCATTTTCATCTGTTCTGTAGTAGAGCGCAATACATCCATCGCCGTCTTTATCAGGAAAAGAGGCAAACCATCTGGTGGCTGCACCAGGTTGAGTAGTTGTCTGTGAATAGGTGAATTCGGTATAGTTATTATAGCCATCCCTATCTGCGTCATTCAAACTTAACTTAGATGTTGGGCTGTTGGCAGCTTTAGTGTTATCAAAGATATAATAAGCCACTCCCATGTTATTTCTCGTCTCTCTGCCACCCCAGGCATTGTGGCAATTAGCACATGTGCTGCTCTGGTTAGTTGGTGTCGGAGTTTGATAGGGAGCCACGAGGTCTGTAAGGAAGGATTGCATAGCGTTGCTATCTTTTGGAGATAAAGCAATGATAGAAAATACTGATAAAAGGATTGAAAAAACAGGGACACATCCCATTTTTTTAAAAACCTTCAAAGGGGTGAAGGTTGAAAGCGTAAATATTTTGGAGAGGAATCTGGAAAAAATCTGATATTTGAAGGGAAAGGCTTTTTTAAATTTCTGTAAAACTGTAGAAGTTCGCCATTGTTTATTACCGGGCGAACTTCCTAAACAACTTCTCAACCTTTTACTCTCCATAGCCCCTCCCTGTGGAGTAAACAAAGGATTAATCTTGCGGCAAGATTCTTGAGATTGTTGAAAAAGAAACAATCTCTGATTACACAGATAAAAGATTAGATTGCACCGATTAAAGCTCCTTGAAATATCTGTGTAATCAGTTTTTCTAATCCGTGTAATTAAGGTTGTTGATGACTTTTTCAACAGCCTGTCTTAAACTGCTTTACAACAAAAAATGCCTCAAGGGGCAAAATCACCTTGAGGCATCATCACCTCATTATCAATAAAATGTGAAGACCAGCGCCAGCCTTCCTTAAAAACAAGAATACTTGTTTATCATTATACTTATTTAAAAACTCAAGTCAACAAAAATTTTAAAATTGTCAGCAACACATAAACTGTCCTTTTTATAGCACATGAATTGTCCTATTGTATGGTTTCCTAAATTTCAAGGAGGAGACCATGAAACGGACAGAGATGTTACAGGAGGTCAGGAAGATGAGATTTC
>Ga0209642_10003150_pt1 | contig 10708 bp, 9 predicted proteins | sample RifCSP19_2_FD_184025 | JGI IMG/M metagenome (GOLD analysis project Ga0209642, IMG submission 184025) | Soil microbial communities from Rifle, Colorado - Rifle CSP2_sed 19_2 (SPAdes) (version 2) | ecosystem: Environmental > Terrestrial > Deep subsurface > Rock core/Sediment | place: Rifle... | reverse complement strand
GGCTTTGGAAATTGCAAACTTTCTGGACCGGGAGAATAAAAGGAGACAGGATATACAGGTCGATATCATGGTATCAGCCAGAAAAAAGGTCATGAATGAAATCAACCTTGATGAAACAACTGCCATCGTATTGGCTGACCAGGCGTGGCATCCGGGAATTATTGGGATTATTGCTTCAAAGATTGTGGAGGAATTTAACCGTCCAACGGTGATGATTGCTATAGCAGAGGATATAGGTCACGGTTCTGCACGCTCTATTCCCTCATTTCACATACTGGAAGCCCTGGAATATTGTAAAAGCACGTTGCTTTCTGTAGGAGGTCACGCACAGGCTGCTGGGCTCAAGATACACCCGGATAACATTAACGAATTCCGACTGATGCTCAATAGTACGACGTCTCAAAGGCTCAGCAAGACAGACCTGGTACCCATCCTGAATATTGATGCGGAAGTCACGCTTTCCATGTTATCGAAGGCTTTGGTAGCAGAGCTTGCGCGTCTATCTCCTTGTGGTGAAGGAAATCCCCTTCCTCTATTTGCCGCCATGAATTTAAAAGTGGTCGGCCAGCCGCGTCGTATCGGTTCGAAGGGACAGCATCTGAGTTTTTATGTAAAACAGGGGGATGTTGCTATCAGAGCGGTCGCTTTTGGAATGGGAGAGCAATTTGAAAGGCTGAAACAAAATGGAAAAACGTGCTCCCTTGCCTTTGCGGTTAAAATAAACAACTGGATGGACGGCGAGAACCTGGAACTGGAGATTAAGGACATAAAATTTGATAATGAATAATGAGCACTATCGATATCCCAGGGGAATGGGAGCAAATTGCTGACCGGATAAAACAAGACGCAAAAACCTGTATTGTTACGTGTATCGTTATCGGCAAGATCGATAGTGGCAAGAGCACATTTTGTAAATATCTGACCAATATATGGACGGCTTCCGGGATACGTGTTGGGTATGTCGATAGCGACCTGGGACAATCCACCATAGGCCCACCAACCACCGTGGGTCTAAAGATATTTAATACCCCCCCGAACCAACATGATTATTCAAATTTCTTTGAGTTGCATTTCGTGGGAAATACCTCGCCTGAAGGTTTTTTGCTGCAAACCCTCCATGCCGTAAAAAAGATGGCGGATAAATCCCTTCAACAAGGCTCACAAATAACCCTTGTAGACTCAACAGGCTTTATTGACGGCCCTGCTGCCCGTATCCTTAAACAATACAAAATAGAAATGCTTCGTCCCCCATGGATTATTGCTTTACAAGCAGGAGACGAAATGGAACACCTCTTGAGAGGATACGAAAAAATGGGGTGGCATGTCATAAGACTGACATGCTCGAAGCAGGTAGTAACCCGTTCTCAGGCTGAAAGGCAGAGATACAGGAACGAACGATATAAAGCATATTTCAAATCGGCAAAGGTAGTGGATTGCCCCATCCACAAGGTGGTATTACCCTCTTGTATTTTAGGCACTGGTCAAAGGATAAATCCCCTGGAATTACCAAAAGAAACCTATATGCCTGATACGAAATATCTGTACATAGAAAAATGCGGGTCTGAACTTCTGATAGTAGTTGATCGGTTGGTTGAATCGGTGTCTTTTTACAAATTAAAAGAGTATTTTAGTGTTACCTCGATTGCGTGTATAGAGAGAGTCGAAATAAAAGACCTCATTGTTGGCCTGAACGACAAGGGCGATAATACCCTGGGACTGGGCACAATTATTGATTTAGACCCTTTGGATGATAAACTAACCCTCTTTACCCCAGTACAGGATATTTACAAGGTAACTGCAATATATTTAGGAAACATAAAGGTTGCGCAGGGAGAAAAGGAGCGCGGGAAAATCAGGCCTGTTCGTTATTTATAGCGTAAGTTACCATAATGAATGCTACCTGTAGGGGCAATTCATGAATTGCCCCTACTTTCAAATTCAGCCTTGTCACAGGATTTGAACCAATTTATCATCTGTAGGTTGATGCTTCTTGTGTCTCTTCTGGTTTTCTGGCGGGAGATACAGTATCAGATTGTATTAACGGGGATGTTTCTTTTTTTGTAGTAAGTTTCCAATCCTCCGCTTCAGCATGTTTTTAGCTGAATTGAATCATGAAATGATTATTCCATAAGGCATTTTTGAAGTCAATTGCAAACTGAATTAAAATTTTACGATACGTGTCCCTGATAAGTGGTTTATAATAATTTTCCGATTTTGAGGTCATTTATCTTGACTGGAATATATAAATTTGTTATGAAATGTGGATAAAATTTTTTACATTTCCCCATTTTCATGAGGACAAGTATCTTTTATAAAAAAGGGTAAAAAGTCATGCCAGAGTTCATCAACAAGCTTGAAATAAAAAAGATTAGAATCTTGCAAAGGGTTCAGCAAGTAACACAGAGGATAGATATTTTCTGTTCTGCACTTTTGTTTCAGGCATGGAGAAGGGTTTACTATGTCTTCAATAAACGGGAAATTTACCATTCTATAACAAGTCGAAAAGGAGATTGTCTGCGGTGCGGCCGGTGTTGCCATGCGTCGCTGAAATGTCAGCATCTTACCTACGATAAAAAGGGCCTCTCCCTGTGTAAGGTATACGATCAAAAACCAACCATGTGTTCGCTCTACCCCTATAATGAAAGTGATTATTTTTATCATCTGAAGCCAACCTGTGGTTACAAGTACTACGATGAATAAATAGCATGTATGAACCATGAAAAAGACACACCTGTATGATACGCATCTTACATGTAATGCCAGAATGGCGTCTTTTCATGGCTATGAAATGCCCCTCCAGTACGACAGTATCATTAACGAACACCTCTGTGTAAGGGAAAATGCCGGTCTTTTCGATGTCTCTCATATGGGGAGATTCGCGGTTTCAGGAGACACTGCATTTCCATTCATTCAACAAATTATCACAAACAATGCAGGTCCACTTGCTGATAAACAAGTTCTCTATACCCCCGTCTGCAATGAACAAGGCGGAATCATCGACGATATCCTCGTTTATAAATGGCATGAAAAACATTTCGTGCTGGTGGTAAATTGTGCTAATGCTGAAAAAGACCTTACATGGCTGCAAAAGCAAGCAGCAAACTATCAGCCATTAGAAATAAGGGATTTGACCGACAGGGTATCTCTCATCGCATTGCAAGGCCCTCAATCCATCAATATGCTTGAAGTTGCCTTCAAGACCAAATTTGATTATATAAAAAGGTTTTCCTTCGATGATTATGTATGGGACGGAACACGAATAACAATTTCCCGAACAGGATACACAGGCGAAGACGGTTTTGAGATATGTGTAGATTCAGAACTGGTCGTAAAACTGTGGAATCTGCTCATCGAAAAGAACGAGCAGAATGGTTTAAGACCAATTGGTCTCGGTGCAAGAGACACACTGAGATTAGAGGCATGTCTTTTGTTGTATGGGAATGATATGGATGAAACAATCACTCCCCTTGAGACGACCATCGCTTGGACAGTGAAATTTAATAAAGGTAATTTTATCGGTAAGGAATTCTTATTAAGGCAAAAAACAAGAGGTATTGACAGAAAACTGGTTGGATTTGAGATGATAGACCGAGGCATTCCCCGTCATGATTATCTTGTTTTTAAGGGAAACGAGATGATTGGTAAGGTTACCAGTGGTTCATTCAGTCCATCCACAAACAAAAACATTGGTTTGTGCCTTATACAATCCCGATACGCCAAAATAGGAGAAGAATTACAAATTCAAATCAGAGATAACAACTATAAGGCTCGTATTGTAAAGACCCCATTTTATAGCAGTGTCAAAAGATAAATACAAAAAGGGGAAGACACATGAAACCACAGTTAATCTTTGTCAATATAACTTTTATAAAAGTGACTCAAATAAATGAATATACCTAACGAACTACTATACACAAAGACACATGAATGGGTGAAGAAACTGAATTCCAAAGAGGTTATTATGGGCATTACCGATTTTGCACAACAGCAATTGAAGGACATTGTTTTCGTTGAATTACCGTCGGTAGGCAAAGAGTTGAAGATGGGTAAGCCCTGTGCAGTCGTAGAATCCGTGAAGGCCGCTTATGACATCTATGCCCCAGTGTCAGGTATGGTCGTTAAGATCAACCAGAAAATCCAGGAAAAACCGCAACTGGTGAATGAAGACTCTTACGGTGAGGGATGGTTTTTACACATTGAAATATCCAACCCGATCGAACTCAACAGCCTTTTAAGTCCTGACCAATACCGGGTTGCCGTCGAATCCGAACATTGAATTGATGAATCCATGTTTTGAATTTCAATTGAGTAAAAGATCACGCCGCAACGGCCGGGCACCAAAGATACAAAGTCTTTCTGAGAGAGCACAAAGATAACAATGAACTTTGCAAATGAGGATCGCCTTCTATTAATTCAAAAGATTACCGATGAAATCGACGCCTTGTGGCTTGAATCCTTTATGCCTTCAATGCAGAGACATGTTGAGAAAACTAAAACTATCCAGAAACCTTTAGATTTAGCCACATTGATCGAGCATACCTTATTGAAACCAGAGGCAACACGCAGGGATATCATAAGGCTTTGCGAAGAGGCAAAGCGATTCCATTTTCGCGGGGTCTGTGTGAATCCTGTCTTTGTAAAAGAGGCCCAAAAACAATTAGCCGTGACGGATTGCTCCGTTATTACCGTTGTGGGGTTCCCATTAGGCGCTAACGTAACAGCCACCAAGGTCGAAGAGACGAAACTCGTTATTGAGCTGGGAGCGAATGAGGTGGATATGGTCATTTCACTCGGCGCATTGAAAGACGGTGATTACAAAACAGTCTGTGAGGAAATCCGCGCAGTCGTTGAAGCTGCGGGGCAAGTTCCTGTAAAGGTGATTATCGAGGCAGGGCTTCTGGAGGAGAAAGAAAAAATTGCTGCTTGCTTGTTAGCCGAACGGGCTGGCGCTGTATTTGTCAAGACCTCGACCGGTTTTAATGTCCGTGGTGCGACAGTAGAAGATGTCAAATTGATGAAGGTAGTTGTGGGGGACAGGCTCGGCATAAAGGCCGCAGGCGGAATTCGTGATTTTCAGAACGCCCATGATCTGGTGGAAGCCGGGGCAACCCGGCTAGGCTGTTCAGCATCAATAGCAATTGTAACAAATTTGGTAGCGTAATCGTCTCGGTTTCACACCAAACACAAGCGCTAAGTATGTGTCTGCCACGTTACAATTTTGCGTGAAGAGAAGAATTTAATTAACTTGATTGTATAGAGGTTTTTGCTATTGCAAGTCATAATTTGACAATTGATACATGGAGTCTGACTTTTTATAAACCACTATAGGGCTAATTCATGAAGGTAATTCCATGTAAAATCATTCGGGTGCCAGATGATCTGACCAGCGTCACCAGTTATAAAACAGCCGACGAGGTCAATCCTTCTGAGGCTGGCATGAGTCGGGAAGAAGTACAGGCCATCTGGGCAGGAGTAGAAGACCTCTACCGAAGCGGCATTCATCCGGCCATCTCATTTTGTCTGCGCCGGCAAGGCGCGGTAGTGCTCAAACGGGCAATTGGACACGCCAGAGGAAATGGTCCCGATGATACCCCAAATACAGAAAAAATTCTGGCAACGCCTGACACACCAATATGTCTTTTTTCTGTCTCCAAGGCAGCGACCGCCATGCTCATCCATTTATTGGATGAGCGCAATCTAATCCATCTCATGGACCCGGTTGGTTACTACATTCCGGAGTTTGTTGCCTCCGGCAAAGAGAACATTACCATTCACCACATTCTTTCCCACCGCGGAGGCATCCCCGTTCTTCCGCGCAATATAGACCCGGAAAGAATTTTCAATCACGATGAGATTGTTCAGCTACTGTGCAAGGCCAAACCTGTATCTCCAGGTGGCCGGCGTACGGCCTATCATGCAATCACAGGAGGTTTCATTCTCGGAGAAATTGTGCGTCGTGTTACCGGCAAGGATATCAGGGAATTTATGCGAGAGTCAGTGCAGAACCCGCTCGGTTTTCATTACTTCAATTATGGAGTGCCAGAAAAAGACACCAACCGTGTTGCCATCAATTATTACACTGGTATACCACTAATGTTTCCTTTAACCACAATTACCAGACGTGCGATCGGCGCTTCTTGGGAGGAGGTGGTACGTATATCCAACGATCTGCGCTTTTTGAAAGTAATAATCCCATCTGCCAACTTGTTTTCAACTGCCGATGAGGTGTCGCGGTTTTTTCAATTATTGCTTAATAAGGGCGAACTTGATGGTATGCGCATCTTCAACCCAATGACCGTCCGCCATGCCATAATGGAAGTGGGAAAGCCGGAGATTGATCGCACAGTGATGCTCCCCATGCGCTACGGTGCCGGTATGATTCTTGGAAATAAACCGATTGGCATGTATGGTCCTTTTACCCAATATGCCTATGGTCACATCGGGTTCAGTAACATCTTCTGTTGGGCTGACCCAGAGCGGGATATTGTAGTTTCGCTACTAACTACAGGCAAGGCAATGCTGGGACCACACCTTATTCCACTTGCCCGCCTGTTAATGCGCATCTCCCGGTATTGCAAGAGAAAGCCAATGTACTAAAAATAGGGCCTTCAGAGGGAGTAAGGGAGGGTGATATATTTTCATTTATCGGAGAGTTTAAGGGTGTATCTTTGTTATTTCTTCTTCGTGCTAAACAAGCTATATTGGCCGTCTTTAAAACAGTATGTCCCTATAATACGGGGCATTTCGGGATTTTTAAAGGATACGGCGAATTTAAAACGTGGATAATCACGGGTTGCAGGATTAGGCTCTACTATTACATAGGTCAAATGTGCCTTGTGCTCAAGGCTAAGGATAGTCCACCTAACTCCCTTATTATCAGGAAACTCAGCTTCCGCTAACCGAACAATATTATCCTTCAGAAATAATTCTCTTCTAGCCGATTCACTGATCACGGCTGTTTCCTGTTTTTGTGGTATGTTTTCAGGTTTTGGTGGTGTGACATCAGTCTTTGTCTCGCTAGTCTGTGTCGTTTCTTCAGAACCTTTCTGCATACCTTCAGCTTTAGTCGGTTCACTGATCAGGACTATTTCTTGTTTTGGCGGTATGATGTCTGGTTTAGTCTCGCTGGTTTGTGTCATTCCTTCATTACTTTTCTGCATACCTTCAGCCATTGACTTTCCCATTTTCTCGAAACCTTTCTTGAATCCTTCTTCCAGGGCCTTACCAAGACCTTTCATCATCTCACCCATTGCACCGCCGAACACGGACATCATTGTCTGGTCGGCATCAACCTTCCATTGTCCATGTTCCTTTACGAGAATAGTCTGTATCTGGACTTCAAATTCTGTCGTCCCATCGGACGTTTGCATAGTGGTATCAATGGTAATTTTGTTGTCTTCGATTTTAATATTGCCAAAGGTTACTTTGCAGTTGGCAGTAACATCTTTGTCCTTTATTTGTAATTTGCCTGCGCTTTCTTTTGTTACGTACAATCTTACCGCTTGAATGTCTTTTGCATTCATCGCATCCCAGAATCCTTTTGCGACTGCAAGTTGGTCTTCGACATTTACCGTCTTTTGAATATCGGGTTCTGGTTTTTCGGATGGCTTACTGGTATCTGTATCTGTAAGAGGTAACTGAGGTTTGATTTCAGTTTCTTTAACAGATGGTTGGACAATTTCCAGAGTTTCCGCAGAGGCACTAAGGCTTACGATTCGTTCATCCAGATTTCTGACGGTTGCTTCTAACCCTTCAATTTTTTGCTGAATGGCATTATTGGAGACCATAACCGCTTCTATTTTGTTATGGAGTCTATTTGTGTCATTCACAATAAGGGTAATTGTGCCGGATAAATCGTCAATCCTCTTTTCCAAGCGCTTGCTATCAGCGTTATCCGGCTTGTCCACCCTTTGTTGTAAAGAAGCCGTACAACCAGAAAGGATTAATATTGGAAGCCAAACGTATTGTATTGAGTATTTATTCATATTTAGACTCAAAAACCAAATAAGTGACAAGCGTCGAGTGACAGGGGACTAGTGGTATTGCCGTCACTTGACATGCGTTACTTGTCATCATCTCTAAACACTTGCGAAAACTTGTCCTCAGGTAAGAGGGAAAAAACGGTATTTGCAATGTACTACTATAACACAGTTTTAGCAAATATAGCCCTATCCAAGCTCTTTTCACAAGCATCATAACACTTTACCAATCCATGTCAATAATTTTTATCCATTTATAGTATTAGCACGAAAAGACTGGAGAGCCGTATGCGGGAGACCCGGTGGGTTCTGGTTTGTACCTCGAACCTAAACATTTATACAATCGATTTAGTTTTATTGGCCACGTCTCACGTGCCTGTACTATTATATTTTGTTTAAATATTCTGCCACTTTATTTCCCATGCCTGATGTTGAAAGTATTTTATCCTTTGGCGTTGTTGCAGAGGCAATGTCACCAGTCCGATAGCCATCTTCCAGTACGGCCATAATAGCCTGTTCAATGGCATTCGACTCTTTGTATAGTCCGAAGGCATATTTTAGCATCATTGCCCCAGACAGGATTTGTGCCAGGGGATTTGCCTTGCCTTGCCCTGCAATATCTGGTGCTGAGCCGTGAATGGGTTCAAAGAGCCCAAAACCCGTTTCTGAAAGGCTTGCGCTGGGAAGCATGCCGATTGACCCGGTAATGGCAGATGCCAGGTCTGACAGGATGTCGCCAAACATATTTTCAGTGACAATTACATCAAATTGCTTCGGGTTCGTTGCCAGTTGCATGGCTGCATTGTCCACGTACATGTGGTTAAGTTGAATCTGAGGATAATTTTTCTGGACGTAATCAATAACCACCTTTCGCCACAGTTTTGAGCTTTCCAGGACGTTTGCCTTATCAATCGAGGTCAATTTCTTACTGCGTTTCGTCGCCGCCTCGCAAGCTACTTTGGTAATTCTCTGTATCTCAGGCACGGAATAAATCATATAATCAACGGCGTAATCGCCTTGAACCATTCCTTCTTTCAAGGTGATTGACTTTACCTTGTTTTTGCCGAAATAAACCCCGCCTGTCAATTCGCGCACAATCAGGATGTCCAGTCCACCCTGTAAACGTTCCGATTTCAGGGATGATGCATCGGCCAGGGGTTTAAATATCACGGCAGGGCGCAGGTTTGCGAACAAGCCATAAATAGCCCTCAAAGGCAGCAGTGCGCCTCGTTCAGGGGACAATTCTGCTGGCAGGGTATCCCATTTCGGTCCACCTACTGCGCCAAAATAAATAGCATCGGCGTTGTTGCAAATTTTCTTTGTTTCATCAGGCAGGGGATGGCCATATTTATCGTACGCGCACCCCCCCACCAATGCCTCTTTATATTCAAAGGTATGACCAAATTTCTTCGCGATGGCATCAAGTACTTTCAGTCCTTCCTTCATTATTTCCGGCCCTATTCCGTCTCCTGCCAGTACAGCAATGCATTTTTTCATGTATTCATCTCCGTATAGTCAAAAATTAAGCATATATTGTTTGAATCAGGGCATAGATTTTCACGGATGCACATTGTAGGGGCAATTCATGAATTGCCCCACGCCTAATTTGTTTTAATATCCTGACAATCGTTCGACTGAGCGCTCACGACGAAGTCCATGTTTATCCGTGTCCAAAATGGAGACTAATTTTACCTTTATTTTTGAGAATAGTCTACCCCATTATTTTTGTTGACAGGATAAGCTTTAAGAGAGATACTCATTGAACAAATCAAAAAAGACGGAAGTCTTGCCGATTCACTCGAAGGGTAAATTTTAGCGCAGCATAGCCACAACCAAAGCGGTAAAGACTTCGTCGTGAGCTCAGTCGAACGATAAGGCACGTGGCGTGTGGCAAGTGTAGGGTGATGTTTTACTTGTCACGCGTCATTCGACGCACGTCACTATTCCTATAAACTTACACAAAAAAGAAGTTTTTACGGCGTAGTACTATAAAACATATTTTAATTTAGAGGAAGAAACCTTATGCAATTAAAACCCATTGGCTATATAAAAAGTCCTGTAAAACAACCCAAATTTGGCGGCTGGCAGGATTTAATCACAGAAATAGTCATTGACGATAACTATTCAGATGGTTTGGAAGGGATCGAAGAATATTCTCATCTAATCATTCTTTATTGGCTTGACAAAGTAGATAAGGTCAATCTTAAAATGAGACCTCAGGGGAAAAAGGATGTGCCGGAAGTGGGTATATTTGCCTGCCGCTGTCCATGGAGACCTAATCCTATCGGTATGACTACCGTCAGAGTGATTGAGAGAAACGGGAATATAATAAAGGTTAAAGGGCTGGATGTGTTGGATGGAACACCTCTCATTGACATTAAGCCCTATACCCCTCCATATGATGCCGTCGAAGAAATGAGATACCCCGATTGGGTAAACAAGCTTGAATACTAATTCAAAATATTTATTTTGGAGGTAATGAAATGAAACCATGGTTATCTTTATTCTCTTCCTGCTTTATCATTTCCGTTGCCTTACAAAGTATAGTCTATGCAGACATCGTACAGGTTGGCACAAAAGCCCCCGATTTTACGCTTCCCAGCACCAAAGGCAAAAATTATACACTGTCTGCATATCGGGGAATAAAACCGGTCATTATCTGGTTTTCTGATTGTTGCGGCGGCTGTGAAGGCAGGGCAAAGGTTATGCAAGGACTTCTGGAAGATTAC
>Ga0209642_10003149_pt1 | contig 10708 bp, 8 predicted proteins | sample RifCSP19_2_FD_184025 | JGI IMG/M metagenome (GOLD analysis project Ga0209642, IMG submission 184025) | Soil microbial communities from Rifle, Colorado - Rifle CSP2_sed 19_2 (SPAdes) (version 2) | ecosystem: Environmental > Terrestrial > Deep subsurface > Rock core/Sediment | place: Rifle... | reverse complement strand
CGCATAGGCAGTTGCTTAAATAATACCGGAGGTATCTACAATGCAGCTTACAGGGCTTCTCTGGGGGCAGAAACTTCTAAAAAAGATTGAATTCCCTGTTGCCGAGGTCCTTGGTCCTGAGGCGAGCGTTGATGAAATCAAAGACCTCATAAAAAGATGCGGCGAGGTTTTTATAAAGCCGATATTTAAAGGCGGGGTCGGCAAAAAGGGGAAATCCGGCCTTATAGGAAGGGCATCTGACATAACCGAAGCCCTGAAACACAAGGAGAGGCTCTACTTCATTGAGCACCGCTTCGGGAATACCGTCGCGAAGGCGGACGGCGTGACCTTTGAAGGGGCGGTGCCAGCGAAATATGAGGTTTATTTCTCCATAACCGATTCAACCGTCTACCGGGCGCCGACAATGGCGGTCTCGCACTGCGGCGGGGTTGACATAGAGGAACTGCCAGAAGAAAAAATCAGGGAGATTCCTTTTGACCCCCTTACGGGGCTTAAAAGTTACCACGTTTCAAACGCGTTGGAAGACCTGGGGGCGCCGAAGGATATTATCAGCCCCCTTGTCCAGAATCTTCCCATGCTCTGGACGCTTTACAATAACTACGGGATGAGTCTTATTGAATTAAACCCGATAAGAATGATGCCGGGTTCCGAAGGAAGGCTTACCCCGGTCGCATGCGATTTCAAGGGCTCTTTTGACATAGATGACCCCGCATGGAAAAGACTGGGACTGCCCCCCCACATATTCGCATCCGACTATTCGGAGTTTGAACAGGAAATAAACAGGCTTAGGACATATCAGGGACAGAGCGATGTCTTTGTGATTAACCCGCACGGAACAATAACGTCACCGACATTCGGGGGAGGGGCAAACGCGCTTGTTACGGAACTTTTAGGGGAGAGGGCCACCATATCCTCTGACTTCGGCGGCAACCCCCCTTATGAAAAGATGCTTCAGATATCGCGGATAGTGTTTAAGTACTGGCTCAGGCAGTCGAACGTCCTTTTTATCATAGGCGGAAAGGCAAACAATACCGACATCTACGAGACATTCAGGGCAATGGCCGACGCCCTCAGGGGGTATTTTCAGGCCAACGGCCCAACCCCTCTGTTCGTTGTAATTGGAAGGGGAGGTCCGAACCTTGTAAGGGGGATGGCCTACATGAAAGATACCCTTGACCAGCTGAAACTTCCCTGCAGGATATTCGGCCATGACAGCGCCATGAGCGAGGTCGTAAATTACGCGCTTAAGATTGACAACTGGATGGAGAAGGAAGGGAGGGAGCTTGTAAGCGCCAATCTTTCAGGAAAAGAACCGGCAGGAAAAGAGCCGGAAAGGACGGCGACATAAAAAATGGCGAGGAAGGCGATGCACAGAAAAGGTCTTGAAGAATTTCCCTATTACGTCGGTGTGAAGAACTTGAAAGATATTGCAACGAAGCAGGACCGGGTATGCGTCTTGAACATACTCGGCACTGAAAGCCGCACGGTTACCCCGATAAGCCATGAGTTTTCCGGCGGCAATGTCGCTTTCGGGACAGGCCCCGGCAGATCCGGGCAGGCCCTCGAGACAAAACTCGGAAAAATCCCGGTCTATAACTCCATAAAAGAGGGAATGGACGCGGGCAAGAGGTTTAATACCGCCGTTATTTATCTGCCCCCCTCGGGCGTCAAAGACGGCGTTGCTGAGGCCGTAAAATTCAATCCTGACCTCAAGAAGATTATAATCCTGACAGAGAAGGTTTCAATCAACGACTCCCGCATCATAAGGGCAATCTGCCAGACAAACGGCGTGGATGTATTCGGCGCAAATTGCCTCGGGGTGGCGGACGCGTGGAACAGGGTCAGGCTCGGCGGGGCCCTTGGCGGAAGCAAACCCGATGAGTCCCTTGTCAAAGGGTCCATTGCGCTATATTCAAACTCCGGAAATTTTACGACCACAATAGCCGTATACCTTCTTACAAAAGGATGGGGGACAACAACCAGCATATCAAGCGGAAAGGACGTCTACATACACTTTGCCCCGAGGGAGTTTTTCAACGCGGTTGAAAATGACGAGAGGAGCAGAGGGGCGGTCATATACGTCGAGCCCGGCGGTTACTATGAGCGCGGCCTTGAAATAACAAAGCCCACCGTTGCCTGCGTTGTCGGAAGGTGGAAGGCGAGATTAACCAAGGCATGCGGACATGCCGGAAGTCTCGCGGGCAGCGGCGATGACGCGCGGGCAAAGGAAAAATGGTTTATGAAATACTTCGGCGTTGACGACATATATACGCCTGAAAACCCCGTTTTTTCAAAAAAAGGGGCGGTCGTTACAAACATCGCCTGTATACCGGAGGCGCTCACAAGGGTGATGGAAGAAAACGGCATAGGGTCGGATTTCCCCGCGAGGGGGGACCTTTCCCTCAAGTGCTGGATTTCAGGGAATGCCGGGATTACAATTGCGCCGGAGCTTGATATCAAAACAGTCAGGGCGGTTTCCCCCTATGACGGGCAGATTGATACCGTCCTTAAACAGGTCGGGGCCCGGTACCCGAGACAGTCCATGAAAGACGCAAGCGGCGCATCCTTTATGGATGGCGCAACACAGGTTACAAAAATCCATGACGTGTCAATACTGGATGCCTCGAAACGCTCGCTTGAAGAAAATCTCGTTATGTCGCTTTTAAAAAGCTATCCCGACGCATATGGAAAAACCCTGGCAAACCTTGCGTTCAACGCCTATGTAAACCACCATAACGATGCGGCCGTCCTTGCATCCAGCGCCGCAAAAGAGGCGGGAAATTCGCCGAATACCGCTATCTCGGCGGCTGTGGCAATAATGGGGCAGGGAAGGGTCAAAAAATCCATGGAGGTGTCAAGGCTTTTGCTGGAAAAATTCCAACACTCCGGCATTACCGGCCCGTTTGAAGGGTTTGACTGCTCATCCATCTTAAAATCCCTTACAAAGGATGAGAAAGAGATATTGGGTAACGGAAAGGCTGACCCGGTCGCAAAGGCGATGCTCGCCGAGATAGACGGCCTTAAAAAAGAGTCCGCCTTCATAAACTTTGTAAGGGACGCGGGAGACGGCAATCCTTCAAGGGACTCTCTTCTTTCTTCCATATGGACAACACTCGGATGGCAGCCCCTTATGAGAAAGGATATCTCAAAGGCAACATTAATATCGCTGCCGTGGTATTCGAGGATATTTTCAACAATTGTCGGATGCAGCGTTAGCGCGGACAGGCACACAAAAACACAATTTTCCGGCGTTGACAACGCGAAATTGCTCAGAGGCCGGTCGTTTACGGAAACCGCGTTCCTGGCGCTCCTTGGCAGGCAGCCCACGGACGAGGAGATGTTTGAGTTCTCAATGCTTCTTGGCCTTATAATATCCAACGGCCCCGGAACAATCTCGGCACAGGGAAGCAAGGGCAGCGTGAGCGCTGACGGCCCTGAAGATGCCGCCAGGGTGCAGATAAACAAGGCATTTTCCGGCTTTTTAACCCACACTGGTTTTGCCCACGGCGGCAACGGTTACGAGGCGATAGCCTTCCTGATTGAGATGTTTAAAGATACATCCCTTAAAGACCCCGGCGCCAAAGGGCACGGAGTGAAACTGGAAAAGATAGCCGGCGATTATTCAAAGTGGTACAACAAGTATAAATCCGAGCAGAAGGCAATCGGGAACATCGAATACAGAAAGATCCCATGCATAAACCATCCCGTGTTTAAGGGAAAACCCGTAAACTTTGACCCGCGTGAAAGGTTTATAAGCGCCGTATTTGCCGAGAGGGGCGTCTACAATATCTTTCTTGATTTCTACGGCAATCTCGTAAGGTCTCTTTTTGAGGCAAAGGTTACGGCGAATGTCTACTGCGTTAACGTGGACGCGGTTATTGCGGTGATACTTCTTAAGATGGTATGGCAGCCCTTTGTAAAAGGCAATATTACAGAAAAGGAGATTGAGGAAGCCGCGTTTACCACATTCCTTTTCGGAAGAATGATAGGCTGCGCCGCGGAGATAGATGACCACATAAACCGAGGCAGAAACATGGACACCCGCACCCCGGCAGGCCAGTGCACCCGCGTAAGGTGACTTTTTGAAATTAATCCGGATTACCGCCCCCGTGAATTTTGAGAAAAATTTCCCGGGGTTTTTTGTTTGACAAGAGTATTCGCGTGTTATAAGTTATCTGTAAATCAACTCAGGGAGGCATTGATTGGCCCAGTCGACGGATACCAGGGAAAGAAGGCTCTTTTTGGTGGTAATTATTGTGCTGGTTCTTGCGGGAGGCGCTCTTTTGGCGTATCTTTTCCAGACCGGCAAAAGAGGGCGTCTGGAGGAAAGGGTAGTATCCGAAAGAATAAAAGTTTTAGAGGCCCCTCCGGAAGCCGTACCGCCCGAGCCGGCCGAAGAGATTAAGAAAAAGGAAGAGCCAAAGAAACCAACGGCCCCGGAAAAACTTTCAAAGGAAAAACCTTCAAAGGAAAAACCTTCAGAGCCCCTGCCAATTCCAAAAAAGCCCGCATATTACAAGCCCTGGGCAGTGCATTTTGCATCCTTCTCAACGAAAAAAGAGGCCGCGGAGATTAAACAGTCCCTCGTTAAAAAAGGCTATAATGCCTATATTACGGAAACAAAGATTGAGGGAATCACCTGGTACAGGGTGAGGGTGGGTTTTTACAGCACCAAAGAGGAGGCAAAAAAATCTGCCGCCCGGTTCGCGAAGGAATTCAAGAACCCCGATGCCTGGCCTGTTACGCCAAACCGCTCCGAAGTCAGTAAATACACAAAATAACTTGACGCAAAGAGCCTTCTGACCTTACAATACTACGTATGGAGGGCGCCCCTTACATCAAACCGGATATCAAAGAAAAATATGTGTTTATCGAGACATTCGGCTGTCAGATGAACGAGAACGACACGGAAAGGACGCTCTCCTTCCTCAGGGGGCCCGGCTATTTCAAGACCGATTGCGCCGAGAAGGCCGGCCTTATTCTTGTTAATACCTGCGGCGTCCGCGAAAAGGCCGAGCATAAGGTATACTCAGCCATCGGAAGGTTCAAAGAACTGAAAAATGAAAATCCACATCTTATCATAGGGGTGCTGGGATGCGTTGCCCAAAAGGAAGGGGCGCGCCTTTTGAAAAAGATTCCGTACCTTGACATGGTCATCGGAACCCATAACATACACAATATTGCCTTTCTTATAAAAGAGGTGGCGGAAAATAAAAAAAGGGTCGCAAAAACCGAATTCTACGCAACCCTGGACGCTCGCGAATACAGCGCGCACCAGGAAGGCGGGGTTAAGGCATTTGTGAGCATAATGCGCGGCTGCGATAACTTCTGCGCCTACTGCATAGTCCCTCATGTAAGGGGGAAAGAGGTGAGCAGACGCCCCCATGACATACTCAAAGAGGCAAGGGAACTTGCTGAAAAAGGCACAAAAGAGGTATGTCTTATCGGACAGAACGTGAACTCTTATAAAGGGGATGCAACATTCCCCGCCCTTTTAAAAATGGTGTGCGAAGTAGACGGCATGGAGAGGGTCAGATTTGTAACCTCTCACCCAAAGGATATATCGGATGAGCTTATATGCCTTTTCGGCGAGGAGCCGAAGATTGCAAAAAGCATCCATCTCCCGCTTCAGTCAGGGTCAGACAGAATCCTTGGGCTTATGAGGCGCGGTTATACGGTTTCCGGGTATCTTGAAAAGGTAAATATTTTAAGAAACCTTCATCCGGATATCTCAATCACAACCGACATAATAGTAGGATTCCCGGGCGAAACTGACGAAGATTTTGAAAAGACCATGGATTGCATAGGGGAAGCTGAATTTGACGGCATATTTTCATTTAAATATTCGCCAAGACCGATGACGGATGCGGCCTCATTTAAAGACCAGGTTCCTTTTGAGCTTAAACAGGCGCGGCTTGAAAGGCTGCAGTCGGCCCAGAAAGAGATCACGGCGAAAAAGAATATTTCTCTGGTGGGAAAGACCATGGAAGTGCTTGTGGAGGGAAAAAGCAAACTCAGTCCCGAAGAACTTACCGGAAGGACCGGGTGCAACAGGGCGGTGAATTTCGCGGGAGCGGGAGAGGAAGGCCTTTATGGCAGGATTATAGATGTCCTTATTACCGGGGCAGGCGCTAATTCTTTAAAGGGAACGCATCAAAAAGAAAGGGGCCTTTTATGCTGTTAAAGATGAAAGTGACAGGGCTTACCATAGACCCTTTTTCAAACGCCCCGATAGTAATACTGAAAGACCATGAGGACAAAAACGCCCTTCCCATATGGATAGGGCTGCTTGAAGCCAGCGCCATAGCCTCTGAGCTTGAAAAACTGCAATTTTCAAGGCCAATGACCCATGACCTTATAAAAGACATACTTCAGCGCATGAACATAACCGTAACCAAGATAGAGGTAACTGACCTGAAAGACAACGTCTACTATGCGTCCATTCACATGGAAAGGGGAGGGGACACATACAAAATAGACGCGCGCCCGAGCGACGCCATCGCGCTTGCGCTTCGGGTGAGTTCCCCGATATATGTTGACACAAAGGTCCTTGATAAATCCAAAAATATTGATCTGAGGGACGGGAAGGGCAAGGACAAGAAAGAGTGGCTCGAAATGCTGGAAGAACTTTCTCCGGATGCCTTCGGCAAATACAAGATGTAACCTCTTTAAGGCACAATCTTTCCGCTATCCAGAAGCCAATAACTATGGATGCCAACATTCTTAAAGAAGAATCCAAAAAATTTTCACTCCTTGAGGAATCAAGGAAGATCGTTGAGAGTCACTTCCACGATTCCATTTTCATAACGGAGTACGGAAGGCTTGAGACCGCGCGTTCCGAGAGATACGGTATTTCTTACTCCATAATTATCGTCCATGTCGAGTCCTTCAACCGCGGCAAAACCGTCCCCGGCAAGAAAGAACTCCTTGATTTTCTGAAAAAGCTCGTTTCAACCGTGACAAAGGTAGTAAGGAACTGCGATGTTACGGGAATGCTTGAGGACAGGCGCATCATTATAATACTTCCCCACACAGATTACTTCGGTTCCCTCATAACGATAAAAAAACTTTCAAAGGCGCTTGAATTCTTAACAATAAGCGGGGAACCATACGCGTCAATAATATTCTCGCAGGCGACCTATCCAAAGGACGCAAGCGGGTTCGGGGAGCTTGTCGGCACCGCCACGCGAAGGGTGACCGAAAGACTGGAATCCCTCTGGGAAACCCATGACCTGCAAAGTAAACTCTTCTGGGAGATAGTTGCCGCCCTTACGGGCGGAAGTTACAGCGCGGCGGAATATTCAACCTTCGATGTCGGGGCGGACCTTGACCTTGAGAATTCTTTCGTGCATACGGTAAACGAGACAATAATCCGGGAGATATCACGGACACCGGAAAAAAGAGGGATACTTTACATCGGGACAAAAAAGATTACCAGCGACCTGCCATTTAAAAATCACCTTGATTCCATCGGAAAGATTTCCACAAAGATATTTCTTGTGGGGGAGGGGGTGGCCGGGGCGGCGAGGGTGGGCTCCGCGCTTGATATAAAGAACGCAACAACGATAGCCTTAAGCGACCACCGCCTGGAAACCACGTACTTTACCTTCTACATGAGCGAGGACTGCGCATACGCCCTTATTTCCAAGGAAAGCTGGGCGGACACGCACAACTGCTTCCATACGGGAGACCCGTATATAGTTGAGGGGCTTATAACCAAACTGCAGAGGGATTATTCGCTTCAGGAGCAACTGTGACGGCCTATACCAAAAAGATACTTCTGGCGATATCGGACAAAGAGGTTGCGGAGGGGTTTTCTGCATTTCTTAAAGAAAAGGGCTTTGAGACCGTCGTTTGTTTTGACGGCGCCTCCGCCATGGAGACGGCATTAAAGGAAACCCCGATACTTATAATACTGGACCTCTACCTGCCTGTCATAAAGGGAGAACGCCTCTTCCAGATATTGAAGAACAACCCCCATACATCCAGGGTTCCCTTTTTCTTTCTTTCCGAAAGCCAGAAAGAGGTCAAGGGATTCAGGATCGGCATGGACTGGTTTGTGACAAAACCGTTCCAGTGGGAAGAGATGTACGGGAACATGAAGCAGTTGCTTCTTTTGAGGGGAATAACGAGCTATTCCCTCGGGGACAAGGACTTCCAGGGCAGGCTCTCCCAGATACCGCTTGCGGATGTTTTGCAGATGCTCCGCCTCAACAGAAAAGAGGGGGAACTCACCGTAACGAGCGGCACATCCTCTGCAACCGTCTTTATCAAGGACGGCCAGATATTCAACGCCGCCATCGGGGAAGTAGAAAAGGAGAAGGCGCTTTTCAGGCTGCTTTCGTGGAAAGACGGCACATTTGAATTCCGTCCCGCCCATGTTACAGCCACTCAAAAATTAACCCAGTCAACCGACAGCCTCGTTTTGGAGGGCATGAGGCAGATTGATGAATACAACAACTCAAAAGGGCTTTTCCCTGATGAAAATTCCCTTCTTAAGATAAAGATTGACACATCCAGCCTCCCCGAGGGGCTGAAACCGGTAATGTATGAGGTGCTTAACCTTGTAAAGCACTACCCGAGGGTCAAAGACCTCGTAGACCGCTCTGCTTTTCCGGACTTCGAAGTTTACAAAACCCTTGTAGGGCTTTTAGGCAGGCACATACTGGATGAGATAAAAGAGACAAAAAGAGGAGACGTTCCTTCAAAAGGCATAGTTTCTCCGCCCCGGGCCATAAAAATAAAGGAGAAACTTATAAGCAGGTGGTCGGACATGCTTACCGTGAATTTCGGCAAGATCCTTGTCGCCTCGACATCCATGATACTTACAAACAGGTTCATAGAGGCATGCAAGGATGTGCCTGATTTTCTGGTTGATGAGAGGCTTGTCACCTCCAAATATTCGAGCAAAAACACACTCGGGGACATCGGGAGACTGAAGCTCTACGGCGGCATGGATATAATACTTTTTTCCGTCCCAACGCTCAAAAACCTGAGCCCGCTTCTCAAGATGATTTCATCCAATGTTATCGGGATTATTGTTTTGTGGGATGAAGACGGCAACGCGGATATCCCCCAGCTTGCGGCGACAAGGAATGAAATCCTTTCAAGAAGGAGGGTTCCTGTTTTGCATATCTATGCCGGAAAAAACGAGCTTGATAAAACGCTCATCAGGGAATACAGGAACATGTTCGGCCTTAAGGCGGATGACCCCGTCTTTACGCTTTCCTCCCCGAGGAAAGACAATATCCAGGACATCTTCCAGAGCTACTTTTCGGCGCTTTTAAAAGAAGACTACATCTCAGGAAAGGTCCGTGCAATATGATTGATTTCCATGTCCATACGCTGCTTTCCGACGGGGTGCTCGTCCCCTCCGAAGTCGTTGCGAGGGCAAAGGCGATGGGCTACGAGGCGCTTGCCATCACAGACCACGTTGACGAGTCAAACCTTGAGGATACAATTAAAAAGACACTGAGGTTTACGGAGAGCGTGGGTAAAAACAATATGAGAGTCATTGCCGGAGTGGAACTCACGCATATCCCTCCGAAAGACATAGAGCGCCTGACCAGAAAGGCAAGAGAACTGGGGGCAAAACTGATAGTATGCCACGGCGAAACAATCGTTGAGCCGGTTGAGCCCGGAACAAATCTTGCCGCAATAGAGGCGGGCGTTGATATACTTGCTCATCCCGGGCTTGTAGGGGAAAAAGAATGCGCCCTTGCAAGAAAAAACTCGGTTCTATTCGAGATAACAACGCGCAGAGGCCACTGCCTTGCAAACGGACATGTGGCTTCCATGGCGAAAAGATTAGGCGTTGGATTGATACTGAATACCGACTCCCACGAACCATCGGATCTTGCTACAGATGATTACGCCCTAAAGGTTGCGCTGGGCGCAGGTTTAACGAAAGGTGACTATGAAAAAATCAGGGAAAATTCCAGAACCCTTCTGCAAAAGGTCCTCAGCCTTTAACGTAGCGTCAATACTTTTTTTTATATTCTTTTGTCCTTCCTATGCCCTGGTGGAGGACAATCCCGGTGCGGCGTGGAGCACCCATCTTTATAACCAAGAGAGACAGAACATATCCCCCGATGACATCTCTCTCCCTCCACAGGGCAGATGGAGCAAAAGGATCTCCTCCATCAATCCTTTTAAAAGAGGCGGTTCCACGGAGTTCAGAACCTCCCCGGCAATTTACAAGGACACGCTCTATGTCGGTTCAAAAAACAGGAGGTTCTACGCTGTAAACCTTGCATCCGGCGGCGTTGTCTGGAAATTCAAGGTGGAAGGCGAGGTAAATGCCCCCGCAACCGTTACGGAGGACATGGTCTGTTTCGGCTCGGTTGAAGGGGTGCTTCACTGCGTTGAAAGGGAGACAGGCAGGGAAATCTGGCATTTCAACTCAAGGGGAGAGATAAACGCTTCACCCCTCGTAACGGATTCAACCGTCTACCTTTACTCCTCCGATAACAGGGTCTACGCCCTCTCCAGGGCTGCTGGGGAGCATGTGTGGACGTATTTTAACAGCTCTCCGCAATATGTTTCCGCAAGGCTTGCGGCCTCCCCCGCGCTTGAAGGTAACAGGCTTTTTGTCATGTTCAACGACGGCACCCTCGTGTGTCTTGACGCAAAGACAGGGAAGGAAATATGGAAAAAAGATATATTAAACGGAAACCTCGTTCTCCCTCACGCCAGAAGGACACCGTAT
>Ga0209642_10003148_pt1 | contig 10708 bp, 14 predicted proteins | sample RifCSP19_2_FD_184025 | JGI IMG/M metagenome (GOLD analysis project Ga0209642, IMG submission 184025) | Soil microbial communities from Rifle, Colorado - Rifle CSP2_sed 19_2 (SPAdes) (version 2) | ecosystem: Environmental > Terrestrial > Deep subsurface > Rock core/Sediment | place: Rifle... | reverse complement strand
TGCTCCTCCGAGAGGATTCGAACCTCTAACCTTGTCCTTAACAGGGACCTGCTCTACCATTGAGCTACAGAGGAGCAGAATTGCTAGACTACTTTAATCTTCCTTTTAAATATTTTCTACCAAATCCTGTTTTCAGCGCCTTTTCTCTTTTAATAGCGTTTCCCCTTGATAAACATGCCTCATAGTATACCAAAACCATAGGCGACCTGCTTTTAGTTGCTGTTACTTTTCCCCTGTTGTGTTCTGATACTCTTTCAACTAAATCATCGGACCAACCGATATACAAATTATTATCCTTTTTACTTTGCAAAACGTATGTATAAAAAAATTTTGCCACATCTGCACACTTTCTACCTGCCCGCAATCGCTGAAGTGATAGCTTCTGCAAGCGGGCCATTGAGCTACAGAGGAATGTTAGACAATTTTACCATTAAACAATGGATAAATCTAGGGCTTTGAAAAGCCTTGAAGGTGCTGGATAATTAAGTTACTATATTAGTGTTACGATTCTCGAGCCAATTTTTTTAGTCTTAGACTTTGATGACTCCGGTAGACATTCGAATCTTTTTGGTATAATTACCCCATAAATAGGACGCCACATATATGAAATTATATCTTTCATCATATCGTTTGGGAAATAGTTCTGAAAAACTAAAAGAATTATTTTCTGACAATAAAAATATTGCTGTCATAGGCAATGCTATGGATTTTGTGGATGGGATACAAAGAAAAGAAAAGATAAAACAATCAATAACAGAGTTGAAGAATTTAGGAATGTTTCCCGAAGAAGTAGATTTGCGTGATTATTTTGGAAAACAAAAAGAACTGAGTAAAAAATTAAAGCATTATAATGCCGTTTATGTCAGGGGAGGAAATACTTTTATTCTAAGACGTGCAATGGCACAAAGTGGTTTTGATAATCTGATGAAAGAGAAAAATAAGGATCCGAATTTTGTTTATGCAGGTTATAGCGCAGGCATATGTGTATTATCGCCTAATCTTCATGGACTCGAACTTATAGATGATCCAAGCGCGGTTCCGGACGGCTATAATCAAGAAGTTATTTGGGATGGCTTGGATATTGTCGATTTCTCCATTGCGCCGCATTATAAATCGAACCATCCTGAATCTGAAAACGTAGACAAAGAAGTAGAATATTTTCTTAAACACAAAATACCTTTCAAAACTCTTCACGACGGTGAGGTTATTATTAGGGAATAGTTTTATAATAAATTCTAGCTTCGCTCCATCCAGAGGCGGGCAAGCATCAGGCGGAGCTGCGTAAGACTATAACCCCAAGCTGGAATCGATCGACTCGGGACGTATAATTGACATCAAAGTTTAAAAGGACTATAAACTAGTTAATGAAAAAGTTAATTCCTGTTGGTGTATTTGTAGTAATTATTCTGGGGGCAAGTTTTCTTTTTATCTATAACTCTTCCTCCCCATTAACACCCGGATCAAAACAAACCAATGAAAGTTCTATTAATACTTCCTTTTCAAACCCTAAAAAAAGCGCTCACTATGAAAGTAATACTCCGGAGCATGGATCAACCTTAGCAGGTGTACCGATAAATGTAGTAATAAACTTTAATTTCGATCTCGCAGTTCCATCAGATATAAAAATAGAAAATGACGGGAAGGATTATGGAATTGGAGAAACCGAAATTGATGAGAATAAGCTATCCATGAGAAAAAATATGGACCCTAATTCGCCAAATGGAATTTATACTGTTAACTACAAGGCTTGCTGGCCAGATGGAAGCTGCCATGACGGAGGTTTCCAATTCGCAATAGACAGGACACAAGATTCTTCATATGAAGATATGATTGGACAAAATGAAATAACAATCAGAATGAGCGAGATACAGTTTATGCCTAAGAATTTAAAAATCGGTAAAGGCACTAAAGTAACCTGGGTCAACAATGACGAAGTTGAGCATTTTGTAAACACAGACTCTCATCCAGCGCATACATACTTCCCTAATCAAAACTCTAAAGCTCTAAAAACTGGAGACACCTATTCTGTTACATTCAGCGATACGGGAATTTATCTCTATCATTGCTCGGCTCATGCCGACTCAATGATTGGATCAATACTCGTAGAGTAATAGCTCCTCGACTCATCCATTAAGCGGAGTTTAATCCTGGATAATATAACTATGATGTCGAACGGTTCTTGACCGACACACAGAGCCAGATATGATGCTGGAAGCATAAAGCGTCCCTTTTTATTGATATTACGGGCTTTTTCAAGGGCTCGAATAATCTTTGCGTGAACCTCGCTAGGAAAGCGATTTCCAACTTTCCCAACTTTAGGTTTATTTTGTGCTAAAATAGCGGTGACTACAATAGATACAATATGAAAACAATTTTCTGCGAGTTTCTCGACAGTCAAGACAAAAACGGCACTATTACCATCAAACCGCTGGGAAAAGCAAAAAATAATATTACTAAGCCAACACTACCTGGCTGGAAGGATATAATCAGCGAGATTGTAATTGATAAAAGATATGCCAAAGGCTTAGACGGGATTGAGGATTATTCTCATGTAATTATCGTTTACTGGATGGATAAGGAAAAGGAGTGTCATCTCAAGCATCATCCTCAAGGCAGAGAAGATATCCCATATATTGGAATCTTTGCTTGCCGTTGTCCGCAAAGACCAAATAGAATTGCTATCTCAACCGTTGAGTTAGTCAAAAGAAAAGGGAATATTTTAACGGTTAAGGGTTTGGATATTGTCAATGGTACACCAATACTTGACATCAAACCTTATACCCCTCAATATGACGAGGTTAAAAATGCTAAAGCCTCCGATTGGGTCAGTAAACTTGTTTTCTAAAAAACGCTAAAGTTGTAGATAAATAATAGGTTCTAATAGCCTTTCTGTAAGCTCAGTGTAAGCGGACAGGCGTTAAGCCGAGTAATCTTACCTCAGGATTGACAATTTCTGCTTTTGATGTATAACTATTATTAGTGCTAAAAGAAAGTGAAAATTATGTCTAGAGAAGCTAAGCTCTTAATTTTAACTTGGGTAATGATCGGATTATTGGTCGCTGGAGGAGTAGGTTTTTATCTTGGAAGGGCGACTGCTCCTAAGACTCAAGGAATCCTTCAGGATGGAATTCAACCGCCGGGGTCACAGCAGCTCGGACCGCAAAGCGGACAGCTCCAGGGTTCGCCTTTTCCAACAGGAAGACAACAACCACCTCAAGGGCAACAAAATCCGCCAGATGGAGGAAGTCAACCCCTTCCGCAAAAATAGGTTAAAATAGCCCTTCTGTAAACTCAGGGTAAACTGTCCCTCCAGAGGCGGGCAAGCATTCGGCGGATAAAATTAGCTTCAAATCTCTTTTACTTAAGAAAAGCTACCACCACTTCAAAGATCGGGGGAAAAACCATCAGGGAAAATAAAACTATTGAGAAGCAAAACGCAAGAAAGGCTGATTTTTGATTCTTTAATCTCATAATTCTAAATATAAAAAGGGCAATACCCATCACCAATATCGACGCCAAAAACAACCCCAGTAACGGACCCATGGGTGGGTAAAAGTTCAAAGTTGCTTTAACGCCCGGATAAGCTCCTTTCAGAATATTTAACACCCAAAAGAAAGTTAAACTGCTTACTGCTGAATATAATACGCCAATTGCCTGCTCAAGGTTCTTATTCTGCATATATTTAATAAACTTCTGCCGCTTTGGTTACTAAAACTGCTTCTCCTGCGACCATCAGAACAAATAATAACGAAAATATTATGGCTGCCAGTGTCGCGTATCTTAAAAACCTATTTTTATCGGAATCTGAAAATGAGCTACCTAATTTAAAGACTATAAATAAGGCACAAAAAATTAAGATAGGGGGCGCAAACGCTAGAAATTCTTTATGTTCAAAAACGATCTTGTGCAACCAGGCCGTATCCGGGAAGGACAATAACGTATCTCTGGGTCCGCCTACTGCCCGATAAGGCATATAAACCAAAAGTCCGGCAAGATCCAGAAACACTAGGTCCAAAAATAAGATTAGTAAAACCTTTCTTAGCCAGGAAACCGAAGATTTAACCCTGTCGGTCAAAAAATATAAACAAATCGCTCCTCCAAATAAGATCAGCGAAATCATCCCCAAAAGACCATGCAGATTTGCAAATTTGCTCCAAAAAGGCAGTTCGGAAATTCTGGTAAAAAATTCGACCATTTTTGCTCTTATTCAGTATAATAAAGCTGTTTATTAAACGCAACAGGTTCAATCCCTCCCATCAGGTGGTATAATTGTGGCGATGAAATCTTTGGAAAATAAAGTTGTGGTTATAACCGGCGGGGCCAAAGGAATCGGATTTGCGGATGCCAAGTTATTTTTGCAGCGAGGCGCCAAAGTGGCAATCTGCGATCTTTGGGAAAAAGAATTAATCAGTGCTAAAAAAACACTTAAAAAATACGGCGAAGTTTTTGCCAGAGCTGCGGATATACGCAAAGAAAAAGCAGTTGTAAAATTTGTAAAAGAAGTCATCGCTCATTATGGAAGACTAGATGTTTTGATAAATAATGCCGGAATTTTGCCTTCGCGCGCAGATTTTTCAGAACAATCACCTTCCGTAATAGATGATGTTATTGATACGAACTTAAAAGGAATTTTATACATGACCCGGGCTGTTATAAACCATATGATAAATAAAAAATCCGGAATTATTATTAATATGTCCTCTGTAGCCGGCATTGAGGGGTATGCGGAAATGGCTGTTTATTGCGCCACAAAATTTGGGATCAGAGGTTTTTCCGAAGCTCTTGATGAAGAAGTTTCCGGACAAGGAATTAAAGTTTACTCAATCTGTCCGGGACCGGTCAAAACTGATTTGAATGCCGGATTTACCGGCCGGCCAGCGGAAGGAATTCCACCTGAAGAAGTAGCAGAACTGATCGTTAAAATCGTAGCCACTCTTCCCGCATCAAAAACTTGCTTCGAAATCTAAATGTGGCAAGATTTGGCAAGATATGGCAATATTCGGCAAGATCTGGTAAGATAATACTGAGTTTATCGAACGTATGAAGATTCCGCCCTCATATACCATTTCCGACGAAATGCTTTCGCTAATTACCAAGATTGAAGCGCAGCGTCTATATTTTTCTTCATTAAATCTTGAAAGTCAAATTAAAGAAAATATTCGAAGAGTCAGCCTGTTAAAAAGTTCGCTTTTTTCAGCCCGCATTGAAGGAAATCCTCTGAAAATATCCGATTTTGATTTTTTGTCGGAAACCGAAAAAGAAAAGAAAAAAGAGATCTTCAATATTGTTGAAGCAATCAACTTTATAGATAAAAAAATCACGAAAATTCCAATTACGAAAGATGTTATCTTATCTCTTCATGCGTGGGTTTTGAAAAATTTATCTCCGGATGCAGGGCATTTCCGAAAAGAAGTCAGTGCAATTTTTAATCAGGCAGGGATGGCTGTTTACATGCCTCCCCCGCCATCCCAAATTTTAAAATTATTGGATAATCTTTTGATTTATATAAACTCTGAAGAAAAATTTCCTTTGCTTAGGGCTTTTGTTGTCCATCTTATCTTTGAAAAAATTCATCCCTTTATTGACGGTAATGGCAGGGTCGGCAGGCTTTTGATTTCGGCAGTTCTTAAGTCGCAAGATTGGGATTTTACTTTCACAGTGCCTTTTGAAGAGTATCTGGACGAACATAAAGACGAATATTATTCTCATTTGAATGACGGGTTGAAAAATACCAATGATTATCTTGAATTTATGCTTGAAGCATTTTACCAACAAATAGAGAGGATAAAAATTCAGGTTAATGCGGAAACCGCCAGAGAAAAGCATCCGTTTCTTCCTCCCCGCCAGGAAGAAATATTCAACATTATTAAAGATCAATTTATAGCCTCTTTTGATATGATCCGTAGGCGTTTTATTCAGATTCCGGAAAGAACTCTTCGCTATGATTTAAAAAAGCTTTTGGATAGAAAACTGATTGAAAAGTCCGGCGAAACCAAAGGAAGATATTATCGAATAAGAAAATAGTGAATAGTGTATAATTTATTTATGGGAAGAAAACGTGTAAGAGTTGGAGCAAAGAAAAGATCTCATTCTTATAAAACCAAAAAACGGCTGGCAATAAAACGCGCAATGCTCTTGCAAAGAGCCAAGAAAAAACACAGAAAATAAATAGCGCTGGTCCCCCCGGGTTAAAACATTGACATTGGATTTCTTTCCTGCAAGAATAGGCGTATGGCGGAAGAGGAAAAGGGCTACAGATATAGCAAAAGGCCATTGTGGCAATGGTTTGTAATTTATTTAATTATCGGAGCGCTTGTTTACGGCCTGATTTATTATTTTGTTTTTGCCAAAAATAGCTATAATAATTCGCAGCCAGCTCCCAACGCAAGTCAAGCCCCAACAACTTCAGTCCCCGCAGCTAAAAATGCTATCCAGATAGTAAATTTTAGTTTCTCCCCGGCAACACTAACAGTTAAAGTCGGAGATACGGTTACCTGGACAAATCAAGATGGCATTGGGCACAGTGCAACTGCAGATGACAAAAGTTTTGACACCGGAATTTTAAGTCAAAGAAGATCAAGAGCTGTTACTTTTGGTAAAGCCGGAACTTATACTTACCATTGTAGTCCTCATCCCAATATGCGCGGAACAATTATTGTCCAGTAACTTTTTCCCTTTAAGTAACTTCTGCTAGACTAAGTGCATGACCATTTTCTTTTTTCTTACGGCTCTTTTTGCAGAAATCGTGGGAACGATTGCCGGTTTTGGTTCATCGACTATTCTTTTGCCTTTAGCGACCTTCTTTTTTAACTTTACAACCGCGTTGGCTTTAGTTGCTTTTTTTCATCTGTTTGGGAATTTAAGCCGAGTTGGCTTTTTCAGAGCAGGACTGGATAAAGAAACTATTCTTAAGTTCGGCATTCCCAGCGTCATTTTTAGTATAATTGGAGCACTCCTTGTCAAATATGTTTCACAAGATTTACTGAAAGGTATTTTAGGAATTTTTCTGCTTATCTATTCCACAACATTTTTATTAAAAGAAAATTTACAGATCAAAAAATCTCTTGTTAATGCACTTTTGGGCGGAAGTTTATCCGGGTTTCTGGCAGGTCTTATCGGAACAGGCGGCGCATTGCGGGGAGCATTCCTTAACTCCTTTAATTTACCAAAAGAAAAGTACATTGCAACCTCCGCTTTTATTGCCATTATAGTTGACGCAACCCGTATTCCGGCTTATCTGAAAGAGGGCTTTCTGCAAAGTTCTTACAACTGGTATCTACTTATTCTTTTCCCCATTGCAATCGTGGGGTCTTTTATTGGAAAAAGAGTTGTTGTAAAAGTGCCACAAAAAATATTTAAAAAAGTTATACTTATGGCAATTTTGCTGATTAGTATTCAATTTATCTACACAGGCTTATTGCACAAATAAAAAGGCCGGCTTTCTTTATTTTTTAAAAACATAGATTATTTGATAAAATATATTTATGAAAATTATTAAACAAACTTATTTGATTAATTCTTCTATTGAGGATGTCTGGCAGGCGCTGGTTGATCCAAAATATATTAACGCTTGGGGAGGCGGACCTGCAAAAATGGCTGACAAAGTCGGAACGAAATTTGAGTTTTGGGGCGGAGATATTCATGGAAAAAACATCGAAGTTGTTCCAAAGAAAAAACTTGTTCAGGAATGGTTTGGCGGAAATTGGGGAAAACCCTCTCTTGTTACTTTCACTTTAACCCAAGAAAAAGATGCTGTTAGAATAAATCTTCTGCAAACCGATGTTCCGGATAACGAGGCAAAAGATATTGGTGAGGGATGGAAAGATTATTACTTGGGGCCCCTGAAAAAATATCTGGAAAATAAATCCAGCACCGAACCGGTGCTGAATAAAGCTTCTTAGTCTCCGAGGTAATCGCGGAGTTTGTTTCCCCGGGACGGGTGGCGGAGTTTTCGCAAAGCCTTTGCTTCAATTTGGCGTATTCGCTCCCGGGTAACCGCAAACATCCGCCCGACTTCTTCCAAGGTTTTCGGCTTGCCGTCTTTCAGGCCAAACCGTTCTTCCAAGACTCTTCTTTCCCGATCCGACAAAGTCATCAGCACTCCTTCAACCTGTTCTTTCAAAAGCTCCCGGGATGCGGAATCAAAAAGCGTTGGGGCTCCAGCATCATGAATAAAGTCTCCGAGCCGGCTGTCATCTTCATCCCCAACGGGCGTTTCCAAACTGGCCGGCTCCTGGGAAATTTTGATTATTTCCAAAGCTTTGTCAGGATCGATTCCCAATACTTTGGCTACTTCCTCCGGGGTCGGCTCGCGTCCCAATTCCTGCATCAGTTTCCTGGAAGTTCTTAAAAACCGATTAATATTTTCAACCATGTGGACCGGAATTCTGATGGTTCTTGCCTGATCCGCAATTGCCCGGGTGATGCTTTGGCGGATCCACCAAGTGGCGTAGGTTGAGAATTTATAGCCTCTTCGCCAATCATATTTTTCAACCGCTCTGATCAGCCCTTGGTTTCCTTCCTGAATCAGATCCAAAAGCGTTAAGCCCCGTCCAACGTATTTTTTGGCAATCGATACTACCAAACGCAAATTCGAGGTGGTCAATATTTTTTTTGCGGCTTTGTCTCCTTTTTCCACTCTTTTCGCCAGAGAAATTTCTTGATCGAATTTAAGAAGGGGGATTCTGCCTATTTCTTTAAGATACATCCTCACCGGATCCGAAACCGTTCCCTCGGTCAGAACCGTCAAAGCCTCGAGTTCCTTTTCCAAAGCCTCCATGGGCTTATTGTCTCCATCCTGATCTTTGACAACCGATTCGAAAACATCGATATTGGATTCCAGCAACTTGTTGTAGAGATGATCAAGCTCTATCAAATGCTCTTCGGGTCTGGGGAAAATAGAGAGTATTTCATCTTGAGTGATGTACCCTCTTTTCTTAGCAGAAATTACAATATCGGAAAGTATATCCGGCGCTTTATCTTTTTTCTTCATAGCTATCTGAAGCCTTATTATACCACGCTTTAGGATTTTCCCAAAAGATTAATTGTTGAGGATAGCTCTTTTTCCAAATCATTAACTTTCTTGAGATCTTCATCTTTTTCACCTTTTCTAAGATTGTCTGAAATCTCCTTGATCTTATTTTTTAAGAAAAGCGCTCTTAATTCCCTAGCAACTTTTTCCACTTCTTCTGCATGTTTTTTATCCTCCCCAAACGAAGGTATTGGAAATAAATATGCTTTATCGAATGTTGCTGTCAACTCTTTGGGAAGAAGATTCAAAAAATACCGGCTATCAAACTTACTATTACTTTTGAAATAATCAGCCAACTCAGAAATTATCTTTTGGTAAGAGTCAATTTCAAATTTATAATCTCTGAGAATTGCCAGGCTTCTTTCCAAAATCATTTTTGGATTATCATGCTGGACTAGGAGTGACATTAAATAATCTTCCAAAACCTCAATTCTTGACCTTTTATCTTTTTTACTAATAAAAACATCTTCTTTCACAACTTCTTTTTTCTCGATTTTTTCTGCTTCCTTTGCTAAGGCATCCAAAGAAACATCCAGCTCGCGGCCTAACTTCTTCAAATAATGTTCTTTGACTATCTCGTTGGAAATTCTTATAAAAATAGGCAGTAATTCCTGAGCAATTTTTCTTTTCCCATACACTCTGTCTTTCTCAAAAGCGGAAAATGTTTTTGTGATTAGATAGTCATAAACCGGAATATCTTTTTTTATAGCTTTCTTAAAAGCTGCCGGATCATTTTTGATTGCTTCATCTGCATCCTTAGCCTGATCAAAAATACAGGTTGTGATATTTATTCCTTTTTTCTCCAAAGAGGGCAGACTTCTTTTTGTCGCCTCGTATCCCGCATCATCTTTGTCAAAGCAAAGACAGATATTGTTTGTGAAACGGGCGATAAGCGCAACCTGATCATCGGTTAAGGCTGTTCCTTTTACGGCAACTGCATTTTTAACGCCAATGCTAAAACACGAAATAACATCCAGTTCTCCTTCAACGATAATCGCCTTGTCCAGTTTTTTAATTTCTTCTTTGGCCGTATTTAAGCCAAAAAACATACTGCCCTTGTGGTAAACAAGCGTATCTCTGGTGTTGATATATTTTCCGCCGCTGTACGGTTCTTCTATCGCACGGCCTGAAAATCCCGTAATGTTTCCTCTGTGATCAAAAAGGGGAAACATTACTCTATTCCTAAAAAAGTCAAGCACGCTTGCTTGTCCTGAGCTAGTCGAAGGAGGTCTCGTGAGCGATAACCTGAAGGACAAGTGGGCCCTGATCTTGGGCGCTTCCAGCGGCCACGGGGCCGGCACGGCCATGGAGCTGGCCCGGACCGGCATGAACATCTTTGGCGTGCACCTGGACCTGCGGTCCACCCTGCCCCAGGCCCAACGGGTCGTCCAGTATATCCAGGACCTGGGCCGCCAGGCAGCGTTCTTTAACGTCAACGCCGCCGACCCAGACAAGCGCGGCCAGATCGTGGCCGCCATCCGCGAGCGCCTGGCCCCGGGCCAGCACCTGCGGGTCATGATGCACTCCCTCGCCTTCGGCACCCTGCGGCCATATGTCCCCCCCGACCCCAAGGAGGCCGTCACCCAGAAGCAGATGGAGATGACCCTGGACGTGATGGCCCACAGCCTGGTCTACTGGGTCCAGGACCTGCTATACCGTGACCTGCTTGGCCCGGGC
>Ga0209642_10003140_pt1 | contig 10720 bp, 8 predicted proteins | sample RifCSP19_2_FD_184025 | JGI IMG/M metagenome (GOLD analysis project Ga0209642, IMG submission 184025) | Soil microbial communities from Rifle, Colorado - Rifle CSP2_sed 19_2 (SPAdes) (version 2) | ecosystem: Environmental > Terrestrial > Deep subsurface > Rock core/Sediment | place: Rifle... | reverse complement strand
CCCCGCCACGATCGCCGCACCGCTGCTGCCCAGCCCCCGCGCCGACGGGATCATGCTGCTCACTTCGATCCGCCACGAGCCGGCCCCGCCGGCGGGGCCATGGGCGGCACGCAGCCCCTCGCGGAAGGCGCGGATGAGCAGGTTCTCCTCGGGGTCAGCGTCGGGTCCCGGGGCTCCCTCGCCATGCGCGTTGAGCACGATCCCCGGCTCGTCACCATCGAACAGCTCCGCGCGCAGCTTCAGGCTCAGGGCGGCCGCGAAGCAGTCGAAGCCGCTTCCGAGGTTGGCGCTGCTGGCGGGCACCTCGACGGTGGCGATCGGTTTGGGCATGGGAGACCGAGTATACGGACGCTCAGCCGGCCGCCGGCTCAGCCGCTCACCAGCTCGGCATGACGGAAGCAGTCGGTGGTGTGGTCATTCACGAGGCCCGCCGACTGCATGAAGGCGTAGACGATGGTCGGTCCGACGAATCCGAAGCCACGCTGCCGGAGGTCTCGTGACAGGGCGCGCGACAGATCGGTCTCGGCCGGGATGTCGGCCAGCGTGCGGAATCGGGTCTGGAGCGGGCTCCCGTCCACAAATGACCACAGGTATCGGTCGAAGGCTCCTGGCGCATCGGTCAGGCGAAGATAGGCCTGCGCGTTGCCGATGGTGGCGCGCACCTTGGCGCGGTTCCTGACGATGCCGGGGTCGGCGAGGAGCCGCGCCACGTCATCCGCCCCATAACCGGCGATGCGCGCAGGATCCCAGCCATCGAAGGCACGCCGATACCCGTCTCGCTTGCGCAGGATGGTGATCCAGGCCAGCCCGGCCTGTGCCCCCTCGAGGTTGAGGAGCTCGAAGAGGTGGCGGTCATCGTGGAGCGGGACACCCCACTCGGTGTCGTGGTAGGCCTCGTACAGGGGATCGCCGACGCCCCATGCGCAGCGCGGCCGCGGGTCGTTCACGGTGGGCTCAGACACGCGAGGCAGCGTACCAGCGGCGAGACGCACCCGGAAGGCGGCGTGTCATGATCGGTCCATGAGACCGATGCGAGCGCGTGACCTGGGGATCGTGATCGGCATCCTGCCGCCTGGTGAGCACAACGCCATCACCGATGTGCCCGGCGTCCGGGTCGGCCATACGACCCTGATCTCCGGCGACGGACCGCTGGTGGTCGGCCGTGGACCGATCCGCACCGGCGTAACGGTCATCCTGCCGAGCGAGGGTGACCCCGGGTACGAACCCCTCTTTGCCGGCAGCCACACGCTCAACGGGAACGGTGAGATGACCGGGCTCGAGTGGGTCCGCGAATCGGGGATGCTGACCAGCCCGATCGCCCTCACCAACACGCACAGCGTCGGGGTGGTGCGCGATGCGCTGGTGGCCGCCAGCGTGCGAGGGCGCCCCGCCTCGGGGCTCTGGTCGCTGCCGGTGGTCGCCGAGACGTGGGACGGCTACCTCAATGACGTCGACGGGCAGCACGTGCGCTCGGAGCACGTCTTCGCCGCGCTGGAGTCGGCCGCCGCCGGTCCCGTGGCAGAGGGCAACGTGGGCGGCGGGACCGGGATGAAGTGCTTCGCCTTCAAGGCGGGGATCGGCACGGCGTCCCGGCGCGTGCCCGATGCCGATGGCGGCTACACGGTCGGGGTGCTGGTGCAGGCCAACCACGGGCGTCGTGCGCACCTGGCCATCGATGGCGTGCCGGTCGGTCGGGAGATCCCGCCGGCCGAGATCCCCGGACCGGACGTCCCGGCACCCGACGCCGGATCGATCATCGCCATCGTGGCCACCGATGCGCCGCTGCTGCCGCACCAGTGCCGTCGGTTGGCGCAGCGCTCATCGTTGGGCGTTGCCCGCGGCGGCGGCGGGGGCGAGCACGACAGCGGTGACATCTTCCTGGCTTTCGCCAGCGGTAACCGCGGCCTGCGCCCCGAGGAGCACGAGGGGGCACCTCGCGCGTTCGCTCTCAACATGCTGAACGACGATCACCTGGACTCGCTCTACTGGGCGACCATCGAGGCGACCGAGGAGGCGATCGTCAATGCCCTGGTCGCCGCCGAGACGATGACCGGGCGGGACGGGATCACCTTTCATGCCCTCCCGCACGACCGGCTGGTCGATGTGATGCGCAAATACGGGCGACTCGGCTAGCGGCGCATCGCCTCGCGGATCGCGGCGGCATCGGCCGGGACGGTGAGCGCGTCCGCGCTTGTGACCACGATGTCGGGGTCCTTCAGGCCATGGCCGGTCAGGATGCAGACCACCACCTCTGACCGATCGAGTCGGCCGTCGGCGGCTAACCTCGCGACCCCGGCGACGCCCGCCGCAGAGGCGGGCTCACAGAAGATCCCCTCCGAGCGCGCGATGCGCGACTGCATCGCCAGGATCGCCTCGTCGCTGACCGATTCGATCAGCCCGCCCGACTCGTCGCGGGCCGCGACCGCGCCCGCCCACGAGGCAGGGTTGCCGATCCGGATGGCGGTGGCCACCGTCTCGGGAGCCGCCACCGGAGCGCCGAGCACGATGGGTGCGGCGCCATCGGCCTGAAAGCCGAGCATCCGTGGGCGACGTTGATCGGTCATGCCGGCCTCCGCGTAGCGGGTGAAGCCGGCCCAGTAGGCCGTGATGTTGCCGGCGTTGCCGACCGGGAGAGCCACCGAGTCGGGAACCGAGCCGAGCTCGTCGATGATCTCGAAGGCGCCGGTCTGCTGCCCCGCCAGGCGGTCCGGGTTGATCGAGTTGACGACCACCGCATGGCCTGAATCTCCGATCTGGCGCACGGCCTCGAGGGCGGCGTCGAAATTGCCCTCCACGGCGATCAGTCGCGCCCCGGCGGCGAGCGCCTGCGCCAGTTTGCCGCGGGCCACCTTCCCCGCCGGAAGCACGACAAAGCAGGGGACCCCGGCCGCGGCCGCGTACGCGGCAGCGGACGCCGAGGTGTTGCCGGTCGAGGCGCAGATCACCGCCACCGCACCGCCAGCCACGGCCCGGTTCACGGCCAGCACCATGCCGCGGTCCTTGAACGAGCCTGTCGGATTCGTCCCCTCGAACTTCAGGTAGAGGCGATCCAGACCCAGTTCGGCACCAAGTCGTCGCGCGTGGAGCAGCGGTGTGGAGCCCTCTCCGAGTGAGATTGGAAACGTCTCATTCGGACGTGCCAAGAGTTCACGGTAGCGCTCGAGAAGCGGGAGGTCCGTGGGCGACGACATCGTGCCTAGTCGGCCAGCGCGTCGCGCACGATCCGCGCCTGCTCCACCGCATGAGCGGCGGGATACCCCTCCGCCGGGCGGGAGCGCTCGGGGCGGCTGATGTCGCCCAGCGGGATCCGGAACGGGACGAGGTGCCGGATCTTGGGGAGGACGAACTTGCGCGCGCCCATGTTGCGCGGCTCCTCCTGCACCCAGGCGACCTTCTCGATGTTCGGGTAGCGTGCCAGGACGGCCGACAGCTCATCGGACGGGAACGGGTAGAGCCGCTCGCAGCGCACCAGGGCCAGGTCCGTACGGGCGGCCCGTTCGGGGGCAAGCGCCATGTCGAAGTAGATCTTGCCGCTGCACATGATCACGTAGCGCACCTCGGACGGGTCGCGTCCGGCCATGGCAGGGTCATCGAGCACCGATGCAAACGAGCCGCTGGCGAGGTCGGCAAGCGGCGACGATGCCTCCGGCAGGCGCAGGAGCGACTTCGGGGTCATCACAACCATCGGTCGCAGGTCCGCGTGCCGAGCCTGGCGGCGGAGCAGGTGGAAGTACTGTGCGGCGGTGGTCGGGTAGACGACGCGGATGTTCCCCTCCGCTCCGAGTGCCAGGAAGCGCTCGAGGCGCGCGGAGGAGTGCTCGGGGCCCGATCCCTCGTACCCGTGGGGGAGCAGCAGGGTCAGCCGCGAGGTCTGCCGCCACTTGGCCAGTCCGGCGATCACGAACTGGTCGATGATGATCTCTGCCCCGTTTGCGAAGTCGCCGTACTGCGCCTCCCACAGGACGAGCGCCTCGGGCGCCGCGACCGCGTAGCCGTACTCGAAGCCCAGGCAGGCGTACTCGCTCAAGGGGCTGTTGTGCATCTCGAAACTCGCCTGCGCCGGCGTCAGCCGCTGGATCGGGGCGTGCACGGCACCGCTCCCCGCATCGTGCAGGACGAGGTGCCGCTGGCTGAAGGTGCCGCGGACGGTGTCCTGACCGGTGAGACGGATCGGTCTGCCCTCGACGAGCAGCGACGCGAATGCCAGCGCCTCAGCCTGCGCCCACTCGATCCGGCCGTCGCCTTCATCGAGGGCATTTCGCCGCTTCTCGAGCTGCTTGGCGAGCCTGGCGTTGACTTCGAAGCCCTCCGGCCAGCGGTTCAGCTCCGCGTTCAGCTCGTGCAGGAGCGCCGCGTCCACGGCTGTCGTGGGGTCGGGCGCCTCTTCGGGATCGATCGCCTCCGCGCCGCGGTCGAGCTGTGGCTCCGCGTGGCTGCGCCGGACGGCCGCCTGCCGCGCGGCGAGATCTTGGGCGAACGCCGTCACCCACTCGTTCGCCTCCTCGGCCGACACGATTCCGGCCCCCACCAGCGTGGCGGCGTAGAGGTCGCGGACTCTTGGGTGCTCGGCGATGGCGGCCGCCATCTGCGGCTGGGTGTACGCGGCCTCGTCGCCCTCGTTGTGCCCGTAGCGCCGGTAGCCGACCAGGTCGATCACCACGTCGGCGTGGAAGCGCTCGCGGTACATCATCGCCAGGCGCGCGGCGGCCAGGCAGGCCTCGGGGTCGTCGGCGTTGACGTGGATGATCGGTGCGTCGAAGCCCTTGGCCAGGTCCGACGCGTAGTCGGTCGAGCGCCCCTCGGCCGGGTCGGTCGTGAACCCGACCTGGTTGTTGGCGATCAGGTGAATCGTGCCGCCGGTGGTGTAGCCGGCCAGCCGGGCCATGTTGAAGGTCTCGGCCACCACGCCCTGCGCGGCGAACGCGGCGTCGCCGTGGATGAGCACCGGCACGGTCCGATCCGGGTCAACGCTGACCACCCGACCTGATCGATCCGTCTGCTCGGCCCGCGCTCGACCTTCGACCACCGGGTTGACCGCCTCGAGGTGGCTCGGGTTGGGTGACAGGCTGACCCGCAGCTCGCGACCGCCGACCGCGTAGCTTCCATCCGCCCCCAGGTGGTACTTCACGTCGTCGAGCGCGCCGCGTGGGGCGCGCGCATCGGTTCCACCGCGACCGGCCTCGAACTCGGTGAGGACGGCCTCGTAACTGACCCCCACGATGTGCGCCAGCACGTTCAGCCGCCCCCGATGCGCCATCCCGATGACCACGTCGCTGGCGCCCGCGGCGGCGATGCCGGCCATCACCCCGTCGAGCATCGGCACCATCGCGTCGAGCCCCTCGATCGAGAAGCGCTTCTGGCCCAGGTAGGCCTTGTGCAGGAATCGCTCGAGCCCCTCGACCGCGCTAAGCCGTCGCAGGAGCGAGCGCTGCTGCTCGGCGGAGAGCGGCTGGCGGTGCGCCCCGGATTCGATCACCCGCCGCAGCCAGACCCGCTCGTCGTGACTTGCGATATGTTCGACCTCGTAGGCGATCGAGCCGCAGTACGTGTCACGCAGCGCGGGCAGCGCCTCGGCAAGGGTGGCCCCGGGCACATCGACGCGCAGCAGCTCAGCCGGGATGCGCGCCATGGACTCCGGAGTCAGCCCCAGGGGCTCCGGGTCGAGTGCCGGGTCGCCGACCGGCTCGCTGCCGAGCGGATCGAGATGGGCCTGGAGATGTCCGAACGACCGATACGCCCGTACCAGTGCGACGGCCGCAGCGACCGCTCGGAGGTCACCCGCGCTCGCCTGCGCCGCTGGGGCGACGCCTGGTTCGGCATCCGACGGCGATCGGGGCGCCTTAACACCAACCGATGCGAAGAGCGTCTCGTAGAAGTCGTCGGCCCCGCCCAGCAACTGGTCGATCCTTCGCAGGAAGGCGCCCGATTCGGCGCCCTGGATGATGCGGTGGTCGTAGGTGGAACTGAGTGTCATCAGCCGCTCATCGGCCACCGTCCGGATCGCGCCGGTGGCCACGATGGTGCCCTGTCCCGGCATCAGGCGCGCCACCGAGGAGGTGGTGCCCAGCGTGCCAGGGTTGGTGAGCGTGATGGTGGCGCCGACGAAGTCATCGGGCGACAGACGGTTGGCGCGGGCCTTCCCCACGAGGTCCTCGTACGCGGCGTGGAAGCGCGCGAAGTCCATCGCGTCGGCGCCGCGAATGACCGGCACGACCAGGAAGTGGGCTCCACCACTTTGCTCGACGTCGACGGCCAATCCCAGGTTCACCGATGTTGGATCGACGCCGTACGCCTGGCCATCGGCCTCGCCGAAGTAGCGGATCATGCCCGGCTGCTCAACCGCCGCCTGCACGATTGCCCAGCCGATCAGGTGGGTGAAGCTCACCCGGCGTGGCGCCGTCTGCGCGTTCAACTCACGGCGCCGGGTCTCGAGGACGGCGACAGACAGGTCGCGAAAGCTGGTCGCGGTCGGCACCGCCAGCGAGGCGGTCATGTTCTGCGCCAGCCGCGCGGCGGGGCCCTTCAGCGGTGTCGCGCCGGCGGGAAGCGTGGGAGCAGCCGCCTCGGAAGTCGCAGGCGCCGGCGCCGCTGCGGGTGCCGGCTCAACCGGCGTGGTCCCGGTCGGTGCGGCGGCCGGCGGCCCATCACTCATCGGAGGGATGCGCGGCTGGAAGAGCGCGCGCCACTCGGGGTCGACCGATGCGGGATCACGCAGGTATTGCTCCTGCATCTCCGCGACGTAGCCCGCGTTGACGCCCTCGAGGGCGTGCGCGATGCGCTCGGCTTCGTTCGGCTCGTCGGTCGGCATGCGTCGCTAAGGATACGGGTCGGCGGATGCCTCACGGTGCCACCGACGCTGGGCCCGGAAACGCGCGGCATCGAATTGGCGCTCTTTCACGCCAGGTTCGCATGGGGGACCGCTCCGCGGGTGGTCAGCCGCGATTGGCGCTGATTTCCGCTCAGATCGTCATGGGGGGACCGGTAGGCGGGTGGATCACCCGGGCAGGCGCCCACCGGATTGGCAACTGAGCACGAACCGGGATCGGTGGGTGGCTCGGCGGCGGGCAGGATTGGCCACATGCCCGCCTACTGGTCCACCGGTGAACGTCTGACGAAGATGCTGCCAGCCGCGAGTCATTCACGCAGGACCTACAAGTCTCGCCGCACGACGAGTTGGCTGCCGCGTGGCCGCCCGAACTCGGCGAACCCGGCCCGCGCAAACATGGCTACCGTCCCGGTGAACACTTTGCTGCTCGGCAGACGTCCATCGGCGGCATCGACGGGGTATCCCTCGAGCGTCGTCGCGCCGCGTGCCCGTGCGTGCTCGACCGCCGCGTCCAGCAGGGCGGTCGCCACGCCCCCGCCGCGCTCGGTGCGAGGGATCCAGAAGCAGACGACCGACCAGGTGCGCTCGTCGTTCGCCTCTGAGGCCGGCGGGCCGATGCGCCGCGAGCGAAGAATGCGTCCGAACTGGGGACGCGGCGCGACGCTGATCCAGCCGACGGGCACTCCATCGCGGTAGGCGAGCAGGCCCGGTTCGGAACCCGCCTCGACGACGGCATGCATCAACGCCCGATTCCCGGCGCCGCCATCCCGCAGGCCGCCGCTGAACTCGCTGCTGGTCTGGCGCCACCAGGTGCACCAACAGTGGCTGAACGCGCCCGACGGTCCGAAGAAGTCGGCCAGCTCCTGCCAGCGGTCGGCGGTGACCGGGCGAACCTCGAGCCTCACGCCGTCAGCCGCGAGCGTCGGACTCCGGCGACGCTTCGTCCCGCGAAACCTCGGGCCACTCCTCCGGATGATGGCGCCGGGCCGTCAGTCCTCGGGCGAGGACGAGCACGCCGATGACGATGATGGCCACCGGCATCGCCCACTCGGGCAGTGGCAGGCGCCTCCCGCTGATCCCGATCACGCCCTCGAAGAAGATGAACCCGACGGCGAAGAGACCGAGTGCGGAGACGATCGTCCAGAAGCCGTCGCGGGCCATCTTGACGTTGGCGCTGCGGGTCCCGTACAGGAGCATCCCGATGCCACTGCCGCCGGGGCCGACCAGCGCCCAGGCGTAGGCCCAGCTCTCCCAGTGGTTCGTGGCGTTCTGGTAGAAGAGCACCAGGCCGACCATGGTCACGATGCTGCCGGCGATGACCAGCCCCTCGCCGCGCCGCTGCATCAGTCCCAGCGCCAGCAGTCCGGCGCCAGGAGCGATGACGTAGAAGGGCCACGTCGCCTCAGCGATGTCGATGTTCAGCTGCTGGCTGGCAAAGAAGATCAGCCCCACCACGATCAGGATGCCGCCCAGAACCGCCGATGCGGGGTACCCCCTGCGCGGTTCCGGCGGAGGAGTATTCGGTCCAGTCTGCTGATCGGTCATGGACTGATGCTACCGCCGGGCGCAAGCCCCCGTTTCACCGCGCGAGCAACGATGCGAGGACCGCCGCGTCCACGTTCCGGCCGGTCAGCACCACGGCTGCGCGGCGGCCGGCGAGCCCGCCGAGCCGTGCTCGCAGCGCTGCAATCCCGAGCGCGCCGCTCCCCTCGACCACCAGGTGGTGCACGCCCAGCGACCAGGCCATGGCGTCGGCGATCTGCTCCTCGTCAACGAGCACCACTTCGTCGACGAGCTGGCGGCACATCTTCCAGGTGATGCTGTCGCGCTCGATGTTGCCGGCGACCCCGTCGGCAAGGGTCGGGGCGATCGGCATCGGCTTGGTGGAGTTCGATTCAAGGTAGGCGTACATCGGTGGCGATGCCGATGGCTGGACCCCCACCAGCCGCAGCCCGGGCTTGACCGCCTTGGCCCACAGACCGATGCCGGCGATCAGCCCACCCCCGCCGATCGGCACGACGATGGCGTCGCACTCGGGCCAGTCGTCCAGGATCTCCGCGCCGACGGTGCCCTGCCCGGCGATGACGTCGGGGTCGTTGTAGGGGTGCACGTAGACGGCGATCCCCGCCGTGTCGCGGCGTCGCGCTTCGGCCTCGGCGTCGTCCGAGTCGCGGCCGAACAGCTCGACCACGCATCGGTCCGATTCGAGCGCCCGCAGGCGCTCCAGCTTGCCCGGGGATATTGCCTTGCCGACCAGCACCGTGAGCCGCATCCCGTGGCGAGCGGCTGCGGTTGCCACCGCGATCCCGTGGTTGCCGGTGCTGGCCGTTACGAGCTCCACGTCCGGCCGCTCGGCGGCGATGAGCGCCACCTTGTTGTGCGCGCCGCGAGTCTTGAAGGAGCCGGTCGGCTGGAGCAGTTCCAGCTTCAGCCGCACCTCGACGGCGCCGCTCCTGGCCGCGAGGGTCGGGGAGTGCTCGAGCGGGGTGTGAAGGGCGATCCCCTCCAGGCGCTTTCGGGCGGCGAGGATGTCGGCGAGAAGAGGGTAGCGGGGCATGCGCCCTAGCCTACGGCCCCGGTCAACGGGCCGCACGCGGGCGTGGTCGCACGCGGGCGTGGTCGCTCGCCCGTGGTCAGGCGGCGTCGGGCTCGGTGTGGGTCGTTGCCGGATCCGCGATCGATCGCAGGCGGCGGCTGATGCGCATCAGCGAGCCGAGACGGTCTTCGACGCGCGCGCGCTCGACCGGCGTGGCCCAGTGGCGCAGCGTGTAGTCGATCTCGTGCTTGTGCCGCGTCGCGGTGGCGAACAGCTCCTCGATGCGCACCCGCATCTCCTCGTCGGGCGCGGCAGTAAGCGCCCGTGGCCGTGCGTCGAGCACATCGAGGTAGTAGGAGGTTGAGAGCCGGTCGAGATCCTGCCGCGCGCCGCTCGCCCACGGCTCGGGCGGTCCGCCGAACCCGTACCTGCGCCATTCTCGGGTGCCGATTACCTGTGTCATCGGTCCTGGTTCGTCTCCGTTGCCGGTTGTTGACGGGTTGCCCATCGCCGACGACGGTACCGATGCGGGCGCCTTTCCGCCATTGGCCGTCCGGGCTATCGGTCGGCGTACCTATGGCGGCTCAGTTGGGCCGGCCGCCCCCGCCGCCGTCGCGATCACCGCCATCGGGACCGCGGTCGCGAAGGTAGCGCTCGATGTCGGCGATCAGCTCATCGCCCGACGGCGTTCCCGCCGCGTCGGCCACCTCCTCCATGCTCTCGACATAGGTTCGGGTGCGCTCGTCGCCGGAGGTCGCCGCATCGAGCAGGGCACGCGTCTCGAGCGCTCTGCGCCCGAGGTCGCCGATCGGGAGCTCAAGCTCCAGGTAGCGGCCGACGTGTTTGAGCAGCTCGATCGCGGCCGACGGGAAGCTGCCCGATGCGTAGTGTGGAACCTGCGCGAAGAATCCGACCGCGGGGATCCCCGCTTCCGAGACGGCGAGCTCCAGGACCGAGAGGGCGGCAGCTGGGACGCGCAGGTGACCGATCGGCCCCTGGCTGACGCCCGCGGGCAGCAGGCCCGGGGCAGACGCGGTGCCGAGCACCGGCACCGGGCGGGTGTGGGCCACGGTCGCCGGAATGGCCCCCATGCTCACCCAGCTGCTGACCTGCAGGCGCTGCGTGAGGGCCACGACGTCGGCGGCGAGCTCGCGCCAGGCGTAATCGGGCTCAGCACCGGTGAGCACCAGCAGGTCGCGATCCCCGATGCGCACAGCGGTCAAGGTCAGTTCAGGCCACTCCAGGCCGACGAGTTTCCCGTCGATGATGTCGAGCGTCGGGCGGCGCGCACGGAAGTCGAACAGGCGGTCGCCGTCAAAGGTCGCGACCACGCGACCATCGGTCGCGAGCTGCTCGGC
>Ga0209642_10003127_pt1 | contig 10744 bp, 8 predicted proteins | sample RifCSP19_2_FD_184025 | JGI IMG/M metagenome (GOLD analysis project Ga0209642, IMG submission 184025) | Soil microbial communities from Rifle, Colorado - Rifle CSP2_sed 19_2 (SPAdes) (version 2) | ecosystem: Environmental > Terrestrial > Deep subsurface > Rock core/Sediment | place: Rifle... | reverse complement strand
TTCTGCGTTATCCAGTGAGGCTGCCAGATTATTCGTTCTCTGTTTCAGGGCCTTCCAGTCAACCTGCATGGGACCATAAAACATTGATTCATCAAAGAGAGGCATACTTGCATAACGGCTCTTGCATATATTGGTAAGCAGGTCTCGAAACCTTGTATGGCTCGTTGAAAAATTTGAAAGGGCTATGACTACATCTATAGCATCGTGCTTGTTCGATTCTACTACACTATTTATCATCTGCGTATCCTGCTCACTCAAGGCTTCCTTATGTATCATTTTTTTGAAAAACCCTCTGTCCTCCAATTCCCGTATTGTTCTGTCGCCAAAGGCTGCAAGCCATATTTCTCTTGGCGGCTCCATACCGTGACTCATGAGAGAGGGGTAAGTAATAAAAGTTATATTTTGATTTATCTCTCTTCCTGTCTCTGCTACTTTTAGAGCTAAAGACAGAAGGCCTTCTCTTCTCCTCCTATCGCTATCACTTACGTCTTCCTGAGGTACAAGGGAATCTGTAAAGACAATCACCTTTTCATCCTTCTTTACCCCAAGATTAGTAATATAAAGTTCCCTTATAGCCCTGTTCAACATTTCTTGCATTCTGCTATCTTTCTTAAAAGCAGTATGTTCTCTCTATGCCCTGTCATCCTCGCTGTAACCCCTCCCCTTATTGGCCTTCCGAGGAGATAAAGGTCTCCTACGATATCCAGTATCTTATGCCGTGCAAACTCATTTTTGAACCTTAAACTGGTATTAATTACCTTTTCTTCATCTACCAAAACAACATTGCTCAGCCTCCCCCCTTTTGCCAGACCCATTTCCTCTAATCTTCCATAATCTTTTATTGAGCCATATGTCCTGGCTGGCGCCACTTCTTTCTTAAAGACCTCTGGATTATCAAGTATAAAACTTGCCTCCTGTCTTCCAATCGGCATTGGATAGTCCATTGTATATTGAATAGTAAACTTAGGCGAAGGCTCAATCGAAATAAATCTTCCATCTGCAATATCTCCTGCCAAATAGTGTTTATCTATTACAATATCGTCCAAAGGCTCATCCTGTTCATCAATACCGCAGTCCTCTATCATTTGACAGAAATCTACAGCAGAACCATCCATGATTGGCACCTCTCTATCTATCTTTATTAAAATATTGGTTATTCTATATATATGCAGAACAGCCATGAGGTGCTCTATTGTCATAATGGATGTGTGACCCCTTTTTAATGTCGTGGCATAGTCTGTGGAATGAACATAATCAAGATGCGCCGGCACCATTTCCTCTGAAGAGAGTCCTGTAAAAATAATTCCGCTGTTTGGTGGAAGCGGCGAAAGGATAAGGCCTGTCTTGCCGCCTGAATGCAGCCCCTGCCCGCCCATAACAATGCTTTTACTGATGGTTCGTTGGTGGCTGCTGCCTATGTCCTTTGTTAGTGCAGAAGATGGGGAGGTTGAGAGGTTTAGAGGTTGAGATTTCTTATCTTCCAATCCTCTTATCTTCTCACTTTCTCTCTTTTCACCTAATGCCCTTTTTACTGTTAAGAGCACGCCTTCCAGTGAAAGCGGCTTTTCAATATAGTCGTAGGCGCCAAGTTTAATGGCCTTAACTGCTGCCTCTATATTTCCATGACCTGATATCATAATTACCTTAAGGGCAGGATACTTTGCCTTGATTGCTTTTAAGACCTCTGTGCCATCCATCATAGGCATCCATATATCAAGGATAACCAAGTCTGGCAGGTTTGAATCCAACATTTCCAATGATTCTTTACCATTACTGGCAAGCATTACTTTGAATCCCTCATCCTTTAAGACATCGGAAAGGGATTGCCTGATGCTATCTTCGTCATCAACAACTAATATCTTCTTTGCTGTTTGCATAATTACCGTTATGAGTAAAGAGTATTTATCCTTAGCTCTTTACTCTATGCCCTTTGCTCTATGCTCTTTGCTTATATGGATTTCACCGGAAGTTCTATAATAAACCGAGTCCCTCTTGGAATATTATTCTTTACCCTTATATAACCCCTGTGGTCAGCAACAATCTCGCTTACAATCGCAAGCCCAAGACCGCCGTTTCCTGCATTTTTTGTAGAAAAGTATGGTTCAAAAAGCCTCGGTTTATCCTTTTCAGGTATTCCACAACCCGTATCTGCTAACTCAATTTTGGCTATCTTATACTCCTTATCATAATATGAATCAATGGTGATTATACCAGCGCCATCAATGGATTCAATCGAATTGTCTATAAGATTTAGAAAAACCCGCTTCATCTGCTCCCTGTCTACATCCAGCATCGGCAGTGTTTTGTCTAAGTTAAAATTAAATGATATATTTTTCTGGTGGCCGTGATACATAGATGCAACCTCTCTTATAATCTCATTCATATCATTTGACATTGGATTGGCAGAAGGCATCCTCGCAAAGTTTGAAAATTCGTTCACCAGCATTTTTAACTCATCTACCTGCTTGCTTATAGTTCTTGTGCATTCATCAAAAATATGAGCCTCTTCTCCAGAAAATCTGTCTCTGTATTTCTTACTTAATCTCTGCGCAGAGAGTTGAATTGGGGTAAGTGGATTCTTTACCTCATGCGCTATCCTCTGAGCCACCTCCTTCCATGCCATCATCCTTTGCGACTTTAAGAGATGACTTAAATCCTCAAGCACAGCGACCATGCCAAGATATTCACCTTCATCACCCTTGAGCATAGTAAGGTTTATGAGAACAGGGATTGTTTTATCTTTTACATCAATCTGAACCTGTCTCTCAAGATTTTCAACTCCCCTTTCTTTCATCTCGGTCATCATAGCGTTAAAGAAGTGTTCATCTTTTGGCCTCAAAATATCTTTATAGTTCTTACCCAGTGAAATACCAGCAGAAATTCCAAGAAGCTCATCTGCAACCCTGTTTATCGTAGTTATATTTCCATTCTTATCAATAGATACAACGCCGGCCGCAACATTACCTAAGACAATTTCCATATACCGTCTTTTCTGTTCCAACTCAGTATTTGTCCTTTTAAGGTCAAGGTTTGCCTCTTCTATCCGTGTTTTAGTCGCCTTTAAATCCCCTGTCATTTTATTAAATGAACTTACAAGAACCCCAATTTCATCCCTTGCCTCTATATCTATCCTATAGTCAAGATTGCCATTTGCAATCTCAGTTGTGCCATATGCAAGCTGCTGGATGGGAACTGTTATCTCCTTTGCCATATATCTGCCTATCCCTATCGCAAAAATTACTATAACCATTGTTACAATAAGAAGTGTCGTAAAGTAACTTGCCTTTAGCGGCGTCTTCAATATCTTTAATTGTTTGTAGCTCTCAAAGGCAGTGGATATTTCTCTCATCTTTGAAATCAAGCTTCTGGATACATAATAGCTGACTACTACAACACCCAGAACCGTTTTTCGGTCATTGGAAAAAAACGGAGAAACCCCCCTTGCAACATCACCCTTTTCAAGGGTCTGTATAAAGTTTGACGCATTCCCTTCAAATGCATTCAGGATTGATTCAAGCGGTATATCAGGAACCATATTCTGATTTACATGGCTGCCTATGACATAACCAACCCTATCTCTGTTTGCAGAAAATATTTCGATGGTGCTCGACCCCGTCTCTGATAGCTTCCCCTCAAGGTATGCTCTCACCTTATCCGAGTCTTCATTTGTTAATCCTTCTTTAGCAAGCTTCTCACCAACCTGCTTGGCATAAATAACCATTCTGTCTGATATGGCTTTATAGTAGTTCTGTCCAAGTTCGAGCGACCCCTGCAACGAATCTTCCACCCTTATACCAAACCAACCTTCTATGCTTTTATTTATGAAGCCAATAACTACAAAAAACAGAAGAAAGGTCGGCACTATAGAAAGGCTGACAAAAGCAACTATCAAGCGAGTGCGAAGCCGCGAACCAATAATCTTGCTGCGTCTTTCGAAGATGAGCTTTACAAAATTTCTCAGGATCAGGAAGACAAGAAGAATCAGAAGAATTATATTTATATTGATAAGACCAAAAACGATTACATTTGTCGCTGCGGGGAGATTGGTGCTTATCCTTGAAATATGGCTTTCTATATATGTAACAACAAATATAGCAACTGCGACAGCTACAACAATATACCATTCACGCTTTCGTCTTCTCTGCTCTTCTGTAGATATGGTTGTGGGTTTCGTGGATTCGGTCATAGTTTCAGGAAAAGTAATCGGCATACAATAAACAGTAGGCATTAAGCAGTAGGTAGTAGGCAGAAATAGTCGCTGCTTACTCCTTACTGCATCCTGCTTACTGTATTACAAACTCCTTCTCATACCAAGCGGTTTCATAATTCCAGAAAGATACAAAAAATAGCATATAATTTAACGGGAAGGGCAGATTCACGGCATCAAGTGTCGCTTTTATTCTAAGCTGATACTGCTCGCCCTTTTTTAGGGCATACGCGGGTTTAATAGAAATATTTTCACTGCTCGCCATAATTTTTTTTGTCTGCTCAATATCTTTGATGCGTATGATATTTTGTGGTTTCTCTTCCAGAATAATTTCATACTCCTCTTTTAATGTGTCATACTTTACCGTATGTCTGAATATCTGAGATGCCAGTGCTTCATCAACCCAGAAACCCTGTTTTCTATAAAGCTCAACAAAGAAGGTAAAGCTGGTAGGCATACCGCTCTTAATGCCCTCTTCTATCTCTTTTGTAAAGGCATTTTTTATCTCAAATGATACCTGCATATCATCCGTATTGTTCACCATAAAAACATTATCCACCATCGCATCCATTGACCAAACAGATGTGGAAGAAATATGCAGTGAGAAGGCTATTATGAGAAACATAAAAACTCTAAACATAAGCGTCACCTTATTATGAAAGATGAAAAAGAAAATATACTGTTTGTGCAAGCTTATAAAAATATTCTAATTATGCTCTTTTTAGTTTTTATATATTACGCAAAGTCTTAAAGAAAAGCAAGCTAAACTCCAATGGCTTATTGACTATAATCTACTCCTTTTCCATGCGCAACAGGCGGTTTTCCTATAAGTATTACAATTTCGCATTACAATTTTGCAATATTTGCTTTAAATATGATACATACACTATCTGAAACACGTATGAGCCTCTGGCTCACAAAGGCACGCTAAGCGTGCCAAAGGGGGATGAAAATCTTGTTACCTTCGTTGAAGCTCACCCCCACCTTTTTCATTTCCTCCCCCGTCAGGGTGGAGGAGATAAGGTTAATGGATTTTCAGGTGAAACCCTCACGAGCCCGCCTTAGGCGGGCTCACAAAGGGAGATATAAATGAGTTCCCCTCTTTAGCAAAGGGGTTAGAGCCTGCCCCTGCATGTATTAAGCAGGGGGGAGATTTGAATATGGATTTTCAGGTGAAAAAAACCAATAAGAAAAAAGAGCGGTTATTTCGGTATAATGCTAATAGCATCAAATTTAGCCTAAAGAACTTTAAACTTCTTATTTTTATATTTCTTATTGTCGTCCTTTTTTTACTTTCTACCCATAAGAGGAACTCATCATGGACGGACCCCGCAACACTGTGGAAAGATGTTATAAAGAAAGGGCCAAAAAAGGCAAGGGGCTACAATAACCTCGGCGGCTTCTATTATAAACAGGATAAAATTGATGAGGCTGTGCAAATCTATATTATTGCCTTAAAACTTGAACCAAATAATGCCCTGACTCATAATAATCTTGGCACAATCTATCACGCACGACGCCAAATAGATAGAGCTATAAATAGCTATATAACTGCATTAACAGTAAAACCTGATTATGAAAAACCTTACAATAACCTTGGAAAGGTCTATGCTGAACTCGGACGAATAGATGAGGCAATAACCCAATTTCGAATTGCGCTAAAAATTAATCCTGAGCTTATTGAGGCCCATAATAACCTTGCTAATGTATACGCCACTCAAGGCCGATTAGATGAAGCTATAAGCGAATATATGGCCGCATTAAGGCTCACTCCAGATGCGCCAGAAATCCATTATAACCTCGGAACAACTTATCAAACAAAAGGATTAAAGGATAAGGCTCGGAAGGAATATGAACTGGCCTTAAAACTGAAACCAGATTTTACTCTGGCACGGCAAGCCATAGAATCTCTTGATAGAGATTTTCAAGGTTTTAGGTTAAGATAAACCAATTATTCCTTAGCTCCTTGCTACCACACTCTCCCTTAATAGGTCTTCTCAAACAAACTATTAACAGAGCTTACTTCATGAAACAATTCATCTTTTTTAGAAAAATAACGTAATCATCTTAGAGCGGAATAACCTCCCCTTCGATATTACCCTTTGTCACCTTGAGTACAGCAAGGCTATTCTGAGAATTGCCAGCGAGAATGCAGCCTGGATTGAGAAATAATATCCTTCCGATTTGCTTGTTCATGGGAACATGGGTATGACCAAAGAGAACTGCTTGTACATCTTCAGTAATTATTCTTTCAAATAAGCAGTCAATCCCCTGCCTTACCCGGTATATATCTCCATGCGTTATAAATATCCTCATACTATCAAATTCTATTATCTTTTCTCGCGGCAGGAATGGATAGGCATCTACATCCATATTTCCAGAAACAGCCCCCACAGTAAGCCCAACTTTTTTCCCTATCTCAATGGCATCCTGATAATAATCCCCCAAATGGATGAGACAATCTATCTTTCCCAGTCTTTTGAAGGCATTCACCGCCATCCGCACATTTCCATGAGTATCAGACATTACTGCTATTCTCAAAAATTGCTCCTAACTAAACAGCGTGCGGATTGCCCTACCCAAGATTTCCCAATTCATATTGAATCAATCCAACAGTGACTATTGCGGCAGTCTCTGTCCTTAAAATCCTCTGACCTATACCGACAGTTATAAAACCAGCCTCTCTTGCCCCTGTAATCTCTGCGTCTTCAAAACCACCTTCGGGTCCAATCATGACCGCAATATTATTTAATCCCAAATCCTTAACATTCAAAATAGTCTTTTTAAGATCAGTATCTTTCTCATTTTCCCAAAAAAGTATTTTTAAATCACACTGTGCGGTTGCATGAACTGCGTCAGCAAAATTGCAATATGGATGGACTTGTGGAATGCTGGCGCGTCTGCACTGTTTCGCAGCTTTCAACGCTATCTCTCCCCATTTATGAGATTTTTTCTGCTTAGCATCTCGTTCTTCAATGCTTATGGAGCATTTTGACTTAAATGGAATAATAGAAGAAACTCCTAACTCTGTAACCTTCTGGATTATTAGCTCCATCCTTTCTTTTTCAGGAATGGCCTGGAGGAGCGTTATTGTTAAATCAGATTCAACTGATTCGCAAGGCCCTTCAAAAACAAAAATCTCTGCCTTATCAGACTTAAGCTTTGTAACCCTTGCCCTAAAAAATTTCCTTTCTGCATTGCAAACTGTATATGCCTCCCCAACCCTTGGCTTCCAAAGTAAAAGGTTTTGAAAATCCTTACCTGTCAATAAATAAGAATTGCTAATAAAAAGCCCATCTACAACAACCATCCCAGACTCATACATAAAGGCATTCTATGACAATGTGCATTTAGTGTCAATTATCATACCTCAAAAAGCAACTTTGCAAATGATGCCAATTATGTTAAAAAAAACTATGCTCTGGGTATTCTTTGCCCTGCTCACAGCCTTTTCTCTATCAACTGCTGACGCCTTAAGTAAAAGGGCGATGGCCCCTGATAGAAGCACTCAGGGGCAGGCAAAGAGTGATGAATATGTGATTGCCTGGGTAAGGGAAGGCTATGCGCTCCCTTTTATTGCGCTGGCATTCTTTTTCATCCCGATACCGCATCTTGATAAGACATTCTATCTCTCTGTCCTTATCCTTTTACCGCTTGAGATTACAGCCCTCATACTTTATGTAAAGGCAATAAAAATTTCCCCGCTATCTCTTACCATACCGTATATGGCCTTAAGCCCTGTTTTTATAATCATCATAGCCTTTTTCCTGCTCGGCGAACGGCCTGACAAATCAGGGTTTGCAGGGATATTCTTCATTGTTGCAGGCGCTTATCTTTTAAACGCAAAGGCAGGGGGGAGCGGTTTGCTGGGTCCAATAAAGGCAATTGCAAAGGAGAGGGGCTCTATCTTTATGATTATTGTTGCGGTCATATACAGCATCACAGCAACAATCGGCAAGATAGCTGTTCAGCACTCAAGCCCGATATTTTTTGGTTTCTTTTATCCATTACTGCTGACCATTACATTATCAATGGTTGTGGGTATTAAGGGAACTTTACATCGGGTAGTGTCAAGACCGGTAACCTTTTTGACTATAGGCATATTCACAGCCATAATGATTTTGTCCCATTTTCTTGCTATAAGCATGGCTGATGTTGCCTATGTAATCTCAATCAAAAGGACAAGCCTTATATTCAGCGTAATATATGGATGGCTTGTGTTCAAAGAACTAAATATAGGAGAAAGGCTGCTCGGAAGCGGACTTATGCTGGCAGGGGTTGTGTGCATAACCGTGTTTTGATATAAACCCGAAAAATGCATTTGGTTTTTATTTTTCGGGTGCAAACGCAAGATTTGAGCCAAAGACAAGGAAAAGATGGCTGGACAAAACGGAGCATACTGTTTTAAGTATGTGAGTATTTGGACAGTCAGCTTTGACGCAGTATTTGGCCAGAGCCTGCCCCTGAAGGTTTTCATCAGGGGATTGCGTTTGTCAAAAAATGCAATTGCATTTTTTGGGTAAACGGTAGTGACCGTGTACGGGTCTTTGTCCCCCTCTCGAAGGGGTAGGGGGGAGGAAAGCCCCTCCATGACAGGCAACCCCCGATTGAATCTATCGGGGGCTGTTTCACCGTGAGGAGACGATAAAAATACCAATGGATAATGGGTCTGTAATAAGAGGCGCTCTTAAAACCGTCTTCGGTTTTGACGCTTTCCGTCCGAATCAGGAGGCGATTATCAAAAACATACTGGCGGGCAGGGATGTGTTTGCCGTAATGCCTACCGGCGGCGGCAAGTCTCTCTGCTATCAGCTTCCGGCAAAGATCATGTCCGGCGTCGCTATCGTCATCAGCCCGCTTATCTCTTTGATGAAAGATCAGGTTGACGCTGCGCGGGCAAACGGAATAGCGGCCGCGTATCTGAACAGCTCGCTGGATGCCCGCGGGGTTTCGGAAGTTTACCGGGATCTGAAAAACAAAAAGATAGAACTGCTCTACATCGCGCCGGAGCGGTTCGCCATGCAGAATTTCCTTGCGGCTTTGAAGTCCATGCCCGTCTCGTTTTTCGCCATAGACGAGGCGCACTGCATCTCAGAATGGGGGCATGACTTCCGGCCTGATTATCTGAGCCTTTCCGCTATTCCCCGGGTGTTCGTCAATACGCCCGTTGCCGCCTTTACCGCAACCGCAACAGCCAGGGTGCAGGAAGATATATGCGAGCGGCTCGGACTGAGAAAACCTTTTGTCGTGCGCGCCTCTTTCAATCGTCCGAATCTCTTTTATCAGGTGGAAAGGAAATCCGACGTGGAATCGCAGATACTTGAATTTCTCGGATTGCATCCCGACGAGTCCGGCATTGTGTATCGCGCCACGCGCGACTCTGTTGCGGCAACCGCGGATTTCCTCAAAGCCAACGGCGTCAATGCCCTTCCGTATCACGCGGGGCTCGAGCCGGATGTGCGGGACAAAAATCAGGATGCGTTCAACCGTGACGAGGCGCAGGTGATCGTGGCGACCATCGCCTTCGGCATGGGTATTGACAAATCCAATGTGCGGTTTGTCATCCACGCAGACCTGCCGAAAAATATCGAGGCTTATTATCAGGAGACAGGCCGCGCCGGACGCGACGGCGAGCCTGCCCGGTGCCTGCTCTTTTTCGGCAGAGGAGATATTCCCAAGATACGATATTTCATAGACCGGATACCGGGCAACGCGGAGCGCGCCGCTGCCATGGAAAATCTGAACAGGATGGCCGGATTCGCATCGCACAATGTGTGCAGGCGAAGGCAACTGCTCGGTTATTTCGGCGAACGGTATCCGGAGGAAAATTGCGGCGCCTGCGATATTTGCGCCGGAAACATCGAGCGGATTGACATTACCCGCGACGCACAGATCGTGATGTCCGCCATATTCAGGACAGAGGAGCGGTTCGGCGCGGGACACATCGTAGATGTGGTTACCGGAGCGGACACAAAACGGGTCCGCACATTCGGCCATCATGCCATAAAAACTTACGGCGCGGGAAAAGACAGGGACAAAGAACACTGGAGACTCGTTGTTGACGAGCTGCTCGCGCAGGAGATAATCCGGCAGGAGAGCGGCAAATATCCGGTATTGAAACTGACGGAAAAGGCAAGCGCAATCCTGCGCGACAAGGCGCAGGTTGAAGGATTGAAACGCGACGAGCCAAAAGAGAGAACGCGGGCAAGGGGCGGGATCGAAGGGTTTGACCAAGCACTCTTCGACAGGCTGCGGGGCGTGAGAAAACGGATCGCCGACAGCGAGCGGGTTCCGCCCTTTGTCGTGTTCTCGGACAGAACCTTGCATGAGATGTGCAGATACTATCCCGCAACCGCGCAGGACATGAGAAAGATCGGCGGCGTAGGCGATGCGAAGTTAGCGCGATACGGCGATACCTTTATCACCGAGATCAAAAAATATCTGGCAGAAAATCCGGCGAATACAGCTTTAAAATCCGCGATCCGCAATCCGCAACCCGCAATCGCCGTAATCACGGGGACCGTAGAAGAAACATAC
>Ga0209642_10003124_pt1 | contig 10748 bp, 11 predicted proteins | sample RifCSP19_2_FD_184025 | JGI IMG/M metagenome (GOLD analysis project Ga0209642, IMG submission 184025) | Soil microbial communities from Rifle, Colorado - Rifle CSP2_sed 19_2 (SPAdes) (version 2) | ecosystem: Environmental > Terrestrial > Deep subsurface > Rock core/Sediment | place: Rifle... | reverse complement strand
CACGCTGTTCGGCTTCGACTCCGGCGCGGCGCTCGCGACGGTGGTGGGGGTGCTCGTGGAGGTGCCGGTGATGCTCTCGGTCGTGAAGGTGGTGAATGCCAGCGGGCGCTGGTACGAGCAGGGCGCTCCGGCGACAAAAACGTAAATTCGCATGTCCAGCGCGCCGTTCAACGTCCTTTTCCTCTGCACCGGCAACTCGGCGCGCTCGATCCTGGCCGAGGCGTACCTCAACGCCGCCGGCAAGGGCCGCTTCACTGGGGCATCACCGATCCGGCCGGGACCGTCGGTAGCGAGGAAGACAGGCGGCGCGCGTTCTTCCGCGCCTACAACGAGCTCGCCACGCGCATCAACCTGTTCCTCAGCCTGCCGATGGACAAGCTCGACCGGCTGACGCTGCAGAGGAGGCTCGACGAGATCGGCAAGCCCGGCAGCGAGAAGCGCGCGCTGAACCGAGCGTCCTAGCGCTTCAGCTTCGCGATGAGCTTGAGCAGCATTTCATTGTTCACGGCCATGTTGGCGTCGTCGATGACATCGCGCACCACGCCCCGGCCGTCGACCAGCACGTAGGTGTGCCCCGGCAGCTGCCCGGGGTGCATGGACGACCTGAGCGACAGCAGCCCCAGCCGCCGGGAAATCGAGGCGCCGGCGTCGAACAGCACGGTGGCCTTGGCCAGGTCGGGCATTTTCGCGGCCGCTTTTTGCCACACCCGCGGCGGGTCGACCACGACGGAAATCGCGACGATGTCCTTGCCGTCGAACCTGCGGTCGTTGGCAAAGGCCGCGATCTGGTCCCAGCAGGCCGGGTAGCACATCAAGCCCTCGCTGAAGAACAAGACGACCGCCTTGCCCCGCAGACGTCCCATCGGGTAGACCTTTCCGTCCTTGTCGCGCAACTCGATATCCGGCAGGGGTTTGCCGACCATGGCGTAGGCGTCGCCTGCCGCGCGCGCCTGCTGCGCGGGAACGCCGACCATCGAGGCGATGCCGAGAACGAGCAGGGCGGCCAGGACGATGCCGGCGCGCCGCGGGATCCTGAGGGTGTATTTCATGGTTTCCTCGATTGAATGACGGCGTAGAAGACGAGAAAGAGAAAGACGGCGACCACCAGCACGGCCCACGCGAGCTCCGGGACGCTCACCGTCCAGCGGTGTATGGAATGCACGGCGCCGGCGAGGAAGATGTTGGCTTCCAGCTGGAGCTCGGATTCCATGATCAGCTGCTCGGTCAGCGCCCGGTAGAGGATGTAGGCGCCCATGGCGAGAAATACGATGCCGGCGGTGAGCTCGGAGAGCACGAACCGCCACCGGAAGCCGAGCACCTCGAAGGAACGGGGCTTGCGCAGCGACATGAATTTCCCGGTGAAGTTGATCTTGTCCAGGAAGGCCGCGATGAAGAACAGGGGCGCCACCATGCCCAGCACGTAGCTCAGGGTGTAGGCCCCGCCCCAGAACAGGCTGCCGCTCGCCGCGGAGAGCGCCAGCACCCCGGCTAGCACCGGCGCGCAGCACGTGGTGGCGACCGCCGAAAAGAGGCCCAGCACATATACGGAGCCGACGCCGTGCCCCCTGACGTCGCGATGAATGGGAGAAGGCAGCGACAGGTCCTTGCCGAAGACCAGCGCGATCCCGAGGGCCGCGAGCATCAGCCCGCCCGCGGTGAAGATCAGGTTGTGATAGCGGTTGAAGACCTGCGCCATCGCCGAAGCGCCCAGCCCGATGGGCAGGAATACCGTGAGCACGCCCAGAAAGAAGACGAAGGTCATCAGCACGACCTTGTAGCGCTCCTTGAAGACCGAACCCAGGTAGGAGGGCAGCAGCACCGAGATGCAGCACGGCGCGAACAGGGCCGCCACCCCGGCGACGAAAGCCGCGACGATCGATGTTCCGTAAAGCGGGTCCATCAATTGTCTCGGCCGTTTCTCCCTAAATCGCGCAGCCGGTGCCGCTTTGGCCGCTCACCGGCGTCATCTCGCTCACGATCCGCCGGTATCCGCTTGCGGACGAATATTCCGCCCCGAGGATTTTCACGGGCACGACCTGCTCCCAGCCCAGTCCCTGCTTCGACTCGACGTACCTGGCGATGGTCAGATAGGCATCCGGGAACCAGTACGAGCTCACGGCCAGGGCGATCCGATACATTTCGGACTCCGCGAAGTCCCGTGCGGCCAGCAGCTCCAGAAGCCCCAGCATGGCCATGCCGTGATTGCAATCGGGAAACAGCGTCGGATTGCCGCAGCAGGGGCGGTAAATGCCGGCCGCAACGCGCGCGACGCGCCGCGTCTGCTCGGCGTCCAGGTAAACGAACCGGTGCCTGGAAAAATGCTCCATCGCGTCGCCCCTGGCGAGGGTCCACCCTCCGGTCGATGCAAATCGTCCGGCCCCTCCGAACCTCGGCGCCTGCATGTCGCCCTGCTCCAGGATTTCGCTCTTGTTGCCCAATCCGAACGCCCACAGCAGATTCAGGAGGAGAGACGCATTGTCCCTGGTCATGCTCCGCGATCCATTGTCGGTGCCGTCCAGCAGACTGGCCGCTTGCGCATCGAGCTTTCCGCCCTTGCGGTAGAACCCCGCGAATTTTTCGCGGTCCAGCACCCCGGCGGCGGTGAGCTGCGTGACAAGCTTCTCCCAATCGATCGGCAGCACGATTCCTATTTCCGGCCACACGCGAGCCTCCAGTCCGGGATCGGCCTGCCGGGCGGCCGGCGGCGGCGCTAGACGCGGCTCGTCTTTCTGAGCCCCGCGGGGAGGTTCGGCGAGCGCGCTCGCCAGCGGGAACATCGCGACCAGGAACCACGCCAAGCTCAGGTATTTCATGGCTTTCTAATATCATCTTTTCGCACCTGGCCACCCCGGGGCGGATGATCTAGATCAACATTCCCTCTTGCGGGCGGCGCATGGCAAAGCACGATGTCATCGGCGTGTAACACGGCGCACCTAGACTGCGCTGCAATGCGGTGTGCGCGGGGTCCAAGAGGAGATAATTCATGAAAGGTCTCAGACAGTTGGCCGTCGCAGGGGCAGTCTCGGCTGCGGTTCTTGCGCCGGTGCCGGCGCTTGCCCAGAGCAAGATCGTGAAAATCGACGGCTCGAGCACCGTCTACCCGATCTCGGAGGCGGTCGCCGAGGAGTTCCAGAAGGCGAAGAAGGGCGCCGTCAGGGTGACCGTCGGAATCTCCGGCACCGGCGGCGGCTTCAAGAAGTTCTGCCGCGGCGAGAGCGACATCTCGGACGCCTCGCGCCCGATCCTGGAGAAGGAGATGAAGGCGTGCGCCGAAGCTGGAATCCGCTACGTGGAGCTGCCGGTCGCGTTCGACGCGCTCACCGTGGTGATCCACCCGAAGAACTCATGGGTCAAGGAATTCAAGGTCGAGGAGCTGAAGAAGATGTGGGAGCCCGGCGCACAGGGCAAAGTCACGACGTGGAATCAGGTGAACCCGGCCTGGCCGAAAGCGCCGCTGAAACTCTTCGGGCCCGGCGCCGACTCGGGCACGTTCGACTACTTCACCGACGCGATCAACGGCAAGGAAAAGGCGAGCCGCGGCGATTTCACCGCGTCGGAGGACGACAACGTTCTGGTGCAGGGCGTATCGCGCGACGTGAACGCCGTCGGCTACTTCGGCATGGCCTACTACGTGGAGAACAAGGACAAGCTGAAGGCGGTCCCGATCGTGAGCAAGGGGTCGAGCAAGGGGGTGCTGCCCTCGCTCGAGACCGTGATGGACGGCAGCTACCAGCCGCTCGCGCGTCCGATCTTCATCTATGTGAGCGAGAAGGCGATGGGCCGCCCGGAGGTCAAGGAGCTCGTCGAGTTCTACCTGAAGAACGCGCCGAAGCTGACCAGGAGGTCGGCTACGTGCCGCTCTCCAACGAGCACTATCAGCAGGCGGCGCGCAACTTCGCGTCGAAGAAGCTCGGCACGGGATTCGGCGGCAAGCCCGAAGTCGGCGTCAAGGTCGAGGAGCTGCTCGCACGCGCACCCAAGCTGTAACGCGTCGCATGGGACCCGCCCGCGCAAGGCCGCGGGCGGGTTTTCGTTCATAATAAGGGGTCCCGGGTATTTACATGTCCGCCGTCGCACCCGGCGCCGCCACCTCCATGCCCAGCGAAGCGATGTCCGTCCGGCTTGCGCGGCGGCGCTCGCGCATCGTCGGGGAGCGGATCATCGAGGCGGTGCTGTTCGTCGCGGCGCTGGTGTCGGTGTTCACCACCGTGGGCATCGTGTACATCCTGGTGAAGGAATCGGTGGTGTTCTTCGAGGAGGTCCCGTTCTGGGACTTCCTCACCGACACGCAGTGGACGCCGCTGTTCGACGACGCGCACTTCGGCATCATGGTGCTGCTCTCGGGGACGCTCACCAGCTCGGCGGTGGCGCTCTCGATCGCGATCCCGCTGGGCACGATCATCGCCATCTACCTCTCGGAGTTCGCGCCGTTCGCGGTGCGCGAGGTCGCGAAGCCCTTCCTCGAGCTGCTGGGCGGCGTGCCGACCATCATCTACGGCTACTTCGCGCTGCTGTTCGTCACGCCGCTGCTGCAGAAAATCTACCCGGAGCTGCCGGGCTTCAACCTGCTCGCGGCGGGTATCGTGATGGGCATCATGATCATTCCCTACGTCAGCTCGATCTCCGAGGACGCGATGCGCGCGGTGCCGATGAGCCTGCGCGAGGGCTCCTACGCGATGGGCGCGACGCGCTTCCAGACCGCGGTCAAGGTGGTGGTGCCGGCGGCGATCTCGGGCATCGCCTCGGCCTACATCCTCGGCATCTCGCGTGCGGTCGGCGAGACCATGATCCTCGCGGTCGCGGCGGGCATGCAGCCCAACCTCACTTTCAATCCGCTCGAGCCCGCCGCGACGATCACCGCCTACATCGTGCAGGTGGCGCTGGGCGACCTGCCGCACGGATCGATCGGCTACCAGACGATCTTCGCGGCGGGGCTCACGCTGATGCTGTTCACGCTCGCCTGCAACATCGGCGGTCACGTGCTCCGGAAAAGCTTCCGCGAGGCCTACTGATGGAAGCCGCCAGGGACCTCGGCGCGATCCGCGCGCTCATCGCGAAGCACAAGCGCTGGGACATGATCTTCGGCCTGTGCGGGCTGCTCGCGCTCATGATCGGCGTGCTCACGTTCGCGGCGCTGTTCGTGGACATGGCGATCGACGGTATCCCGCGGCTCAACTGGGACTTCTTCACCAGCTTTCCCTCGCGCAAGCCCGCCCAGGCGGGGATCCTGTCGGCCTGGGTCGGCTCGTCGCTCGTCATGCTGGTGACGGCGTTCTTCGCGGTGCCCCTGGGCGTCGCGGCCGGCATCTATCTCGAGGAATACGCGCCCAAGAACTGGGTCACCGACGTGATCGAGATCAACATCACCAACCTGGCGGGAGTGCCCTCGATCGTCTACGGGCTGCTCGCGCTCGGGCTGTTCGTGTACCAGTTCGGCTTCGGCCAGTCGGTGCTGTCGGCGGGGCTCACGCTCGCGCTGCTGATCCTGCCGGTGGTGATCGTCGCCACGCGCGAGGCGATCCGCTCCATCCCGCAGGGCATCCGCGAGGGCGCCTACGCGCTCGGCTCGACGCAGTGGCAGGTGTGCAAGGACCACATCATCCCGTACTCGATGCCGGGGATCCTTACCGGGGTCATCATCGGCATGGCGCGCGCGATCGGCGAGACCGCGCCGATCATCACCATCGGCGCGCTCACCTTCATCGCGTTCCTGCCGGGAGCGCCGCTCAAGGCCGAGCCGCCGTTCGTCAGCTTCGAATGGCTGTTCTCGGGCTTCACCGTGATGCCGATCCAGATGTTCAACTGGACCTCGCGCCCCGAGGCCGCGTTCCAGCAGAACGCCGCCGCGGCCGGATTCGTGCTGGTGCTGATGACGCTCGCCATGAACGGATTCGCCATCTGGTTGCGCTACAGCCTGAGGAAAAAAATCAAATGGTAGCCGTCTCCGCGCAGGAAGCCGCGCCCGTGGTCGCCAAGGCTGAGGTCAGGGGCCTGAATTTCTACTACAGCGATTTCCACGCGCTGAAGGCGATCGACATGCCGGTGTACGAGAAGAAGGTCACCGCGCTGATCGGGCCCTCGGGCTGCGGCAAGTCCACCTTCCTGCGCAGCTTCAACCGCATGCACGATCTCTACCCGGGCAACCGCTACGAGGGCGAGATCCGGCTGTTCCCGGACGACGTGAACGTGCTCGCGCCGGGCGTCGATCCGATCGAGGTGCGCATGCGCATCTCGATGGTGTTCCAGAAGCCCAACCCGTTCCCGAAGTCGATCTACGAGAACGTCGCCTACGGCCTGCGCGTGCGCGGCGAGAGCCGGCGCGTGACGCTGAACGAGAAAGTCGAGGAGGCGCTGCGCAGCGCGGCGCTGTGGGAGGAGGTGAAGGAGCGGCTCCAGGAGCCGGCGTTCAACCTCTCCGGCGGGCAGCAGCAGCGCCTGTGCATCGCGCGCGCCCTCGCCACCGACCCTGAGATCCTGCTGTTCGACGAGCCCACCTCGGCGCTCGACCCGATCGCCACCGCCTCGATCGAGGAGCTGATCCACGACCTGAAGAACAAGGTCACCATCGTCATCGTCACCCACAACATGCAGCAGGCGGCGCGCGTGTCGGACTACACCGCCTACATGTATCTCGGGGAGCTCATCGAGTTCGGCGTCACCGACGAGATCTTCATCAAGCCGAAGAAGAAAGAGACCGAGGACTACATCACCGGCAGGTTCGGGTAGCCGCTCGAATCCCGGTTCCCGTTTGACCTGTGTCGATCGGTTCGGGGCTGGTATGCTTGGCGGCGAGACGCCGACAACCATGAGTCCGCCGCCCATCGCCGCGCGGGAAATCGCCCGGGAAGAGCGATTCAACGAGGTCTGGAACAACCAGCTGAACGACGTCTTCGCGGACGTCGCGCCGTATTACGACCGGGCGAACACCATCGCCAGCCTCGGCTTGTGGGGCCGGTTCCTGAGGCAGTTCATGGCGACCGTCGAGGTGCGCCCCGGCGAGCGGGTGCTCGACGTGTGCGCGGGGACCAACGCGATCGGCATCGCGCTGCTGGAACGCGAGCCGAGCCTCGAGGTCCATGCGATCGACCGCAGCGCCGCGATGCAGGAAGTGGGGCAGCGCAGCGCGGAATCGAGGGGATTGCGCATCCGCAGCGTGATCGCCGACGTGCACACGCTGCCGTTCCCCGACGACCACTTCGATCTTGTCACGATTCAGTTCGCCTCGCGGCACCTGCGGGTCGGCAGGGTGTTCGCCGAAATCCGTCGCGTCCTCAAGCCGGGCGGGCGATTTCACCACTGCGACATGCTGCGCCCGGCGAGCCGCGTGGTGGAGCAGCTGTATTACGCGTACCTGCGGACGTGCCTGGAATTCACCGCGATCCTGTTCAGGAGCGGCCCCGCGGCGCGCAAATGCAAGGAGTACTTCATCAACGCGCTCAGGATGTTCTATTCGGCCGAGGAACTGTGCGTCGTGCTGCGGGAGCTCGGCTATGTGGAGGTCCGCGCGAGCACCGTCCTGTGCGGCATGCTCGGCTTTCACCGCGCCGTCAAGCCCCCTCCGGGCTGAGCGCGCGCCGGCCCGCACATGGACCGGGTGGAGGCGCTGGCGGCGCTGAACCGCGGCATGCTGGAGGCCTACAGCCGGCGCACCACCGACGCGCTGCGCGCCGTGCTGCCGCTGCGCGTCGCGCTGCCGCACCTGCAGCCGTTCCTGGCGCAGAACGTCGCCAAGGAGGTGCGCAAGGACGCGCTCGTCATCCGGCGCGCCGGCGAGGCGCTCGCGGCGGGCGCGGCGCCCGGGCCGCAGGCCGCGCGGCAGCTGCTCGACGCGACCAAGGAGATCGACCGCGACTTCCTCGATCGCCTCGGCCGCTTTCCGGTCCGCATCGAGGTCCCGTACGAGCGCATCGCGCCGCTGCGATTGAAGCGCATCGGCATTGTGCTGGAAGGGGCTTACCGGATTCTCGACGCGTGGCGGCGCAGGCGCAGGCTGCGCGACGCCTTCACGAGCGACGAGCTCGAGCGGCGCATCCTCGAGGTGCTCGGGCTGTACGCCGAGGAGACGCGAGCCCTGAGCCGTTCGGTGCGCCTGCCGGCGCCGCTCGCGCCGCTGCGCGATACGATCGCGCAAAGGCTGCACGCCGTCATGAGCGAAGTCGCGGCGCAGCTCGCGCGCGACTGCTCGCGCGCCGTTCATCGCAGGCTGCGGATCTAACCCTTCAGCTTGAACCAGCCGCGCTGCTCTTCGCCCGGCTCCTGCTTGAACGCGATCGCCCGGATCTCCAGCTCGTCCGGGCTGGCTGCGCTACAGACTAGGGCGCGCGGAGATTGGCGCGTATAATCTCCGCACAATGTGCGGAGATTAAGGGTGTACCTGTGGCAGCGGCCCGGCTGGCCGAAATTCCAATGGAATCGGAGCGGTATTGCCGATGCGCTGGCCGCCGCACGGCACCGCCAGGGGGTGCTGCTCGGCCGCATGCTGGCGCTCGGTTTTCCGCTGCGCCAGGAGGCGAGCTTCAGGACCCTGACCGAGGACGTGCTGAAGACGAGCGCGATCGAGGGCGAGCGGCTCGATCCGGCGCAGGTGCGCTCCTCGCTCGCGCGGCGCCTCGGCATGGACGTGGCGGGCCTCGTACGCGCCGACCGCAACGTCGAGGGCGTGGTCGAGATGATGCTCGATGCCACCGGCAACTTCGAGCGCAAGCTGACCCGGCGCAGGCTCTTCGACTGGCACGCGGCGCTCTTTCCGACCGGGCGCAGCGGGATACGGCGGATCGTCGTCGGCGCCTGGCGCGACGACCGCGCGGGGCCGATGCAGGTCACGTCGGGCCCGGTGGGTAGGGAAAAGGTCCACTTCGTCGCGCCGCCGGCGGAACGCGTGGACGGCGAAATGGCGGCGTTTCTCGATTGGTTCAACGGCCAACCCGCGGCCGACCCGGTGCTCGTTTCCGGCATCGCGCACCTGTGGCTCCTCACGATTCACCCGTTCGAGGACGGCAACGGCCGCATCGCGCGGGCGGTCGCCGACCTGGCGCTGGCGCGCTCGGAAGCGAGCGCGCAGCGCTTCTATAGCATGTCGTCGCGCATCCAGCGCGAGCGCGACGCGTACTACGACGTTCTGGAAGGCACGCAGAAGGGCGCGCTCGACATCACGGTGTGGATCGAGTGGTACCTGGGGTGCTTTTCGCGCGCGATCGAGAGCGCGGGAGAAACGCTGGGAGCCACGCTGCGCAAGGCGCGCTTCTGGGAGCGGCATGCCGCCGCGGGCTTCAACGAGCGGCAGCGCAAGGTGCTCAACCGTCTGCTCGACGGGCTGGAAGGAAAGCTCACGAGCGGCAAGTGGGCGAAGCTCGCGCGCTGCTCGCAGGACACCGCCTATCGCGACATCCTCGATCTCGTGGAGCGCGGCGTCCTGGAGAGGAATCCGGGCGGCGGGCGCAGCACGAGCTATTCGCTCGTCAGCGGGCGCTTCGGCTAGCGAATCGGCCGCAGCGCCGCAGTGCCGTAGCGTCGCCCGCTGACGTTCGTCGGCTGAGTTTCTGCCGGCGGGCGCACAGCCCATGGAATGGGCATTTTGCAATGCGTAATTCGCGCGCAGTTTCGGACCCTGAGGCTTCAGCTCGATCGCCCTGCGGTAGTGCTTCAGCCGCGCCGCTCCGTGGCCGAGGAATTTCCCGACGTAGGCGAGCGCCGAATGCGCTCCGGCGTCGGCAGGATCCGCCTCGACCGCGAGCTGGAGCCACGGCTCCGCCTCGGCGTGCCGGCCGTCGAACGCCGCCGCGACGCCGATCCAGTACGCGTAGGCGGGGTTTGCTCCCGCCGCAGCGCACGCCGCGCGCGCTGCCGAGAACGCTTCGGCGTGGCGCTTGGCTTCGATCAGCTTCCCGATCTCGGCCGCTTCGATCTGCGCTGCCTTGCCTCCGCCGCGCAGCCGTCGGCGCACCTGCTCGAGCAGCGGATCCTGCGCCACCCCGCGCTAGCCCTTCAGACTGAACCAGCCGCGCTGCTCGTCGCTCGGCTCGCGCCGGAAGGCGATGGCGCGGATCTCCAGCTCGCCCGCGCCGAAGTAGAGCTTCCTGAACCCGGCTTCCGCGAGCACCTTTCTCAGCAGTGCCTGGGTGAACCCGGTCTTGTGCGCGAAATACTCGTTCTTCAGGCGCAGCATCGAAATCGAGTGGCCCCACAGCACGTCGCGCGGCGTGACCGGGCCCGCCGGAGACGTATAGAGCACCGCATCCAGATCGAGCTTCTGCTCGACCACGCGCTTCATCAGCTCGCCGACGTCGGGCACGCGGATATCCGCGAAGCCCTCGTCGTTCAGCACGTGCGCGAACCCCGCCAGCACCTTCGGCACCTCGTGCGAGTGGAAATGCTCCAGGTTGTGCGAGCAGTACACCGCGTCGTAGGCGCCGGCGGGGAGCTTGTCCAGCTCGCGCGCGTCGGCGACGATGTCGGGCTTGCCGGCCGGGTCGATGTCGAGCAGGTGGTGCGCCCAACCGTCATATACTTTCGGGATGGCGATCTCGCGGTTGTTGCCGCCGACGTTGAGGACTTTGCGGGGCATGCTCGGGCGCTGGGCGGCCCAGTTTAGCGCAATCGTTTTCGCCGCGGCGCTCGCCGGCCAGGCCGCGGCGCAGGGCGCCTGCGGGCCGGGCGAGGCCGATGCGCTCGCCGCGCGCGCGCAGGAGCTGCTGTCGCTCGGCTTCCGGCCGCAGGCGATCGCCGAGCTGGAGCGCGCGCAAAACTGG
>Ga0209642_10003123_pt1 | contig 10749 bp, 11 predicted proteins | sample RifCSP19_2_FD_184025 | JGI IMG/M metagenome (GOLD analysis project Ga0209642, IMG submission 184025) | Soil microbial communities from Rifle, Colorado - Rifle CSP2_sed 19_2 (SPAdes) (version 2) | ecosystem: Environmental > Terrestrial > Deep subsurface > Rock core/Sediment | place: Rifle... | reverse complement strand
TTAGCCGGAGGGAGGGATGTTTCCGATGAGATTTCGATATCTCCTGAAAAATAAGCTGTTTATTACGATAATGATCGCCTCTGCCGCCGGTCTTCTGTCGTGGGCCATAGAGAGTCATCTCCTCATCACTCTTACACCGTCTCTTTCCCATAGGGTCTACATAATGGGGAGGGCGAGAGAGGTCAAGAGAGACGACTACGTGGTCTTTAGCCTCAAGGGCGACAGGTTCGCAAAGGATGACGACAAGCTCCTCAAGAGAGTGAGTTGTGCTGAAGGGGACGCTCTTAAGACCGTGGGCAAGGGCTACTTCTGCAACGGTGCTCTTCTCGGGACGGCAAAGGATTTTTCGCTAAAAGGAGAAAAGCTCAAAAACTTTGTCTATGACGGGGTTGTGGAAAGGGGCCTTCTTTTCGTCACCGGGGAGCACAAGGACAGCTACGATTCCAGATACTTCGGGTTCATACGCAGGGATCAGGTGACGGCAAAGGCGTATCCCATATGGTAAGGACGGGGGTGGTTCACATGGATTTTGAAGAAAAAACCGCCAGCTCAACCGGGGCTTAAATGATAGAGGGAAAGATATGAAGTACTTGATTTCGATACCTCTGGCCATATTTTACGTCTTCGCCGCTGTTTATCCGGCGGTCTCCAAAGAAGAGCCTCCTGTCGTTCCGGTTCATTCCGGTTACGAGAATAACGACATCAAAAAAGGCTGGTACTGGTATGAAATCATACAGGAGAAGATGAAAGATCCCGTAGTTGAGCCTGTCCCAGCTACTTCGGCTTCTCCGTCTCCACCGGTGGATACATGGAAGATGTCGGTAGAGGAATTCAAGGAACTGCTTGAGAAGACAAAGAATACGGCTGTGGCCAATCCGACAATCGAAAACATGCAGAAATATATAGAGTTGCAGGACGTAACAAGGAAAAAGGCCCTGGCCTTCGCCAATGTCTATCAGATGTTCATGCAGACTCACCCTGAGTACTCGGTCGCTTCGACCGTTCCGATCTCAAACCCAGGCATCGACGCCTTGCGCTCCATAAGGGCCAACGAGGTCGAATCGGCCATCTCGGCATCGAGGGGTGACTTCGCTCTTGTTTATTTCCATAAGCCCGATTGCCGGTTCTGCGGGGCCCAGAACGGGATACTCAAGTACTTTATTGACAAATACGGGTGGAACATCAAGGCCGTCGATCTCTACGAGGACCCCGGGGCGGCCCAGAGGTTCAACGTAATAACCGTCCCTTATATCCTTGCCGTCTACAGGGCTACGGGTGATTACATGCCGGTTACGGTAGGCGTGGCCAGTATGAACGAGCTTGAGCAGAAGCTGTACATGGCGATCAGGTATCTGAAAGGGGAGGTGACTCCTTCACAGTTCTCAATCTACAACTACGACCTCGGAGGTCCGGGGGACCCGGATAAAAGGTAATATATTATTCGCAGGGCGGATACGGCCTGGGAGGCTATACATGCGCGTTAGAATCACCTTGTTTCTTCTGGCGATCATTCTCGCAACAACCGTTTTTTATACCCCGGCAAGCGCCGGATGGGTTGACGACTGGTTTACCCAGTCCACATACTCCGGGCCTGGGGCTTTCGAGGGGCAGAAGCGCGGCTATTACACGGCCGGCAACCTTTCCGCAAAATTTCCGCATTCAAACGATTTTCTGGCTACCGCTTCCCTGCCGAAGTTCAAGGCCGGCTGCGGGGGCATAGATATGTTCATGGGCGGGTTTTCCTTCATGAATATGGAATATCTCGGGGATAAGTTTCAGAGGATAATGACGGCGGCCCCGACATTCGCCTTCGATATTGCCTTAAGGGCCCTGAGCGAACAGTTTGCCGATGAGGTAAGCAAGCTCGAGAACGCGATAAACGCCTTGAATAAACTCCAGCTCGACGACTGTAAGGCTGCGAAGGCTGTCGTGACCATAGCGGCGGATACCTGGCAAGGAAAGACTGAGGCGGCAAAGGAAGAGTTGAACAGGGTGGCTATGGACACCGGGATTAACGACCTTTTCAAGGCCGCTGACACGAATACGAAGGCCAACCCCTCTGTCGCCATGACCCAGGCGAAGGCGGACGTTACAGGCAATGATACGGATCTCGACATACTGCTTTATCAGTCAGGGAGCCTCCTTTCAAAGTCGGCCCAGAAATACGGCAGCGATTATAGTCCGGATTGGGTAGCTCTTATAAGAGGGTATATAGGGGACCTGTATCTGACAGTGGCGGATAACATGCTTTCGGTCAAGGAGACCGGCCCGTGCGAGGGCAACAAATGGGACGAAAATTATTCCGACTTCGTTAACGGTACGGCCATGATGAAGCCGGATGGGAGCGAAACCTGCACGCAGATAGCCGATGCCAAGAAATCCATGTACGATTACGTCAGGACGACCCTTAACGCTATCGATCTGAAGATAAAGACAAAGCAGCAGTTTACTCCCGAGGAACAGAACTTCATACAGCTTTCCCCGGTGCCAGTCTATCTCCATCTCAAAATCGCGCGCGCCCAGAATATCGATACCGATTTTATTGACCAGTTTACTCTGGATCTGGCCTATGCGTACGCGGTCAAGCAATTGAAGGACCTCTACGAAACTTCAGATAAGATGCTGACCCGCTACCGCAAGGACATATACAACAAGAATGTCGTCAACATTTTCAAGGATGGTGCTCTGAAGAACATAGAAAATCTGCAAGACAGGATAAGGCCGGAGATTCGCCGCCTGGACGGAGTATTATATAAAAAGGTCGAGCTTTACGGCAGAAACGCGGATAAGTTCTTTGAGAAAAACAAGGATTTCAACCGCCTTGCGCAGCAGGTATTCGGGAATTACAGCAAAATAAAGTAGAAAGAAGCCCGTAAGATGACCTACGAATACATAATATACGGCGGGTTCGATGTGGTCATAAAGGCCCTTCAGTCCATCGCCCTCATATTCAGCGACAGCAGCTATACGAGTCTCTTCTGGACGTTTGCCACCTTCGGCCTTGGCATGTCCGTTGTAGCTTACTATCTGAGCGCCCTTTTCGCCAGGACTGCTCTTGGTCCTTTCGAATGGGCGAAGACGTACTGGTGGGCGATATTCTTCTTTTTCGTCCTGATGTCGCCGACGGGCACCCTTAATGTCTACGATGCCCACAAGAACCGTTTTCAGTCCGTAGGCAACCTGCCTGTGGGGGTGGTGCTCGCCGCAGGGTTATTGAACAAGGTGGAGGTGGGGCTTACCGACATGGTGAATACCGCCATGTCTCCCCTTATCAGCTACGATGACGCCGGAAACGGCCAGGGCATGGATATGATCAGGGAGCTTTACAGTTTCGTCCAGAAGGATTTCCGGTTTTCCGACAGTTACGATCAGAAAACTCTCGATAGCTTCATCATGGAATGCTATCTTTTCGGAGTTCTTTCCGGCGACATATCACAAAACGACTTCAGGGTCGATCAGAACTTCATGACCGGCACTTTTGCCCAGGCCAATTATCCCAATATATACTCGATCGTGTATTCTGAGGCCAACAGGAGCGGCGCCACCACAAGTTGTCAGGATGCGTATACCTATCTTAATAGTAAGTTCACGTCGGCTTATTTGGAGCAGATGTTCGGGGATTTCTGCTCCAAGACCGGCTATTCGAAGAATTCTCCGCAGGAGCTTGTAAGGTGTAAAGAGGTTTTCTTTTCCCATATTCAGAGTTTGGCGGGTTACGCCGGAACCGATCCGAACTTCATATTATTGCAGATGTATATAGCCCAGGATATCAACAACATCATGATACAGGGGAATCCCGTTGAAACTGCGCAGTTCGTCGGGGCCAGAGAGGCCGCTTCCGGGATGATGGGCGTGGGGATAATGGCCAACGAGTTCATACCGATCTTCAGGAGCGTGATGCTCGCCGTAGCGTTCGCCATAACGCCGCTCCTTTTCCTTTTCATAGCTACGTTCGCGCTTGAGGCGTTCGGGTATTTTCTTGGGCTACTTACCTGGCTTGCCGTATGGGGGGTCATGGATGTGATCCTCCATAATTTTGCCATGAGCTATGCGTATGACATTCTCGCTTCTCTCAGGACGCACAGCACCGCTTTCGTAAGCATCTTCTCTTTCGATGAATACGCCGCACGGGTTTTGAGCGTGATGGGTTACATGAGAGTCTTGGGTGTCATGCTGTCCTCGAGTATAGTCTTCGGGATCATAAAATTCGGAGGCGAGGCCTTTGCCATGGCTGCGGGCTCCATGCAGGGTACGGTGGAGGGCTCCGGAAGGACCGCCGGGAGCGCAAGCATGACGGCAGAGGGGAGGGGATCTTATGTCAGCAATTTCGACCATGGGATAGGGCAGAGCATGGCGCAAGCAAACACCTCGGGTTTTGACAGGCAGAGCATTACGGCGCAACACGATATGGCCGCAGCCACGGAAGCCAGAAATCTTAATAGAAGGTATGGCGGACCTGTAAACGTGGGGAACAATATCGGTGATTTTAACTCGGCAACGACGTCTTCTAATGTCGATAGTTTTGGGAAACAGACCGATGCGGTAGGCGGGGCTGATAATTGGATAGATCAAAAAAGCGACGCAGAAGCTAATAGAGGAGTTGCTCAGATACTTCAGGGGCTTGGGGAAATTAAACATTGGGGTGATGGAGATATACGTTCAGCTGCTGAAAAGGGGGCGAAAATAGGGCTGTTTGATAACATAGAAAAAGGTGAAAGCACGTTGCGTGCAGTTAAGAGCCTTTCGGATGCCACAGGTATGCCTGCAGAGGTTTCAGCAGCAGCTATCGGCATACACGGGGGAGCAGAACAGGGGGCGAAGTTAGGGGAGTATTTCAACAGCGGGGCGGTCAGAGATTTTATGGCTAATAAATATGGTGTAAGTTCTGGCGCTCTTGGTAATTTCAATGGTTTTCTCAAAGGTTCTTCTTCAAAGGAGGATTTTGCTGAACATTTCAAGAACGATTCGGAGACGATGGGTCTTTATGATTCTTTTGCCAAGGATGGCAACGGCAATGAGCTTTCCAAGGAAGAAATGTCGAAAAAGTTTAGAGATCAAAAAACTGCCGCAGGTATCGAGCTGGCAAGGATGAAAGGCTCCACTCAGGGCGCTGAAGATATCGGAAACTTACAACAGATGTCTAATAAAGCGGCGGCTATTTTCCCAGAGACTTACGCGTCAGAAGGAGCTTCAGCGGCAATATCGAAGCTTGCACAGTTTGAAAACGAAGGTACGATAACGGAGGAGTCAAGTCGCGCACTCAATAAGGCTCTCGGGGTCGATAATCCAGCTGCAGGCCCTGTGAAGTCCGGTATGATAGCTGGAAAACATAATATCGGCGTAAATCCTGAGACTGGCGCGTTGAGCTTAACCGGGGCTGAATTTCAGGACTCAAACGGCTCGGTCTCTATTGGTGGGGGAAAGGTTACAAGGGAAGGCACTCTTACCGCTCCGGAGGCTTTTAAGAAAGCCAGGGAGCTCAGGGCCAACGGGCATGGTGTAGCCGCAGAAGGGTTGGAAGAGATAGCTAAAGGGCTGAAAGGCGGTGAGGCTATAGCCTTTAAGGAGGAAACAGGCTTAGACGGCAAGAGCGCTACTTTCCACGCGAAACATGGGACGGAGACGGATTGGATGGATTTGAGCAACAGGACTTCCGGTAGGGAAGCAGTCAATAAAGATATCGGTAAAAACATAAGCGATCATCAGGACGAAATCAGGTCAGGCCTCACCCTCAGCAAAGGGACAAAAATAGACTCTGACACTGCGTTTCAGATGGCGCTGAAAGGCGATGAGGACCTGTACCGGATGGTGACAAATCCATATTTGAGTGAAAAAGGCCGAGACGCGGAAATAGCCGCCCTTTCATCTTCTTTAGGTAATGCTGACTCGGCTTTTATGAGTAGGTTTGGAGTGACTACTGATTCTTCAAGTGGTGATGCGACCCTTTCTGTTGGAGCAGGCGGTGGTATTATATTTAAAGCTAACATGGGGGCGAGTGGTAATGTCTCTGTATCAAGTGAAGACAGAAAAACTGTTGATTTAATGACTCAACAGCGTGGCGCTTTAATCAGAAGCGTTTTAAATGAAGCGAAGGAAAAGGGTCTTAATCCTGAGCAAACTCGAAAACTCTTAGCTGACAGAGGATCTGATTACACAAGTGCATTTGATAAAAATGTTCATGAAGCTTCGCCGTCTAACTACGGAGCAACGCGTTCGGGAACTTTGATGATGAAAGGAGCAAAGGAACTTCTTAATGGTACAGAAGGGTCGGCGTCAGGGGAACTGTCGGAAGGGGATGTGAAAAGATAAAAGTATTTGTATAACTTGCCCTGAAGGTAATTAATGCTTCTTCCTGTAACTTTTTCCACCAGGATATATAAATTCTCCGGTACCCCAATCATAATCATGTTTTTTATGCCGATCATCCCAATAGTCATCTTTACGTTTACGCTTCCCCTGCTCCCATTCCTCCGGCCCATATTTTTTCTGAAGAGGCCTTATTGTCAGGAAGTAAAAGCCGATGAAGACTATTATTAACGGCAGCATGTATAAAAAAGTTTCCAAATTGCAACCTCTTTTGAACCTTATTTTTTCTTACCTCATTTTACTCTCGGCTTTCTATGCTGTCAAGGAGGGCCTAAAAAATCACTGATAAAACAGGAGGTAGTTCTGTCGCCACTTGACTATTATCAAGTAGTTGGCGAAGAGATGGTTATAGAAGCCCTGGGGGCAGGGGGCACTTAACAAGTAAAACATCATCTTTGTGTTTTTAGCCTATCCGCTAATTTAGTCATCCTCCTCACGGCCTTCTGGTTACGTATTGCTATCTTCAATGCCCTTGGCTGGCCTATGATGACAACAAGCTTTTTTCCTCTCGTCACAGCTGTATAAAGAAGATTCCTCTCAAGAAGGACATAATGCTCAGTCGCCAAGGGGATGACCACGGCCGGATACTCGGAGCCCTGGCTCTTATGGATCGTCGCCGCATAGGCCAGCGACAGCTCATCCAGTTCCCCGAATTCGTACTCCACGAGCCTCCCATCAAAATTCACCCTTATAACCCCTTCCTCGGTATCCACTGCAGTAATCCAGCCGATATCGCCGTTGAACACATCCTTATCATAATTGTTGACGGTCTGCATGACCTTATCCCCGGATGCAAAGGTGGTCCCGAAGCGGTTGATTCCAGCCCCGGCCTGAGAATTGAGCATTTTTTGCAATTCCACGTTCAACGACCTTGCTCCGAGGACTCCGCGATTCATGGGGGTCAGTACCTGTATATCCCTCACCGGATGCATGCCGAATCTTTGCGGAATCCGCTCAGTGACAGACCGGGTAAGTTTTTGATGTATCTCCTCTGAAGTTTCGGCAGGTATAAAGTAAAAATCGGACGGTTCCTTTGTGTCGGCCTTAATAGGCATTTCGCCTTTGTTGATTTTGTGGGCATTCACTATAATCTTGGATGTGGCGGCCTGCCTGAAAATCTCCACGAGCCTTACCGTTGGTACTGCGCCGGAACCGATAATGTCCGAAAGCACCGCACCTGGGCCGACGGACGGCAACTGGTCAATGTCGCCCACGATTATCAGGCCCGCATGATCGGGTATGGCCGAAAGGAGCCTGTTCATTAGCACGACATCCACCATCGAGGTCTCGTCCATGACCACGAGGGATGTCTCCAGGGGGTTCTCTTTATTCCTCTTAAAACCGTTTATCATAGGGTCATATTCAAGCAACCTGTGTATGGTCTTCGCCTCTAGGCCGGCAGCCTCGGAGAGCCTCTTGGCGGCCCTTCCGGTGGGCGCACAAAGCAATATGCCGATTTTCTTGGCAAGGATTATCCTGATGATACTCTTCACTATGGTCGTCTTACCCACTCCGGGCCCGCCGGTGATGACCATTGCCTTGTTCTTAAGCGCAAGCTTTACGGCCTCCCGCTGTGACTCCGAAAGCTTAAGTCCGGTTTTGCCCTCCATCCAGGGAATGGCCTTTTCAGGGTCTATATCAGACCATAAAGCCTTCCCCTTCAAAAGGCGCTTGAGATTATTTGCCACGCCAACCTCCGCGCGGTAAAGCGGGGCGAGAAAAAGGCACGTCTTGCCGTCAATTTCATCCTGGACAAGGTTTTCTTCCCGGGTCTCGCTATCTATTGCAGATTCTATTATGGCCTCTGGAATCTCAAGGAGTCTGGCAGCGGTCTTTACAAGATGCTCACGTGTCTCTGCGCAATGCCCGTCAGCCGATATCTCCTGCAAGACATGGCGCACCCCGGCTTGGGCGCGCATCATGGAGTCCGTTGCGATCCCGAGCAGTTGGGCAAGCATATCAGCAGTCTTAAACCCTATCCCGTGGATATCAAGCGCCAGCCTGTAAGGATTTTCTCTTACTTTGTTTATCGCATCGTCGCCATAGGTCTTATATATCCTTACCGCGCGGGCTGACCCTATGCCGTAGGACTGAAGGAACACCATTATCTCCCTTACTACTTTTTGTTCGGCCCAGGCCCCGGTAATGCGCTCCATGCGTTTTTTACCAATTCCAGGTAGATCCAGAAGACGCTCGTGAGAGTTTTCTATGACGTTAAAAACTTTATCGCCGAAGGCATTAACGAGGATTTTGGCAAAATGGGGTCCTATCCCCTTGACCATGCCGGAACCAAGGTATTTCTCGATCCCTTCGACAGTGCTGGGTGGAACGATTTTCATGAAGGTGGCTTTGAACTGAAGTCCGTAGGTCCTGTCATTGGTCCATAACCCTTCACATTCTACAAATTCTCCAGGAGCCACGCTGGCCGCAGAACCGACTACGGACACAGGTTCTTTCTGGCCGCGCACGTTAACCTTGAGCACGCAAAAGCCCGTCTCCTCGCTGTGAAAAGCGATACGCTCTACAGCACCGGCAAGCCGTTCCAGAGGAGATGCAGGTTTATTTGTTTCGGATGAGCGCATGATAGATTGATAGTATGGTTGATGCTCTTGAGTTTATCAAAAAACTCAAAGGAGTTGTGCCAAAGCATCTAATCCTTTCAATATTAGCACCGTTCCGAGCATATGTCGTTAAATTCGCAAACCCGGCATCTCCCCTTGGTGGGAGTCCCATGCGGCGCCATATTAAGGTCAAGATGCTCTTTCATCGCATGAAAAACGCGCATGAGGGCGTCCCTCAGATGTAGGGTGTTCTCCACTCGGAATTTCCTGTTTAGATAATGGATCTCGGCCTTACCCACTCCAACGGCGTTCATCTCGGCAGCGGCTTGAAGAATATCCCCACTAAACGGTTTATTCTTCACGGGGTAGCTCTTAACCTCTATGACCTTGCCCTTTAGAACTATATCAGGCTTGGCTACTATTCCGGTAGCCTGGTCAACATATTTCCGCCCTTCGCCTTTGAGGTCCGAATCTTTCACCCAGCCGCCTATGCCGGCTTCCGAACGCCTCTTCAGAAGGACAATCCAGGAGACCAGTATTATCGTAAAAAAAGCCAGTATAACGAAACCAATAACAAACATATAACACCCCCTGTCTTGAACATGAAAACAAGGTTATCCTGGGCCCTGACAACCGAATCCACCGCGTCTCCTTTTAGCCGGTGGTGTGCAAGGCCCCCTTTGATAGCCTTGTTGAACTTCGGTTTTTGTCCGGTTACCTTATAGTAAAACCACTGGCGAGGGCAAAAAGACCACTGTTTCAAGTCAGTAGCGCTGATTTTAAGGCGGGTCTTATCCATCGTCCCTCCCTTCACCTTTTCTTACGCTCCCGTTCTCGTTCCCTTTTTAAAGCCTGTACATACCGCTCGCCAGCGAGCACCGCAAGCTTTTCGAGCTCCCTGCCGTTGCTGACAGCCTTTTCGACACTCCCTGCCAAATCCTCGGGTATATAAATAGAGGTTTTTCTGTCTTTCATACCGATATGAAGCGTATAAACCGGATGTCCCTTACCCTCTTTGCAGGCTTTACAATTTGAACGTACGCAGGTGTTCTTTCTGAGCCCAAAAGAACCTTTCGCAACCGGCCAGAGTTTCTGTACTTCATTCTTGAACCATTCAAATACCTGCTCGGGTGTTTCTCTCTTCATATATGTATTTTGATACATATACAAAACACTTGTCAAGCTGTAATTATGCCTAAAAGTCCGGGTTCTCGAGCAGGGACATTTTTCCCTTCATAGCCGCGTTCAGTTTGTGTCTGGTGGTTGAAGGGTTCATGTCCTCGTCCGGCCGTTTATTCGGTAGGCCTTTGATGTGGCAAAAGATTGCCTTCCTGACATAGCTCGCCTTGTTCCTCTGCTTCTCTATGATTGGTATGATCTCGGCATCAATCGTGTTCAGGCTTGAGAACGTTACCTTGACCACCAGTGTCTTACGGGAGTTAGAGCCACTTTTACTCCGTGCCTTCATTTTTATACCTCCTTCAGGCTCCTGGCGAATTTTACGTAACCTCTTACGTTGGCGAACTGGCCGCCAGGCATAAAAGTGGCGTGCTTGTAGAATTCAAGGTAATCCTTCAAGTCTTTGCTTCCCCCGCCTGATACAAGTATTCGGTCGATATCGGCCCCATCTTTCCACAATATCCTTGCCGTTGATTCGATCTCTCTGGCGAACCTCTCGAACCTCGGCCGCACGATGTCGGCGATACTCTTCTTCTCGCCGTACACCTTTACGTAGCCGTCGGCGACTACGCGCTCGACTTCGTAGGTCTCCTTTCTGATGCCGTGGCTGTTGAATATGTCCCGGGCTATCTCCTGGTAGACC
>Ga0209642_10003118_pt1 | contig 10752 bp, 9 predicted proteins | sample RifCSP19_2_FD_184025 | JGI IMG/M metagenome (GOLD analysis project Ga0209642, IMG submission 184025) | Soil microbial communities from Rifle, Colorado - Rifle CSP2_sed 19_2 (SPAdes) (version 2) | ecosystem: Environmental > Terrestrial > Deep subsurface > Rock core/Sediment | place: Rifle... | reverse complement strand
CGTGTGAATGTTCGGCTGACCGCGCAATAAACTCGCAAAGCCTGCGCGTAGAATCGGCAAACCAAGCAATATCAAAACAGGCAGGCTCGTCACAAGCATCATCACTTGAAAGAAATCCACAAGCCATTGCGTTTCGGGCGAAGCCAGCCCAAGCAGTTCACGCCCATAAATCCCCGCGCCCACGACCATGTCGTGCAAGACCATCACGCCGCCGATCAACAAACGCGTATAAAAAGATTCCTCCTCATCGCGCGGTTTTTCATTCGGCAACGTCGCCTGATACCCCAACGACCGCACACGCTTCTTGAGTTTCTTCGGATTTGTAACCGACGCATCGAACGTCAGGCTCGCCTGCTGTTGGATATAACTGACTTCTGCCGCCTCAACCCCAGGTGTGCGGCGCAACTGTTCACTGACCAGCCATGCACAAGATGAGCACCACATCCCGCCCAATGTGAGGACGACATCCTCGCTTCTTCCATCGACTTTAGCCTGCTTCTGCTCAACAATCGGACTCTCCGCTAAAAGCGCCGCCACCTCCCTGCACGATGGACAGCAGAAAACACCCCCACCTTTATTCGTGAGGGGATGCAGAGTCGTCAGTCCACACACCGAGCAGGTGGAGAGAGATTTTGTTGGTATAGCGGTTGCAGCTACCAAAGCACCACCGATCCAATCATCAAATGTCCAATCATCCCCAGCGACGCAAAACCGCGCATCGCGAATTGAAACCCAAACAACATCATCACAACGGACGCGAGACTACGCGACCATGTCCGTGAGATGGTCTTCTGCGCGAGCCATTTCACAGCAAACAAACTTGGTACAGTGGCGACGCCGAATACGATCATATTCAACGCGCCTTGGATTGCATTCCCCGATGTAATCGCGGGGATCAATGCCGTGATAACAAGTCCGCATGGGAGCAAACCCCACAGCAAACCCGCAATGAACGGCGCGGGAGATTTAAGTCCGCGCATGGCTTGTCCCCACTTTGAAACGAGACCCGAAAACAATAATTCAGGTGATCGAGCGATCCCAAGAAAGGCAAGAGCCATATAAAAAGCAATGACTGCAAAAAGAATGGAAAGGATTCCCTGAATTCGGGGCAGGTCTGCAGAAAACATCCACAACGATTGCCCCAGCGCGCCGACAATTAATCCAAGCAATGCGTACGTGGTGATACGCCCGAGATGCGCGAGAACCCAAGCGGATTTATTTTCCTGAAATGATGATTGACGGTCAAGAAGGACGACCACTGCACTACACATCCCCACGCAATGACCAAGACTGCCAAGCAAACCCAACAGAAAAGAAGCCAGCATCACATCACCGCTAAAATAGATTTTGGAAAGGCTTCGGAAGTCTTTGGGACTTCCGAAGCCTTCAACATCAAACTATCGAATGAACCAGGTACGACCCAACAGCCACCAGTTGGTGAGATAGTACACAGCGAACCAAACGAGGAACGCAATCACCAATACGAGCGAGCCTTTTGGCTGGTTCTGCTTGTCTTCCATCTGATGGTCGGTCAACGTGGTGGATTCAAGCAGGGGATTATTCGTCCCTGCCACGAGGAGTAGATTGCTTGCTTCGAGTCTCGGACCCGTCAGGATGGAGGTCAATACGATTGACACGTACATAATGCCGCCGATGACCGCAATGATCGCTCCGATGCCGAAGATGGCAAGCGTGAGATCAACCGTGCCAGGCACAACGCCAGCGAACGAGATGTCCCAGTTACGGCGGGCAACACCCTGCAAACCGCTGGTGATCATGCCCAACGAAACCAACAACATACCACCCCCGAACACATACGGTTGCCAGACAGCCCACTTCTTGAGTTTTAATTCCTTGCGGAAGATAAGCGGGATAACATAGTACGTAAAGCCCATGAAAGCTATCGTCGTACCGGCAACAACCGTCGCGTGGAAGTGACCGGGCAGGCGCAGGGTGTTGTGAACAAGCATATTAATCTGTTCAGTGCCGATCGTCACACCCGTTACACCGCCGATCCATCCAAACATAACCATGGATATGACCAGCGCGCTAAACCCAGGCTCTTTCCACGGTCCATTACGGAGCCAGCCAAACAAGCCTTTTCGGTATCCTTTCGCGCGCAAGGCGATCTCCATCGCGGCCGGGATCGAGAATGCGTGCATCATTGAACCAAGCACCGCAAGATACATGGCATAGGATGTATTGACCGCCTTCCATCCGAATGAAAGACCAGGGTCAACGAGCAGGTGATGCGCTGAACCGAGATTGATAAAGAATAGGTACAGAATGAACGCCAGGCGTGAGAACTTCTCATTGACGGGGCGGATACCAACGGTCATCTGTGCAAGCGCATACCAGATGGCGACCATCGCGGCGAGATTGACCTGCTGTGCAGGATGCCCAAATCCCCAGAAGAAGTTTCGGTAGATGCCCGGATCAAGATTCGGTAGAATTCCCAACGACCAGAGGAACGCAGGCACGATCGCGGCCGCGCCTTCGAGCAATGTGTAGGTGGCTAGGATGGCGGCGGTCATCAAGCCGAAAACCACCAAAGGCAGTGAGCCTCCGAAGCGACCTTCGCGTTTGGCAACCACGATATTAATAAAGAACGTGATGACCGCGATCAACGCGCCCACCGCGAACAAAATGTAACTGAGGTAAAACAAGGGATGGGCTTTTAGCGGAACATATGCCGTAAACATCACATTACTGCTGGGATCAAATAACACCACGACGTTTGCCATCAAACCGCCAACCGTCATCATAATAAAACCAAGCCAGGCAAGTTTGGGTGCCGCGTGACGCGCATTCAACAGAACTGTCGAGCCGAAGTGCAGACCCGCCATCTCGAAGAAGACCATCCACGCCACGAGCATGTCAATTCCATGCAGGGTCAGTAAACGATAGAACCACGTCGCATCCAATAAATGGACAGCCTGCCAGCGTGTCAATGCGATCAACAACGCGGCAATGCCGCCGAGTGTCAATGTCACCACCGCCATCACCGCATTGGCGATGATAAGGCGTTCGGCGTGCATATCCACTTTGAGGGTGGTCACAGGGCAATCGCGGTAATCGTCCTTCGCGCCCTTTGCCCAGGGAGTAGTAGGTGCAAGTGTAGCCATCTCGATCCTCCTATTTCACAATCATCTTGCCAACCATGGTGTGATGGCCAAGGAAACAGTATTCATTACAAACAATGGTAAACTCGCCCGAGGTTGTGGGCGTGATCGTCGCAACATAATCATAGCCGGGCAGAACCTGCAAATTGATATTGACTGGCTGGAGCGAAAAACCATGTTGAAAATCCATCGAAGAGATATGCAAGCGGTACTCCTGCCCCTTCTCCAGTTGCAAAATGGGGTACCATTGCCACGCACTCGCGCGCAGGTACACATCACTGCCCGGAGGCGCGGCAACAACAGGAATGCCATTCTCTTCACCGACTTGATATTGGGCGACGAATTCGTTCACCGTTGCGGCATAATCCTTCGGAGTCGTTCTATACGATTCCGTGGGGACGTTCTGCTTCCCCATAAAATACCAAAGCGGCATCATAATGGTCAGGAAAATACACCAGACCAAAGCCACCGTTAGCCAGGTCTTTTCAATGCGGCCTATCGGCTTCCACCAGTTTCGTTCGGGAGCTAACATGTTTTATCTCTCCTCATCTAAAATTCCGCCTATGGAGCCGGCGGTACATTCAACAGGTTGTAAATCCCCCACACGTTATAGATCACAGTACTGATCAACAACGACAACAAAAACAACAACCAGATATTATCAAACACTTTTTGCCACTTCGAAACGGGCTCGCTCTCCTGCTTTTCCTTATCAGACATGGCATTCTCCTTCTGAAAATAATGTGGGAAATTTCACAATTTTTGTCGTTTTATGTATTTACTATAGCATTTCCTCACAAAAACGACTGTAACTAAAGTCACATAAAACCACCTAACAAATGTCATTATTTGGATAATTCCACTCAAGTTACGATTATTCGCCCCCTTCCTAGCCGAAAGCTGATTCTATTTCGATCAACATTTCCCATCCCTCATCCTTAATCACCCCTCCTGTGTAACTTAAGTCACTGTGGCATTTTTTGGGATTTACATAAGTGATCGTAGGTGTGCCGGGGCAGGTAGCCCCTTCAGATTTCGTCGCAAGTTTTAAACAAAAAGGCGGACCTGATGCCCGCCAATATTGACGTTATGTTTTTTCTGCACTTGCAACTTGTTCCAGAGACACATCGAGCGCTTTCGCAATCGCGGACAAAACATCGGTTGTCCCCGTCCGTTTCCCCGTTTCGATCTGTGAGAGATACGGCTTGCTGATTCTCACAATATCGGCCAGTTGTTGCTGGGTCAGGCCACGATATTCGCGCCATACCTTGATAGGATTCTTACCATCTAAAATGGCATTGACCACCTCAGTAGGGATTAATTCTTCATCGCCACGTTCAATTGCCGCGCTGATTTCATCGAAATCACGGATGTCTTCAAGGAGTTCCGCCTGCTCAATAAGTTGCAGATACTCTTCGTAAGGAAGAATAGCCCATTCGGGCTTTCCATCTCGTTCGATAATTTGAATTTCTTCTTTCATTTGTAAACCTCTCCGCGTGAAGCGACCTTCAACACGATAATCATTCACATCAACTTTTTTGCCTTAAGCTTACTAGTCACAGGTGCAATAGAATTTGTCGGCGCGTGCCCATCATCGTATCCTGAAATTGGCGCTCACGATCGCGGATTTGATGGGGAGCAAGGATATCCAGTCCGCACATTTAGCGGAGGCGCTACAATATAAGCCGAAGATCATGATGGGATAGGAAGAGCTATTTTAATAATGGGGAGATTGATCGAACGCTATGGGGGAACTATAGCGAGCGAGAAGAACGAGGCAAAATGGTCAGGAGTGGTAAGCTGTGGTCGCTTGACCTGTCGAGTGAGCACAATCAGTTGTTGGCGTACGGCGCCACTGGTCCGATGTTTATGGCTGGTGCCTTAACATACTCTGGTTACTTACAACCACGAATTTTACTGAAGAGTTATACCAGAATGGGTCCATTCCCGCGTAAATGAGCAGGACGAGCCAGCAGCCAGACGACCCATTCAGCAACGTGAGACACGGTCAGGGCAGGCCTGCTCTCTAAATCTGTGTCATTGGTCAACGCTACTCCTGGCGAAAGGATATGAGTACGGATGCCGAACTCCATATTCTCAGCCCGAATTAACTCCATAAGTGTGGTCAGGGCGTGCATGGCAACGCTGTAAGCACCATCCTGCGGGTAAATACCCATCGATGAATCGGAGCCAATCGCCATGATCTCCCCGTGTTTTTGCTCGCGGAATACCGGCAGAACAGTGCGCGCCATTAAAAAAGGTTCACGCAAGTTGGCGGTGAGTACCAGGTCCCACGTTTTGATGCTGTGATTATGGATTTGTCCCCCAGCCCAAAAGGGCGATATCAGGATCAGGATGTTGAGACGGCCAAAGGCTGTACGGGCATACTCCATAACAGATTCCGCTTCTTCGAGGCTGTCCAGCTCGGATACGCTGGTCAAGCAAGTTCCTCCAATTGCTTTAATCCTGTTGGCGGCCAGATCGAGCAAATCGGCTTGCCTGCCACAAAGACAGACTTGCACGCCCTCGCGTGCCAACGCCAATGCCACGGCTCCGGCCACTTCGGTACTACCACCTGTAATGATAGCGACCATGCCACGTAAATCCTGTTTATCCATTAAGCCTCGTAGACGACACGGCCATCCACCATTGTCAGCGACGGTTCCAGGTCAGCTATATCGGCGGATGGGATTTCGAAAAGATTTTTCGGGAGCAGGATCAGGTCAGCGAGATACCCTTCCCGGATTTGACCCTTTTGCTGTTCCTGAAACTCGGCATAGGCGGCGTCGCGGGTGTAGGCGATCAGGGTATCAGAAAGCAATTGGCGCTGATGCGGAATTCCCTCAGCCCAAGGTAAACGGTTAACTGCATTTGAGACACCCCTCAGTGGATTTTGGGTAACGACCGGCCAATCGGAACCGAAAACGAGGGTCGCGCCCGCCTCGCGCAGAGACTGCCATGCAAAACTAAACGGCCAGCGGTACCGGCCAACGCGCATCGGCCAGATGTCGTTTTCGTCAACTTGCATCGGGGAATGGAGTGGCTGCATGGAAGCCAGCACACCCAATTCCTTGAAGCGTGGCAAATCATCCGGGTGAATGAGTTCGATGTGTTCCACGCGATGGCGCGCATCCCGTTTCCCGTTCCAATCTTGCGCATGTTGATAAGCATCCAGCACTCGCCGAACGCCCATATCGCCGACTGAATGAGTATAAATCTGCATCCCAAGGCGATCGGCTTCAGCTACCAGACGATTGAATTGCTCAATGTTGTAGTTGGCAGCCCCGCAGGTGGTTGGATTGTCCGCATAGGGATCGACCAGCAAGCCAGTGAAGCCTTCGATCACGCCATCAATGAAAAATTTGACGCTCCCGGCGCGCAGCATTTCACCATTATAAGCATGCTTCATCGCCAGGGCTTCTTTCTCGAGCGCTTCGAGCGGCGTTTCAGGCGAAACACTATAGGGAATGTAGATGCGGCAGGTCAGTTCGCCCAAGTCTTCGAGCGCGGCATAGATGGATGCCTGGTTATCGTTGCCGTCCATGTTGTGGACACTAGTCACACCCAATGAAGCAGTGAGACGCAAAGCTTTTTGCAACAAGGCGCGTTTGCGCGCATCATCGGGCTTGGGTACCATGTTGCCCACGGGTTTGTACGCGCCTGGTTCACGCAACTCGCCCGTAGACTCGCCATGTTCATCCAACACGTTCTCGCTATTGGGGCCGCACTCGCCACCGTTGAATATCCCTGCCATTTTGAGCGCCATGGTATTAGCCCAAGATGTGTGGCCGTCGAAAGCGTTGAGGTAGATGGGCCTATCGGCTACCAAAGCATCAAGATGGTGACGATTCAACGGCGTGTGCCCCGGCCCGAGGTTGTAGCGCAAGCCGGTGCCGGGCAGCCATAAGTCGCTGGGATGCTTGGCGGCATAAGAAAGGATTATTTGAGACAATTCATCATAATTGCTCGCTGGTTCCAGTTGCATCCCATCCAGGCTGAGAGCGCCATACATCATGTGGAAGTGGCTGTCGATGAAACCGGGCATGAGCGTGCCGCCATTGGCATCAACGACGCGTGTGTTCGATCCTTTGAAGAGTTGCGCGTCAGCACGACTGCCAACGAAAACAATGCGGTTATCCCGTACGGCGACCGCTTCAGCAATCGGGTGAACGCGATCAGCTGTAAAAACGTGGGCATTTTCAAACAGTAAATAGGCGGTTGATTGCATGAGATACCTGCATAAATGTGAAATCTACATTTCACAGTACAAAAAACAGATTACTGCGCTGTGAAAGGATGCTGTTTTTTATCTGGAGTGATGCTCGTCCCTGCCACCGCATCGCTTATAGCGTCACCGATCAGGTTGATGGAGAGCACGGCGAGGAAAATTCCCGCACCGGGGAAGACGGTCAACCACCAGGCTTGGCGCACGAATTTCATTCCAGCGTTGAGCATCGCTCCCCATTCCGGTGTAGGGGGCTGTGCGCCCAGACCGAGGAAGTTAAGAGCTGCACCCGCCAGAATGGACGAACCAATTCCCAGCGTGATCAAAACGAGCAGCGTGCGAATTGAATTCGGAAGAATATGCCGAATGAGAATTCGGGCATCAGAACTGCCTAATGAGCGGGCGGCTTCGATGTATGTCATCTCGCGCAGGGATAAGACACTGCTGCGCGTAAGGCGCATAAAGGAAGGCACGAAGGCAATGCCGATGGCAAGCATAGCATTAGTGATTCCGGGACCGAGAATGGCGATGATGGCTAACGCCAGCAAAATATCGGGGAAAGCCATTAACACATCAGTGAACCATGAGACGAACGAGTCGAGCCAGCCCCCGAAATAACCGGAGATCAATCCTAGCGTGATTCCAATCAGCGCGCCAATGGTGATGCCGATCAGGCCCACACGCAGGGAGAGTCGTCCGCCGTAGAGAAAACGGGTAAAGTTATCTCGGCCAATCCCATCCGTGCCCATTGGGAATTCCAAGCTAGGTGGTTTCAGCGCTAGCGATGGTTCCGTTTTGTTGGGGTCTTTGCCGGTGAAGAGCGGTGCGGCGTAGGAGAAGAAGATCAGAATTAACAACAGGATGCCGCCCATCTGTGCACTGCGATTGCGAAGGATTTGCTTGAGCACGCGGATGCCGGGAGAGTTGGATTGAATGAGGGCGGGGGATAGTTCAGATATCATTTGAGGCGGATCTTTGGATTCAGAAAAACGTAGGTGATATCGGTCAGGGTGTTGATGAGAACGTAGATGGTGGCGGTTACAAGAACCACGCCTTGCACCATCGGGTAGTCGCGGTTGAAGATGGATTGCACCGCCAAGCGCCCAATGCCCTGACGCGCAAACATGGTTTCGACGATGGTCGCACCGCCGAGTAGATATGCCATCTGCAAGCCGACAAAGGTCACCACGGGGATCAGCGCATTACGCAGGGCATGTTTTAGGATGACCAATCGTTCTGGCAATCCCTTGGCGCGGGCGGTGATGATGTATTCCTTGCTGAGCACATCCAACATGCTGGCGCGAACCATGCGGGCGACGACAGCGGCTTCGGGGAGTCCCAGAGTCAGGGCGGGGAGAAAGAGCTCGGCGGGGCTTGAACCGTTTGAAATGCTTGGGAAGAGTCCCAATTTCACGGAGAAGAGAAGGATGAGAAGAAGTCCCATCCAAAAGGTCGGTATGGAAAGTCCGCTGACCGATAGCCCCATCACCAGTGTATCAAACCACGTGCCGTGGCGAAGTGCGGCAAGCAATCCCAGAATTCCGCCGATGCTCAACGCCAGCGCAAGCGCAGACATTGCCAACGCAAACGTGCTTGGCATCTGTTCGGCAATGGATTTGGAGACAGGCAAATAATTGCGAATTGATACTCCCAAATCCCCATGCAGCGCTTTATTAAGATACCGCCCATATTGCACGTAGAGGGGATCGTTCAAGCCGAGCTGCGCGCGCAACTCGGCTACTTTTTCAGGAGATACTTTTTGGCGTCCGAGGATTGCCATGGTGACATCACCCGGCACAAGGTGGATGACTGAAAAAACCAGCACCGAGACGCCAAAAAGCACTAGAATGGACGTGAAGATGCGTCGGACCAGGTAGTTAACCATTCAGCATTATTGAGCGATGGAGATATCGTAAATCCAGGGATAGCCTTCCAAATCAAATGTGAAGTCTTGAACGGCAGGCGATGTGAGATAGGATGTATTTACGGTGAACATCGGCAGGACGAGCGCGTTTTCCATAATGATGTTCTGCGCTGTTATGTAGTCCTGCTTGCGGGTTTCTTCGTCGGTCTGGGTGTCGCCATCAGCCAGAGCAGCATCGAGTTCATCACTCGTAAAGTTAGTCCATGCACCGCCACCTATGTTCTCGGAGTGGAACAGATATCGCAGCGGGGAAGGGTCGGGGCGGGTCCAGTACATGTACACCAAGGTATAGTTGCCGGCAAGAAGCTCTTCGTATTGGGCGCCATCATCCATGGAACGGTACTGCACGTCAAAACCGGCGTTTGTCAGGTAACCCGCCAGAAGCTCATTGAAGGCTTCAGACCAACTGGGATTATCGGGCCAATCGATGGTGAGTTTCTCGCCGTTCTTCTCGCGAATGCCATCGCCATCGGAGTCAACCCAGCCGGATTCTTCCAGCAGGCGTCCGGCCTCTTCGAGGTTATAGCGATAAAGGCTGTCGGCTTTTTCGTCATATCCCCAGGTGGTGGGGGAAACCACACTATATGAAGGCAAGCCGAGACTCTGGAATGCAGTCTGCGCCAGTTCCTCCTGATTCACCGCGAGGATCATCGCCTTACGGACGTTAATATCATCGGTCGGCGCCTTACCGGCGTTGATCATTAGGATGGCGGGAATGCCAGGCTGGGCGAAGGTTTGGATCAAGGCCTTGCCGGATTCTGCCATGGCAATCGCATCGAGCGCAGGTGGCTCACTGGCAACAAGAATTTCGCCAGTTTCAAACGCGGTGAGTCGGGTGGCGGCTTCGGACAAAATGCGGAAGACAACCTGATCAAGATGGGCAGGTCCTTCATGCGCGGCGAATTCAGGAGCCCAGTTGTAATCGGAATTGCGTTCGATCACAATCTGTGACTGTGCATCCCACTGAACAAACTTGAACGGGCCAGTGCCGACGGGATTGCGGCCATAGTCCTGTCCATACTTTTCCAGCGCGGTAGGTGATGAGATACTCAACCACTGACGGGCGGCGTCGCGCAGGAAGGTTGGGTAGGAAGCCGCGAACTTGACGGTAACAGTATGGTCATCCACAACTACAGTCTCGACATACTGGTGATCTTGCAGCAAGGACTTGCCGCCGGATTCAAGCACCGCCTCGCTGACGATGTGATCGAAGGATGCTTTGACTGCTTCCGCTGTGAAGGCGGTACCATCATGGAAGGTCACATCCTGGCGGAGGGTGAATGTGAATTCGGAATAACCTTCATTCGGTTCCCATGCGGTGGCGAGACCGGGATGTAACGAGCCGTCGGGCGCCATCGAGAGCAGCGAATCAAACAGGCTGATTAGGATGAACTGCTCCTGAACATAAACAGCGTCCCCGGGGTCGAGCGTTTCCGGTTCAATTGCGATGCCGAGGGTGAGGATACCCCCGGAGACGGCAG
>Ga0209642_10003114_pt1 | contig 10768 bp, 8 predicted proteins | sample RifCSP19_2_FD_184025 | JGI IMG/M metagenome (GOLD analysis project Ga0209642, IMG submission 184025) | Soil microbial communities from Rifle, Colorado - Rifle CSP2_sed 19_2 (SPAdes) (version 2) | ecosystem: Environmental > Terrestrial > Deep subsurface > Rock core/Sediment | place: Rifle... | reverse complement strand
TCTGCTCTTGATGGTGGTCCCCTCGGTGATCATCTCGATCCTGTACGCGTTCAACATCGTGAACATGCAGTCGATCGTCCTGGACGCGACGCTGGTGATCGCCATCACCTTCTTCGGCACGGCGCTAGCGGCTATTCTCCTGCCCTGGCGGCAGAAGAGCGTTTTCGATGGCTCGCCCATCGCCAAGTACAAGATGCCGGCCTGGCTGAGCTGGGTGGTGACGCTGGCCTATGCGGCCGCGGCGGTCTATCTGATCTACCAGATGTTTGGCTATTCCCAAGAAGTGTTCGCCCAATGGGGCGATCAGACGGGCCTGACTCAGGGCATGATTGGTGTGGTCGCCGTGCTCAGCGTGGCCAACGCGGCCTTGCTGCTGTGGGTGGCCTACTACGTGATCCGCAAGCTTCTTGCAGGCGAGGCCCTGCCGGTGGTCGTGGGGGCGGGGCTGGTCTTCTTCGCCTTCCTCGACTGGCTCCTGGTCGTCTGGTTCTGGGATCCTGGATTCCTGTACGGAATCGGATGGCAGAACAGCACCTCGATGCTGTTCATGATCATCATGTATGCGCTGGCGGCCGCGATCTACTTCGGCTTCAGCGCCTACCGCCGCCGACAGGGCATCGATATCGACAAGGTCTACAAGGAGATCCCGGTCGAGTAACTAGCTGGTGGAACGCCGACACCGGGCGCCTCCCGGGCGTCCGGTGTCTTCTCCCGGGAATGCAGGAGCATGCGGGGAGCCTGGGGCGCAGGCCGGCCATCCCCCCAGGTGTGGGGCCCCCATTGACACCCGCGGAGTTGATGCTATATATGGGGCAATAGACGTCGCTTGCGCCGGGCGCCGGGCCGGGGCACGCCAAGGAGGTGGCAAGAGCCAGACACTTAGGGGACCATCCGCCGCCTTTCCGCATTCACCCTTCAATCTCGCGCCTTGTGCCTCGGACGCGCATGAGGGCGAGGGACATCCGGGTGGCCGTTTCCCCGGGGTCCACAACCCCCTCGGTAGGGGAGGAGAAAAAAGCCCATGCTCAATCGAAGGCTCACCCGTCGTGATTTCCTCAAGTTCAGCGCTGCGGCAGGCGGGAGTGCCCTGCTGGCCGCGTGTGGCGGGGGCGCGGCCGGCCCCGCCGCCTGCGCGGCTCCCACCGGTGCGGATACCATCGCTCTCGAGGAACTGACCCGTTGCGCCGGGATTGAGGGCACGCTGACGACGATCGCCCTCCCGCACGACTGGGCCAACTACGGGGAGATCATCTCGACCTTCCGCTCCACATACAACCTGGCGGTCAACGAGCTCGACCCGTACGCCGGATCGTCGGATGAGCTCGAGGCCATCAAGGCCAACCAGGGCAGCACCGGCCCGCAGGCGCCGGACGTGGTCGATATCGGCGTGGGCCATACGGCCCGGGCTATCGATGAAGGGCTGCTCGCCACCTACAAGGTGGCCACCTGGGACACCATCCCCCTGAAGAATGATGACGGCTACTGGTGGGCGGAATACTACGGCGTGCTGTCCTTCGAGGCCAACCTCGACCTCGTGGACAACGTGCCGGAAGACTGGGAAGACCTGCTCGATCCCCAGTACGCCGGGATGGTGGCCATGGCCGGCGATCCCTCCAGCTCCAACGAGGCCATCAACACCGTTCTCGCCGCCGGGCTCTCGCGGACCAACAACGACTGGGCCACGGCGCCGCAGGCCGGCCTCGAGTTCTGGAAGGAGATGGTCGAGTCAGGCAACTTCAACCCGGTGACCGTCGTCGCCGGCACGCTGGCTTCAGGCGAGACGCCGATCGGCATCCAGTGGGACTACCTGGCGATCGCCAACAACGACACGCTGGCCGGCAACCCCGAGCTGGCCATCGTGGTGCCGCACACGGGCGTGATCGCCGGGCCCTATGCCGGCGGCATCAGTGCCTACGCCCCACACCCTTATGCCGCCCGTCTGTGGTGGGAGTTCGTGATGTCGGATCAGGGGCAGCTGCTGTACCTGAAGGGCTATGCCCACCCGATCCGATTCAACGACCTGGCCGCCCGCGGCTTGATCGATCAATTCCTGGTGGACTTCCCGGACGTGGCTGCCAAGCTGCCTCCCGCCGAGGCCTATGAGGTGGCCATTTTCCCCACCGTCGAGCAGCTCGTCGCTGCCCGAGAGCACATCTCCACCAACTGGCGCTCGTTTGTCTTTGGCGAGTAGGAGCGAGGGAGTGGGCCGCTCCTCGAGCGACCGGATCGAGAAGGGGGACGCGCCATCGGCGCGTCCCCCACGTCCGGGCATCTCCTGGGTCTGGGTGCCTCTCCTGCCCTTCTTCCTCTTCGCCATCGCCTTCCTCCTGGTCCCCTCGATCTCGATCGTCTACCGGAGTTTCCAGGGGCCGCAAGGGCAGTTCACCTTCGGCAACTTCGTCGAGCTCTTCCAGCGGTCAGACCTGATTCGCGCCTACCGCAACAGCTTGAGCATCAGCTTCATCACCGCCATCGCCGGCGGGGTCTTCGGCTTCCTGCTGGTGTATGCCGTCATCCTGGGGGGGCTGCCGCGCGGGCTGCGCGTCTTCCTCATGACCTTCTCCGGGGTGGCGTCGAATTTCGCCGGCGTTCCCCTGGCTTTCGCATTCATCTCCACTCTCGGTCGTGTCGGCCTGCTCACGTCGCTGCTGAGCAGCGTCCTTGGCTTTGATCTGTATCGCTCCGGATTCAGCATCTACAACATCTGGGGCCTCAGCCTGGTCTACATGTATTTCCAGTTCCCACTCATGGTCCTGGTCATGGCCCCGGCCCTCGACGGGCTTCGGCGCGAATGGCGTGAGGCGTCGCAAATCCTGGGGGCCACCGGCCCGGCCTACTGGCGCTACGTAGCCCTGCCGGTCTTGTTGCCTTCCATCCTCGGTGCCATGATCTTGCTCTTCGGCAACTCCTTCGGGGCCTATGCCACGGCCTACGCCTTCACCGGCAGCAACCTCAGCCTGGTGACCATCGCCATCAGCGCCCAGATTCGCGGCGACGTGCTCTACAACCCGGGGCTCGGCAATGCCCTGGCCTTCGGCATGGTGATCGTCATGGGGGTGACCATGCTCGGCTACAGCTACATGCAGCGTAAGGCTTCCCGGTGGTTGCGATGAGACGCGCCGGCGTTTGGGCATGGCTCTTGTTCGGCCTGGGGATGATCTATTTCTTCCTGCCCTTGATTGCCAGCTTTCTCTTCAGCCTTCGAAAGCTTCAGGATCGGTTGAGTTTCGAGGCGTATCGCCTCGTCTTCAGTGACCCGGGGTTCGCATACAGCTTCGGTTCCTCGCTGCGCTGGGCGGCCTTCACCATTGTGATCAGCCTGCTGCTGGTCGTGCCGACCGTCTACTGGGTGCACCTGCGGGCCCCCCGCTTTCGCCCCATTGTTGAGTTCATCACCCTGATGCCCTTCGTCGTCCCGGCCGTCGTCTTGGCCTTCGGCCTGATCCGGGCCTACGCCCGGCCGCCGCTCATGCTCACCTCCAGCCCGGCCATCCTCGTCGGGGCCTATGTCGTGCTCTCCCTGCCCTATATGTTTCGCGCCGTCGACAATGGCCTGAGGGCCATTGACGTCCGCACCCTGACCGAGGCCGCCCAGAGCCTCGGGGCGGGATGGGTGACGGTCCTCTGGCGAGTGATCTTCCCAAACCTGCGGGTGGCCCTGCTGAGCGGGATGTTCCTCACCTTTGCGATCGTCGTCGGCGAGTACACCTTTGCCGCGCTCCTGGCCTGGCCCGCGTTCGGGCCCTATGTCGTGCTCACCTTCCAGAGCAAGGCCTACGAGGCCGTTGCGCTCTCCACGTTGAGCTTCGGCCTGACCTGGGCCTCCATCGGTGTCATCCAGTGGCTCGGCCGGGGCGGCCCAGGGCAGGCCCAGGTCGCGGGCGCACGCTGAGGTTTCGAGGCGGCTATGGCGTTCCTTGATCTCAACAACATCAGCAAGAAGTTCGGTGCCGCGGCGGCCGTCGAGGATTTCAGCCTTGAGGTCCAGAAAGGGGAGCTGGTCTCGTTCCTCGGGCCGAGCGGCTGCGGCAAGACGACGACTCTGCGGGTGGTGGCGGGATTTGAAATCCCGACGACGGGCGCGGTGGTGCTCAGCGGAGAGGATATCACCCGGAAGCCGCCTCACCAGAGGAATGTGGGGATGGTCTTCCAGGCTTATGCCCTCTTCCCCAACATGACCGTTTCCGAAAATGTCGGCTTCGGCCTCAAGATCGCCAAGAAAGCCAGGGAGGAGATCGGCCGACGAGTCCGCGAGATGCTGGACCTGATTCAGATGCCCCAGCTCGGCGACCGGTATCCCTACCAGCTCTCCGGCGGGCAGCAGCAGCGCGTGGCGCTGGCGCGGGCCCTGGCGGTCCAGCCGCAAGTGTTGCTCCTCGACGAGCCGCTCTCGGCCCTGGATGCAAAGATTCGGGTGGAGCTGCGCTCGGAGATCCGCAGCATCCAGCAGCGCCTGGCCATCACCACGATCTACGTCACCCACGACCAGGAGGAGGCGCTCTCGATCTCCGACCGGGTGGTCGTGATGAATGCCGGGCGTATGGAGCAGGTCGGCGCGCCGTATGAGATTTACAACTACCCGGCCACCCCGTTTGTCGCCGGGTTCGTCGGGACGCTCAACCAGCTGAAGTGCACCGTGATCGACGCCGCCGCCGGCCTGCTGGCCCACAACGGTCAACGCCTGAAGACGGGCGCCCTCATCGAGCAGAAAGAGGGGGCGCTCACGGTCATGCTTCGGCCGGAGCAGCTGCACATCGGCGTGGTTGAGGGGGAGAATCAGCTGAGCGGCAAGGTGGAGAGCGTGGCCTTTCTGGGATCGATCATCCGCATCGTGGTCCGCATCGGTGAGGCGTTCCTCACTCTCGACGTGCTCAACAAGCGCGGGCACACGCTGCCGAGAGTGGGCGATGAGGTGACGCTCTCCTTTCCGCCGCACGCATGCTGGGTGTTGCCGGGGCCGTAGGGCCCGGCCCCGCCAAATAGATCGACCCACGGGGGCACGGCGAACACCGGGAAGACCCCCCGGTACCTTCGACCGTGCCCCTGTTTCACGCCACGGGAGCGCGTGGATGATCCGTCACTTTCCTCAGGGGTTCCTGTGGGGCGCAGCCACCGCGGCCTATCAGATCGAGGGTGCCGCACGCGAGGATGGACGCGGGCCGAGCATCTGGGATGCCTACGCCCACCGGCCGGACACCACCCTCGGAGGCGCCACGGGCGATGTCGCCTGCGACCACTACCACCACCTGGTGGAAGACCTTGCCCTGATGAAGGAGCTGGGCCTTCGAAGCTACCGCTTCTCGATCTCCTGGCCGCGTGTGCTCCCGACGGGCCGGGGACGGCCAAACCCCAAAGGGCTCGCTTTCTACGACCGTCTCGTCGATGGGCTCCTGGAGGCCGGCATCGTCCCCAATACCACGCTCCACCACTGGGACACGCCCCAGGCTCTCCACGAGCGCGGGGGCTGGGCCCGGCGAGAGTGCGTCGACTGGTTCGCCGACTATGCCCGGCTCATGTTCGAACGCCTGGGAGATCGCGTCGCCTTTTGGTCCACCCACAACGAGCCGTGGGTCTTTGCCTTTGTCGGCTACGCCCAGGGCAACTTCGCTCCCGGGCTCAGTGATACCACCGTCGCCTATCAGGTGTCGCACCATCTGCTCCTCTCGCACGCCCGCGCCGTGCAGGCCTTTCGGCAGTCGGGCCGCCGCGGCCAGATCGGGATCGTCCTCAGCTTCTCTCACAACCAGCCGGCGAGCGTAAGCGAGCCCGATCGGCGGGCCTGCACGCGAGTGGACGAGAACGGCACAGGGCTCTTCCTTCGCCCCCTGCTGGAGGGCCGCTATCCAGAAGGGCTGATCGAATGGATCGGGCCGCACGCACCGAAGGTGCGCGCCGGCGATCTGGCCGAGATCCGCCAGCCGATCGACTTCCTCGGCGTCAACTACTACTTCACCCAGTCCGTCTCTTTCCACCCCCACGGCGGGCACCTGAAGGCAGCCATTTCCCAGGTGGCGGACGCGGGCTGGGGGCGGACCGAGATGGGCTGGGGTGTCCATCCGGACGGCCTGCGGGTGCTTCTCCTAGACCTGAAGAAGTCGTGCGGAGATCTCCCAACCTACATCACCGAAAACGGCTGCGCGGTGAGAGACGTCCCCGATGCGCGCGGCTTTGTGAAAGACGCCGAGAGAACCCGCTTCCTGGCTGCCCACATCGGTGCGGCGCACCAGGCGCTCGAGGCGGGTGTAAACCTGAAGGGATACTATGTCTGGAGCCTGCTCGACAACTTCGAGTGGGCTCACGGGTTTGCGCCTCGGTTTGGGCTCGTGCGCGTGGACTACGCGGCTCAGGCTCGCATCCCCAAACAGAGCGCGCGCTGGTACCGCGAGGTCATTGCCAGGAATGGGATCGAAGACTGACGGGAGCGCGAAGAGGAGGGCAGGCCCGTAGGGGCGAGACGGCCTTCGGAGACCCGCCCCTAGAACACATCCTTCAGGGAGGTGCGCGTGAGCGCGGTGGCGATCGTCGGCGCCGGTTTCATGGGATCGGCCATGGCCTGGCCGCTCGCAGACCGTGGCCACGAGGTGAGGCTGGTGGGGACTCACCTGGACGAGGAAATCATTGCCTCGTGCAAGAGCTCGGGCTGGCATCCCAAGCTGAAGCGTCGGCTTCCTGGGGGAGTCAGCCCTTTCTCGATCGCCGAGTTGGAGCGGGGCCTCGACGGCGTGGATTTGATCGTCCAGGGTGTGAGCTCGGCCGGCGTGGCCTGGGCGGCGGAGACGCTCGGGCCGCGGCTCGATGGCCGCATTCCCCTATTGGCGATCACCAAGGGCCTTGCGCACGATCCCGGAGGGTCGCTTCAGATTCTGCCCGACCACTTTGATTCGTTGCTGCCGGCGCGAGCGCGCGGACGTGTCCCGCTGGCAGCTGTGGGAGGCCCGTGCATCGCTGGCGAGCTCGCAGGCCGGCGGCAGACGTGTGTCGTTTTCGCCGGGCGCGATGCCGCGCTGCTCGAACGTCTGGCCGGGATGCTCCGCACCGACTACTATCACATCTGGACTTCCACCGATCTTGCCGGCGTCGAGGCTTGCGCGGCGCTCAAGAACGCCTACGTCTTGGGGATCGGCTTGGCCACGGGGATGCTGGAGGCCGCCGGCGGCACCGACGAGGCCGGGGCGCACATGTTCAATCTGGCGGCCGCCCTTTTCGCCGAGGCCGCGTGGGAGATGGCGAGGCTGGTCGGACTGCTCGGCGGCGATCCGGCGCTCGTGCCGGGGCTCCCAGGCGTGGGCGACATGTTCGTCACCGCGCAGGGAGGCCGGACTCTGACCATCGGAGCCTTGCTCGGGCGTGGCCTGCGGATCGAAGAGGCGCTCCACGAGCTTGCCGGCGTCACTCTCGAATCCGTCGACGCCATCCGGGTTGTGAACCGGGCGCTGCCTCGCATGGAGCAAGACGGCCGGCTCCGGGAGGACGAGCTTCCGTTGATGCGGTATCTGGGCGAGATCGTGGCCGGCCGGGCGGCTGCTATTCCCCTGCAGGCGTTCTTCGGAGGGCGGCAAGCAGCCTAGGTCCGATCCGACAATATGTAGTGCGTACTGCACTCGATTTCGACCGGATGACGGGGACGTGACGGAGCGTGACATGTGAAAGTGACCGCAAATGAGGCGGACTTCTTCTTCCGACTGATGGGAAGACTTCATTTCTACGTTAACCGCAAGCTGGCTGTTCTTCCACGAATCGGATCGGTCGAAGAGCTGACCCGCCTCCCGTTAGCGGAGAGAATCAAGATAAGGGATGCCCTCTGGGGCAACCCGGCCTTGATCGAAGCCTACACCAGGGAAAACCCGGACGGTTTGAGGGAAGAAGAGATCGAGACGGTCCGCAAGTGGATGGACTTCACGGCAGGGACGTTCTGGATGCTGCGCCAGCTCAAACAGGGTGCAATCTTCATTGGTGCCGGCGGGCTGATGTACTCTGTCCTCGCCATTCGTGACAGCTTCGAGGAGGTGCTCCGTGGTCGGCCTTTGCCCGTCATCGTGGATACTGTGTTGCTTCCCTTCCGAGGGAGGATCGTCTACGACGGTTTCATGAGTCCCCATGGGATCGGTGTGGGGGGTGGGATGCGGCGGGCAATGAATGAGGCGTACATGTCCGCCAAGCAGAACGGGCGGATCATTACATCCCTCCCGCCCGAACCATACGACCGGGCGGATGCACAAACCGCCGAGCGCAGCGCCGAGCTACGAGGCCGGATACGAACCGTCGTCGACTCGGTTGGAGGATTCAAAGGCCACACACCGGTCCAGAGGTCGGCCCTCCAGTTGCTCAGGGCCAGCGCAGGCCTCGCAGAATCCGCGGCTCAGTCGCCCGAAGACCTCGATGCGTTATGGGACGGTTGCGCGAATGTCACGCGAGCGTTGGCAGGCCTCGAACGAGTCTTGGAGCGAGCCGAGGCATGACGAGGAAGATTGGCGGGCGCCCGGTCGCGTGCCCGGGCCAAGGATCGCGCCATGATCGGAGACCGCGGTGCCCCGGCAGATTAACGAGCATCTCTGGCGAGCTCTGTGGACCGGCGACCCTCCACTTGCCACACACCGGAAGCGGAGGATCTACGGGCGCATCCCGAGCGGCCCTCGATGCCGAATCTGCCACGCTCCGTTTCACGGCCTGGGCGGCCCCATCATGCACCTCCTCGGAAGCCGACCGTCTACGACGAGCACTAATTTCTGCGCCATCTGCGACGACTTCGCCAGGAGCCACCCCGGGGGCGCGGAGGTAGAACTGGCGCTGCTGTCCGCGGACCTTCGAGGCTCGACTTCCCTCGCCGAGCAGATGGCTCCGAGCCAATTCAAAGAGAGGATCGACAGCTTCTATGTCGCCGCCACCGGAACGTTGATCGAAGCCGACGCATTCGTAGACCGACTTGTCGGCGACCAGGTTGTGGGGCTGTTCTTGCCCGGCATGGCCGGCCCGGATTACTGCCGCAAAGCCATCGAGGCCGCCAGGGACCTTGTGGCGACCGTGGCCAAGACCGCCCGGCTTCCGGTTGGGGCAGCCGTGCACACCGGCATCGCAGGAGGCCCGGGACCGAGCGTATGGCCTTATGTGCCGACGCAAACAATGAGGCCCAAGTTTGGCCAGCGGGTCATCCGCGCATTTCTCCTGCTCCTCCTGGGGCTGATCCCCCTGCTGGCCGTGGCCGCTTACACCTCAGCCGGCCCGTCGCTCGCCTGCCTGACACCATCGGCCGGCCCGGTGCAGGCGGGCATATCCAGCAGGGCCCTTGTCTCGGGCGGGCGGCGCCGATGCTACTTGCTCTATCTACCTGCCGGGTATGACCCAAGCCGCCCCAGCCCCGTCGTGTTTGCACTGCACGGGTTCGCGGGAAACGCGGCGGGTCTTCGGTCTGTGGCGGTGTGGGAGCCGGTCGCCGACCGAGAGAACTTCATCGTCGTCTATCCGGACGGCTCATCATTTCCCCTGCGCTGGAACATCGGGCCAAGGGCGAATATCCCCTCGGTGGATGACGTGCAGTTCATCCGGGATGCGATTGCGGATCTTTCGGCGATTGCCTCCGTCGATCGCTCCCGGATCTTCGTCGCGGGGTTCTCCAACGGCGGCCAGATGACTCATCGCATTGCCTGTCGGCTGGCGGGCCAGGTTGCTGCCGTCGGAGTGGTCGACGGCTTTGACGCCGGTATGCTGGACGCCTGCGCTCCTTCCCGGCCCGTCCCGATCATGGCTTTCTTTGGCTCCGCCAATCCCTTGGCCGGCGCCACCTATCCCGCTTGGTTTCTGAGGCTGATGAACGTCTCGACCGAGCCCGAGCCGACCTTGCCGGCCAACGCGATCGACCTCTGGCTTGAGCGATGGGCGGAGCGAAACGGCTGCCGCATGCCCGCGGAGCCGTTGCCACCGGCCGGCAATGCCGGAGGCACTCGCTACAGAGGTTGCCAGGACGAAGCGGACGTGGTGCTGTATTGGATCCAGGGCCAGGGGCACGCCTGGCCCGGCGGCCCCGCTTTGCCGCTGCTGGGCGAGTCCGTCTCCGACATCAATGCCAGTGAAATCCTGTGGGCGTTCTTTCGGGACCATCCCATGAGGGAATCGCCTCAGCCGTAGACGCGCCGCTCAACCGCGGCGGATTGCAGGCCGACGGATTCTCGTATTCAACGCTGGGCCTCGGCTCTTGGGAAGAGGCCCCGGCGCGCCCGGAGGCCCCTCCTGCTTGGAGCAGCCGACCGAAGAGATGGCCTCGCCGGAATCGCATCCATGGAGGCCAAAGGGAGGCATGATGAGCAGATCCATTCCCGAAGGCGCGCTCGAGCTGCCCGCGAGCCGATCCGGAGTGGGTGTGGTCATGATCCATGCCTGGTGGGGGCTGAACAGCTTCTTTCGGAGGCTCTGCAAGCGGCTTGCCCGGGAGGGATACATCGTCTTTGCGCCGGACCTGTATCATGGGATGACGGCGACGAGCATCGAGGAAGCCAAGCAGCTTCGATCTCAGTTGAAGCCGAAACAGGCCGAACAGGACCTCGCCGATGCGATCGAAACCCTCCGCGGGCAGGAAGCAGTGGCGGGCGAGGGGCTGGGGGTGATCGGATTCTCGCTGGGCGCCTACTATGGCCTGGGCCTATCGCTCGATCGGCCAAAGGACGTCCGGGCCGTGGTGGTTTTCTATGGGACGAAGGGTGGGGACTACACCAAGTCCAAGGCGGCTTACCTTGGGCACTTCGCGGAGACGGACGATTGGGTGGCTGCCTCGGGC
>Ga0209642_10003106_pt1 | contig 10789 bp, 8 predicted proteins | sample RifCSP19_2_FD_184025 | JGI IMG/M metagenome (GOLD analysis project Ga0209642, IMG submission 184025) | Soil microbial communities from Rifle, Colorado - Rifle CSP2_sed 19_2 (SPAdes) (version 2) | ecosystem: Environmental > Terrestrial > Deep subsurface > Rock core/Sediment | place: Rifle... | reverse complement strand
CCGCCGGCCGTGCTGGCCTTCGGTCATGGCGGGAACACGATCGACTGCCTCGCCCATGCGGACATGGTGGACCATGGCAGGACCGCCACAAACGACACGAAGCATCATGGCGACCATTCCTCCCCCGCCGGCCACCATCAAATGCCTGCTGCGGGCTCTTCTGCCTGAGCGCGCTCGCGGCCGATAGCGGCGTCCTCGATCCTGTCGCCGCCCCCTCCGCGCCTTTCCCGGCGCACGAGCCCAGTCTGTTCAATCGCGTATCTGAACGCCTCGACCGGCCGCCGATTTCCCTCCTCATCGTCTGAGCTGCTCAGGCGGGATCGAAGTCCCGTCGAGTGCTTCGTCAACGCTAGACGAGGGATGGACCATGTTCTCTCACAATTTGGGACGCGCACTCGCCATCGCGAGCGCGCTCCTGCTCTCCGCTTGCAAGACCTTCTCGCCCGACGGCGGCATGAGCACCGTCGCTTCGGTTGCTCTCCCGACGAAACTTTCTCACCGGCTCGGCGATCGCGCTGGTCAGCGCCGCGGCGGTAAGCGGCCGGGCGGAGGCCGCCGCCATCCCCGAGGCGCCGACCACCAATTCGCCCGCCATGCAGCCGCCGGTCCCTCCCCCGGAAGGGCAGGCCTACCAGCCGGTGGTGACGCTCAACGGCTGGACCCTGCCGTGGCGCATGAACGGCGAGTGGAAGGAGTTCCACCTCGTCGCCGAGGAGGTGACGCGCGAGATCGCGCCCGGCATGACGGCGCGGCTGTGGGGCTATAACGGCCAGACGCCGGGCCCGACCATCGAGGCGGTCGAGGGCGATAAGGTGCGCATCTTCGTCACCAACAAGCTCCCGGAGCACACGACCGTGCATTGGCATGGGATGCTATTGCCGAACGGCATGGACGGCGTGGGCGGGCTCACTCAGCCGCACATCCCGGTGGGCCAGACCTTCGTCTACGAGTTCCTGCTCAATCGCAGCGGCACCTTCATGTACCATCCCCATTCCGACGAGATGGTGCAGATGGCCATGGGGATGATGGGAAGTGTCGTGGTGCACCCCAAAGATCCAGGGTTCCGCCGCGTCGACCGCGACTTCGCCTTCGTCATGAGCGCCTACCGGTTCGATCCGGGCACCTCGCTCCCCAAGGTTGCCGAGATGACGGACTTTAATATTTGGACCTTCAACGCCCGCGTCTTCCCGGGGATCGACGTCCTGCCGGTCAGGCTCGGCGACAGGGTGCGCATCAGGATCGCCAATCTCACCATGACCAATCACCCGATCCATCTGCACGGCCATCATTTCGCGGTCGGCTGCACCGACGGCGGCTGGGTGCCGGAGAGCGCGCAATGGCCGGAGACGACGGTCGACGTGATCGGGGACATGGCCAAGGGCAAGACGCCCTTCGACGCCGCCAAGGCCGCCGAAGCGGCCCGCGATATCAGCCTCACCGCCAAGAAGATCCATGAGCTGTTCCCGGAGGGGAGCGAAGGCGGAAAGAGCGACGCGCTTCCCGCCATCTGGAAGGAGTGGGACCTCTTCACCGGCAATGCCGAGGACCTCGAGAGTGTCGCCAACGCGCTCGCCGCATCGCTCGGTGACGGCGCCGCTCAGGATTGGAAGGCGGCATTTCAGAAGGTCACCGACGCCTGCAAGGCCTGTCATCAGGACTTCCGCGCCAAGAAGAAGGAGCATGGGCAGCACTAATGCCCGGAGTTAAGCGCACGGCCAAATAGCACCAAGACCTATGGCTCTCGGGGCGTGTTCTTGCGAAGATAGGCCGAAGCAGAACGGCCCATGATCGACAAACTCGAATTCATCATCGCGCTGGCGCGCGAGCGGCATTTCGGCCACGCGGCGGAGGCTTGCGGGGTAAGCCAGCCCACGCTCTCGGCCGGCATCAAGCAGCTTGAGGATTCATTCGGGGTGCTGCTGGTGCAGCGGGGGTCGCGCTTCCAGGGCTTCACGCCCGAGGGCGAGCGGGTGCTCGACTGGGCGCGGCGCATCGTCGGCGATACCCGCGCCATGCGCCAGGAGATCGATGCGCTCCGGCACGGGCTTACCGGCCATATCCGCATCGCCGCCATCCCCACCGCGCTCGCCATGGTGGCGATGATCACCACCCCCTACCGGGCGAAACATCCCGATGTGAGCTTCACCATTTGGTCCCGCAACTCCATCGAGGTGCTGGGATTATTGGAGAATCTGGAGGTCGATGCCGGGCTGACCTATCTCGACAACGAGCCGTTGGGCCGGGTGCAGACGGTGCCGCTCTATAGCGAGCAATATCGCCTGCTGGCTTCCTCGGACAGCCCGCTCGGCAATCGCGATTCTGTGACCTGGGCCGAGGTCGGCAAGGTGCCGCTCTGCCTGCTCACCCCCGACATGCAAAACCGGCGCATCATCGAGCAATTGCTGCGGCAGGCGGGGGCCGACGTGGCGCCGACGCTCGAATCCGATTCCATCGTCGTCCTGTTCGCCCATGTGCGCACGGGACGCTGGGCGAGCGTGATGCCGGCGAAGCTTGCCGAGGTGCTCGGCCTTACCGAGAAGGTGCGCGCCATCCCCATCGTCGAGCCCGAGGTCACCCATTCGATCGGGCTGGTCGTGCCCCATCGCAACCCTCTGACGCCGTTGATCAACGCGCTGGTGAGCGAGGCGAAGCTGCTCGCGCCCATCCTCGGCGCCGACAGCCTGCCGGAAAAGCTACACGCCAAGCGCGAGGCGAAGACCCCTGCCCGCTGAGGTCGCGCGTCCATCCGGAATGCCGATCGGGCGATAATCTATTGTATTGTAATGACAGGAAGAATTGGCCTTCGCGCGCTTGTATCGCGGGCACATTAGACCTATGTCCAATGGGCTGTCCTCGTCCGCTTGGGCGATGCTCAGTCTATGACAAAGCGATAAGGATTCCCGATCGGCCGATGGTCCTGCTTTGTTGATTCCCTAAGGGTTTTTCCGCATTTTCGAGTTTGCTCATTAAAGCGTCTGGGCATGCCACGATACGAGCCATGGAACGCCGAGCGCGCGAGCGAAATCATCGCGCGGTATCGGCATTTGGAAGGCGCTGGCCTACCGATTCTGCACGCCTTGCAGGAGACGTTCGGCTGCGTGCCGGAAGAGGCCGTGCCGCTCGTGGCGGACGCGCTCAATCTTTCCCGCGCCGAGATCCACGGCACCGTCACCTTCTATCATGACTTCCGCAAAGAGCCGCCGGGCCGGCGCGTGCTCAAGCTTTGCCGCGCTGAATCTTGCCAGGCCGCCGGCGGCGACGCGCTTGCCGCGCGCGCTGAAGCGAAGCTCGGCGTGGCGATGGGCGAGACGACGCTCGACCGCCGCGTGACGCTCGAGCCTGTCTATTGCCTCGGGCTTTGCCACTCTTCCCCTGCCGCCATGCTGGATAAGCATGTGTTCGGCATGCTGGACGAGGCAAAGCTCGATGCCTTGGTGAAGGAGGCGCAAGCGTGAGCGCGCGCATCTTCATCTCCCGCGATTCCGGCGCGCTCTGCGTGGGCGCTGAGGAGGTCGCGACCGCGTTCCGCAAAGCGGCCGAGAAGCGGGGTCTCGATGTGGAGATCGTGCGCACCGGCTCGCGCGGCATGTATTGGCTCGAGCCTCTGGTAGAGGTCGCGATGCAGCGAGGCCGTGTCGGCTATGGGCCGGTAAAACTGAGCGATGTCGAGGCCCTGCTCGATGAGGGTGAAAAGCACCGCTTGTGTCTGGGCCTGGTCGAAGACATTCCCTGGCTCAAGAGCCAGACCAGGCTAACCTTCAAGAATTGCGGCATCATCGATCCACGCAGCCTCGAAGATTACCGGGCGCATGGCGGCTACAAGGGCTTGGAGAAGGCCCTTGCCGTCGGGCCCGAGGCGACCGTCGAGGAAGTCATCATCTCTGGCCTTCGCGGCCGCGGCGGCGCCGGTTTCCCCACCGGCATCAAATGGCGCACCGTGGCGCAGACGCCGCCCCAGCAGAAATATATCGTCTGCAACGCCGACGAAGGCGATTCCGGCACCTTCGCCGACCGCATGATCATGGAAGGCGATCCCTTCGTGCTGATCGAAGGCATGACCATCGCCGGGATCGCGGTCGGCGCCACCTATGGCTATATCTATATCCGCTCCGAATATCCCGACGCCATCGAGGCGATGGAGATCGCCATCCGCGAAGCGCGGAAAGGCGGCATGCTCGGGCGCGGCGTCGCGGGGTCCAAATTCGATTTCGACATGGAAGTGAGAGCCGGCGCCGGCGCCTATGTGTGCGGCGAGGAAACCTCGCTGCTGGAAAGCCTCGAAGGCAAGCGCGGCGAGGTCCGGGCCAAGCCACCGCTCCCCGCCCATATCGGCCTTTTCGGCAAGCCGACCGTCATCAACAATGTGCTCTCGCTCGCGACCGTGCCGATCATCATGTCGGACGGCGGCGGCTTCTATCGCGATTTCGGCATGGGCAAGTCGCGCGGCACCATGCCCATCCAGCTTGCCGGCAATATCAAGCATGGCGGGCTTTACGAGACGGCGTTCGGCATCACGCTTGGCGCGCTGGTTGACGATATCGGCGGCGGCACGCGCTCAGGGCGGCCGGTCCGTGCCGTCCAGGTTGGCGGCCCGCTCGGCGCCTATTTCCCCCGCGCCTTGTTCGACACGCCGTTCGATTACGAGGCATTTACCGCTGCCGACGGGTTGATCGGCCATGGCGGCATCGTGGTGTTCGACGACACCGTGGACATGGCCAAGCAGGCGCGCTTCGCCATGGAGTTCTGCGCCATCGAATCGTGCGGCAAGTGCACGCCCTGCCGCATCGGCTCGGCGCGAGGTGTCGAGCTGGTGGACAAGATCGTGGCCGGCGAGGACCCGGTTGCCAACCTCGCCGTGCTCGAAGACCTCTGCAACACCATGAAATTCGGATCGCTTTGCGCCCTTGGCGGGTTCACCCCCTACCCGGTGATGAGCGCGCTCACCCACTTCCCCGAGGATTTCGGCGCCGACCGGAAGCGCCTGCACGCTGCTGAATGAGGAACACGACATGTCGATGACCCAGGAAATCGATTACGGGACCCCGGCCTCCAAAGCCAAGAAGACGGTCGCGCTCACCATCGACGGGGTCAAGCTCACGGTGCCCGAAGGCACCTCCATCATGCGCGCCGCCATGGAGATGGGAACGCAGATCCCCAAGCTCTGCGCCTCCGACATGCTGGAGGCGTTCGGCTCCTGCCGCCTTTGTCTCGTCGAGATCCAGGGCCGCGCCGGCACGCCTGCCTCCTGCACCACGCCGGTGGCGGAAGGCATGGCGGTGTACACCCAGACCGACCGCCTGAAGCGCTTACGCAAAGGCGTCATGGAGCTCTATATCTCCGAGCACCCGCTCGACTGCCTCACCTGCTCGGCCAATGGCGACTGCGAGCTGCAGGACATGGCCGGCGCGGTCGGCTTGCGCGAGGTGCGCTACGGCTATGACGGCGAGCGCCACCCCAATCCCGGCATTGACGCCTCGAACCCCTATTTCACCTTCGAGCCCTCGAAATGCATCGTCTGCTCGCGCTGTGTCCGCGCTTGCGAAGAGGTGCAAGGGACTTTCGCGCTGACCATTGCCGGCCGCGGCTTCGCCTCGGTGGTGTCACCGTCGCAGCAGCAGCCTTTCCTCGACTCCGAATGCGTCTCGTGCGGCGCTTGCGTGCAGGCCTGCCCCACGGCGACGCTAAACGAGAAGAGCGTGATCGAGATCGGGACGCCAGAGCATTCCGTCGTCACAACTTGCGCCTATTGCGGCGTCGGCTGCGCCTTCAGGGCCGAGATGAGCGGGGACGAGCTTGTGCGCATGGTGCCGTGGAAGAACGGCAAGGCCAATCGTGGCCATTCCTGCGTCAAGGGCCGTTTCGCTTTCGGCTATACCACCCACAAGGACCGCATCCTGAAGCCCATGATCCGCGAGAAGATCACCGATCCGTGGCGCGAGGTCTCCTGGGAAGAGGCGATCGCCTACGCAGCCTCGGAGTTCAAACGCATTCAAGCGAAATACGGCACAGGCTCGGTCGGCGGCATCACCTCGTCGCGCTGCACCAACGAGGAGACCTTCCTCGTGCAGAAGCTCGTGCGCGCGGCCTTCGGCAACAACAATGTCGATACCTGCGCGCGGGTCTGCCACTCGCCCACGGGCTACGGGCTGAAGACCACCTACGGCACCTCGGCCGGGACGCAGGACTTCGACTCGGTCGAAGAAGCCGACGTGATCATGGTCATCGGCGCCAACCCCACCGACGGGTACCCGGTGTTCGCCTCGCGCATGAAGAAGCGCTTACGCGAAGGCGCCAAGCTGATCATTCTCGATCCGCGCCGCATCGACCTCGTGCGCACGCCCCATATCGAGGCGGACTACCATCTGCCGCTCAAGCCCGGTACCAATGTCGCCGTGTTAACCGCGCTTGCCCATGTCGTCGTCACCGAGGGACTCTACAACGAGGCCTTCGTGCGCGAGCGCTGCGACTGGGATGAGTTCCAGGACTGGGCTTCCTTCGTGTCCGATGTCCGCCACAGCCCGGAAGAGGTGGAGAAAATCTCCGGCGTTCCCGCCGAGCATATCCGCGGCGCGGCGCGCCTCTACGCCACCGGCGGCAATGGCGCCATCTATTATGGGCTCGGCGTCACCGAGCACAGCCAAGGCTCGACCACGGTGATGGCCATCGCCAATCTCGCCATGGCGACCGGCAATATCGGGCGCCGCGGCGTCGGCGTGAACCCGCTTCGCGGGCAGAACAATGTGCAGGGCTCGTGCGATATGGGCTCCTTCCCGCATGAAATGTCCGGCTACCGGCATGTCTCGGAGGACGCCACGCGCGCCATGTTCGAGGCGCTGTGGGGCAGGCCGCTCGACGCCGAGCCGGGCTTGCGCATCCCCAACATGATCGACGCCGCGGTCGACGGCTCGTTCAAGGGCCTCTACATCCAGGGCGAGGACATCCTCCAGTCGGACCCCAATACCCAGCACACGTCGGCAGGCCTTGCCGCCATGGAATGTGTGGTGGTGCAGGATCTGTTCCTGGTAGAGACGGTGAACTACGCCCATGTGTTCCTGCCGGGCTCGACCTTCCTGGAGAAGGATGGCACCTTCACCAACGCCGAGCGGCGCATCCAGATGGTGCGCAAGGTGATGGCGCCGCGGAACGGCTACGCGGATTGGGAGATCACCGAGCTTCTCTCCAACGCGCTCGGCTATCCGATGCACTACAATCACCCGTCGGAGATCATGGATGAGATCGCGGCGCTCACACCGACCTTCGCCGGTGTCTCCTTCGCCAAGCTCGACGAGCTCGGCTCGGTGCAGTGGCCGTGCAACGAGAAGGCGCCGGAAGGCACCCCAATCATGCACATGAACGGCTTCGTGCGCGGCAAGGGGAAATTCGTCATCACCGAATATGTGGCGACTGACGAGAAGACGGGACCGCGCTACCCGCTGCTGCTCACCACCGGCCGCATCCTCTTCCAGTACAATGTCGGGGCCCAGACCAGGCGCACCGCCAATATCGTCTGGCATGAGGAGGATCGCCTGGAGATCCATCCGCACGACGCCGAGCAGCGCGGCGTCCGCGACGGCGACTGGATCAAGCTGGCAAGCCGCGCCGGCGAAACCACACTACGCGCGCTCATCACCGAGCGCGTGGCGCCCGGCGTGGTCTACACCACCTTCCATCACCCCAGTACCCAGGTAAACGTGGTGACCACCGATTTCTCCGACTGGGCCACCAATTGCCCCGAGTACAAGGTCACGGCGGTGCAGGTCATGCCCTCCAACGGGCCGTCGGAGTGGCAGGAGGAGTATGAGGAACTCTCCAAAGCCGCCCGCCGCATCGCCGAGCCGCTGGTCGCGGCGGAGTAGCGCCATGTCGCCTGACCGCCTCGTCTACATGGCGAACCAGATCGGCAAGTTTTTCGAGGTGCAGCGCGCCGATGAGGTCGTTCCTGGAATCGCAAATCATATCAAGAAGTTCTGGGAGCCCAGGATGCGCAAGGCGATCTTCGCTTATGTCGATGCCGGCGGCGGCGGGCTCGATCCGCCCGTCAAGGAGGCGATCCTCCTCTTGAAGGCGCACGCCGGGAAGCCCGGACATTCCACGGAAACGAGCTTCCAGGGCACGTAGTCGTTCGGCCCCTCTCTCCTGTGATTTTCTGATCCCTGATGCCGGGCTACGGCATGACGGCGACGCCCCAAGGGAGGCGTCCGACCGGCACCGACTTCTCCGCCTTGAGTGACTCGACATCGATGACCGTCAGGTCATTGGTGAGGCCGTTGGCGACGTAGTACTTCTTGCCGTCGGGGCTCATTTCGCCGTGCCAGGGACGCTGGCCTACAAGTATGTAGTCCTTGACCTCCTTGGTGGCGGCGTCGATCACGGCGACGCGATTGGACGGCCCCAGCGGCGCGAACAGCAGCTTGCCGTCCTTGGTGAAGTCCATGCCCACCGGCTGAAGCTGCTCCGGGCGCACACCGGGCACCTCGAAGGAGATCTTCTTGACGACCTTCCACGTCTTGGGGTCGATCACGGAGATCGTGCCGCCGACCTCCGAGGAGACCCAGAGCTCTTTGCCGTCGGGGGTGAACTTCGCCTCGCGCGGGCGCGAGTCGACCAACACATTGGCGATCAGCTTATTGGTCGCGTTGTCGATGACATGCGCCATGCTCGTCGATTCGGAGGTGGCGACGGTGAATTTGCCGTCGGGGCTCACGCCCATGCCCTCGGGCTCGACGCCGACCGGCACCTCGGCGAGGATGTCGCCGCTCTTGATGTCCATGATGGTGACGAGGCTGTCGTCCTCGTTGGCGATGTAGATGACGTCGCCCTTGGGATCGATCGCCATCAGCTCGGGGTCGGGGCCGGATTCGAGCTGGCGCGAGACTTCGAGCGTCTTGGTATCGATGACATCCATGATGTCGCCGTCGCCGGCGGCCACGAACAGCTCCTTGCCATCGGGGCTCACCACGATGCCGCGCGGACGCCGCGCGACCTTGATGGTCTTGACGACCTCCAGCGTGTCGCCATTCAGCACGGTGATGGTGTTGTCCTTCTCGTTGGAGACGAAGATCGCCGCGGCGAAGGACGGGGCGGCAAAGAGAAGGAACGCGGCAGCGGAGCCTGCGGCAAGGAGGATGCGGTGCATGTGTTTACCTTTGGCCGATGGGTTATTTGAACTTGCACTTGGTCTCGGGCTTATCGAAGCCAAGCGTGTCGGTGACGTTGGTGGGGTGGAGGAAGCCTTCCTGCGGCGAGGTCGAGACGGGCACGCGGGTGCCGCCGCCGAGCACGATCGGCTGCCGCATCTGGTGGTCCCAGGTGCGGAAGCTCATCGCCTGGCCTTTGAAGCCTTCCAGCTTGAACTCGTCGGAGAGCATGTAGGCCTTCACCTCCTGCGGCGTGGTCTTGCCCGACTTCATCGCCGAATCGGCAAGAGCACGAAATCCTAGCCAGGCGGTGTAGTCACGCTCGACGGGGGCGCGCTTGGCGATGCGCGGGATGGCGTTCTGGAAATGCATGGCGCCGGATTCGGTGTAGGACTTGTCCCAGGCAACCGCCTGCAAGCCTTGGGTGCCCACCACAGGCCGAGGCACATAAGTACGGAACAGCAGGTAATCGCCGAAATCGTCATCGCTGTTGATGACCCACACCACGTCGTGGTCCGGCGCGGCTTCGGTCTCCATCGGGATCTGCGCCTGGATCTGCTGGTGGCCGGAGTCGAGATTTCTGGCGCCGGGCGGCAGGTCGTAGAGCTTGTCATCGACCACCTTGCCGCCGAAGCGGGCGGCCGACCGCTTGACCTGGGCGAGATAGTCCTGGTCCTGCGGCGAGTCACGCCGGATGACGAACCAGCGCGGCCATTTCTTCCAGATCAGATATTGCGCCAGCGCGTCGGCGCGCATCGCATAATCAGGGATGATGTGGAAGACGTTGATGCGGCATTGCTCCTGGCGGAGCGCGGTGGCGCTCGAGCGGATGTTCATGATCACCGCGTCCTTGGCCTCGGGGAGATCGGCCACGGCGAGAAGATCGGCGGGCTCGAGGTCGGCGATGATGAAGCGATCGCCACCGGCGAGCACTTCCTTGGCCTTGGCGACCACGTCGGCGTCTTGCGGAACGATGGCCTCGGTCAGCTCGAAGGAATGGCCGACGAAGTTTCCGGCCTGGTTCGCCTCTTTGAGCATCAGGCGCGCGCCCTGGATGCCTTTGTCGGGAATCGGCTTCTCGGCGTAGGAGAGCGGCAGCGGCTCCTCATATTCCTTGCCGAGATAGACGATCCGCATCGGCTTTGACTGCGCGGTCGCACCGGCTGCGGCAGGGGCCGTAGCCGGGGCTGCGGCGGGAGGCGTGGCCGGCGCCTCGGCACCCCCGGCCTGAGGCGCTGGCGGGGCCGCAGAAGCAGCCGGCTCTGTGGCTGGGGAAGGAGTCTCTGGCGCCTGGGCGAGCGCCGGTGCGAGCAAGGCCGAGGCGAGAAGACCTAGGGCGACCAAACCTAAACAAGGCTTGTGGCCTTGACGCAACCTACCGACTGACAAACTCCACATAGGCGAAAGCCTTGCTCTTAGGAGACTGACGACGAACCGGGATGGGACGAGCGAGGATGCTCGGTGGATAAGCGGGCCAGCACATTCAGCGCGCTTATTTTTCAGACAAGGCGGCGCTTGGCAATGCGCACTGCACAATATGATAAGGGCCTCCTGAGTTTAGAAAGCTCAATTTTCCCGGTAATATAGGGGGTCAGCAAGTGGCCTTCCAGGGTGCGGTAATCTTTATGCCAGGCAAATTGAGCTTTCTAAAC
>Ga0209642_10003098_pt1 | contig 10797 bp, 8 predicted proteins | sample RifCSP19_2_FD_184025 | JGI IMG/M metagenome (GOLD analysis project Ga0209642, IMG submission 184025) | Soil microbial communities from Rifle, Colorado - Rifle CSP2_sed 19_2 (SPAdes) (version 2) | ecosystem: Environmental > Terrestrial > Deep subsurface > Rock core/Sediment | place: Rifle... | reverse complement strand
GCAATTTTTGGCCAAATACTGCGTCAAAGTTGGCTGTCCAAATACTCACATACACTAAGGGTTATGCGTCGGTTTTGTCCAGCCAACTTTTCCTTGTCTTTGGCTCAAATCTTGCGTTTGTGCAAAATTTTTACGAATTACGATTTGAGAATTACGATTTGAGGCTCTTCCGTTTTTTGTGTGGGTAAAAAGTCCACTTCCCTTCAAGGGGAGAAATCCCCTGTCTCTTCCCTCCCATTCAAGGGGAGGGTAGGGTGGGGATGGGGTAGGAGATTTTCTGGACAAACCCGCATGAGCTTTGCTCATAAAAGGAAATGAAAATTAACCCCACCCTCACCTTAATCCTCTCCCTGAGGGAGAGGAGACAATAGATTGAAAGGTCAGGGTTGCAAAGAAAGTATCGGTTTACCTATAGAAAAGTCTGAAGAACCATAAATCGTAATTCGTAAATCGTAAATCACAAATGGAGTGACTTATGTATGACTTAATCATCATCGGCGGCGGGCCTGCAGGACTGACAGCAGGCATATATGCCCAGAGGGCAAGGCTCAAGACACTCCTTCTTGAAAAAGAGGTTATCGGCGGTCAGATTGCTGTAAGCGATGTTATAGAAAACTATCCGGGCTTTCCGTCAATAAGCGGCGCCGAACTTATGGAAAAGTTTGAGCAGCAGGCAAGGGGCTTGGGGCTTGAGATAAAACTAACAGATGTTGTAGCAGTCCAGAAAAAAGGTGAAGAAAAGATAGTCAAGACATCTGATGGTGATTTAATAGCCAAGTCTGTAATTGTAGCAACCGGCGCCAAACCAAGGAGATTAGGCATTCCCGGAGAAAAAGAACTTACAGGCAAGGGTGTTTCCTACTGTGCAACATGCGACGGCCCGTTTTTCAAAGGGCAGAAGGTCATTGTTGTTGGCGGAGGAGACACTGCTGTGAAAGAAGCAGTTTATCTATCCAAGATTGCAAACAAGGTTTATATTGCCCACAGAAGAGACCAGCTTAGGGCTGAAAAGATAATACAGGAAAAGGCAATGTCAACCCCAAACATAGAGATACTCTGGAGCCATATCCTGAAAGAGATAAGGGGAAAGACAGGGGTTGAAAAGGTTGTATTGCAGAATCTTAAAGACAATACAGTAAAAGAACTTGACGTAGAGGGAGTTTTTGTCTTTGTCGGCATAAATCCAACAACAGATTTTGTTGATGTTGAAAAAGATAAGCAAGGTTTCATAAAAACCGACCAGGATATGCGAACATCTGTGAAGGGCATATTTGCAGCAGGGGACTGCAGGACAACAGCGCTAAAGCAGGTATCAACAGCAGTTGGAGACGGCGCTATAGCTGCATTTGTGGCAGAAAGGTATATAGAGGAGATGGCTTAACCTTAACCTGTTTCTTACCTACCAGTTATACGCAACAGTCAGCATAGCCTGATGCGCCTCGTAATCAGGGACAGAGCCGCTGAGTGTCAGCACATTTGCCAGTATTGTTGATGCAGGGTCAACACTGTCTGTTGCCCAGTCATCTGACTTGTAGTTCTCATACTGATAGCCGACTCCAACAGTAGTGTTTTTGGTCAGTTTATACTTGGCAGATGTATTGACTGTCTGGAGTTTTGTCTTTAAATCTGGCATATCATTGTACCCTATAACAGTAGGGTCGCTGCCTGCTGTAAACTTTACAGTGCCTGTTGATTCAGAATATGAATAGTCAGCCCCTATGGTAAGTTTATTTTCCATAAAACCAAGATTTAATCCAACTCCCACTGTATCCACATCCTCATCACGGTCTGCCCACCAGTTCATATTCGGATTTAGATAGTCAGTTGTTTTGCTAATGAACTCCCTGCCTGCCTGTTTAGACTTAAGTTCCTCTCTTGTATAATAAGTATATGTAGAGATAAAATCTGCAGGAGCATATGTTATATCTACTGTATAGTTTTTATTTTCATCCTTTTGCAGTCCGAGTATAGAACCATAATAGTCATTCTGCATATAGCTGTAGTAAAGTCCGACTGTTGCATCAGGTATTATAAAAAGAGTTACATCTGCGCCGTATTTCGTCCTGTCCCTGTCTGCAATATCATACTTTCTTAGAAGAGGATTGTTATCAAAGGCTGTGCCTGCTGCCTGTTGTGCGGCTACATATTCCTGTGTGTGATATGCATCGTATATGAGAGATTCCTCATAATTGCCCTTTGCCCTCCTCTCTGCATAAGAATACTTCACTCCTGCTGAGGCAAACGAGGAAAGGCTGGAATTAAAGTGTGTGCGATAGGTATTTTCCCGTGTTTCTTCTATTTCTCTATAATCCCTGTCAATAATATCGTGGTCATAGCCTATCTTGATTGTAGTTCCGCTGAAAAGATAATATGATGCATCAATGGTAGCCTTGTTCTGTGTATAATCATAGGGAAGGTTGTATAGGGCTTCGCCGTTGGTTGCTGTAACTGTAGTCTGGGCTCCGCCAGTATCATTATTTACATATAAAAAGAGGTCCCGTGGTGTCTTATTGTCTGTTTCGTAATATTTATATTTAAGATTGAGTCCAAGTTTAGGCAATGGTTTTGACGAAAGGTTAAGACCAAAGTGGGTTACATCTATCTCTGCATCTGCTGTGGTTCTGGGAAGCGGGGTTGTAATAGTGCTGCTTGGGTTGTTTGAATATGGGAAAAGGGTATCATTCTGCTCCATTATTCCATATTCACCAATAAACGAAAGCCTGCTCGCAAGCGGGAGGTTTATGCCCCCTGTTAGACTGAGCTTATTGTGAGTGTTATCAGGCGGAAGGGATATCAAAGCAGTGGTAGGGTCGCTAAATCCAGCAGCCATATCGTATGGGTTTTGCCATGTGAGGGACTTATTTCCGTTAACAAACTGAGAAAGGTAATAGCCAAGTTCTATCTGGGATGTTTCTCCTGAATACGCAAGCGTTGCCTTTAGCTCATCGGTTGTATAATCAACAGGCTCAGGCAGAACAATACTTCTTGTAGTTCCGCCTGAATTACCAATTGTCCCGCCTATGGATTTTGTCCCTTCTTTTTCCTCTTTCTTAAATGAAATCTTAAAATCAAAATCACTGAATGATGATGAAATGCCGGCACTGTAAGTCTTTCTATCTGTTCTAAGCTCAACATCCTTTTTGTTGTTGGTCAGTTGGCTTGACATACCGGCAGTAGTGGTTTGATCATACCTGGTCCAGCCTGAAGGCAGTGTAAGTGTGTTGCTCCCTGCGCCGTTTAATATGGTCTGGCTGTTATTTGAAATGAGTTTTGGAATTTCGTCATATTCCAGAAAAAGTTTATATCTGCCGTATCTGCCTGTCTCAAGATAAAGGCTCCTGCTGTCAAGGCCTATGTTATCGGTTCTAAACTCTAAAAAAAATGCATTCCTGTTGTAGCTTAAATCCACATCGCCTGCAAAATAAATACTATCATCATTAACGCCTGTGTATTCGCCGTATTTGAATGATTTGCTGTCAAGGTCTACTGCTGCGCCTCCGAGTGTAACGCTGCCTTCCATCCCTTCTTCTGCCTTTGATAAGAGTGGTATGGTTAACGAGTAAAAAACAAAGAGGATAAACAAAACAGATATTTTATTTGTCATATTCACATCTCCTCTCCTTTTATATTTCATCTCTGTAATCTCGGGCCTGACGGATGGTTTGAGCCGTGTATCTGGCTATGGCAGTTGAGGCATCCTTTGCCAACTAATTGTTGTGCTAGCGTTTGGCTTCCTCCTGGCAAATTGCTACCGCTATAAAGGTTACTTGGATGACGTGAGACTGAATGGCATGACTGGCATAGATACGGCACCTTCATCTTCAGCAGACTCGGGTAGTTGGAACCGTGCGGTTCGTGGCAGTTTGCGCAATTTTCCCTGACAGGCGGGTGTTCCCAGAGCAGAGGCCCGCGTTTTTCTGCATGGCAGGTATAACAGGTTTCATTTACAGAAGCGGTTTTCAAAAGGCTTGGGCCTGGGCCGCCGTGCGGATTGTGGCAGCTTGCGCAGTCCATCTTCCCTTCCCTTAACGGCATGTGGGATGACCTCTGGAGCTGCGCCCGGCGTTCCTTATGGCACTGGAAACAGGCCTTTTTAGGGTCTTCGCTTATAAAGAGATTTTTTTCTGACCTGCGCTCGCTGATATAATGGCAGTTGCTGCAACCCACTCCGCTCATCTCATGCGGGCTGCCCTGCCAGTGCATTCGTATACCCTTTTCATGGCACTGTAGACAGACAGAGTTTCTCTGCTGTGGTGTTAGCGGACCGTCTTTTTTTAATGATATACGATATTCTGCTTTTCGGCTGGCGGTGAGGTGTTTACTCATTGGCCCGTGACATGCCTCACAACCCCTTGCCTGAAGCTCATTTTGGGCGCCTGACTTAAAAGTCCTGCCATGTCTTGTTTTATTAAATGTTGCCATGTAGTCTTCATGGCACTCAAAACATTTAGCCGTATCATTCACATAGGTTGCATCTGCAAATTCCGGATTGATTTCCGTCCAGTTTACCTCAGTTGCCTCTGCCCTGCTTATATGAAAAACCAGGGCAGCTGCCATACAAAATGCCAGCCTATAAAACTTACTTTTAAATCCACCTTTCATAATACCTCCTGATAGCCATAGAATTTATTTAATCCTCTCTGCCTTAATATCCCCCTCGGCTCCCAGACCAATGCTCATAGGAAAAGATACATAGTGTTTCCGATGATTAGTCTTTTCATCATGAACAGCAATGCCGGTAAAGATTACATCCCCTTCTTTTAATTGAATATCCCGCGGGTCGCCTGTCTGAAGTTTTCTTGTTATGCGGACGACATATTTGCCGTTTTCCCAATTACCGTCAGCCTTAATATCTTCTTTGTCGTCTTTTCTTCTGTCTTCAAGTATCCAGCCGTCTTCTGCAGACGGCTCTTTGCCCTTAAATTCTATCTTCCAGAGGTCTATCAAACCGCTGTCTTTTAAGAAGCCTTGCAATTCCTTATCCGCTTTCATTGCTGCCCATCCATCGGTTCTTGTATAAAAGGCATACAACCGCACATCATCTCTCTTGATGGTTCCATAATACACATTCTTCTTCACTTGCTCTTTTGAGGGACTGTTAGGCATGGAATTGAGGTCATTATGGCAGGTCCTGAAACACCCGTATCTGCTCAGATATTCTTCTTTATCGCTCAGATGATTGAGCTGAATGGAAACCCTGTCAGGAAGGCCGTCCTCTGCCAATTTTGGATTGTTCCAACTTAAACCTTGAGACGGCCATTGCAATCTTAAATAAACATATTCATCATCATAGGCCGCCTGAATATTTAAATCTAAAAAACCATTCTTGCCTGATATCGGTTCCGGCTCAAAAGGTTTTTGGGACTTCTTCATCTGCAGCTTACCTGTGACAATCTCTTCCACCCGAAGGTCAATTCCTGTGTCTTTGCTCACATGACAGTCAGTGCAGTTCTTTTTCCCTTTCCTTATATTTTTGCCGCCAAGGCTGTGGTCTTCGCTGTTCAAAAATTCCCATGAGACAACACCCGGATAAAACATGGTTATCTTTTGAGTTCCCACCTTATCCCAGCTTATATCCTTTGCCTGAGCCGGGCTGTGCCAGACAAGAATTAGTGTGAAGATAAACAACCATAATTTGATATTCATAGGAGCCTCCCTTTTTAATTCAACTACTCCTTGCCCAGAAAATGCTTCATATTCACATTACCGTAGCGTTGCCCTTTATGGGCAACGGTTTTTCGTTGGGGATAAACCCCAACGCTACAAAAATCCAATTTTCATTCCCCTTTGCCAAAGACGGATGAGCCAAGGCTCATGGATGTTTTACACCTTAAAGCTGCCGACTTTCTCATTTAATGAGATTGACTGAGAATCCAAATTACTCACGGTTTTGTCAAGCCCTGCAGTCAATGTGAGATTTTCCTCGCTCTTTTTTCTTATGGTTTCAATGGCATGGACTATCCTCTCAGAGGCTATCTTTTGTTCTTTCATAGCCTTGGTTATTTCCTGCATCATCTGAGCCACATCTGCTATTACCTGCGCAATGTGCTTGCCTTCCTTTGATTGTTCTCCGGTGGACTGCTTGACCTTCCAGGTGATATCCTTCATATTTTCAGTCGCATGAGAGATTTCTTCCGAGGCCCTGCTCTGCTCATCTGCGGCCTTTTTTATCTCCTCCACCATTGTATTTATCTTATGAGTGCCATCTGTTACCTGCCCTATCCCTTTAGTCTGTTCTTCTGTGGCCCTCTCTATCTTCCTGGCCATGTCAAGGGATGCCTTTGAGCTGTTTGCAATACTGGTCAATGCTTCATTTTCACCTTTTGCAAACAGCATGGTCTCATTAATTAATTTGGAAGTGCTTAATTCTACCGAGCTTACCGCAGAGGTTACATCTGTCTGCACTTGTTCAATAAGCCCCCCGATTTCTTTTGTTGACGCCGCAGTCCTTTTGGCAAGGTTCTTGACCTGCTCCGCAACTACAGCAAACCCTTTCCCATGCTCCCCTGCCTGAGCCGCAAGGATGGCGGCATTCAGCGCAAGGAGATTTGTGGTGTCTGCTATCTCATTTATAACATTGATGATGCTATTTATTTCTTTTGACCTTTCTCCCAGCCTGCTCATGATAGAAGATGTTTTGGTAACATCCTCTATTATCCTTTCTATATTCTTGCTGGATTTATTTACAATGGCTACACGGTCAGTGACAACCTCTACAACCTTCTCTGCAAGATTGGCCTCTTCTTTTGAATGCGCGCCAATCTCTTTTATGGCAGAGTTTACCTCAGTTATTGCTGAAACCACCTGTTCCGTTTCTCCAAGCAAAGTATTAACATGCACCGCCACTTGTTTCAGAGAGGCTGCAATCTCATTTATGGCAGATGCAGTTAAATCTACCGAAACAGCGAGCTTTTCGGTATTTTCCGCAACCTCTGAAATAGAGGCAGACATTTCAAGAGATGATGCAGATGCGCCGTCAGTAGCTTTCAGAAGCTCTTCTGCATCATCTGCTACTGTCTTTATTGAGGCAGCCATCTCCTCTATGGACGATGAGGTTTCCTCTACAGCCTGAAGCTGCGTCTGAGCCGAGCTATGTATGCCCTCTGATGATTGTTTTATGGCCTGAGAGGCTGAAAGCACCTGGCTGGATGTCGCAAATATGCCCTTTACCATATTCTGCATCCCTTCTACAAACTTATTGAACCACCTGCCCAGCATCCCAACCTCATCTTTGGAGGCTACTTTCAGCCTCTTGGTAAGGTCTCCGCTTCCCTCTGCTATTTCCTTCAGCATATGAGCTGTCTCTTCTATCGGCTTTGTGATAACGCCTCTTACAAGAAATGTAAGCAATATGCCTATGCCCAGGACAGTAAAGAGACCATACATAATCCAACGTGTTCTGCCGGCAGATAAAGATGCGTACATATCCTCCAGAGAGGTGGATATCATTAAAACCCCTCGCGCGCCTGCTGCTGTTGTATGACAGGCCTTGCACTTTGGCCTAAACTCTACGGGTGTGAGATATGTAAAAAGCCGCTTGCCCTCGGATTCTTCGATATAATAAATTCCTTCTTTTTTACCTTCATTAAAAAACCGGACCGCTTCTTTAAACTTGGTGTCGCCTATTCCTTTGGCAACATTGTCTTCTTTGTTGGGATGACCTGCAGTCCACTCAGGCTTCAGGTCGCCGTATTCCTTTTCAACTGCCTTCAGTGTCTTGAAGTCCTGGAATGCCTCTTCTATGCCGTTGCTCCGTATAACCTGCACCCGTTCAGTGCCTTTGACCGTCTTCATGCCTTCTACAAGATAGCGCGTCATGTCTGCCCTCTCATCCAGCATATCCTTGTATATGGTATGCAGAAGGGGCTGTGCCATAAGCTCGCTGGTTTTTCTACGTTCTTCGAGAAGGCTCTTTTTTTCTTGGGAGATAACTTTATAGATGAGAATGGAGAAACCGATGATTGTAATGCCTATCACTATAGACAGGATTTTGGCAAGAAGGCTATTTTTGAACAATGGTTTCTCCCTTAAGACAGCTTCAAAAGACAGACAATCTCTCTGAAGAAAATATCTAACCCGCTTTCATAATTCAGCCAAGACTATCACAGGTAGAGATGGTATTGTCAATTATTTTTTAGTTAGCATTAAGGTTGATTACAATACCTTAGCAGTTTGTTGAAAAACTCAACAAACTGTTAATCCTAAGCGGGTTAGAAAAGTCCTAACGCAGCTTAAAAAAGAAGGATTTATTATAAAGAAGGGGGAAATGTATTCTATAGGTCGGTAATTATGAAAACGATAATCATTTTCCTTGCATAACAGAGCAATGAGGGCTATACTATAGGCATGAGAAATCAATTATTACTGCTTATTATAACAAGCATGGTTTTTGGTCAAATGGGTATTGTTATGGCGAATTCTGAAAATATAAAAAAGAATATCGCTGCCCCTGCGCAAAAACTGGAAAAGGCAACCTTTGCAGGGGGTTGTTTCTGGTGCATGGAGCCTCCCTTTGCTTCATTAAAGGGAGTAGTGTCTACTACTGTAGGATATACCGGCGGCCATGATAAAGACCCCACCTATGAAGAAGTGTCTTCCGGTATTACAGGCCATACAGAGTCCATCGAGATACTATACGACCCTTCTCTGATTACCTATTCAGAATTGCTGGATGTCTTCTGGAGAAATATTGACCCAACTACGCCAAATCAGCAGTTTGTGGATGTTGGAACTCAATACAGAAGCGCTATTTTTTATCATAATGAAGAGCAGAGACGCCTTGCTGAGGAGTCAAAGATAAAACTTGAAAAATCAGGCAAGTTTGATAGGCCTATTGTTACAGAAATTAAGCCAGCTGCAATATTCTATAAGGCAGAGGAATACCATCAAAAGTATTATCAGAAAAACCCTATCAGATATAAGTTTTATAGATATAACTCAGGGAGAGACCAGTATCTTAAAAAGGCATGGGGAGATAAGGCAGAGATGAAAAATCAAGAAAGCAAAAAATATAACAAACCATCCAGGGAAGAGCTGAGAAAAAAACTGACCCCGTTGCAGTATAAGGTGACGCAGGAAAACGGCACAGAAAGGGCATTTGATAACGAATATTGGGATAACAAGAAACAAGGGATATATGTTGATATTGTTTCCGGTGAGACGCTCTTTAGCTCTCTGGATAAATTTGATTCAGGCACTGGCTGGCCGAGCTTTACAAAGCCGCTTGAGCCAAAGAATATTATTGAAAAAGAAGACAGAGGCCTTTTTATGACAAGGACAGAGGTGCGGAGCAAAGAGGGAGATTCTCACCTTGGCCACATTTTTTCTGACGGCCCCAAGCCAACCGGCCTTCGTTACTGTCTGAATTCAGCCGCCCTTAGATTCATTTCAAAAGAAAATCTGGATAAGGAAGGGTATGGGGAGTATAAGAAACTATTTGAAAAATAAACCAACCCTTATGCCCCAAAAATTTAGTGCAGATGCGTGCTGAAATCAGCCGCCATAGGCTTTACCAACCTCTCAAAATCCTTTCGTTTCATCTTGATTGATTCAATGTGATTTCCTGCCTGGAAAAATATTTCCTCATCTTCTGCTAATGCCTTGTCTTCGTAGACATCAAGGCCATAGAGATTGCCAAAAGGCGGCATAGCGCCCGGCTCACAGTCAGGAAAAAGGTTTTTAAACTCTGCCTCTGTAGCAAGTTTGATATTCTTATTTTCCAAAACTTCCCTTAGCTTAACCATGTCAACCCTCCAGCTTGCAGGAAGAACAGCCATAACAAATTTATCCTCTGCTTTGACCATAACCACTTTAATCAGCTCCTTCCCAGAAACATGCAGTGCAGCCGCAATTTCCTGCGCTGTGTAGACCTCTGAATGTGCGGCTACCTGATAACTAACCTTATTTTCATCTAAAAATTTTTTGAGCTTTATAGAGATAGCCATAATTACACCCTCCTTTTTTGTTTCGTGGATATATTAAGTATAGCAGAAAAAATGGAATGGGGGGGACTGAGGCAAAAAATATTACTGGTGGAGTTCGAGTATCTTTTTTATTATATTTGTTGTTGACCTGCCCTTTACCAATTTTACCCTTGCAATCTTACCGCCTGCTGCCTTTACAACATCGGCGCCGACAATCTCATGGCTTGCCCAGTCAGCGCCTTTAACAAGCACATCCGGCAGAACAGCCTCTATAAGCTTTGTTGGCGTCGGCTCATTAAATAAAACTACATAGTCAACAGCCTCAAGGCCTGATAGAACCTCTGCCCGTTCTTTTTGCGGCACAATTGGCCGTTTCTCCCCTTTTATCTTTTTTACAGACGAATCACTGTTTAGGCCGACAACTAAAAAATCTCCCAGTGATTTTGCCTTTTTCAGGTATCGCACATGGCCTGCGTGGATGATGTCAAAGCAACCATTGGTAAAAACAATGGTTTTTTTCTTTCTGCTGCTGCGAAGGATGGTTTTTAATCTTTGTAATGAGACAAACTTGTTTTTCACCATTTAGTATCTCCTATCACAGATTAACTACCCTTGCAAGCGTCAACACATCAATATCTTTAGCCCCAGCTTTTTTTAAAACCTTGCCGCACTCGACAATTGTAGCGCCAGTTGTATAAACATCATCTATAAGCAAGACTCTTTTGCCGTCAAAGGCCTTATCATCTTCCACTGCAAATGCGCCTTTCACATTCGCTACCCTGTCCTTTCCTTTTAGGTTTATCTGCGCATCTGTTGCACGGATTTTTTTTAGGTTCAGGTAATCTATCGGCAATTTATATGTCCTTGCAAGCTC
>Ga0209642_10003097_pt1 | contig 10797 bp, 13 predicted proteins | sample RifCSP19_2_FD_184025 | JGI IMG/M metagenome (GOLD analysis project Ga0209642, IMG submission 184025) | Soil microbial communities from Rifle, Colorado - Rifle CSP2_sed 19_2 (SPAdes) (version 2) | ecosystem: Environmental > Terrestrial > Deep subsurface > Rock core/Sediment | place: Rifle... | reverse complement strand
CTGGACGCGCTTGTTGATGGATTTTTCTAACACATTGAGAGGCATCACCATAGAACGACCGTTCCCCCCTTCCTGGTCGCGAGGAAACTTCTCGACCCACTTAAAACTTTTCTTTGTTCGCAGGGCTTCGCATTGGCCCGGGACGGAGGCACCGAACGTATTTATCGCGCGGAATGCATTTGCGAAGGGTCCATGATGGAGCGTGTCAAGGTCGGTGAGGTGTTTCACTACTTCACGAAGATCGGCGTTGCGGCAATCCGCCTGACGGAGGGAGGCCTCGCGGTCGGGGACACGGTGCAGATCCAAGGGCCCACGACGAACGTCGAGCAGGCGGTCGACGCCCTGCAGATCGAGCACGCCTCCGTCCCGCGCGCGGACAAGGGCCAGGAGGTCGGGATGAAGGTGAAGGAGCGCGTGCGGGAGAGAGACTTCGTCTACAAGATCGTGCGGCCCTGATCGACGGTCAGAAGAGCCATCCCGACAACGCGTAGAAGAGCGCGCCCAGCGTCCCGAGGATCGCGAGCCCGTTCAGGACGACGTCGAGGAATCCCTGGACGCCCGGGCTCTTCGCGCCCGCGTCGACGAGCATGAACTTGAGCCGGTGGGTCCCGTGGAAGAGGGAACCGCCGATCAGGACGACGAAGAACAGGCGGACGATCGGATCGGCCCACCGGGCCGCGAAGGCATCGAAGGCCCCGGGGTCCGTCGGCCAGAGGCCGAGCGGCGCGGCAAAGAAGAGGAGGAACAGGGTCACCGGGAAGAGGAACGCGGTGATGAAACCGCCGAGGGAGAAGAGGCCCCAGATCATCGGCTCCATGAGGACCTCGGGCTCGGCGGCCTCGAGGTCCGCGTGGACGGTCTCCCGACCCGGGTTCCACATCGACGCGATCTCCGGCGCCTGCGTCTCGTCGGCCACTCAGAGCCCTCCGAAGATCAGGTACACGACGGCCCCGGAGACGCCGAGCCACAGGACGAGGTTCACGGCGAACGCGCTCTTCCAGGGAATCGGCTTCTCCGTGAAGCGGATCGGCTGCGCCTTCCCGATGAGCATAAACCAGGAGACTGCGTGGAACACCACGAGGCCGAAGAGGACGAGGTTCACGTAAAGCATGGGCGGCGTACGCATCGTGTCGAGGAACGCGGTGTACGCGCTCTCCCCCGCGCGCAACTGGAGGAGCATGTTCAGCAGGATGAGTCCGTACAGGGCGGAGACGACGCCGCCCGCCTCCCGCAGCTGGAACGAGAGATACCGGGGGTTGCGGAGCCACCAGCCGCGAGGCCTCTTCCACGGGTACGGTCGCGCAGTCATCGACTTACCTCGAGGCCATCTTCGGCATCAGCAGGCGTTTCATATGGCGCATCGTCGCAAGGAACTTGAGGGTCTGGAGCGCTCCCGCGGGGTCGACGTCCTTCGGGCAGACGACGGAGCACTCCCCCACGAAGGTGCACTCCCAGACGCCGCTCTTCGTGTTGAGCCGCTCCAGGCGAGCGTCCGCGCCTTCGTCCCGGGAATCCCGTATGTACCGCAGGGCGAGGGCGGCGGCCGCCGGGCCGACGAAATGCGGGTTCGCGCCGACGACCGGGCAGGCTGCGTAGCACAGCATGCAGTTGATGCACATGCTCTGCTGCTTGTAGGCCTCGATGTCCTCCGGATACTGGACGTACTCCTTCGTGAGATCGCCCCAGTCCTCGCGCACGATGTACGGCTTGACGGAAGCGAGCTTGTTCAGGAAATCATCGAAGTCCACGACGAGGTCCTTGATGATCGGGAAGTTCGTGAGGGGATCGACCGTCACGACGCCCCGATGGACGTCCCGGATGTACGTGCCGCACGTGAGCTTCGGCTGTCCGTTCACGTTCGCCCCGCAGGAGCCGCAGATCCCCATGCGGCAGGACCAGCGGAAGGTCAGGGTTGGATCCATCGTGTCCTTGATGTAGTTCAGGCCGTCGAGGACGACCATGTCGTCCCGGTACGGGATGCGGTAGCGCTGGTAGGAGGGCTTCGAGTCCTTCTCGGGCCGGTAGCGTTTCACGCGGAAGACGACGTCCCGGTCTGCCATGTCAGTACTTCCTCTCGACGGGCTGCCACTTCGTGATCGTCACGGGGGCGTAGTCGATCCGAGGCGCGCCATCCGTGCGGAACGCGAGGGAATGCTTCAGGAAGTTCGCGTCGTCCCGGTCCGGGAAGTCCGTGCGGCTGTGAGCCCCCCGCGACTCCTTCCGCTGGAGGGCGCTGTGCGCGATCGCCGTCGCGACATCGAGCATGAAATCGAGCTCGAGGACCGCCGTGAGCTCCGTGTTGAAGACCCGATCCTTGTCCGTAAGCGCGACCTGCGAGAATCGCTCTCGGAGGTTCGCCAACTTGGTGCACGCATCCGAGAGAGCCGTCGTCTCGCGGAAGATCCCCACATCACGCTCCATGAGCTGCTGCATCTCGACGCGCACCCCGGCCACCGTCTCCTTCCCTCGCTCCCGGCCGAAGAGGCCGTCGAAGACCCGCGCCTCCTCCTTCTTGAGGGCGTCGCGGATCGTGGCGGCACCCGGAAACGCGGGTTTCTTCTTCACGAACTCCACGGCGGCTCGTCCCGTCGCGGTGCCGAAGACGAGGCATTCGCTCAGGCTGTTCGAGCCGAGGCGGTTCGCGCCGTTGATCGACACGCACGCCGTCTCGCCGACCGCATACAGTCCGGGCACGGCCGTCTCGCCTCGGATGTTCGTCGAGACGCCGCCCATCATGTAGTGCTGCCCCGGCCGCACGGGGATCGGCTCGTTGATCGGGTCGAGGCCCATGTACTTCTCCGTGAGTTCGCGGACCATCGGGAGCTTCTTGTCGATCGTCGCCTCGCCGAGGTGCCGCAGGTCGAGGCCGAGGTACTCCCCGTAGAGACCCTTGAACGCGCGGCCCGCCTTCATCTCCATGATCATCGAGCGGGACAGGATGTCCCGGGGCCCGAGCTCCATCTTCCCCGGCAGGTAGCGCTGCATGTAGCGCTCCCCGTCCTTGTTGATCAGGTAGCCGCCCTCTCCGCGAGCGGCCTCCGTGATGAGGATCCCCGTGCCCGGCAGGCACGTCGGATGGAACTGGACCATCTCCATGTCCTTGAGCGGGACGCCCGCACGGTACGCGAGGGCCATCCCGTCCCCCGTCTTGATGAAGCCGTTCGTCGTGAACTCGTACACGCGACCGCATCCGCCGGTCGCGAGGATCGTCGCCTTCGCGCCGATTGCGATCATCTGCCCGCCCCGGAGGTCGAGCGCGATCACGCCCGCGCACGCGTTCCCGTCCACCAGGAGCGTGGTGACGAAGTACTCGTCGAACCGGTGGATCTGCGGGTACTTCATCGAGGTCTGGAAGAGCGTGTGGAGGATGTGGAAGCCCACCTTGTCCGCCGCGAAGACGGTCCGCTTGACGGACATCCCGCCGAAGGCCCGCTGGCTCACGCGTCCGTCGGGATCGCGGGACCAGGGGCAACCCCAGTGCTCGAGCTGGTAGATCTCCTCCGGGCATCGTTGGACGAAGAACTCGACCGCGTCCTGGTCCGCGAGGAAGTCGGATCCCTTGATTGTGTCGAGGGCATGGAGCTCGAACGAGTCGTAATCGCGCAGGACGGCCGCGGTGCCTCCTTCCGCGGAGACCGTGTGGCTCCGCATCGGATAGACTTTCGAGACCAGGGCGATCGTCAGGGAAGGGTCGGCCTCGGCCGCGGCGATCGCCGCGCGCAGCCCTGCCCCCCCTCCGCCGACCACCACGATGTCGTAGGTGGCCCGTTCCACGACCGTCCGGAAAAGGCGACCGGAAATAAGCCTTTGGCACGTATTTGCTGAATTTAGGGTAACCTCAAACCCGCCGAGACCCGTCGCTCGAGCGTGGTTGACGCCCTCGTTCTCACCTTCATGATCGCCGCGGGCCTGGCGACGGCGCTCGGTTGGGTCCCGCTCCTCGTCGTGCGCCGCCTTGGCCACGTGACCCACGACACCCTCCTCGGGTTCACGGCGGGCATCATGCTTGCGGTCGCCGTCCTGGACCTCCTCCCGAAGAGCGCGGATCCCGAGGACGGCCCGTGGACAGGAGTCGCCCTCGGCGTCGTCGCCGGCGTGCTGACAATCTTGGTCCTTGTGCGTCTCATCCGCCGGATTCCCCTGCCGATGCCCTTCGTCCGAAACTCCGTTCCCGTGAATCCCGGGACCGCGTTCCTCCTCTTCCTGGCCCTCGCGATTCACAATGCCCCGGAAGGCTTAGCCACAGGCCTCGGCTACGCGGAGGGCCTCACGACGTCCGGGCATGCAATCGCGCTCGCGATCGCGCTCCAGAACGTCCCTGAGGGCTTGCTCGTGTCCCTCGCGGTCTTTACGGAAACGCGGCGGCAGGCGCCCGCCCTCGGGTACTGCGTGCTGAGCGGCCTCGTCGAGCCCGCTGCGGGCCTCCTCGCCCTGCTGTGGATACGCGCGGAGCCAAGCGCCCTCGGCATCGCCTCGGCATTCGCGGTGGGCGCGATGATCTCCGTCGTCGCGTTCCAGATGATTCCGGAGAGCCACCGTCATGGACACCACGTGCCGGCGACGATGGCCCTCGCCTTGGGTTTCGCGCTCGTGCGGCTCATCGGCGCACTCCTCGGCCTGGGACCGTAAGTATAGTATTCACGACGCCTCCAAGGGCCACCGAACGGTGGGCCGTCTCGAGGAGGTCTGGGATTCTATGGAACCAAAGATTGGGTTGGAGAAGAGAGACCGAGAGGGCGTTGTCGAGATCCTCCGAAGGGTCCAGGCGGATGAATTCGTCCTGTACACCAAGACGCGGAACTACCACTGGAACATCGTGGGTCCCGAGTTCACGGAGCTCCACCGGCTCTTCGAGGAGCAGTACGAGGCGTTGGATTCCATCGTCGACGAGGTCGCGGAACGCGCCCGTGTGCTCGGAGAGCGGGCGCTCGGAACCCTGGCGGAGTTCTCCAAGTACACCCGTCTGAAGGAAGCCCCCGGTTCGTGGCCGACCGCGAGGGAGATGGTCGAGGACCTCCTCGGCGACCACGAGGCCCTCGTTCGGTCCCTGCGGAAAGGTCTCGAGACGTGCCTGGACAAGTATCACGACACCGGGACGAACAACTTCCTGACGGATCTGATGAACCGCCACGAAAAGACGGCGTGGATGCTGCGCGCGCATCTGGGGAAGAACGCGTAGGACGAGAGCGCCGCGGGCAGAGCTCCTGGTCGTCGGCTCCCTCGACGGCGTGAGTGTCCACGGGACCGCCCCTTGCGGGTCGAAGTCGTCGCCGGACGAAACGCCTCATCCCTTGGACACTCGGTTCTCGTCGTTCTCCCGCCGAGGGGAGGTTGTCGCCCAACCTCGCGACGAACCCTCAAGTATCACATGTGTCCCTCCCCGCGGCCGTGGACGTCGTCCGGGTCGAGGGCTTGGGCAAGACCTATCCAAAAGGCACGGAGGCCCTGAAGGGCGTCTCCTTTGCGATCGACGAAGGAGAGGTGTTCTGTCTCCTCGGACGCAACGGCGCCGGGAAGACGACCCTCCTCCGGATCCTCGCGACCCAGCTGCGGCCGACCACCGGGCGGGCGACCGTCTTGGACCACGACGTGCTCCGGGAGCCGAAGGCGATCCGGCCGTTCATTTCCGTCGTCCCGCAGGAGGCCCGGCCCCAGATGATGCTCTCCGCATGGGACCACATCCGCCTCATGTGCATGATCCGCGGGATGTCGAAGGAGGACGCCCTCGCTCGGACGAAGACGATGATGGAGGAGTTCGATCTTTGGGAGCACAAGGACAAGCTCACGGCCGACCTGTCGGGAGGCTTGAGGCAGCGGGTCCTCTTGGCGATGGCCCTCATCGCGGATCCCAAGGTCCTGTTCCTGGACGAGCCGACGATCGGCCTCGATCCCCTCGGCCGGCGTCAGGTGTGGGCGATGATCCGGCGGCTCACGGCGAAGGGCGTGACGGTCCTCCTGACGACCCACTACATGGACGAGGCGGAGAAGCTGTCGGACCGCCTCGCGATCATCGACCGCGGGCAGCTCGCGTTCCTCGGGACCGTCGAGGAGGCGAAGGCCATGGCGGGCACCGGGATGAAGGTCATCGTCGAGCCCCTCAAGGCGAACGGCGACGACCGCCAGGTCCTCGAGCCGAAGTCGAACACGGAGATCCTGGAGATCGTCCAGCGGAGCCTGAACGACGGACGCCGCGTGACGTTCCAGCCTCCGACGCTCGAAGACGCGTTCATCAAGATCGTGGGGGGATCCATTGAGGAGTAAGCTCCTCCGGCAGGCGTGGTACATCGGTCTCCTGGATTCCCTGCCGCTCCTCCGGGACCCCATGCTCCTCATCGTCCTGTCCCTCGTCTCGTTCCTCCCGGTCTTCTTCCTCTTCGTGTTCTCCGGAGGGAACGCGGCCATGGCGATGCCTGCGCTCGTCGGAGCGATCGTGCTCACGCTCGCGTTCATCGGCCTTTTCGCCGCGCAGTCCGTGTACTTCTACAAGCACTGGTTCCGCTTCCAGGACATGTTCGTCGCCTCACCCGTCTCGCCGATCTCGTACACGCTCGGGCTGTCCCTGAGCACCCTGTTCTCGTCGGCCCCTTCCGTCTTAATCGCCCTTGCGATCCTCCTCTACTCGCGGCCCGTCGGGATCGTACCGATCCTGGGGATCCTGGGCGTGTCGGCCATCCTCTGGCTCGCGATGGTCTTCGCCGGATTCGCGATCGGGGCGTCGACGAAGAACACGCGCCGTGCGAACTCCGTGCCCCAGGTCCTCGGGTTCGTGATCGGCTTCCTGCCTCCGGTCTACTACCCGCTCAGCATCCTTCCGCCGTCGATTCAGCCCTTCGCGCTCCTCATACCGTCCACGCATGCGGCGCAACTCGGGAAGTACTACTTCGGGCTCCTCGACCTCGCGCCGACGGAAGTCCTCTTCGGATGGGTCTACCTGATCGTCTTCACGATCGTCATGGCGATCATCGTGTCGAAGAAGGCTCGCTGGGTCGACCCATAGGCCCCCTGGCGGTCGCGCGGTCGGAACGATACCGACTAGACGTCCAAGCCATGGCATCATCGGTCGTTGACAAAGGGCGAACCGTGGGTCCGCACCGTCAAGATCCATCACGTCCAGTACGAGACGGGCAACCGTGCGACGCTGCAACGAGCGACCTCCTGACTTACCACCCGGGAGGTTCCCGAAAATCGCGAAACCGACATGACAGATTCGCTGACGGCCTACGGGCTGCCCTTGCGAACCTTGTCGCGAATTCGCCCACGGACGCGGCGTAGGCGAGGAGGTCCTTCCGGGCCGAACACGTCCGCGGCGAGCTGCGTCACGCCGAAGAGCACGAGCCCCTCGAGGATCGGGACCGCGGAAAGCCCACGGCGCGAGAGGCGGTATGAGACCTGTCGCGGGTCCGCCCGGTGGGAGATTCGTTCGACGAATCCCTCCTTTCGGAGGTCCGTCAGCCGAAGGGACAGGATGCGCTCGCTCATCCCCGGATTCCGCCGGAGGATCACCGTGAACCGCGCCTCGCCGAGGACATAGAGGTCTCGGATCACAGGGAGCGCCCATTTCCGGCCCAGGGCTCCCAGGGATGGGCGGATGGGCCAGCGGGAGACGGAAATCGGCGAGACCAACGGAGGCATGGCGAGCGAGCCGCGAGCCGGATAGATAAGCGTTGCTGAACTTCGGTTCCGTCCAGGCTTGAAATAGGACGAGGCCTTTGGGAATGCACGCTGCGAGGGAGTAGGATGGCGAAGGAATCCGCGGTCGACGTCGTCCGGGCGATGGAAGCCGCCTACAACCGGAACGACAGAACCGGATTTCTCGAGCAGCTGTCCGAGTCCGTGGAGGGATACGACCCAAGCGTCCCGGAGCGTCTGAAGGGGCGAGAGGCGGTCGGGGCCTGGTTCGCGAAGGCGCGAACGATCTTCCCAGACCTGCGGATGGAGCCCGTGCGGACGATGGCGGAAGGAGAGCTCGTCGCGGTGGAGTACATCGAGACGGGGACCCAGAAGGGAGCGATTCCCGGGCCCGCGGGGCATCCCATCGGACCGACGAACAAGCGCTTCGAGCACCGGATCTGCATCGTGCATCGCGTAGAGACGGGCAAGGTCGCGGAGTTCCGGCTCTACTGGGACGTGTTGGGAGTGATGGCCCAACTCGGGCTTGGCGGATAGCGGGATTCGAGGGAGACCGAAACGGTGTCGGACAGAGTGCAGCAGGCCTGGGACAGCATGGTGAAAAACCTCGAAGAGAAGAGCGGTAGGTCGATCGACCAATGGGTGAAAATTGCCCAGACGGCGGGCGCCTCGAAGCACGGCGAAATCGTGAAATTCCTGAAGTCCAAGCACGGGCTCACCCACGGCTACGCGAGTATGGTCGCGGTCCGGACCCTTGAGGGTCCGAAGGGCGCGGAATCCCGCGGGGAAGATCTCGTGGCTGCGCAGTATGCGGGCCGGAAGGCAAGCCTCCGGCCGATTTACGAAGCGGTGATTGCCGCGGTCTCAGGGTTCGGTGACGATGTCGAGGTCTCACCGAAAAAGGCATATGTGAGCCTTCGGCGAAAGAAACAGTTCGCGATCCTTCAACCTTCGACGAAGACGCGAGTGGACATCGGCCTGAATCTCGGCAAGACCGAGCCGGCCGGCCGGCTGGAGGCTTCGGGCAGCTTCACTGCAATGGTGAGCCATCGAGTCCGAATCGAAACCGAACGCGAAGTCGACGTCGAACTCATCCAATGGCTCAAGACAGCCTATGAATCCGCGTGATCGAATCCCAGCCTTGGCCTCTCTAGAATGAGGACTGTTGGCCGAGGCTTGCGGGGGTCACCTGTGTTCGAGCTGGCTCTGGGGCAGGGACCGTTCGAACCGCACCCGAAGCTGGTAGTTCCCCTGCGCGACGATCGTCTCGACGGGGAAGCCGAGCTTGTGGAGGACCTTCATCGCGGGCAGGTTGTCCGGAAGGATCTCTGCGTCGAAGCCCGCGATGCCGTTTTCCCGCGCGATCCGCGAGAGGTACCTTACGAGGTACGAGCCAATCCCCTTGCGCTGGTAGTCGTCCCGCACGAGATAGGAGACCTCCGCGACGTTCGTCGAGCGGTTCAGGTAGTACCGGCCGACGCAGACGATCTCTTCCTTTTCGGGCTTCTCGGGGTCGCGGGCGATGCCGATGATCCCCATCTCGTTCTCGTAGTCGATGTGGACGAAGTGCACCAGATCCCGGTGAGGCATCGACTTCAGGGACCGGAAGAACCGCTGGTACACGGTCTGTTCGGAACACCGGTAGAAGAGGTCCTTCAACATGCCCTCGTCCGTCATCTTGATCGGCCGGAAGAAGAGCTTCGTGTTCCCCGCGAACGTGTGCGCGTGCTCCCACCGCTCCGGGTACACCATGCCCATCTCGGAGATCTCCGGCACGTCGGGCGCGATGTACTTGAGGCGCTTCGCCTCCCGGATGAGGGCGGGCCGGAACTTCGGGTGCGCGATCGAGATGAGGGCGAGCGCCCGCTCCTGGATCGTGCGACCGTGGAGGTACGCGACGCCCCATTCCGTCACGACGTAGTGCACATCGCCGCGGCTCGTGACCACGCCGGCCCCGGGTTTCAGGGTCGCCGTGATGCGCGACACCTGGCCGTCCTGCGCCGTCGAGGGGAGGGCGATGATCGGCTTGCCGCCCTTCGACCGCGCGGCCCCGCGGACGAAGTCCACCTGGCCGCCGATGCCGCTGTAGAAGTACGTCCCGAGGGAATCGGCGCACACCTGGCCGCTCAGGTCGACCTCGAGGGCGCTGTTGATCGACACCATCTTCTCGTTCTGCGCGATCACGAAGGGATCGTTCGTGTGCGAGTTCGGATGGAACTCGATGAACGGGTTGTTGTCGACGAAGTCGTAGAGCCGGCGGGAGCCCATGCAGAAAGAGGCGATGATCTTGCCCTTGTGGATCGTCTTCTTCATGTTCGTGATCACGCCGGCCTCGACGAGGGCCATCATCCCGTCAGAAAACATTTCCGTGTGCACCCCGAGGTCCTTCTTCTCCTGGAGGGACAGGAGGACGCTGTCCGGGATCGTCCCGATGCCCATCTGGAGGGTGGACTCGTCCTCGATGAGGTTCGCGATGTGCCGGCCGATCGCCCGGGCGATCTCGTCCGCCGCCGGATGGTCCGTCTCGAGGATCGGATAGTCGACGGGGACGAGGAAGTCGATGTCGTCCACGTGGAGGAAGGAATCCCCGAGGGTCCGAGGCATCTGTACGTTGACTTCGGCGATCACGAGGTCCGCGTTCTCGGCCGCCGGTTTGACGATGTCCACGCTCACGCCGTACGAGCAGTAGCCGTGGGCATCCGGCGGGCTCACCTGGATGAGGGCGACATCGATCGGCACGCGTCCCGTCTCGAAGAGGCGCGGGATCTCCCCGAGGAAGATCGGCGTGTAGTCGGCGCGGCCCTCCGCGACCGCGTCCCGGACGTTCGGCCCGATGAAGAGGGCGTTGTGGCGGAAGTTCTCGCCCCACTTCGCCTCCGCGTAGGGAGCGATGCCGAGGGTCATGATGTGCACGATCTCCGCGCCGAAGACATGCTCCGCGCGTCGCACGAGGGCCTCGACGAGGCGCTGCGGCTCCGCCGCGCCGCTCCCGATGAAGATGTGCTCCCCGCTCTGCACGCGGGCGATCGCCTCCTCCGCGGTGCGGACCTTCTCCTCGTACCGCTCCGTCCACGGGGCGGGAGGGGCCATCGCGCTCGTCGTCTCCTCGACCGACGCTTACTTGGTCTCGACGGTCGCGAGCCACTTCCGGACTTCTTCGACGGCCCC
>Ga0209642_10003096_pt1 | contig 10798 bp, 8 predicted proteins | sample RifCSP19_2_FD_184025 | JGI IMG/M metagenome (GOLD analysis project Ga0209642, IMG submission 184025) | Soil microbial communities from Rifle, Colorado - Rifle CSP2_sed 19_2 (SPAdes) (version 2) | ecosystem: Environmental > Terrestrial > Deep subsurface > Rock core/Sediment | place: Rifle... | reverse complement strand
CGCATGCTGGAGCTCATCACTCCCACGGGATCGACGTTGCCGATCAAACCGGCGCGGTCGCCGATCGCCCGCTTGGCCCATGTGAGATCCACAAGCGTGTCAATCGCCACGATGTCGGCGCCGGTGGTGGCGAAGAGCTCCAGCATGCGTCGGTTGTCGCCGCAGATGTGCAAGGCGGTGATGGCGCCGGCCTCCTTCCAGGCGGCGAAGATGCGCCGGTGGCGGGGTAGCACGAAGCGCTGATAGGTCCTTGGCGAGATCACGCTGCCCGAGGCCAGGGAGTCGCCGCATTGGAGAATCTGCGCACCGGCGGCCAACTGCGCCAAGCCGAACCGGATCAGAGCTTCGCCGGCGAGGTCCAGCATGTACTCCACAGCGCCCGCGTTCTTCGAGTCGCTTCCGCTCTCAATCGTCGCGATCTCGAGCAGGAAAGCCTCCACTCCGATCAAGTACGCTGCGACGGCAAACGGCCCCGTCCCGGGGACGCGGACCACCGCCCGATCGCCCACCCGCTGGGCGATACGCCGCGTCGCCTCAAGGTAGACCGGCATACGGCCATCACGCTGTGGGTCGGGCACGTCCAAACCGAAGGCCTGCTGTGGGTCCTCGAGCGCTGGTTTGGCCAAGGTGGCGAAGTTGTCTTCGTACAGATTGGACCGGCAGCCGAAGCCTTCCGCCAGATAGTAGTTGTCGGCGTCGGGGAAGATGACGTCGTAGCCGATCTGCTCCCAGGCGGCCAGATGGGCATCGGCCATTTGGCGCCCGTCGGTGCAGTAGGTTGAAAGGGGCAGCCCTGCGTGCCAGGCTGTCCAGTTGGCGACGTAGGGTCCGACAGGCAGCCGGTCGAGCGGCTGGCGAGCAAGCGCGGCTCGAATGCGGTCCAGCGGCTTCACGCCCTGAGCGTCCTTGGACGACCGTTCCTTCTCATGAACTCTTCCATCGATTCCGTCGCTTCTCTATTCCGAACCAGAACTTGTCTCAAGAACACCCAGCAGGTCATCCGGAAGGCGCGCCGCTTGCGCCGCGCGGCTCAGTGAGATACCGATGAGAGAGACTGCAGACGCCCAATGGCCTCGCGCCTACATACTACCTGCGACCCCTAACGCCCTTTCCGCGCTCTCCGGCTTCGCCAGGCGGCAGGCCGCCCAATGTCCTCCGCCGAGCGCATAGAAGGGCATAGGCCTTGTGCATTCGTCGGCCACCAAGGGGCAGCGGTCTTGTAGTCCACAGCCGGGCTTGATCCAGCGCGGGCTGGGCGTCTCGCCTTGGAGGACTATCCGCTCGCGGCGCACGCTCGGGTCGGGGATCGGGATGGCGGAGAGCAGTGCGCGCGTGTAGACATGCCGCGGCGCGGAGAAAACCTGCTCCGTCCGCCCCATCTCCACGATCCGGCCCAAGTACATCACCAGCACCCGATCGCACAGATGCCGCACCGTGCTCAGGTCATGCGAGATGAAGAGGTAGGCCATATCCAATTCACGTTGCAAGCGGCGCAGCATGGCGATCATGTGGATACGAAGCGACATGTCCAAGGAGGATGTCGGCTCATCGAGAACGACCAGCGGCGGCTGAGTCATGATGGCGCGCGCAACCCCGACGCGTTGCTTCTGGCCGCCGCTCAATTGGTGGCGGTAGCGGTCTAGGTGCTCTGGCTCGAGATTGACCCGCTCCGCGGCCTGCTGGAGTTGCTCCTCGCCCCGGTAGAGGCCGTGAAGCTGCAAAGGCTCGCGCAGAGTGCGTCGCACATTGAGACGAGGGTTGAGCGACTCCTCCGCGTCCTGGAAGACCATCTGGAAATGTCGCCGCTGCGATCGCAACCCGTTGGGCGTGAGTGAGGCGAGGTCCTGTCCCCGAAAGAGAATCCGCCCCGCAGTAGGCTTTTCCAACTGCATGATACAGCGAGCCGTGGTGGACTTGCCGCAGCCGCTCTCACCCACCAGGCCGACGGCCTCGCCCGGATGGATCTCGAAGCTGATGCCGTTGACGGCGTGGATCGTGTGCGGCCCCTCGCGGAAGTGCTTGACCAAGTTTTCAACCCGCAGGATTGGCTCGCTCACGACTCGTCCCCGCCGTATTTGTGGCAGATCACCTCATGGCCGGCGCTCACCTGCACAGGGCGCGGACGCCGTTCCCAACAGACCGGCATCACGTCGGGGCAGCGATTGGCAAAGCGGCAGCCCCTGGTCTCGTAGCTGATCCCCGCCATCGACAGGGCCTTCGTCGTGTCAAGGTCGCCGGAGCGATCGACGCGCAAGATGCTGCCCAACAGGCGTTCGGTGTAAGGATGGCAGGCGCGAGCGAACAGCTCAGCCACCGGAGCGACCTCCATCACTTGCCCCGCGTACATGACGGCCACCCGCTGGCACACCTCGCTGACCACACCGAGGTCGTGGGTGATGAGTAGCAGGGTGGCGCTCGTTTCTGCTTGCACGTCCTTGATCAAACCGAAGATCTGGGCCTGGATCGTGACGTCGAGGCCTGTGGTCGGCTCGTCGGCGATGAGCAAGCGGGGACGGCAGGCAAGCATGATGGCCACCAGGGCGCGCTGAGCCATTCCTCCGCTGAGCTGATGAGGGTAGGCGCGCGCACGCACGGCCGCATCCGGCACCCCTACGTGGCGCAGGAGGTCCACCGCCGCGGCGCGAGCGGCGGCGCCTCGCACTCGCTGATGGGTGCGAACGGCGCGTGCAATCTGGTCGCCGATGCGCATGAGAGGGTTGAGCGCCGAGCGCGGGCTTTGGAAGATCATGGCCAGGCTCGAACCGCGCAGGCGGCGCATGTCCTTCTCCGGGAGAGCCAGTAGCTCGCGGCCGTCGAACCAGATCTGTCCCTGGCGCACCTGGGCCGAGTGAGGCAACAGCCGCATGACGGCAAGCGAGGTGATCGTCTTACCCGAACCGCTTTCCCCAACCAGCCCCAGCACTTCGTGCGGGTGGACCTCAAAGGTGACGCGGTCGAGGACATGCCGAAAGCCGTCGTCCGTGGCAAAAGTGAGGCTGAGATCCTCGACTCGCAACAGCGGCAAACTCACCTGCGCTCCTCGTGCGCCAAGACATCTCGCAGGCCATCGCCGATCAAGCTAAATGCGAAGGCGGCAAGGACGATCGCCGTACCGGGGAAGGCCCACACCCACCACTCGCCGGTAATGATCCGTTGTGCTCCTTCCGAGACCAACACACCCCACTCCGCCGTCGGCGGCGTGATTCCCAGCCCCAGGAAGGCCAGACCGGCCGCGTCCAGGATCGCCCAGCTGAAGACCAAGGCCACTTGCACGAGCGCCGGGGACAAGGCATTCGGGATCAGGTGTATAAGGATCACGCGCCAACCCGGATTCCCCACACTGCGCGCGGCATCAGCGTACTGCCGAGTCCGCACGCTGAGCATCTCACTGCGGGTTAGGCGGATGAAGTAGGGGACATACGCGGTGGCAATCGCGATGACCACATTCCCGACCGAGTCGCCAAGGACGCCGGTGATCGCCATCGCCAAGATGAACGCCGGGAAGGCGAACATCACATCCACGACGCGCATCATCAGGTCGTCTACCTTGCCCCCATAGTATCCTGAAAGGCTGCCGATGAGCGAGCCAACCAGAAAGGCGCTTAACGCCACCGACGCCGCGATGCCCAAGTCCAGGCGGGTGGCATGGACGACGCGGGTGAGGATGTCGCGTCCGAACTTGTCGGTGCCGAAGGGGAACTGGGGAGAAGGCGGTTCAAGAATCGCGCGGGGGTTCGTTTTGGTGGGCCCGTATGCCGTCATGGACGGACCGAGAACGGCGACGAGCGTGAACGCCAAGACCAAGACCAGCCCGAAGACCAGCGCCGGCCGTCGGCGAACCAACCGCCGCCAATGGACGATCAGCATGCGAACGCCCTGCGGAGATGAGGTTGTCGCTTCCATCACTCAGCCTAGACGGATGCGGGGGTCGATGACGCCGTAAGCCAGGTCGATCGCCAGGTTGAGGAGCACTACCAGCGTGGCGATCAACAGCACGAACCCCTGCACGGCGTTGAAGTCGTTCAGAGTCAAGCCAGTCCACGCGTACTGTCCGATGCCTGGCCAGGAGAAGACCCTCTCGACGACTACGTTGCCGGCCATGAGGTATCCAAAGACGATGCCCAGCGTTGTCAGCACGGGGATGAAGGAATTACGCATTGCATCGCGGACGATGATCTGAAGGGTGGGAACGCCGATCGCCCGCGCGGTGCGGGCGAAGTCCGCGCCGAGCGCGTCGAGCATGGCGGCGCGCATGACCTTGGTGATCGGTGCGCTGACCACGAAGGCTAGGGTGAGCGCCGGCAACCAGAGGTGCCGCAGCGCGTCGGCCAGCGTCGCAAGGTCGCCGACGAGCAAACTGTCGATGGCCAACAGGCCGGTGACGACCGGCGGCTCCGGCAGCCCGACGGTGAGCCGACCGAGTGGCGGAGGCGCCCATCCCAAGCTGTAGTAGAAGATGTGTACGCCCACGAGCGCCAACCAGAACAGGGCCAGCGAAGCTCCCAAGGTGGCGAACACACGCGCAAAGCGGTCGATCCACGTGCCATATCCCACCGCCGCCAACGTTCCCAAGGTCAGCCCGATCAGCAAGGCCAGGATGAAGGCCGTAGAGGCCAGCTCGAGCGTGGCCGGGAGGCGTTGGCGGAGCTCCTGGAGAACCGGCTGTTCCGTGCGCCAGCTTTCTCCCAGGTCGCCGCGCAGCAGTTGCCTGGAGTAGTTGAAGAACTGGACGTAGAGGGGTCGGTCTAGCCCCATCTCGTGCGCATATCGGGCGATCAGCTCTTCGGTCGCGAGCGGCCCGGCGCGCAGAGCGGCTGGGTTACTGGGCAAGATGTGAGTGAGAACGAAGACCGCCAAGACCACACCCACCAAGGTGACGACGGCCAGTCCAACACGGCGCAAGATGTAGCGGGCTAAGGGCGGCATGGGCCCGATCCTAGTCTGGGGTTCAATCGTGGGCGGCCACGCGGCGGCCTGAGCCGCGCTTCACCCCGCGCCGTCGAAGGTCGCCGATTGCTGCGCAAACCCCCTTCGACTGCGCAGAGTCTGTCCCGGGCGAGGCCGGGGGGCATCCCTCTTCGTGCTTGCTGCGCTTGTCGCCCGCCGCACAAGGACATGTGGGGAGGGCAGGTCGCCCCTGCCCTCCCCTGGAACAGTCCGATCACGGGTTCTTGCCGAGGAAACCGTAGCGCAGGGTCAGGTCATCGAACAGGGCGATGCCGGTGACATCCGCGCGCGTGGCGACGATCCAGGCCGGCTGGTACAGGTAGGCCCAGACGGCCTCCGTGACCAGGATCTCCTGGGCGCGCTTGGCTAGCTCGGCGCGGCGGACAGGATCACGGCTGAACGTGCCTTCCTCGATGATCTGATCGAGCTCCTCGCTGCAGAAGTTGACAAAGTTGGGGAACGACCCGCACTTGAAGTTCCAGGTCAGCTGATAGAACGGGTCATTGCCCCACGAGTACCACTCCTGGATGAAGAACGGAAGCTCATGGCTGTTGATCAGCCCCGAGTACTCGGCCGTGGGGACTGCGTTGATCGTCACCGCGATGCCGATCTCGGCCAAGCCGGCCTGCACCCAGGTGGCAGCGTCGACGCGGGTCTGGTCCTCTTGCGGAACGGTTAGTTCGGTCTCGAAGCCTTCGGGGAAGCCGGCCTCGGTCAGCAAGGCCTTGGCGGCGTCCACGTCGCCCTCGCCGTAGGTCCAGAACTCGTCCGTGTGGCCTTCCATGCCTTCGGGGATCGGGCTGGTGGGCCTCAGCCCATAGCCGTAGATGACGTTCTCGAAGATGGCCTCATAGGGGATCGCCATCGAGATCGCCTGACGCACTTTGACGTCGTCGAAAGGCTCCTTGTTCAAGTTCATGCCGAGGTGGTAGATGCGGGTGGTGGGGATGGCATGAATCGTGATGTCCGGATCGGCGTCGAGGTCCTCCAGATCGCTGAAGGGGATGCCGAGGGCTACATCCACATCTCCCGCTCGCAGCAGTTGCTCGCGCGTCGCGGCATCCGGTACGACACGGAACACGAGGCCCGAATTCTGGAACCAGTCTGGGCCTCGCCAGTAGTTCGGGTTGGGCTCAAAAACGTACTCGGTGCCGGCGTTCCATTCGCTGATGATGTAAGGGCCGCTGGAGTTGGCGTTGGTGTGGGTCCAGGCGTCGGCCCAAGGATCGTCGTCCGTGGCGTTGGCGTCTCCCGTCGCCTTGCTCATCGCGCCGAAAACCTGGAAGGCGATGATCGTCTCGGTGAGAGCAGCTGGCCGTGAGGTGGTGATCTCCAGCGTGGCTTCATCGATGACTTGGACGCTGTCGGGCGAAGCGAGGGCCATGAACGGCGTCAGAAGGCCGATATAGCCAGGTCCCTGCATCGCCCGGTCGAATGTGTACTTGTAGTCGTCGGCCGTTACCAGCGTGCCGTCGGCGAACATGGCGTCCGGGCGCATGTGGAACGTGAAGACGGTGCCATCCGCGGAGACCTCGAAGCTTTCCGCACCCGCGCCCTCGAACTGCCGCTGGCCGATCAACTCGCCGTTGGGATTCGCCACCAGCTCTTGAGCGATGAGCGGTTCGTACAAGTTGGCGGTCGCGTCGTACGCCCCAAGGCTGCGGAACTGCATCGGCTCGACGTGGTCGATATCGGTATCGTAGGCAACCACGATCTGTGCCTTCACCACTTCCGTGGGCGTCGCGGCGGGCGGCGGCGGGGGCGGCAGCGTCGGTTTAGGCGGCGCGACCGTGGTGGGCGGAGGGGAGGTCGGGGTGGCGCGGCAAGCGGCCAGGACCATGGATGCCAGTAGCAATGCCGTTAGCCACACCGGCCACGCGTCGATCCTTCTCTTGGTGTTCATCTTCCTTCTCCTCACTGTCTTGTATGTTGTCCCTTCGGCTCATGGCCAGCCGCCACCGGTGAAGTCATACCGAGGTCGCTAGACTTGCGCTGCTGCGCAGATCCTAGGGAAGGAGCCCCCGAAGGATACCGTCTTCCACGGGAGTAGGGACGCCCTGCGTGGGCGCCTTTGCCTCGCTGCGCGGCTCAGCGTGACATCGAAGAGACAGCTTCGTGTGATTGGAGCGCAACCTCTCTTGTGTCGGGCGCTGAATTCGGTTTTTGGCCTTTCACCTCCTTGGTCTCGCAGCAGACGACTCACCTTTGAGCGCCATCAGGATTCTCTCCGCTGTGATGGGCAGGGAGGTGATCCGCACGCCGGCGGCGCGGGCGATCGCATTGGCCAACGCGCCGGGCGGCTCGATCACGGGCGACTCTCCCAGGCCCTTGGCGCCAAATGGACCAGCCTCCGAAAGGTGCTCGACGATGATGGCCTGCACGTCCGGAACGTCGGCCATCGTCGGCAGCTTGTAGTCGGTCCAGTTGTTGTTGATCACACGCCCGTCCTGATAGACGATCTCCTCCATGAGGGCCATGCCGATTCCCTGCGCCACCCCCCCGTGGATCTGGCCCTCGACCAAGTTGGGGTTCACGGCGCGCCCTACGTCATGGGCTGCGGCGTAGCGCAGCACCGTCACTTCGCCAGTCCCCGGATCGACTTCCACCTCCGCCGCGTGGCAGTGGAAGCTGGGGTAATGAAAGGCCGGATAGAGGCAGGAGGTCATGCGCGCCTGATCGTGGGCCACGGGGTCGGGATAAGATTGGCCGCGGCCCTGCAGTTCGCCCCTTGTGTCCAGTTCGGCAAGTTTCGCCAGCGGGACGCGTTCCTCGGGTGACGCCCGCACGACAACCCCGCCATCGCGTAGCTCCAGTTGATCGGCGGGCGCCTCGAGGATTTTCTCCGCCAACGTCTTCACTCGCGTTTCCAGCTCATCGCAAGCCAGCAACGCGGCGCGCCCGACATTGAAGAGCGTGCGACTGCCTTGAGAACCGAAGTCCCAGGGGCCTGTAGCCGTGTCGGCGACGACGATGCGCACATCTTCCAGGGGGACGCCCATCCGCTCGGCGACAACCAGCGGCACACCGCCCATGATCGCCCCCGTCCCGATCTCCTGCGTGCCCACCGTGACGACGATCTTGCCCCCCACATCCAGTCGCGCCCGGCTGCCCGAAAGGCCTCCCGTTGTCGTCCACCAGCCACAGGCCAGGCCCTTGCCTCGGTTGGGGCCTGCGGGCTTGCCCCACTCGATCGCTGCGGCCGCTTTCTCCAAGCACTCTCGCAGCCCAACCCCCTTGAGCACCTGCCCGTTCGCTGCCTGATCGCCCTCCTCGACGATATTGCGCAGCCGGAATTCGAGGGCATCCAATCCGATGCGCTCGGCGACCATGTCCAGATGCGATTCGAGGGCGAAGTTGGCCTGCGGCCCTCCCGGTCCGCGGAAGGCGCCGAAATTGGTCTTGTTCGTGTGCACCGCATAGGCGTCGAGCTGAACGTGTGGGGTTCGGTAGGGACCTGCGAGCACCAAGATGCAGACCGAGGCGATCTCGGGTCCCGAACCGGCGTAGGCGCCGGTGTCGAGGATCAATCGCGCCTGGCGTGCAACGAGCGTCCCGTCCTTCTTCACGCCGGTCTTCAGCGTGACCCGCGAGGGGAGGCGCGGCAGGCCGGCGGCGAGCTCCTCTTCGAGCGGGGTGACCATCCGCACGGGCCGCCCGGCCTTGCGCGCCAACAGCGCCACTAGCGGCTCCAACTGCGGGTACAACTTCGAGCCAAAGGCCCCGCCGATGCCGAGCAGGACGATGCGCACGTCCCCTTCCGGCAAGCTCATTGCGTGGGCCACATTGGTCCGGGCCCAGTATGGGAGCTGGGTGTTGCTGTAGACGGTGACCAGACCGTCCGCGCAGACTGCTCCAATGGCGACCCTGGGCTCAACGTGTGACTGGTGTACGCTCTCCGTGGAGAAACTGTCCTCAAAGACGAAATCCGCCGTAGCAAAGCCTCGCTCGATATCCCCATGATGCAGCGCGGCGTGGCAGCAGACGTTTCCCTGGCGAACCAAGCCTGCCTCGGCCTTGTAGGAAGCCCAGCTCTCATGCAGCAGAGGCGCGCCGTCCTGCATCGAGATCTGCGGATCAAAAAGCGCCGGTAGGGGGTCATAGCGCACGGTGATTCGGCGCGCCGCCTCATCGGCGAGCTCCGGGCTGATGGCCGCCACGGCCGCAATCGGCTCGCCGACATAGCGCACCCGATCGAACGCCAGCAGCGGCTGGTCCCAGACCACTCCGGGCATCAACGGACCCGAAAGCTCTGCGCCCGTGAGCACGGCGCGCACGCCGCGCATGGCACGCGCTTCTTTGGCGTCTACCTCCAGCAGGCGCGCGTGGGGCTGGGTACTGCGGACCACCTTGCCGTAGAGCTGGCCCTCGAGGTTGAAATCCATCCCATAGATGTACTCGCCCTTGACCTTGGCGAGCGCGTCCAGGCGCGGCAGGCGTCGGCCAACGACTCTCATCTCGCTCAAGATCCTGCCTCCTGGCTCCCTGCGACGGAACGCACGGCCTGGCGAATGGCGACATAGCCTGTGCAGCGGCAGATGTTGCCCACCAGAGCCTGCGCAAGTTCATCTTCGGAAGGATGGGGGTTGGCCTGTAGGAGAGCTGCGGCCGATACGATGAATCCGGGAGTGCAGTAGCCGCACTGAACCCCCCCGTGGCGCACGAACGCTTCTTGTAGGGGGTGCAGCCCGTCTTTGCCGACGAGGCCCTCGATTGTGACGATGCGCTTCCGGTCGGCGCGGACGGCGAGGTACAAGCAGGCGTTGACGGCGAGGCCATCCACCATCACCGTGCATGCCCCACACTCCCCTTCCTGGCAATTGGCCTTCGTCCCTTTCAGCGACAGGTCTTCGCGCAGGACCTCGAGCAAGGTGCGATGCGGCTCGACGTCCAGAGGGAACTCTTCGCCGTTGACGTTGAGCAGGATTGCCATGCGGGTCATTGCCTCTCCTGCGCGGCCTTCGCCCGTTCGGCAGCGAGCAGCACGGCGCGCTCGACCAGCGCCTCGACCAGCATCTGTCGGTATTCCGCAGAGGCGCGAACGTCGCTGATCGGTCTCGCTTCATCGCGCGCCAGGCGAGCCGCCTCGCGCGCGAGGCTCGGCTTGAGAATTGCGCCGGTCAACAACTCTTCGGCGCGCTTTGCGCGGAACGGAGCCGGCGCCGCCGCCCCAAGCGCGATGCGGACTTGGGAGGCGGTCTCGCCGTCCTCTGCGAGGCTGACACAGGCCGCGACAGCGACAATCGAGCAATCGACGGCATGCCGTCGCATCACTTTCAAGAAGCTGGTGCCTGTCTGAGGCGGAAGCTCAGGGACTTCGATTTCCGTCAGCACTTCCGCAGGCCGCAAGTCCGTTCGATCCGGCCCGGTAAGGAAGCCTTCGAGCGGGGTGGTCCTTTCCCCTCCCGGCCCGCGCAACCGCAAGGTCGCATCCAGAACTAGGAGCGGCGGCGCCAAATCGGCCCCCGGAGAGGCCTTGCAGAGATTCCCGCCCACCGTGGCCACATTCTGTACTTGCAGTCCCCCAAGCAGGCGCGCCGCTTCGACCAGGCCGCGCATCGGTTGCACGGATTCGAGCTCATCCGCCATCTGCCTGACGGTCGTCAGCGCGCCGATCCCCAGACCGCCGTTCCAGCGCAACCCAGCCAGTTGCGGCGTGCCCCATAGGCTGATCAGATGGCCCGGCTGGCGCTCGCCATGGCGCATGTCGATGAGTAGCGCCGTTCCCCCGGCCAGAACCGCCGCCTCTTCGCCGTAATGGTCAAGCAGCGCAACGACCTCCTCCAGGGATGCGGGCTCGTGAAACTCGAAGCGAATCACCCGACCTCCTTACTCGCCGCCGTGCCCGCATCCC
>Ga0209642_10003095_pt1 | contig 10802 bp, 11 predicted proteins | sample RifCSP19_2_FD_184025 | JGI IMG/M metagenome (GOLD analysis project Ga0209642, IMG submission 184025) | Soil microbial communities from Rifle, Colorado - Rifle CSP2_sed 19_2 (SPAdes) (version 2) | ecosystem: Environmental > Terrestrial > Deep subsurface > Rock core/Sediment | place: Rifle... | reverse complement strand
GGCGCGAACCGCGTCCCGCAGGTCCTTGCGCGAGGCGCGCGCGGCCCAGGCCAGCAGCCGCCCGTCGTGGGAGAACACCTCGTACGAGCGGCCCGACTCGCTGCGGGGGAACTCCCCGGCGATGAAGAGCTTGGCGGTCCGTCGCACGGGAACGCGGGCGCTTGAGATCATCGGCCGTTCCCTCCGTTCAGGTCCAGGTACGGCTCGAGGCCGTGGCGACCGCCCTCGCGCCCGAACCCGCTCTCCTTGTAACCGCCGAACGGCGAGGAAGGGTCGAAACGGTTGAAGGTGTTCGCCCACACCACGCCCGCCTTCATGCGTTCGGCCATCCACAGGATGCGCGAGCCCTTCTCGGTCCAGATGCCCGCCGACAGACCGTATTCGGTGTTGTTCGCCTTCTCGACGGCCTCCTGCGGGGTGCGGAACGTCAGGATCGACAGCACCGGCCCGAAGATCTCCTCACGCGCGATGCGGTGCGACTGCGAGACGTTGGTGAACAGCGTCGGCCGGAACCAGAACCCGCGCTCTGGGAGGTCGCAGTCGGGTTGGTACATCTCGGCGCCCTCCTCGATCCCGCTCTGCACGAGCTCCTCGATCTTCTCGAGCTGGTCGCGCGAGTTGATCGCCCCGATGTCGGTGTTCTTGTCCAGCGGATCGCCGACCCGGAGCGTGTCCAGGCGGGCCTTCAGCTTGTCTACCAGCGGCTCGAACACCGACTCCTCCACGAACAGCCGCGATCCCGCGCAGCACACCTCGCCCTGGTTGAAGAAGATCCCGTTGATGATGCCCTCGACGGCTTGGTCCAGGGCGGCGTCCTCGAAGACGATGTTGGCGGCCTTGCCGCCGAGCTCAAGGGTCAGACGCTTGCCCGTCCCGGCGACGTTGCGGCGCAGGATCTTCCCGATCTCGGTGGAGCCGGTGAAGGCGATCTTCGCGATGTCCGGATGTGCGGCCAGCCACCCGCCGGTCCGGCCGCCGGGACCTGGGATCACGTTCACGACGCCGGGGGGCAACTCCGCCTGCTCGATGACCTCCGCCAACAAGAGCGCCGTGAGGGGCGTCGTCGAGGCCGGTTTCAGGATCGCCGTGTTCCCGGTGGCCAGGGCCGGTGCGAGCTTCCACGCGCACATGAGCAGCGGGAAGTTCCACGGCGTGATCTGCGCCGCCACCCCGAGCGGCCGGGGAACGCGGCCGGGGAACGCGTAGTCGAGCTTGTCGGCCCACCCCGCGTAGTAGAAGAAGTGCGCCGCGGCCAGCGGCACGTCGACATCCCGCGACTCCTTGATCGGCTTGCCGTTGTTCATCGTCTCCAGGACGGCGAACTCGCGGGAGCGTTCCTGGAGGGCTCGGGCGATCCGGTACAGGTACTTGGCGCGCTCCTTGCCGGGGAGGTCACGCCACCGCTCCTCCCACGCCTCGCGCGCGGTGCGGGCGGCGAGGTCGACGTCCTCCTCCCCAGCCTCGCCCACCTCCGCGAGCGGCTCCTCGGTGGCCGGGTCGATCGTCTCGAAGTAGCGCCCAGACTTCGGTTCCACGAACCGCCCACCCAGGAACAGCCCGTAGCGGTCCTCCAGCCTGACGATGTCCTTCGCCTCCGGCGCCGTCGCGTACTCCCAGACGCGCTGCTGTTCGAGCGCCGAGGTCGCCTTCTTCTCGATCTCCGCCATGGCGTCCCTCAGTCGATCGTGAAGTAGTCCGGCCCCTGGTACCGGCCTGTCCGTTCCTTGTTGATCTGCATGAGGATGTCGTTCAGGAGCGAGGACGCCCCGATCCGGAACAGATCGGGCGCCATCCACTCGGGGCCGAGCGTCTCGTAGACGAGGGTCAGGTACTGGACCGCCTGCTTGGAGGCGCGGATCCCGCCGGCGACCTTGATGCCCACGCGGCGCCCGGTCTCGTGGGAGAAGTCTCGAGCGGCCTCCATCATGCACAGGGCCGACGGCAACGTCGCGCTCGACCCGATCTTGCCTGTGGAGGTCTTGATGAAGTCCGCGCCGGCCGCCATCGCGAGCACGCTCGCCTGGCGGATCCGGTCGTAGGAGCCGAGCTCACCCACCTCCAGGATCACCTTGAGGTGCGCCTCGCCGGCGGCCTCCCGCGCGGCGGCGAGCTCCTCGAAGCAGGCGGCGTACCGCCCGCCGAGGAACTGCGAGCGGTTCAGCACGATGTCGACCTCGTGCGCGCCCTGGTCCACGACCTCGCGGATCTCCGCCAGGCGCGCCCCGAGCGGCCCGAGCCCCGCCGGGAACGAGCCGGCGACCGAGGCGACCTTCACGGACGACCTCTTCAGCTCGCCGAGCGCCACCGGGACGAGCTGCGGGTACACACAGACCGCGGCCACGGACGGGATCGTCACGTCGGTCGGGTCGGGCCGGACCGCCTTCGCGCACATCGAGACCACCCTGCCGGTCGTGTCGACGCCCTCGAGCGTCGTGAGGTCCATCGAACGGATCGCGAGGTCGAGCGCCCACAGCTTGGACTCGCGCTTGATCGAACGCCGGCCGAGCGATGCGGCCCGCTCCTCCAGGCCGACCGCGTCCACCGAGGTCACCCGCGCGACGAGCCTGGACGCGTCCCTCGGCGCGTAGAGGGCCAGGCTCGGTGTGTTCCGCTCGATCTCAGCAGCCTTCGACATCCGTGCAGGCCATGGTAGCCGAACCGGGCGGAGGACTATCCTGGGCAGGCCTGGAGGGGAGGAGGGCCCATGCGCAAGCTCGTGCCGGTTCTGGCGATCGTGCTCACCTTGTCCGCCACCGCGTGTGGTGGCGATGCGGGTGAGGGAGCCGACGGCGACGGAGGGACGAACGGCGCCACAGCCTCGGCGGGCGCTACCGGGCCGACCGCATCGACCGGCGCGACCGGGACCGGCGGCGACGGATGCGTCGACCTCACGGGCGAGGGTCCCGTCTTCACGATCCGGATGGAGAAGGTCGCGTTCGTTCCGGACTGCTTCACCGCCAGCGCTTCCCAGGGCATCTCGGTCGTGAACGAGGATCCGGTGCTCCACAGCTTCACGCTGGAGGGGACGCCGATCGACGTGGACATCGAGGCAGATGCCACCTTCAACGGCGAACCGATCAGCGGCGTCGTGGCCCCGGGTACCTACGAGCTCATCTGCAAGTACCACGCCTCGATGACGGGGGAGGTCACGGTCGTCGAGTAACCGGGCTCAGAACCCCAGGCGCTGGAGCGCCTTCGGATCCCGCTGCCACTCCTTGAGGACCTTCACGCGTAGGTCGAGGAAGACCTTCCGACCGAGGACGAGCTCCATCTCCTCGCGCGCACGCGATCCGACCGTCTTCAGCGTCCGTCCGCCCTTGCCGATCACGATGCCCTTCTGGGAGTCGCGTTCGACGATCAGCGAGGCGAACACCTTCACGAGGCTCTCGCTCTCCTCGAGCTCCTCCACCACGACCGCGATCGAATGCGGGACCTCCTGTCGGGTGACGGCGAGCGCCTTCTCCCGAACGATCTCGGCGAGCCGCACGTCCAGCGGCTGGTCGGTGAGCTCCTCGGCCGGGTAGTAGGCGGGTCCCTCCGGCAGCCGCTCGATCAGGAGATCGAGCAACACGCCGACGCCGCGCCCGGTCTTCGCGGAGACCGGGACGACCTCGTCCCACTCGCCGATCTCCGCGGCCGCCTGGAGCTGCGGTACCTCCTCGCGCCCCCGGACCGCGTCGAGCTTGTTCACGGCGCAGAGCTTGGGCCCCGAGGAACCCCGGAGCTGCCGCTCGAACACGAACGCGTCGCCGCGCCCGACACCGTCCGCCGCATCCACCACCTGCACGATCGCATCGATCCCTCGGGTCGCCTCGCTCACGAGCTCGTTCAGCCGACCGCCGAGCAACGTCCTCGGCTTGTGGAACCCGGGCGTGTCGGTGAACACGACCTGGAAGTCCTCGCTCGTGAGGATCGCGCGAACGTCCCGGCGCGTCGTCTGCGGCCTGTCAGAGACGATGCTCACCTTCCGTCCGACGAGCGCATTCACGAGCGTCGACTTGCCGACGTTCGGACGCCCGACGACGGCGACGAAGCCGCTGCGGAACGTCACCCGAGCAGGCTCGAGGGCCCGAAGGCGTGGGGAAGGACATCCGACAGGACCCACTCGGCGCGGCGCCCGCCCGCGCCTTCGCACACGACGAGCATCTCCGGCCCGAACTCGTTCAGCACCTGGCGGCAGCCACCGCATGGCGGGGTTGGGTCCTCGGCGTCGGCGACCACGGCCACGACCTCGATGGACCTCTCGCCGGCGACGACGGCGGCCGCCACGGCGTTCCGCTCGGCGCACACGGAGAGCGGGTAGGAGGCGTTCTCGATGTTCGCACCGGCGAACACGTTCCCACCGGCGAGCACCGCCGCGCCGACCTGGAACTTCGAGTAGGGGGCATACGCTCGCTCCTTCACCTCGCGCGCGGCGGCGATCAGGCGGTCCACGACCTCCTCCGATGGCCCGGTCATTCCGCGTTCACCCCTTCGGCGTCGGCACCCTCGGACCCCTCGTCCTCCTCTTGCCGCTCGATGAGGATCTTCGAGATCCGGCGCCCGTTCACCTTCTCGGCGGTGAAGGTAAGGTGCCGGAACGTGACCTCCTGACCCTCGTCGGGGATCGAGCCCATGAGCCCGAGCATCAACCCGCCGACCGTGTCCCACTCCTCGTCCGGGAGCTCGACGTCGAGGATCTCGTTCACCTCGTCGATCGCCATCTTCCCGTCGACCCGGTAGACGCCGTCCGCCACCTCCTCGAGCTCTGGCTCCTCCGTGTCGTACTCGTCCGTGATCTCGCCGACCAGCTCCTCGAGCAGGTCCTCGAGCGTCACGAGCCCGCTCACGCTCCCGTACTCGTCGGTCACGAGGGCGATGTGGAACTTCTCCTGCTGCATCTCGCGGAGCAGATCCGCCACCCTCTTGGACTCGGGCACGAAGTGCGCCTCGCGGACGACCTCCCGGAGGGGCATGTCCAGCTTCCCCTGATGAAGTGCCTTCAGCACGTCCTTCGCGTACACGATCCCCAACACGTCGTCGAGGTCGTCCGTGAACACCGGGATCCGTGAGTAGCCGTGCTGGAGGACGAGCGCCTGGACGTCTCGGAGCGCCTTGTCGGACTCGATCGCCGTGACGTCTGGACGCGGGATCATCACCTCGCGGACGATCGTGTCGCCGAACTCGAAGATCGAGTGGATCAGCTCCTTCTCCTCGCGCTCGATCGAACCCTCCTCGTGGCCGACCTCTGCCATCGAGCGGAGCTCGGCCTCGGAGACGAAGGGTCCCTGCTTCAGGCCGCGACCGGGCAGCAGGACGTTCGCGATCCCGATCAGGAACCGCGTCGGCGCGGCGAGAGCCCGTCCGAGGAACCACACGAGCGGCGCGACCGCGAGCGCCGCTCGATCGCTGTGCAGGACGCCGAACGTCTTGCTCATCGCCTCGACGAGCACGAAGTACAGGAGCGTGAACGCGACCGAGACGAGCGTGATCCCGAGGCCCCCGAACTCGCGTTCGGCCAAGATCGCGACGAGGATCGCGGACCCGTTCTGCGCGAACATCACCGCGAGATACACGGCGTTCAGGAACCGCGGGGGATCGGACTCGATCCGCTCGAGGGTGACCGCGTTCCGGCGCTTCTCCTCGATCAGCGCGAGGGCCCGCACCCGGCTCATCCGGGTCAGCGAGGCCTCGGCGATCGCCAGGATCGAGCCGAAGAGCACGAGGAACAGGATGAGCGCCCAGAGCCAGTTCACGGGACCCGCACCCCCGTGTAGCGCACCTGGCGGTCCCACATCCGGGCCTTCTCCGCCTCGTCCATGTGGTCGTGGCCCAGCAGGTGCAGGATGCCGTGCACGATGAGCAGCCGGAGCTCGCCGGCCGGATCTCCCGACGCGTTCCGAGCGGCGACCGTGGGGCAGATCACGACGTCGCCGAGGATCCGCACGCCGTCCTCGGTCCGGTCGCCCTCCTCGTCGAGCGGGAACGACAGGACGTCGGTCGGCCCCTCCTCGCCCATGTACCGATGATGCAGCTCGGCGATCTCGCCCTCGGTCACCAGGGAGACGGAAAGCTCGGCGTCGGAGACGCCTTCGCCACGGAGGCACTCGCGCGCGAGCGAGACGAGGCCCTCGACATCGACCGCCACGGCCTGGCGATCGTCGAGGAGGATCCGCGCGGTATGGTCGCCGTCAGCCATCGGCCCGCGCCCGCTGCTCACCGAAGACGCGGTACGCCTCCACGATGTCCTGCACGATCTTGTGCCGAACCACGTCGCGGGCGCCGAGGTGAGCGAACTCGATACCTTCGATCCCCTCGAGGATCTCCCCGACCACGACGAGACCAGACCGTTGTCCGTTCGGGAGGTCGATCTGCGTGACGTCGCCGTTCACGACCGCCTTGGAGCCGAAACCCAGCCGCGTGAGGAACATCTTCATCTGCTCGGGCGTGGTGTTCTGCGCCTCGTCCAGGATGATGAACGAGTCATTGAGCGTCCTTCCCCGCATGAAGGCGAGCGGCGCCACCTCGACCGTCCCCCGCTCCATCAGCCGCGGTAGCGCGTCGGCGCCCGTCATCTCGAACAGGGCGTCGTACAGCGGCTTCATGTAGGGGTCGATCTTCTCGTAGAGGGTTCCCGGGAGGAACCCGAGCCGCTCCCCCGCCTCGACGGCGGGCCGGGTGAGGATCAGCCGCGAGACCTCCTTGTCCTGGAGCGCCCGCACGGCGGTCGCGACGGCCAGGTAGGTCTTGCCCGTCCCAGCGGGCCCGATCGCGAACGTCAAGGTGGCCTGACGCATCGCGTCCACGTACCGCTTCTGCCCGAGGGTCTTCGGCGAGATCCCTTTGCCACGGCGGGTGAGGAGCACGTCGCCCAGGACCTCGGTCGGGCGGGCCTCGTCGCCCTTGATCAGCTCGATGGATCGGCCCACCGACGACGGGCTCAGCTCGTGGCCCTTGTCGAGCAGCCCGATCAGCTCCTCGAAGAGCAGCCCGACGCGCTCGGCCTCCCGCTCGGGGCCGGAGATCGTGATCTCGTTGCCTCGGACCACGATCTCGGAGTCGAACGCGGCCTCGATGAGCTTCAGCAGCTCGTCGCGCTGGCCGACGAGGGCGACCATGCTCTGGTCACCCGGCACGAGGATCCTCACTTGGATGGAGGGTCTCGCCAAGCGGTTCTCTCTGGGGTGTTCCCCCGTTCCTCCTGTGACTGAAGGGGTCGTCACCCGACGACCCCGACTGAAGCGGATTCTACCCCGACGAGGGGTGCGTCGATGAGCATCCTCTCCTTCAACCCGGCGGCCAACCCATCTGGCGGCCGCCGAGCAGGTGGAAGTGCAGGTGGAACACGTGCTGCCCACCTTCCCGGCCGACGTTCGTCACCAGCCGCCATCCGGCATCGTCGATGCCCTCGGCCCTCGCCACCTGACGCCCCGCCAGGAACAGGTCGGCCAGCACGCCGCCGTGATGTTCCTCGACCTCGGCGATCGACGTGAGGTGCTCCTTCGGGATCAGCTGCACGTGCACGGGCGCCTGCGGAGCGATGTCCCGGAAGGCCATCACCGAGTCCGACGCGTACAGGATCTGGGCCGGCTCGTCGCCGTCGACGATCCGGCAGAAGACGCAGCTCTGTTCCTCCTCCACGGCTCGTCAGCCTATCGGGGTCGGCGGAGCGCCGCCCTCACGGTGGAACGTTTGCCCGCGACCTCGCTCCGCAGCTCGGCGAGTTGCTCCAGCAACCTTCGCTCGTCCTTCGAGCCCGGCTTGGGGGTGACGACCTGGATCGTGAGGAACAGGTCGCCCCTGCCTCGCCGGCCGAGGTTCGGGATCCCCTTGCCGCGCAAGCGGATCGTGGTCCCCGACCCGGTGCCCGGCTCCACGTCGACCCGCTCGGGGCCGTCGAGCGTCTCGAACTCCACCTCGGTGCCGAGCGCCGCCTGCGTCATCGGGATCTCGAGGACCGTGAAGACGTCTTGCCCGCGCCGCTCGAAGACCGCGTCCTCCTGGACCGTCACAGCGAGATAGAGGTCGCCCGGAGATCCCCCCGCCCGACCCGCGTGTCCGGCGCCGGCGATCCGGAGCTCGAGCCCGTCCGAAACGCCCGCCGGGATGTCCACGGGGACGGCGGCCTCGACGGGCACCCGTCCCCGCCCCTCGCACCGCTCGCAGGGGGAGACGATCTCCTCGCCGGTCCCCTCGCACGTGGTGCAAGGATGTGCGGTCATGACGGTGCCGAAGATGCTCCGCCGCACGTCCTGAACCTGCCCCGTGCCACCACACGTCCCACACCGATCGGGCTGGGTGCCCGGTTCGGAGCCGGAGCCGCCACACCGGTCGCAGGCATCCAGCTTCTGCACCCGGACCTCGCGACGGACGCCGAACGCAGCCTCGCGGAACGTGAGCTCGGTCCGGGCGTAGACGTCCTCGCCGTGCTGGGTCCGGGTCCGCCGGGTGCTCGTCCGCCGCCTCCCGAACGTCCCCGCGCCGAAGAACGCCTCGAACAGATCGGCGACGTCGGTGAACGGGAGATCCATCGGCCCGCGTCCCTGGCCGTACAGGTCGTACCGCTGGCGCTTCTCCGGGTCCGAGAGGATCTCGTAGGCCGCGGTCACCTCCTTGAAGCGCTCCTCGGCCCGAGGGTCGCTGTTCACGTCGGGGTGGTGCTCGCGGGCGAGGCGGCGGTAGGCCTTCTTGATCTCCTCGTGCGTCGCTTCGCGAGGGACGCCGAGGATCTCGTAGAGGTCGCGGAGCTGCGCCAAGGTCAGGCACCCAGTTCGGTGGCGAGCTCGGAGAGGCGTCGCGCGACGGCGCGCACCGACGCCATCACCGATACGTAGTCCATGGCCGTCGGCCCGACGACGCCCACCGTCCCGAGCGCCGTCGAGCGGCCGCGGAAGGGCGCGCTCACGATCGACGCCTCCCACTCCCCCGTGTGCGGGTGCTCGGCGCCGATCGTCACGCTCACGTCCTCCTCTGTCGTCACGTCGCGGAGCAGCTCGAGCATCTCCGACTCGTGCTCCAGGGCCTCGAACAGCCGGCGGACCGTCTCGCGGCGCCAGTGGGCCGCCTCGTCCGCGAGGTTCGCCGCGCCGCCGATCAGCACGTGGTGCGCGCCCGCGCCTGTCTGCATGTCGCCGAACGTGTCGGCGGCCGCGAGGAGCATCTCCCGCTCCCCCGCAGGGGCCACCGCGGCGCGTTTCAGGGCCTCGGCGTGCGCGTCGGCGACCGTCCTGCCCTGCGTCAGATCCGCGAGGCCGCGCTCGAGCGCGGCCAGGGCTTCCGACCCGAGCCCCGGCGGACGGTCGACCAGGGTCTTGTCGACGCGACCGTGCTGCCCCACGACGAGGATCATCAGTGTGTTGCCGACCTCGATCAGCTCGGTCCGCAAGATAGCCTCCTCCGACCCGCCGGGCGGCACGGCGAGCCCTGCGTACTGCGTCACCTTGGAGAGGAGCTGCGTCGTGCCCTTCAGCACCTCCTCCAGGTCGAGCATGGTCTCGGCGAAGAAGCCGACGATCGCGCGGCGCTGGGCGTCGCGGAGGCGGCCGCCGGGCGGGAGCGAGTCGACGTACTTGCGGTAGCCGGCGTCGGTCGGGATGCGCCCGGCCGAGGTGTGCGGATGCGTGAGGTAGCCGAGCTCTTCGAGCGCCGCCATCTCGTTGCGGATCGTGGCGCTCGAGACGCCGAGCGCCGAACGGTCGGCGATCGTCTCGCTCCCGACGGGCTCCCCCGACTGCACGTACTCCTCGACGACGGCTCGGAGGACGGCGATCTTGCGCTGACCAAGCTCGGGTTCCACCATGCTTTGGCAGTCTACCCCGGAGAGTGCTAGGCCCTTGCAGGAGGCCACGCCGAAGGCGGTCGGCTGGTGAGGGCGAGGACGAGCTCGTTCAACAGGAGCATCCCGCGCTCGGTGGGAACCAGGGTGCCGGCGCGCTCGTGAAGCAGCCCGGACTCCAGGAACGGGGCCGCCTTCGCTGGCTCGACCCAGCTCGACGGCACACCCTCGAGGATGCGGAGACGTAGGAAGACCTCCTCGAGATGGGCATCGGGAGGCTCGAGGCGTTCCTCGCCCCCGATGGGGAGCCGCCCAGCCTCGATGGTCTCGAGGTACTCCTCCGGCGGGCGGACGTTCCACCACCGCCGGCCGTCGCGGTGCGAATGCGCGCCTGCGCCGAGCCCCAGGTACGGCCGGCGCTCCCAGTAGCCGAGGTTATGGACGCACTGGAACCCCGGCTTCGCCCAGTTCGAGACCTCGTAGTGCTGGTAGCCGGCGTCCGCCAGGAGGGAACAGGCGAGCTCGAACATGTCCGCCTGGAGGTCGGCGTCGGGAGCGGGCACGAGGCGCCGCTCCACCTTCCGGCCGAGCGGCGTCGAGGGCTCGATGGTCAGCGCGTACGCGCTCACGTGCTCGGGCCCGAGGTCCATCGTCTCGCGGAGCGTCCGCTCCCACGACCCGAGGGTCTCGCCGTTCGCGCCGTAGATCAGGTCGAGGCTCAGGTTCGAGAAGCCCGCCGCGCGGGCATCGCGCACAGCACGCCGGACGGACGAAGGATCGTGGAGCCGTTCGAGCTCCTCCAGCACGCCGGGGTCGAACGACTGCGCCCCCATCGACAACCGCGTGTACCCCGCTTCGAGGAGCCCCGCGAGCCTCGCCCGGTCGACCGTGTCCGGGTTCGCCTCGATCGTGACCTCGGCGTCCGGGGCGACCTCGAACCGATCGCGCAGACGGACGAGCAACGCCTTCAGGTCGGCGACCTCGAGCGTCGTCGGTGTCCCGCCGCCGAGGAACACGCTCACGACGTCCTCGCCCACCCAGGCGGGCC
>Ga0209642_10003093_pt1 | contig 10804 bp, 8 predicted proteins | sample RifCSP19_2_FD_184025 | JGI IMG/M metagenome (GOLD analysis project Ga0209642, IMG submission 184025) | Soil microbial communities from Rifle, Colorado - Rifle CSP2_sed 19_2 (SPAdes) (version 2) | ecosystem: Environmental > Terrestrial > Deep subsurface > Rock core/Sediment | place: Rifle... | reverse complement strand
CCGCGATCGTCGTGGCGCTGGCCGCGACCGTCTCTCTGGCCGGTCCCTCCTCCTCGAACCCGCCGAGCCGGGAGGGAGACGGCGGTGCTCCCGGGAGCGAGCCACCCGCACGGGAAGAGCAGGTCGTCCTCGACGACGACGCCGGGGTCGCGCCCGATCACTCCGGATGCGAGGGGCTGACCGGGCTCGAGAACGCCGTGTGCCGGGTCGGTGCGAACCTCGAGGCCCACCCGAACCGCGGGCTCGAGAACGCGCTGTCACGCCTCGAGGAACACCTTTCCTCGCGCGGGGAGAACGGCCACGGTCCACCGGAGCGCGTCGAGGCTCCCGGGCTCGCGATCGCCGCGTCGCACGGCGCGGCGGTCACGAACGGCTGACCCGCTCTCCGTCCTCGATGTCGCCGACGATCGCGCCGCGGAGCTCCCCCTCCGACTCTGGGACCGCGAGCGCGAGCACCTCGTCCCCACCCGACACCACCGTTTCGGGCTGCGGGATCACCACGTGCCCCTCGCGGATTACCGCGACGATCGCGGCATCGGGTGGCAGGCGGAGCTCGTAGAGCGGGCGTCCGGCGTTCGGCGAGTCCGAGGGGACGGTCATCTCGACGATCGAGATGCGGCCTCGCTCGAGCGGCAACAACCGCACGAGGTCGCCGACCGTGACCTCCTCCTCGACCATCGCCGTGAGGATGTGGGGCGGGGACACCGCAGCGTCCACGCCCCACTGTTCGGTGAAGAGCCACTCGTTGTCCGGGTGGTTGACGCGCGCGAGCACGCGCGGGACGCCGTACTCCTGCTTGGCGAGGAGCGACGTGACGAGGTTGTCCTCGTCGTCCCCGGTGACGGCCACGACGACCTCTGCGGTCCCCAGGTCCGCCTTCTCGAGCACCCACGGTTCGCAGGCGTCGCCGAGCAGGTGCTCCACCTCGGGCGCCCACTCGCGGGCGGTCTCGAGGACGTCTGGGTTCTGCTCGATGAGCGTGATCGTGTGGCCGCGGCTCGCGAGGTCCGACGCCAGGTGTCGCCCCACGGCGCCGGCGCCGCTGATCACGACGCGCACGTCAGTGGTCCCCCGTCGGCGCCAGGAGCTCGTCGAGCAGCTCCAGGGAGTCCTTCTGGACGATGACCGAGGCGAAGTCGCCCTCCTGGAACGTGCTGGAGGGGATCGGGATGAACCCAGTGCCCCCGCGGTCCACGCCGGCCACGAGGATCTGGCCTTCGACGTTGAGCGTCGCGACCTTCTTTCCCACCAGATGCTCCGGAACCTCGATCCGCATCCGGAACAGGTCGCCGGCCGCCAGCGTCTCCTTGATCTCCTCGCGCGGGTGGCTGAGCATCATCATCATCTGCTTGACCCCCCACCGTGTCGTGGACACGGTGGGGATGTTCAGGCGCTCGTAGATGTCGGCCCGTCGGGGGTCGTAGATCCGGGCGATCACCTGGGGTACGTGGTAGTGCTCGCGCGCGACCCGGGCGGACACGATGTTCGAGTTGTCTCCGCTCGAGACGGCGAGGAAGGCGTCGGCCTCCTTGATACCTGCCTCCTCGAGGACCTCCCGGTCGAACCCGAGCCCGACGATCTGCTTGGCCTCGAAGCCGGGGGGGAGACGGTCGAACGCGGCCGGGTTCTTGTCGATCACGGCCACCTCGTGGCCGGCCTTCGCCAGCTCCTGGGTGAGGAGCATCCCCACCCGGCCACAGCCCATGATCACGACGCGCACGGCTCGGTAGCCTAGCGCGCGGCGGGGCCGACCGCAGCCGGCGCCGGGTGCTTCGGGAAGTGGTAGGGGACGATCGCCAGGTCGACGTGCTCGTAGCGGTCGAGGGCCTGCGAGATGCGGCGACTGGTGCGGTCGTGCAGCAGGAGCTGTCGGCGCGTCGCATAGTCGCGGCGGGGGATGACCACCGTGACCTCCCGACGGCTCGCCACCAGTTCGGCAACCGAGCGCTCGACCGCTCGCGGGACGTCTCTGTCCCAGCACTCGACGAGATCGAGCGGGATGGGCATGCGCAGGTCCATCCAACGCTGGATCAGGTCCTCCTGCGCTTGCGGGTCCACCGACGCGTGGACGGCGCGGACCTCGTCGGCCCCGAGCGAGAGCGCGTACCGCACGGCACGCAGGACGGCCCGGTCCGGAGCGTCCACCAAGACGAGCACGCGGTGCCCTGTCCGGGGGAGCAGGCGCACCCGTCGACCGCCCTGCTCGGACCGCACGACCTCGTGCCCGGGCCCGGCGTGATCGCGGACCACGGTGACGGTGACATGCGGGTAGGGTGCGAGGGCCCGCGCGAGGCGCGCCCCCATGCGCCCGCGACGGAGCCGCTCGAACGGTCCGACGCGCGCCGGGCCCGGCACGATCACCGTCACGTCCTGGCGGCCGGCCAGCGCCGCGGCGTATCCCGCGATCGACGCGGACAGGTCGCCGTCGTGGCGGAGCAGGCGGAGCGGCACGTCGATACCGAGGTCCGCCCAGCGCGAGCGCAGCTCGGCCGTGGACCCATCGTGGCGCTCGACGTGCACGGCGTGCGTCTCGCTCGCGCCGATCGTCTTGGCGTACTGGAGGGCGTGGAGGGTCTTCCGGTCGAGGTCCTCGACGAGGAGGACGGCGATCGGCCGGTAGAGGGGCTCGCGCTCGAACGCGGGCAGGTCCTGGAACAGCTCGCTCCGCTCACGGTCGTACTGGCGGTGCATCCGGAACAGGAGCCAGACCATCATGGGGATGAACACCATGACCGCCCAGGCTCCGTGCGTGAACTTCGTCGCCGCGATGACCACGGCAACGACGGCCGTCGTGATCGCGCCGATCCCGTTGATGGCCAGACCATGGCGCCACCCCGGCTCGCGAAGCCGCAGATGGTGCTGGGCCATGCCGGACTGAGACAGCGTGAAGGAGGTGAACACGCCCACCGCGTACAAGGGGATGAGCCGGTGGACGTCTGCTCCGAAGAGGATCACGAGCGCGCTCGAGGTCCCCGCGAGCCAGATGATGCCGTTCGAGAACACCAGGCGGTTACCTCGCTTGGTGAGGGGCCGCGGAAGGAACTCGTCCGCAGCCTGGAAGCTCGCCAGGCGCGGGAAGTCGGCGAACGAGGTGTTCGCTGCCATGATCAGGATCAGCATGGTTCCCAGCTGAACGAGGAGGTAGGTGGCGGTTCCCACGCCGTTTGAACCGAACACTGCCCGGGCGATCTGCGAGTTCAGGGTCTCGGTCTCGGTCGGGACCGCGTGGAGCTTCACGGCCAGGAACGACAACCCGAGGAACATCACGCCGAGCAGGCTCCCCATCCACATCAGCGTCGTGCGCGCGTTCCTCCACTCGGGCGGCCGGAACGCTGGGACGCCGTTGGAGATCGCCTCCACGCCTGTCACGGCTGCCCCGCCGGAGGCGAACGCGTGGAGAACGAGGAAGATCCCCGCCGCGCCGGTGGTGCGGACGGCATCGTCCGGGAACGGCATGGCGTGCAGACCGCCAGACAGTGCGCGGACGATACCGGTCCCGATCAGGGTGAACATCATGACCACGAAGAAGTAGGTCGGGACCATGAACATGCGCCCGGACTCGCGAACCCCTCGCAGGTTGCCCCACGCGATGAACCAGATGAAGAACACCGAAAGCCAGACGCGATGGGGGAACAGCGACGGGATCGCCGACGTCATCGCCGCGACCCCGGCGGCGATCGAGACGGCGACGGTGAGGATGTAGTCGGTGAGGAGGGCAACCCCCGCCACCTGGGCCGTCAGAAGTCCGAAGTTGTCCTTCGTCACGATGTATGCGCCGCCCGCGCTCGGGTAGGCCCTGATCGTCTGGCGGTAAGAGAAGAGCAGGATCGCGAGGACGAGGAGGATGCCGAACGTGATGGGAAGGACGAGCGAGAACGCCGCGGCGCCGACCGCGGGAACGGCGACCTTCAGGATCTCCTCGGTCGCGTAGGCGGACGACGATAGGTTGTCCGAGGCGAAGACGGCCAGCGCCGTCGGCTTGCCGAGTCGCTCGTGCCTCAGCCGTGCCGTCGGCAGCGCGGGACCGAGGATCGCCCGCTTGAGGAGGAACCCGGTCCGATGCGGCAACGGGCGACCCGCCTCCGGTCCCGTCCGGTCGCCGGCGGTTCCCGGTTGTCGGTGCTCGATCGTCGTGGCCATCCGTCCCTCCGCTCCCAGCATCGGCCGGGCCCCGTAAACGAGCCGTGAAGGGGGCCTCGTGGGGCGTGAAGAAGAAGTAGCGAAGCCGTAGCGTTGAGCCGTGAGGAGGCTGTCGGCAGCGTCCGGCGACAGGGTGCGGGTCCGTTCCGTGGTTATCGGCGTCGCGACCCCGGTCTCGGCCACCCTCGTGGCGCTGCTCCTGCATCCAGAGCGGGAGCTCGGGGCGATCTCGATCCACCTGCTCGCCGTCGTGATCGCCGCAGCGCTCGGCGGGGTCTGGGGAGGACTCTTCAGCTCGGTCGTCGGGTTCCTCCTGCTGAACTACTTCTTCACGTCGCCGCGCCATACCTTCCGGGTCGCCAACGCCGACGACGTCATCGGCCTCGTCACGTTCCTCGTGGTCGCGCTGATCGTCGGCTCGCTGCTGGCCCGCGTGCTGTCGGAGCGCGCCCGGGCGATCCGGAGCGAGCGGGACGCGCGGCTCCTGAGCTACTTCGCGACGAAGGTGCTCTCGGGGGAGCCGCTCGAGCGGGTGCTCGAGGACTTCGCCGCGTCGCTCCTGGAGCCGCTCGGCCTCGCCCGGTGCGAGATCCGTGCGCGGGCCGGCCAAGAGACGTACGAGGTGACTCGAGAGCGGCCGGACATGCGAGATGGAGGTGCGACCGTCGTACCGGTCGACATCGGCGGGACGGAGCTCGGGACCCTCATCGCCGTGAGCGTGGCCGACCAGGGCTCGCTCGACGACGACGACCTCCGGTTGCTCCAAGCGGCGGCGAGGCAGATCGCCCTGGCACTCGAGCGGGCCCGGCTCGACACGCAGATCGCGGACGCGCGGCTCGAGGCTGATACGAACAGGGCTCGAGCCGCGCTGTTCTCCTCGGTCACCCACGACCTGCGCACCCCCCTGTCCTCGATCAAGGCGGGCGTCTCCAGTCTCCTCCAGGAGGACGTGGTGCTCGGCGAGGATCAGCGGCGGGAGCTGCTCCGGACGGTGCTCGAGGAGACGGATCGTCTCAACCGACTCGTGGGCAACCTGCTCGATCTCGCGAAGGTGCGGGCCGGGGCGCTGACCCCGGCCAAGGAGCCAACCGCGCTCGACGAGGTCCTCGAGGCTGTGCTCCATCGTATGCGGCCGCTGCTCGCCCACGTTCGCGTCCGAACCCTCCTGCGGGATGTGCCGGACGTGCCGGTCGATCCGGTGCAGGTCGACCAGGTCCTCACGAACCTCCTCGAGAACGCCGCGCGGTTCTCTCCTCCCGGCGGGGAGGTGCTCGTCTCGGTTGTGCCGTGGCGAAACTCGGTCCAGGTCCGGGTCGCGGACCAGGGCCCGGGGGTCCCTCCGGAAGATCGCGAGCGGGTGTTCGAGGCCTTCGTGCGCGGCGATGCCGTGGAGGGAGCGGGGAGCGGGCTCGGACTGGCGATCGCGAGGGCGATCGTCCTCGCCCACGGCGGTCGGATCTGGCTGGGGGGGACACCGGGCGGGGGAACGGCGGCGGTGTTCGAGCTCCCGCTCTCTGACGCCGACCCCGCCGTGCAGGAGCCGGCATGAGTCGGGTCCTCGTGGTCGACGACGAACCGCAGATCCGGCGGGCGCTCCGCACCAGCCTGGAGGCGCACGGGTACGAGGTTCTGGCGGTGGGCACGGGAGAAGAGGCCGTCCTCGCGGCCGCCGAGAAGGCCCCCGATGTCGTGTTCCTGGACCTCGGCCTTCCGGACATGGACGGCGCGGAGGTGATCTCCCGGATCCGGTCGTTCTCCGACGTGCCGGTCATCGTCGTGTCCGTTCGTGACCGTCAGGCCGACAAGGTGGCGGCCCTCGATGCCGGAGCCGACGATTACGTCACCAAGCCGTTCGGCATGGAGGAGCTGCTCGCTCGGCTCCGGGCCTCCCTGCGGCGGCACGCGCCCGACGAACCGGGCTCGGTCGAGCTCCGCTTCGGGGACCTCGTCATCGACCTTGGACGTCGGCTCGTTACCCGCGGCGGGGAGCGCGTCCACCTGACGAAGACCGAATACGGTCTGCTCGAGGCCCTCGTCACCAACCCCGGGAAGCTACTAACCCACCAGTGGCTGCTCCGGCGCGTCTGGGGACCCGGATACGGGGCAGAGAGCCACTACCTGCGCGTCTACGTGCGTTCGCTCCGGAAGAAGCTCGGCGACGATGCGACCGCTCCGAACCTGATCCTCACCGAACCAGGCGTTGGGTACCGGTGGATCGCCGAGCCCGGATAGGCGCGGACGCGATCACCGGGGTCCCGTGGGCAGCTCCTGTTCGAGTCCCGGGTCGTCGTGAAGAGCGTGCCGTGCCATCTGAGGGCGGCCGCGGACACCGCGTAACATCCGTCCGTGACCAAGACGGCGACCCCCACCCCCCGGGTCCCGACCGGGCTCCTCAAGCGGCTCGTCGTCGGCCGGGCGCTCGCGACGCACAGGCAGGAGCACCAGCTCCTGCCCAAGTTCCTCGCGCTGCCGGTCTTCAGCTCGGACCCGCTCTCCTCGGTGGCGTACGCGACCGAGGAGATGATGCTCGTGCTCGCGCTCGCCGGGGTGGTCGCGTTCTCCCGGATGCTTCCGATCGGGATCGCGATCGCGCTGCTCTTGGCCATCGTCGTGACGTCCTACCGACAGACGGTCCGGGCCTATCCGCGCGGTGGGGGTTCCTACATCGTGTCCCGCGAGAACCTCGGGACGATCCCCGGTCTCGTGGCGGCGGCGGCGATCCTGACGGACTACGTCCTCACGGTCGCCGTGAGCGTGACGGCGGGAACGATCGCGATCACGTCGGCGGCCCCGTCGCTGAACGAGCACCGCGTGCTGATCGCGATCGGCTTCGTGGTGTTCATCACCCTCGCGAACCTGCGCGGGGTGCGGGAGGCCGGGACGCTGTTCGCGGTCCCGACCTACGGGTTCGTCATCATGGTCTACGCGACGCTCCTCGGCGGCCTCGTCCGGTGCCTCGGGGGGTGTCCCGTCGCCGCGTCGGCCGATCTCGAGCTGCCCGTGCATCACGCGCTGAGCCTGTTCATCATCCTGCGCGCGTTCTCCTCGGGTGCGACGGCGCTCACCGGCGTCGAGGCGATCGCCGACGGCGTCCAGGCGTTCCGGCGCCCCCAGGCCCGGAACGCGGCGGCCACCCTCGCGATCATGGGGACGTTCAGCATCAGCATGTTCCTCGGGATCACGTACCTAGCCCGCTCGCTTGGTGTGCGGGTGAGCGAGGTCCGCCCCGGCGCCTCGGTCCTGGCGCAGATCGGCGACACCGTGTTCGGCGGCGGGTTCCTCTTCTACGTCCTCCAGGCGTTCACGGCCGGCATCCTGATCCTCGCGGCCAACACGGCCTATCAGGACTTCCCACGGCTCTCGGCGATCCTGGCGCGGGACCGCTTCATGCCCTCGCAGTTCCGCAACCGCGGCGATCGGCTGGTGTTCTCGAACGGGGTGCTGGTCCTCGCGTCGCTCGCGTCGGCCTTGATCTACGTTTTCGACGCCAACCTGACCCACCTGATCCAGCTCTACGTCGTGGGCGTGTTCACCGCCTTCACCCTGTCTCAGGCGGGGATGGTCCGCCGCTGGCTCCGCCTCCGGGAGGGCAGATGGGTTCGGAGCGCGGTGATCAACGGGATCGGTGCCGCGACGACCGGCGTGGTCCTGGTGATCGTGACGATCACGAAGTTCGCGCGGGGCGCGTGGATCGTGATCTCGGCCATGCCGATCATCGTGTCCTTCTTCCTTGCGGTGCATCACTACTACGGACACGTGGGTCGTCTGCTCCGGGCGCATGGCCTCACGGGAGACCGAGAGGTCGGCAACACCTACCTGTTCCTCGTCGCCGATCTGGAGCCGGCGACGCTCGACGCCGTGAGCTACCTGCGGGCGCTCCGACCGGAGGACGTTCGCCCGCTCTTCGTCGGCCCGAACGAGCGGTTCCACGAGACTGCTGATGCCTGGGCGTCGATCGCTCCCCGGCTGGGACGGCTCGAGAACTTGGAGGGCACGCACGAGCGCCTGGTGCGCGAGCTACGCGCCTACGTCCGCGCCGTCGAGCGCGAGCCGGGCGACTTCGTCACGGTGATGATCCCGGAGGCGCTGCCGACCCGGTCGTGGCTCCAGTTCCTGCGGAAGCGCACGGCCCTGCGACTGAAGACCGCGCTGCTGTTCGAGCCCGGTGTCGTCGTCACCGACGTCCCGCTCGTGCCCGAGGAGATCGAGACCGCGAAGCTCCACGCAGATCGCCCGGTGGAGGTGGAGAGGAACGTCGTGCTGGTCCCTGTCTCCGCCGTCCACGACGCTTCGGTCCGGGCTGTCGTCTACGCGAAGTCTCTCAACCCCTCCCGCATCGAGGGCGTGTTCTTCGTGTCGGATCCCGAGGAGGTCGAGCCGGTCGTCGAGGCCTGGCACGACCGGCGGTGCGACGTGCCGCTCGTCCTGGTCGAGGCGCCGTTCCGCGAGCTCGGCGAGCCGTTCCTGGAGGAGGTCCGCAAGCACTCCACTAGACGGGACACCGTCGTCACGGTCGTGCTCCCCGAGTACATCCCGCGGCATTGGTGGGAGAACCTGCTCCACAACCAGACGGCCTTCTTCATCAAGCGGCTGTTGCTGTTCGAGCCGAGCGTCGTGGTCACGAGCGTCCCGTTCCACCTCCGGTCGCCAGAGCTCGTGGCGGAGGAGCTTCCAGCGTGATGGAGCGCGGAGCCGCGCACGCCCTGTGTCGGGAGAAGTGCCTGAAGGAGACGACGGTGCGACACCTGATCTCCGTCGAGGGCGTGATGCGTGCCCTCGCCCGCCGGTTCGGCGAGGACGAGGACCTGTGGGGCCTCACGGGCCTGTTCCACGACCTGGACCAAGATCACACGGGCGACGACGCCGACAATCATGGGCGTCTGGCCGCGGAGTGGCTCCGGGAGGCCGGCGTCGACGAGCGCGTGGTCAACGGCGTCCTCGCCCACGCGTGGGCCGAGTACCGCACCGACCGGATGTCCACGGCGATCGTGCACGCGGACGCCGTGGCCGGCCTGCTCGTCGCGGCGGCGCTCGTCCGGCCCGAGAAGGCGACCGGCATGAAGGTCTCGAGCGTGAAGAAGAAGCTGAAGGAGAAGGCCTTCGCGCCGGGCGTGAACCGAGAGGAGGTCACGGGCGTGGAGGAGGGCCTCGGCATGTCGCTCGAGGAGTTCCTCGCGGTCTCGATCGAGGGACTCCAGCGGGTGGCCCGCGAGCTCGACCTGTAGCCATCGCCCCTCGAACGCCCCCGCAACGTGGCTCGGCTAGCATCGGGCCGTGCCCCACCGTTTCCGCACGATCATCGAGCCGTTCCGGATCCACTCGGTCGAGCCGCTGCGGTTCCTCTCCGAGGAGGAGCGCGGGGCCAGGATCCGTGAGGCGGGCTACAACCTGTTCAACCTCCACGCGGACGACGTCCTGATCGACCTGCTAACCGACTCCGGGACTGGGGCGATGTCCCGGGACCAATGGGCGGCGATCCAGCACGGCGACGAGAGCTACGCGGGCTCGCCCTCCTGGTATGTCTTCCTGGAATCCGTCCAGGAGCTGTTCCCTTTCCCGCACGTGATCCCCACGCATCAGGGGCGCGCCGCCGAGAAGATCCTGTTCGCCGCGCTCGGCGGCCCCGGGAAGGTCGTGCCGAACAACACGCACTTCGACACCACCAGGGCCAACGTCGAGTACACGGGGGCCGAGGCGGTGGACCTCGTGATCCCCGAGGGCCGCGAGCCCTCCACGCTCCACCCGTTCAAGGGCAACATGGACCTCGAAGCGCTGGAGCGGCTCCTCGCCGAGCGTTCGGTCGACGTCCCGGTCGTGTTCGTGACGATCACGAACAACTCCGGCGGCGGCCAGCCGGTCTCGCTCGAGAACCTCCGCGGGGTCCGGGAGCTCTGCGATCGGTTCGGCGTTCCGCTGTTCCTCGACGCGTGCCGGTTCGCCGAGAACGCCTGGTTCGTGAAGGCCCGGGAGCCGGGGCAGGCGGACCGCGCGATCGCCGACATCGTGCGCGAGTTCGCCGGCCTGGCCGACGGGATGACGATGAGCGCGAAGAAGGATCCTATGGCCAACATCGGTGGGTGGCTCGCGATGCGGGACGACGATCTCGCGGCTCGGTGCCGGAACCTGCTGATCCTGACGGAGGGCTTCCCGACATACGGGGGTCTCGCGGGGCGCGATCTCGAGGCGATCGCGCAGGGGCTGCGCGAGTGCGTGGACGAGCACTACCTGCGGTACCGGACCAGGTCCACCGAGTATCTGGGGGATGGGCTCGAGCGCGTCGGCATCCCGATCGTGAAGCCGGTCGGTGGCCACGCCGTCTACGTCGACGCGCGCGCCATGTTGCCGCACGTGCCGCCGCTCGAGTACCCGGGGCAGGCGCTCGCGGTCGCCCTCTACGAAGCCGGCGGGATCCGCGCCGTCGAGATCGGCACGGTGATGTTCGGGCGCCATCCGGACGGGACGGAGACGCCGGCCGAGATGGACCTCGTGAGGTTGGCGATCCCGCGGCGGACCTACACGCAGAGCCACGTGGACTACGTCATCGAGGTCGCCTCGAGCGTGGTCGAGCGCGCGTCGGAGCTCCGCGGCTACCGGATCGTCGAGGAGCTGCCGCAGCTGCGGCATTTCACCGCGCGATTCGAGCCGCTCTAGCCGTCACAGGCCT
>Ga0209642_10003092_pt1 | contig 10804 bp, 13 predicted proteins | sample RifCSP19_2_FD_184025 | JGI IMG/M metagenome (GOLD analysis project Ga0209642, IMG submission 184025) | Soil microbial communities from Rifle, Colorado - Rifle CSP2_sed 19_2 (SPAdes) (version 2) | ecosystem: Environmental > Terrestrial > Deep subsurface > Rock core/Sediment | place: Rifle... | reverse complement strand
ATCGGCGGCGGCCCGGCGGGTACCGTGGCCAGCATCGCCGCCGCGCGCGAGGGCGCCCGGGTCGCCTGCGTCGAGCGCTACGGCTTCCTTGGCGGGACGCTGACCGCGGCCATGGTCGCGCCGATGATGGGGTTTCATGCCGGGGAACAGCAGGTGGTGCGCGGCATCCCGCAGGAGATCGTGGACCGCCTGATCGCGCTCGGTGCGTCCCCCGGCCATGTCCCCGATCCGATCGACTTCTGCTACACGGTGACGCCGTTCGACTACGAGGGGCTCAAACGCGTCTATCTGGAGATGGCGGTGGAGGCGGGCGTGGACCTGTGGCTGCACACTGTCTTCCTGGAAGCCGCATCCCGCGGCGGGCGCGTGGAGAGCATACGCGTCTGGCAGAAGGACGGGATCAAGGAGTTGCGCGCGCCGATCTTCGTTGACGCCTCCGGCGATGCCGACCTGGCGGTCAGCGTGGGATGCCCTGTGGTCATCGGGCGCGAAGGCGACCAGCAGACGCAGCCGATGACGCTGATGTTCCGCCTCGGCAGTGTGGACTGGGAAGCGCTGATGGCCTACCTGTCGGCGCACGAGGAGGAGATCCAGCACGGCCAGGGTGTGCACGAACGCATCGAGATCGAGTGGCTGCGCCGCCTGCCGCTGCGCGGTTTTGCTGGTTTCACCTCGCTAGTCGCGGCGGCGCGGGAGCGCGGCGAGTGGACGATCCCGCGGGACCGCCTGCTCGTGTTCGAAGGCGTACGGCCGGGCGAGGCCGTGGTCAACACCACCCGTGTTCTGCGACGGCTAGGTACGGTGGGTCGTGATCTGGCCCAGGCGGAAGTGGAAGGCCGGCAGCAGGCCTATCAGGTGGTGGATTTCCTGCGGCAGCACCTCCCCGGGTTCGCCGGGGCGTACCTGCTGGAAACGCCGGCGCAGATCGGAGTGCGTGAGACGCGCCGCATCGTCGGCGCGTACGTGCTTACTCAGGACGACATCCTGGCCGGCCGGAAGTTCCCCGACGCCATCGCCTGTGGCGCCTATCCCATCGACATCCACGATCCAGCGTCGGCCCGGTTGGTCGCCCGCCGCCTGCCGCCGGGGGAGTACTACACGATTCCCTACCGGTCGCTGCTGCCGCAGGGCGCGGACAATCTAATCGCGGCCGGACGCTGCATCTCAGCCACTCACGAAGCCTTCGCCGCCTTCCGCGTCTCCGCCATCGTGATGGCGATCGCCCAGGCGGCCGGGACCGCGGCGGCCCTGGCCCAGCGGGCGGGCCTCTCGCCCCGGGATCTGTCCGCCGCCGCCCTGCAACAGCGCCTCCGTGAGCGCGGCGCCTTCCTGGGTGCCTGACCGCATCGCATCGGGCGAATACCTGATTCAAAATCCCAGATCGAACCGATATGCCGACCAGGCCGTACTCGTAGTAGCATCAGCAGCGGCACCACCACGGATCCGATCCAGCAGAACGGAGGGAAGAACGGATGAAGATGGCTGTCCTGGTCATGGCCGCCACATTGCTCCTGGCGGCGTGCGGCGGACGATCGGCGCAGCAGCCGACCGTGACGCCGCCGTCGCCGGAAGCGCAGGCGCCCGCCTCTCAGGCCACTCCGGCCGAGCAGGCCCAGCCCGCGGCCCCCGCAGGCGAGGAGGAAGTCAGGATCAAGATGACCGAGTTCAAGTTCGAACCGACGACCATCGAGGTCAAGGCGGGAAAGGTCAAGTTTGAACTCGAGAATGCCGGCGCCGTGGAGCATTCCTTCGTCATCGTCGGCACGGACAAGAAGTTGGAAGCCGTGCAACCGGGGAAGTCCGGCGAGCTGGAAGTCGACCTGAAGCCGGGGACATACCAAATCGAATGCGACATCCCGGGACATAAGGAAGCCGGGATGACGATGACGATCGTGGTGAAGTGATCGTCGTAACGATGTCCAGCGGGGGCTGAGCGACCAATGCGCGGAGGCCTTGCCGCATTCTGGATCCTCATGGCGGGGCTGGAGATCGCCCGACGCGCCAACCCGGTCGTGGTGACCTGGCTAGGCGGGTTCGGCCCCTGGCTGGTCCTGATCATGACGCTGCTCCCGATCATCGAGACCGTCCGGGAGTTCCGGCAGAGGCGACCGGTGCATAGCGTCAGGACCGCGCTGTGGACCGTGCTGGGCGCCGTCACGCTGCTCTTCGGGCCGGCCTGGCTCCGGTTCTAGCCACGCCGGCCGCCGGCTGTCAGGCCCGCCCGGGAAGGTTTCCACAGAACACCAGGTCTATCGGCTCTCCTCCGTGAACCATCACGCCACGGGGACAGTGCACTTATGAGCCTCTATCTCTTCCTCAAATTCCTGCACGTGCTGGCGGCGATCGTCGCCGTCGGCACCAACGCCACCTACGGGGTGCTGCTGGCGCGCGCCCACCGGGACCCGAAGCACCTGCGGCATGTCCGGGAGAGCGTGCGGGCGCTGGACCGGACCGTCGCCACCCCGGCCTATGCGCTGCTGTTCATCACGGGCCTGCTGCTGGTCTGGCTGGGACCGCTCCCGATCACGGCATTCTGGCTGCTCAGCAGTCTCATCCTGTTCCTGCTGGCGGCGGCTCTGGGGTTGTGGGTCCTGACACCGCTGACCCACCGGCAGGACGCGGCGCTGCAGCGGCACGGTCCGGACTCCCCGGAGTACAGACGGCTGCGGGCACGACTGAACCGGATGAGCGGGGTGGCCGCCCTGATCGTCCTGGTCATAACCTATCTGATGGTGGCGAAGCCGGCGCTGTGGGGCGTCAATAGATGACCTCCGCGATGTCGTAGCGGGCCACGCGCGGGCCGGCGGCCGATTCGGCTGGCCGGTGGATCAGACGGTAGCGGCTCGGTCGCGAAAAACCAACAGCAGAAGCAGCAGGGCGGCCGCCGCGGTCGCCCCACCGTAGTAGAAGGGCGCGGCCGGTCCGACCCGGTCCCACAGCCGCCCGGCGATCACGCTGGCCGGCAGCAGCGCCAGCCCGGTGGCCATAGCGAAGGTGCCGAGCGCGGTGGCCCGCAGCTCCGCCGGGACGAGATCGACCACAAAGGCCCGCTGGATGCCCTCCGTGAGGGCGTAGTACACGCCGTACACCAGGAAAAGCGCCGGGACGGTCCAGCGCGCCGACGGACCACCCACCAGGGCGAATCCCAGGTAGACGCAGGCGAAGACCGCGTAGCCCAGCGCGAGCATGCGGCGGCGCCCCAGCCGGTCGGAGAGCGCACCCGCCGGCGTGGACAGCAGCGCGTACACCACGTTGAACGCGAAGTAGATCAGCGGGATCGCCGTGACCGGCAGACCGAGGTTCTTCGCCCGCAGGATCAGGAAGGCGTCGGAGGAGTTGCCGACGGCGAAGACCGTGGCCACCAGGGTGAAGAGCATAAAGGGACGGCCCAGCCCCGCAAAGGAGAGCCGGTCGAGGCGCGCGGCTCCCGGCCGACGGGGGACATCGCGCAGAAAGAGCACCGCGACCAGGATGGCAATCGCGCCGGGGACGGTGGCGATCCAGAAGACCGCGCGGTAGTTCTCCGGCAGCAGCGCCAGGACGGCGAAGGCCAGCAGCGGTCCCAGCGCCGCGCCGGCGGTGTCCATCGCGCGGTGAAAACCGAAGGCGAGACCCCGGTGTTCCGGCCCGACGGAGTCGGCGATAAGGGCATCGCGGGGCGCGCCGCGAACCCCCTTGCCGAACCGATCGACAAACCGCACCGCCAGCACATGCGGCCAGGCTCCCGCCACCGCCAGCAGCGGCTTCGTCAGGTTAGAGAGTGCGTATCCGGCGACGACCAGCGGTTTGCGCCGCCCGGCGCGGTCGGAGAGCCACCCGGCAAAGACGCGCAGGATGCTCGCCGTGCTCTCCGCCACGCCCTCGATCAGGCCGACCGCGGCGACGGGCGCACGCAGCGTCACCGTGAGGAAGAGCGGCAGCACCGGGACGATCATCTCCGAGGAGATGTCGGTGAAGAAACTGACCAGCCCGGAGGTGAGGACGTTGCCGCCGACGACCCGGCGGCGGGCGGGGAAGACAACGGAAGCGCGTCCGGAGTCGGGAGTCACAGAATCAGTGATTCCACCGCTGTGCCCGCATTACATCCAATGTGCGCCTGTTGCGCCGCGCGCACCGGTAGTCGATCATAGGGAGGGGTGTAGATCGAAAACATGCCTTCAGTGGCAATTTTGGGCCTGTTGTCTGTCGGCATCGGCATTGAGCTGGCGGTGACGGCTTTTCTGATCCTGCGCTTCCTGGAGAGCCGGGAGCCGCAGGTCCGCTGGTGGGCGGTGGCGTTCGCCCTCTACACCGCCCACGTCCTGCTGGAGACCCTCGCCTTCATCTGGCCGGCGGGACTCTTCCTGTTGTGGTGGCGGCACCTCTTCTTCCTGCTGGCCGCCGCGGCGATGGCGCGCAGTTTCGGACCGCTCCCCCTGCCACTTTCCCCGCTGCTCGCGGCGGTGGCGCTGGTGTTCTCGGGCCTGGTGCTGTCGGGCCTGCTCTTCTCGGGGTCGCCCGGCTGGGCCGCCCTGCCTCCGTCGCTGTTGGGCGGCGCGTGGTTCATCCTCGCCGCGCTGCGCTACGTCCGCTCGGTGGGGGGGTTGGATGAGCGTTCCTCACTGCTCGTCTTTGGCGGCCTCCTGCTGACCGGGCTGATCTCGCTCGCCTATCCGCTGCTGCGCCCGCAGCAGATCTGGGTCGGTGTCGGCGCGGTGCTGGCCGGCCTCTTCACCATTGCCTTTGCGCTGGGTGTGCTGCTGCGCAGCTGGGCCCGGGCGCGGGACCTGGCCACCGTCAACGCCGTGGCGGAAACCCTCAACCGCTCGACCAACATTCAGGAGGCGGTGGAGAGCTCGCTGCACCGCGTGATCGAGTTGATGGGGCTGCGGAGCGGTTGGGTGTTCATCAATGAAGGCGGCGGCTATGTCCTTCAGGAAGACGGCGGCTACGTCCTGGCCGCCCGGCACGCCCTGCCGGATGATCTGGCGGCGAACGACGCCGCGGCGATGACGGGCGACTGCCGCTGCCTGCAGTTACTGCGCGAGGGACGCCTGCTCCAGGCGGTGAACACGGTCTCCTGTCTGCGCCTGGAGAACGCGGGGTGGCCGCAGACGCGCCACGCCAGCGTGCCGCTGCACACGGCGGAAGGGGCGTTGGGCGTGATGAACCTGGTGCTCCCGCCGGGGCGGAACCTGGCGGGCCGGGAGCTGGACATGCTGGCCGCGGTGGGGCATCAGATCGCGCTGGCGGTCGAGCGCAACCGCCTCTTCGAGGAGGTGCGCGCCAAGGAGGCCGCGCGGGGCGAACTGATCGAAAAATTGCTCACCGCGCAGGAGGACGAACGCCGGCGGATCGCCCGGGAACTGCACGACGAGGCGGGGCAGGCGCTGACGGCGCTGATCCTGAACCTGGAGATGGCCGAGCACGCGGCCGCACCGGAGGAGGCCGCGCGGCTGGAGCGGCTGCGCGGCATCGCCGAGCACACGTTGGGCGAACTCCGCACGCTGATCTACGAACTGCGGCCGACCATCCTGGACGACCTGGGGCTGGGCGCGGCGGTCCGCTGGATGGTGAAGGAGGTCGTGGAGCCGACCGGCCTCAAGGTGGACCTGCAGCTGCAGGGACTCGACCGCCGCCTGCCGCATCAGGTGGAGACCGCCATCTTCCGCATCACGCAGGAAGCGTTCAATAATATGCTCAAGCACGCGGCGGCCTCCCGGGCGCGCGTCGCGGTGGAGGTGAACAGCCGGGAGGTGACGGTGACGGTCGAGGACAACGGGAAGGGCTTCAACCCCGCGGCCGTCCCGGTGAGCCGGAGCGGTCGGGGGCTGGGGTTGATGGGGATGCGCGAACGCGCAGAGTTGCTCGGCGGCATCCTGGAGATCGACAGCGTCTTGGGGCGGGGCACTCGGGTGCACGGGGTCCTGCCGCTCCCCGACGGGACGGGTTAGGAGGAGACGTGGCCAAGATCAAGGTCGTGATCGCCGATGACCACGCGGTAGTCCGCGAAGGGATTAAGATGATCCTCGGCCGGGAGCCGGACATCGAGATCGTGGGCGAAGCCAACAACGGCCGCGAGGCGCTTGACCTCGTCGCCACGAGCAAGCCCAGCGTCGTCGTGATGGACATCTCCATGCCGGAGATGGGCGGCATCGAGGCGACAAAGCGGGTGAAGGAAGCCTGGCCGAAGGTGAACGTTCTGGCGCTGACGATGCACGAGGACGAGAGCTACGTTTTTCAATTGTTGAAGGCGGGGGCCTCGGGCTACGTGCTGAAGCGCGGCGCCGCACAGGACCTGGTGCAGGCGATCCGCTCGGCATCGCGCGGCGAGGCCTTCCTCTACCCGTCGGTGGCGCGCAGCGTGCTCGCCGACTACCTGAAACGGGTCCAGTCCGGCGAGGAGCGACACCGCTATGACGGCCTGACGGACCGCGAACGGGAGATCCTGGCGCTGATCGCGGAGGGCCTCTCCAACCAGGAGATCGCGCAGAAGCTGTTCATCAGCATCAAGACCGTGCAGACCCACCGCACGCACATCATGGAGAAGCTGGACCTGCACAACCGGGCCCAGCTGGTGCGCTACGCCATCCGCAAGGGTCTGATCGAAGCGTAGCCGACGTTCCGAGCGGGAATCCAGCGCGCATAGCGAATATACCGCTCAGAGAGAGCACACGAGGGGGTGGCCCGCGTGCAGGTCACCGTCCGGGAACTCTGGACCGTACTCCACGGGCTGATCTTTGGCTCCGTATTCCTCGCGGCCTTCGCCGGCGGACTGGCCGGCCTCTACAGCCTCCGCCCCGAACTGGTCACCGTGGCGGGCGTCCGGGAGCGGATCCGCCGCCTGACCGCCGGGACGTGGGTGATGGCCCTGGTCGCCTGGATCACCGTCTTCAGCGGCACCTACATCGTCTACCCCTGGTACCGCGCCCGGCCGCCGGAGAACGCAGACCTGTCCTTCTTCCCCCGCTCCTTCCTCCTGTCCAAGCCCACTACGGCCGCCTGGCACACTTTCGGCATGGAGTGGAAGGAGCACGTCGGCTGGTTCGCCCCGATCCTGGCGACGGCGGTCGCCTTCGTCGTGGCCTACTACGGACCGCAGCTGGCGCGCGAGGAACGGGTACGGCGCACCGTCTTGTGGCTCTTCATCGTGGCCTTCGCCGCGGCCGGCGTGGCGGGGCTGTTCGGCGCCTTCCTCAACAAGATCGCGCCGATCCGGTAAGGGGAAGAAGATGATGGCTGAGAAACCGAAACCAAGTGGACCGGCCGCGGCGGCGATCCTGGCGGCCGCCGTGGGGGTATTCGTGATCGGGCTGCTGACGACCCTGGCCGAGGTCTCCGCGGGCCTGAAGAGCGCGCTGAACTGGTGGAATCCGGCCGGCCCCCTGACCGGCAAGACCGGCGTGGGGGTAATCGTCTGGCTCATCGCCTGGGCCGTCCTGGGCGCGGGCTACCGCGGGAAGACCGCGGACATGAGGCGGATCACCCTGTGGTCCTGGATCCTGATCCTGCTCGGCCTGGTGCTAACCTTCCCGCCCGTGTTTGAACTCTTCGTCGAGTAGACCGAAAATCGGTCAGCCGCCCGATTCCGCGCCGCGGGCGCCGCGGCTAGGCTGGGACACAAGACTTTCCGGTACCCAGGCCGATGGTCCGTGTCCTGATCGTTGAACACTTCGCCACGACCGCCGCGGTCATCCGCACCCTGCTCGCAGACTCGACGCGCGTCGCCATTGTCGGGGAAGCGGCGGACGCGTCCGGCGCCCTGTCCCTGCTGGAACGGCTGCGCCCGGATGTCGTTGTCCTGGATGGGGCGCTCGGTCACCGCGACGGCCACAGCCTGGTCCGGCAGATGAAGGAAACTCAGCCCGCGGCGCGCCTGATCGTGCTCTCCGACCATCCCGAGCCGCTCTACCGCGAGGCGGCCGCCGCCTCAGGCGCCGACCGCCTCATTCTTAAGATAAGTCTGGTTAGGGAACTTCTGCCGGCCATCCGCGCCGTCGCGCCGGAGGCCGGGCCGGCGTAACGTTACTTCTGCACGATCACTGCCGTGACCATCCCGTGCATCCCCTCCGCCGACTCGGCGTGGGAGAGGATGTGGCAGTGCAGCGCCCACACGCCGGGCTGGTTCGCCGCGACGAGGACGTCGTAGCGCTCGCCGGGAGCGACGTTCACCGTGTCCGCGGTGTACGGCTGGGCCAGCCGGTGGCCGTCCTTGGCGATGACCAGCCCGGGCAGACCGTGCAGGTGCATCGGGTGGATGATCTGCCCCTCGTTCATGTAGCGGATGCGGATGCGCTGCCCCAGTTTGACTACGATCGGCTGCGTCGCCGGGAAGGACTTCCCGTTCAGTGTGTAGCCCAGCGGCCCGTCGTTGACGATGAGCACCACGTCCGCCGCGACCCGCGGCTCTTTGCTCCTGTCCCGCGGCGCGACGATGAATGCGCCCAGCAGCCCCTTCGTGATCTGATCCGGACCGTGGTGGGAGTGATACATGTGCGTGCCGGCCGGTCGGGCGACGAACTCGTAGGTGAAACTTTGACCCGGCTTCACCGGCGGCTGAGTGATGAAGGGCACACCATCCATGGCATTGGGCGTGATCAGCCCGTGGAAGTGAATGGAGGTGCTCTCCGGCAGCTGGTTCTTCAAGATCACCCGAACGCGATCGCCCTCAGTAACGCGGATGGTCGGGCCGGGGACCTGCCCGTTGTAGGCGAAGGCGGTGCGCTTCACGCCCGGCTCCACCTCCCACTGCACCTCCCGCGCGGTGACCTCAAAGACCTTCACGCCCCCGAGCAGTCTGTGCTGGAGCGGCTGCGCGCCTAGGCCGGCGGTCTTGGCCGGGAAAGCCTTCACCCGGGCCTCGTGCGCCTGGTCCATTGCTTCGTGCGCGGCCGAAGCGGCGTGAATCACGGCGGGGCCTGTCGTCAGCGGGACAGCGGGGGCGCGACCGGCCAGGAACCCGCCGCCAAAACCGAGGGCCACCGCCAGCGTCAGCACGGCGGCGAACGGGGCAGTCTTGCGGACTCGATGATGCATGATGCGTCCTCCTTTTCCTCGAGTGGTATTCAGTGGCGCGGCGCCATTCGGGCCGCACCCAGCTGAGCGAAAGTCACGGCATCGAGTTCGCGAACCATCACGTCCTGAATGTGCTGCCACACCGGGTGCACCGGGCAGATCCGGTCGAGCGCACACTCCCCCCGCCGGATCAGGCAGCGGTTGAGACGCACCGGCCCCTCCACCGCCTCGATGACCTGGCGCAGCGTGGTCGCGGCGGGCTCCCGGACCAGGCGCACCCCGCCATCGGCCCCGCGCACGGTGCGCACAAACCCGGCGCGGGCCAGAGTCTGCACGATCTTGCGCAGGAAGGCCGGAGGGATGCGCTGCCGCCGGGCGATCTCCCTCGTGCGGCTCTGGCGCTGGGGGCGCACGCTCAGGTCCAGGACGACCCGCACCGCGTAGTCGGCCTGCCGCGTCAGCTGCATCCGTGCCTCCCGGATAAAGTGGACCTTATTAGTCCACTTGCTTCCGGAGATGATGATGCCACCCGGCCCGTCCGGTCGCTATCCGGCGGCGCCCCGATTCTCTATCGGGCGGAGAATGTATGGGACGGGGTGGCGCTGAGGGTCGCGCCACCCCGCGGATGCCGAGAGAACTCAGGACGCGGCTCTGGCTTTAGCCGCCGCGCGAATCGTGCGGGTGATCCAGAAAACGTTCCAGGCCACCAGGAGCATCCCCATCGTGGCCAGCCGGGTCACGTTGACGATGGGCTGGACCTTCAGCTTCCCGTCCTCCACCTCGACCAGCGCCAGCGGCTCGATGCGCACGCCGCCGCCGCCCCCGCCGCCGGTGGCCCCGTTCTCCCCGGACTTGGGCGCCTGCCCGCCGCCGTAGCCGAAGCCGTAGGCCACCGCTGCCACGGGGATGACTTTCCGCCCCTCGATCTCGATCACATCCCCGAACACGGCGCGCACGCCGGCCTGACCCTGCATCTCCCGGAAGCGCTGCTGCAGATCTTCGAGAATCATCACCCTCACCTCCCTTGACCTAGCGGACGATCAGGACAGGGCAGGGGGCTTCCTGCACCACCCGCTGGCTCACCGAGCCGAGCAGTGCGGCCTCCAGCCGCCCCCGCCCACGCGACCCCATGACGATGAGATCGACCGCGGCAGGCCCCTCCAGTACCTCTTCTTCGTGCGGCAGTCCCTGCTGATCGATGACGGCGGCGGCCTCCCGGACCAGCGCCTCCCCTTCGGCCGGCCGCCGGGCCATCAGATCTTCCAGGTACGGCGTCCCCAGATCCCGCGGGATCGGCTCGTAGGCGGTCACGATGATGACCTTCGCCCGGCGGCGCACCGCGATGTCCGCGACCCAGTCCAGGGCCTTCCGGGCATGCGGGGACCCGTCCGTGGCGTAGAGAATGGAGGAGATCTCCACGTCCTACTTCCTTCACCGGACGGCGCGGTCGGCCCTGCCGCGGGAGTCGGGCGGTCAGCGCGCCGCGACCTTGCTCTCGGGTTGCTTGACCTCCGGCAGCGGGGCCAGGTGGACGACTTTGATCCCCTGCTCCGCCAGCGCCTGCACCACGTGCAGCGGGTAGGGGGTCTCTAGACGAATGACGGCCTGCGCTGTGCCGTCGACGACGTAAGCGGCTAGGCTGCGGATGTTCACCTGGCAGTCCCGGATCACGCGGACGACCTCTTCCAGCGCACCGACGCGGCCCTCGATCTCCACCGTCAGGCGCGTGCCGCCGCGGTTCAGCCCCATCAGGTCGATGAAGGCGTCGAAGATGTCGCTCTCGGTGACGATGCCGACGACGACGACGTCT
>Ga0209642_10003090_pt1 | contig 10807 bp, 6 predicted proteins | sample RifCSP19_2_FD_184025 | JGI IMG/M metagenome (GOLD analysis project Ga0209642, IMG submission 184025) | Soil microbial communities from Rifle, Colorado - Rifle CSP2_sed 19_2 (SPAdes) (version 2) | ecosystem: Environmental > Terrestrial > Deep subsurface > Rock core/Sediment | place: Rifle... | reverse complement strand
AATTCCCGGGGCGGAATTGCATCCTGGCCACAGCCGGCGAGGAGCGTCAAACCAACGGTTACCAATCGCATGGGCGAGCGCCGACCGAAAAGGGGACCCCAAAGTAAGGGCCCGGTCGCCCGCGAACGGAAGGGCATCCCGCCCGAAAGGCTTTTCCCGTTGACTGTTGACCGTTGACCGTTGACGTTTCTAGTTCCCCATGCGCCTCCTCCGCCGTCACCTGCTCAGCAACCTCGCTGCCCCGTTTCTCTTCGCCTGGATCGCCCAAACCGGCATGCTGATGTTGAACCAGCTCTCCAAGCGCCTGGGGGAGCTGGTGGGCAAAGGATTGCCGGGCTCGGTCGTTGCGGAAGTGCTGCTCCTGTTCATTCCCTTCATCGTCGCCCTGACGCTGCCGATGGCAATCCTGGTCGCGGTCCTCTACGGCTTCAGCCAGATGGGATCCGACAACGAGCTCACCGCCATGCGGGCCAACGGCGTGAGTGTGCTCCAGATGCTTCGCCCGGTGCTGGTGGCCGGGATCCTGCTGTCGCTGACCAATTTCCTGTTCATCGACCAGGTCCTTCCCCGCAGCAACCTCCGCCTACTCAACCTCCAGAGCGACATCGCGCAGAAGAAGCCGACCTTCGCGCTCAAGGAACAGGCCATCAATAACCTTCCCTCCCAGTATTTCCTCCGCGCCAGCCGGATCGCACCGGGCACCGGGCGGATGCAGGAGGTGGTGATCTACGATTTGAGCCCGCCGACCGGACGCCGGGTCATCTACGCCGACAGCGGCACCATGACCTTCGAGCGGGGCGAGCAGGACCTCGGGATCCATCTCTACCTCGGCCGGGTCAACGAGTACAAGACCGCTGAGCCCGGTACCGTCAACGTAACCCGGTTCGAGACCAACACGATCGTGGTTCGCAACGTCCAGAACGCCTTCCGGCAGAGCTTCGGGCAGGTCCAGGCAGGCGATCGGGAGATGACCACCTGCCAGATGATGGACCGGGTAGAGCGATCGCGCGCCGAGGTCCGCTTGGCCGCGCTTCGCCGCCGGCAGCTCGCCGAAAACGGGATTCGTTCCCAGCTGCGGGTGGCAACGCTGCCCGAGCTCTCCCCCGATTCGGCCCCGCCCGTTCCTGCCGCATGCGGCGCCGGGTGGCGACGGTTCGAGGACTGGATGGGACGGGTGCTGCTTCCCGGGAACGCTGTCGCTCAACAGGTTCCCGCTCCGGGGCCGGCCGCCGGACCCGATACCACCGCTCCGCTTTCCCTCCCGCTGCAGCTCGCGGTCGCTCCTTCCATCAGCGACATCAGCAGCGCCCGCGACACCGAAGCGTTTGCCCGGCGGGACGTCAACCAGTTCCTGGTCGAAATTCACAAGAAGTTCTCCCTCTCGGTCGCCTGCACCACCTTCGTCCTGATCGGGATTGCCCTGGCGCTCCGGTTTCCACGGGGGGGCATGGGGCTGGTCATTGGGGGCAGTCTGGTGATCTTCTCGGTGTTCTACGTGGGGCTCACGGCGGGGGAGAATCTGGCCGACCGGGGCACCGTGCACCCGGTTTTCGCGATGTGGCTTCCCAACCTGATCGTGTTCCTCGCGGGCACGCTCGGCTTGGTCCGAGTCAACCGCGAGTTCGGGTCGACTCGAGGGGGCGACCTAGCCGACTTGACCGATTGGCTGCTGGGCTGGCTTCCCCGGAGAAGGCGGGGCGCGGAGTGAGCCGATGAGAATCCTGTCCCGGTACGTGTTCTGGCAGTGGCTCCGGGTCTTCCTGCTCACCGCGGTGGGATTGCCCTTCGTGTCGATTCTAACCCAGCTCACCGACAACCTGCGCCGCCTGCTGGAGCAGAACTTGAGCGCCGGCACGATCGCGTTGAGCTACGTCTATGCCCTGCCCCAGAACATCGCCCAGATGATGCCGGCGGCTTCGCTCTTCGCGGCCGTGTTCACCGTCGGGCCCCTGGCACGGCATTCCGAGCTCACGGCTGCCAAGGCCGGCGGCATCAGCTTTCATCGAGTGGTCCGGCCGATCTTCCTGGTTTCGGCCATCGCCGCCGTCATGGCCTTTCTGATCGGGGAATGGGCCACCGAGGCCACGACCCGCCAGCTGGAGCTTCAGAAGCAGCGGCAGGCCCGGAGCGTGACCAGCCGGTATACGTTCGTCTTCCGGGCCGCGACCGGCTGGGTCTACACCGTCCGCCAACTCAGCACGACCGAAAACCTCATGCAGCAGGTGGTGCTGGAACATGCGGTGCGCGATTCCAGTGCCCCCCTGTACTCCATCACCGCGGACAGCGCCCGGTGGGATCCGGAGCTCCGGCGCTGGAGCTTTCTGAACGGCGCGAGCCACGTGCTCTCTCCCGGCGGTGGGGCCATGACCCTGACCTTCGCCGAACTCCGGCTCCCGGCATTCCGGGAAGCCCCCCCGGACCTGCTGGTGGAGCCCAAGAACCATTCGGAGATGACCTATGGGGAGCTGGGCCGCTACATCGCGTCGCTCCGGGCTTCCGGCAACGATACCAGAAAGCTGGAGGTGGAACAGGCGGTCAAGCTGGCCCTGCCGACCGCCTGCCTCATCATTGCGCTCTTCGGAGCACCGCTGGCCATGTCGGCTCCCCGGGCCGGCGCCGCCGTCGGCATCGCGATCAGCCTGGGCACCACGCTGGCCTATCTCCTCATGATCAATCTGGCCCAGGCGGTCGGCGCGTCGGGGATCATGCATCCGGTCGCAGCGGCCTGGGCGCCGAACGCGCTCTTCCTGATCGTGGGGGTCGTCATCCTGGCCAAGGTGCGGACGTAAGAACGGTCAACGGGAACCGCCGCGCGGTTGAGATCCCACTCGCGAGGCAGTTCCCGTTGACCGTTGACCGTTGACCGTTGACCGTTGACCGTTGACCGTTGACCGTTGACGCAGTCCCTCTGCTACCTCCCTAACTCCCTAATTGAAGATGTACCGCAGCATGAACTGCAGCTGCCACACATCACCGAGGCTGGAAGTCTGTTCGAACGTGCGGTCCAGTCCCGACTCACCCATCAGCTTGAACTGGCCCTCTTTTTCGAAGTTCCGGAGCCGATGCTGCGCCCGGCCGCAGGCATCCGCCGGGCCGGCTACCGCAGGTCCGGTGCACCCGGTAACCACGCCGGACTGACTGGACGAGGGAACCAGCAGGGGCTGATTGCTCACCAGGCGCTGGCTGGCGCCCCACTTGTGGCTCAGGAGGTTCCCGAAGTTCAGGAAGTCCGCCCGGAACTGAAGCGCGTTCCGCCGGCCGCCGATGAGGGTGTGGAGGTCCTGGGACACACTCAGGTCGAGCCGTTTGACCATCGGGAGGAACACGGCGTTCCGGGCCGCGTACTCGCCGCGTTTCTTGCTGAGATAGGAATCCTGCTCGATGTACGCGTCCCACGCGGCGGCCTGCTCGGCGGGAGTGAAGGTCCTTGCCGAAGCGGTCGCTGACGCGGACTGAGTGTACTGCTGGAAGTTCATCTCGCTGGCATCGCGCGGAATGTAAATCAGGTCGTTGGCCGCGTTGCCGTCCAGGTTGAGATCGCCTCCATAGAGGTAACTGGTGTTCCCGATCGTCTGGGAGTTCCAGAACGCCGAGATCGTGGTCGTGCCGAACTTGAAGAAGTCCCGCCGGTAGGCCACCGTGGCGAATACCCGGTGTCCCGGGGAATTGAACGAGTAGCCCAGGCCCGGATTGTTGGGGTCGTTCACGATCGCGATGCCCTGCCAGGTACCCAGGGCGATGGAGCCCGGGTCCACCGTATTCTTCGCCTCGCCGTAGTTGTAGGCGACTTTGGCAAAGAGCCCGCTCTGGAACCGCCGCTCCAGCGCGCCGCCGATGTTCCACGCGCGCCCCACGCTCTGATTCTTCATGACCACGGCACTGGTCGCGACGTTATTGATCCGGGCGCAGGTCCCCGATCCGCCGCTGGACGTGGGACAGCTCGCGAACCACCGCGGCCGGGTGTCGACTCCGGTGAACCTGCCCTGGGGTCGTGACAGGTTGGCGTTGATGTAATAGATCCCGTTCATGTCCCTATTGTAGATGAATTCCGCGGTCCCGACGATGCCGAACGGGAGCCGGTGGTCCACTCCGACATTGGTGCGCCAGACCTGGGGGAACTTGAAATCCGGGTCGGTGAAAGCCAGCGCGTAACTCGAGGCCGGCGCGCCGCTGATCTGGGTCGGTTTGTAGGCGTTGGGATCGGGGTTGAACGGCCGGGTGTTGGTATTGTCGATCGCTTGGAACCCCGTCAGCATCCCGTTGTTGCCGATCTGGTTCGAGATCCAGACATACAAGGGGGGCCCGCTGAAGATGCCGGTTCCACCCCGAACCTGAGTGGTGCGTTGGCCGCTCACATCCCAGTTGAACCCGACTCGGGGAGACAAGTTCGGGTTCCTCCCCGGAAGCTGCTGGGTCCGATAGTGGACCAGGGCTCCGCTCTCATCCCGGAACGTCAGGGCGTTCGCCTGCGGATTGGTGAACCCGGTTTTCTGGAAGAACGGCATGTCCACCCTCAGGCCCATGGTAAGCTTGAAGCTGGGGGAAACCCGCCATTCGTCCTGGGCATAGACTCCCGCATACCAGACCCGGAGGGGCTGGATCGGCTTCTCCAAGCCGGGAATGTTCGACCAGGCCACCTGGAACCGCCGGAGGCTAACCGGCGAAGTGGTCCGGCTCGGATTGGCCACGTATCCGTTGGCGTCGGTGTAGAAATCTTCCAGCGAGTTATAGACATAGATGCTCTGCGCGCCCTGGAAGAAGACGTTATGGGACCGGTACCGTTCCCCGCTCACCCCGAAGGTCCAGTCGTGCTTGGTCCCGTACAGGGTGAGGTTGTTCTGCAGCTGGAGGCTGTTGTACCGGAGCTCGTTGTTGGGGGTGAACGGCTCGAAGCCGAAGGAGGTGTAGGTCAGATTGTCCTTCTGAATGTCCACCAGCGGGAACCAGGTGGTCGGATCTCCCACGTCCCCGTTCCGGACCGCGCGGCTTTCGTCGTGCTGAGAGTATCCGATGATGAGGTTGTTGTGCAGGTTCTGGCCGAGCGCCGAGTTCCACTCCCCGACCACCGAGCGGATATTCTCCAGGATCTGGTAGTTCGAGTTCCGGAAGTTGATCGAGTTCAGATTGGTGCGCCGGTTCCCCAGCACCCCGAGCGAGAACGAGTTCGACTCCAGCACGTCGGTGAACGAGTCCAGATGGTTGTAGCGAAGGCTGAACTTGTTCCGGTCGTTCAGGTTGTAATCGAGCTTCCCGATGAACCGGGTAGCCGGCGTCTCGAAATCATATCCCTCGTAGGGCCCGGCTTCGTAGTTGAAGTTGGTCAGCAGGAAATCGTGCAGCGCATCCATGTCGGATTTGAGCACCCGGGTCACGCTGCCTTCGACGGTTTCCCCGCCGGTGTTGGTCCGGAAGGTCGTACCCGGCGAAGTCAGCCCGTCATGTTCGTAGCTGGCAAAGAAGAAGAGCTTGTTCTTGACGATCGGCCCGCCCAGATAGCCGCCATACCGATTGAAGGTGAAGGTGCCGGGGTTGACCGTGAGCAATCCCGGTCCGGTCTCCGTGCCCACCAGCCCCTCGCTGCGCCACCCATAGCCCAAAGAACCGGTGAACTCGTTGGTGCCGCTCCGGGTCACGGTGTTGACCCCGGCCCCGATGAAGTGGCCCTGGCGCACATCGTAGGGAGCGATGTTGACCTGGACCTGCTCGATGGCGGCCAGCGAGATCGGCGCGACGTTGGTCCGCTCGCCCGGCGAGCCCGCGAGGCCGAAAGCGTTGTTGAAGTAAGATCCGTCCACGGTGATGTTATTCAGCCGGTTGTCCATCCCCGCGTACGAGGTCCCTCGCACCTGGGGGGTCAGCCGGGTGAGATCCTCCAGGCGTCCCGAAATCGTAGGCAGCGTGCCCAGAACTTCCCGGGGAATCGAGGTGGCGGCCCCGGTCCGTTCCGAGCTGAATACCGTCTCTCCGGTGGCGGTTACTCTCACCTCCTCGAGCGTCACCACGGCCTGGCTGAGCGCAAACTGCAGATCCGTGGCCACACCCAGGGTGATGAAAATGTCGTCCCGGGTCCCGGCCTCGAATCCGATCGCGGCGGCAATGACCCGGTAGGGTCCCCCCACCCGCAATCCCGCAAGGGCCACCCGGCCGTCGGCTCGAGTGCTGCCCCAATAGGTCGTGCCCGAAGGACCGTGCACGGCGGTGACCCGCGCCCCGGCCAGCGGCGCGCCCTCCTGGTTCGTCACCTTCCCGTTGATGGACCCGGTCGTCACGCCCTGAGCCGGAAGCGCGGAGCTCGAGAGGAGCCCCAGGAGCGCGAGCCCTGAACCGGCAGCTAGCCACCTCTTCATGATCAGCCTCCGCAAGAGAAAATCACCGCTATGACGGGTATCGGGAGCGGATCGCCCCCAGAGTCGCCCTAAGTTACCGCTCCATCCCGGCAAATCAAGCGTGGCTATGGGACTATTCGGGACTGTTACGAGGTCTTGATCTTCCCCGCGGCTTTGGCGGCGTAAAAGACCGGAATGCCCACCAGAATGATGCCGAAGGTGATCGCCGTATCCACGGTGTTGGTCAGCAGCGCGTTCCCGATCATCCCCACTGCCCCGAGCAGGAAAACCACGGGAACGACCGGAAATCCCAGCACCCGGTAGGGCCGCGCCAAGGTCGGAGCCCGCCGCCGCAACACGAACACCGCCAGCACGGCGAGCACGTAGAAGGGGAAAATGCCCAGCACGAACTTGTCCGCCAGTTGCTGAAAATCGTTGAAGAGGACGTACAGCACGCCGAGGCTGCTGGCCAGAAAGATCGCGGTGGAGGGGCTCCGGAACCGGGGCGACACCCGGGCGATTCCCCGAAAGAACAGACCCCGGTCCGCCATCCCGAAGAAGATCCTCGGGCTCGCCATCATGGTCCCATTCACGCTGCTGAACGTCGATATCATCACCACCACCGCGATGATCCGCGCCCCCAGACCTCCCAGGGCGGGAATCCGCTCGGCGGCGGTCGCCGCGATCAAGCCCGACTGGGGCTGGGCCATCTCGGACAGCGGAACCAGATAGATGTAGGCCAGGTTCACCAGGAGATAGATCGCGATGATAGCGAGGGTGCCCAGAATCAGCGCCCGGGGAAGGGTGCGGCCGGGGTCCTTGACCTCGCCACCCATGAAGGAAAGATCGGCCCAGCCGTCATACGCCCACATGACCGGGACCAGGGCGGTGGCCAGGGCGGAAACCGAGATGGCGCCAGCCCAGGCCGGGGTGAAGTGCTCCGCCGAGCCGGTGGGAGCGGTAAACGCCAGCAGGACCAAGCCGATCAGGGCCCCGTACTTGACCGCGGTGGCCAGGTTGTTGACCGCGGCCGCTCGCTGGACCCCGACCCAATTCAGAACCCCGACCACGATAATGAGCCCGGCCGCCACCCAGTGGACCTGCTCCGCACTGACCGGCACGAACCGGCCGAGATACTCGGCGAAGATCGTGGAGATCGCTCCCAGCGCCGAAGCCCGGATGACCACGAGCTGGGACCACCCGAACAGGAAAGCCGGCATCGGGCCGAAGCCTTCCTCGAGGTACGCCAGAATACCGCCGCTGCGGGGGTAAAGGGCCGCCAGCTCGCCGAGCGTCAACGCCCCAAACAAGGCGAGCATTCCGCCCAGGATCCACACCAGCAGGAAGGGCCCCGGCGACGGAAGCGACTGCGCCACCGTGGCCGGGACCCGGAAGATTCCGCTCCCGATCGTGATCCCGATCAGCACCATGATCGAGGCGAACAGCCCCACGGTGCGGGGAAGCCGCTCGCCCCAGGGATCGCGAACCTGGGCTTGAGTCATGGAAGGGCGGCCGCACGGCCGCATTGGCGCACGAGGTTTCTCCGGTGGGGGAAGGACAAAAGGTATATATTGCCCGCCGAGTTTAGCCAGTCGGGGCCGCCCGACGACCGACTTTAACTTCCAGGATTAGATGGGCCTGTTTCGGGACCTCATCACCCTGACCAAGCCGCGGGTGGTCTCGCTCCTGCTCCTGACCACCATCGCGCCAATGTTCCTCACCGACCGGGGCCTTCCGAGTCTCGCCCTGATCGGCTGGGTTCTGCTGGCCGGTTATCTCATGGCCGGGGGGGCCAACGCGATCAACATGTGGTTCGATCGCGACATCGATACCGCGATGCCCCGGACTCGGCTGCGGCCGGTACCCTCCGGCCGGCTTCCTGCGGGAGCGGCGCTCCTGTTCGGGATCGGGCTTGGCCTCGCATCGTTTGCGCTCTTCTGGCGCTTCGTGACGCCGCTGGCAGCCTGGCTCGCCACCGCGGGACTGCTGTTTTACGTCTTCGTCTATACGATGTGGCTCAAGCGGGCCAGCCCGCAGAACATCGTGATCGGGGGAGCGGCCGGTGCCTTCCCGCCTCTGGTCGGATGGGCCGCGATGACCAATTCCCTCGACTGGGCGGCCCTGTATCTCTTCGCCATCATCTGTTACTGGACCCCACCCCACTTTTGGGCACTGGCCCTCATCAAGGAAAAGGAGTACGCCAGGGCCGGAGTGCCGATGCTGCCGGTCGTCAGGGGCGCCCACGAGACCAAGGTCCAGATGCTAGGATACACCCTGATGCTCCTCCCCCTCACGATCCTGCCAACCCTGGCAGGGTCCCAGGGTCTCCTCTATGCCGGGGCAGCCCTGATCCTCGGCGGGCGGTTGCTCTGGTATTGCCTCAAGCTGCTCAAGGAACCAGGCCCGTCTCCCCTGGCGTGGCGGATGTACCGCTACTCCTTGCTCTACCTCGCCTTGCTCTTCTGCGCGATGGGCGTGGACCGGTACGTGCCGTTCGGGCACCGGGAGCGGGCCCCGGAGGTGGTGATTCTGGGGAGATAGGCCGTACCGGAACCGCGTCACCAGTCAACGGTCAACCGTCAACAGGTACCCCTAACAGAGAAGCTCGTCTCTACGGGGTAGTTCCCGTTGACCGTTGATCGTTGACTGTTGACGCTTTCTCGCCGGTAATGAGCTCCCGTTGGATCGCTGCGGGCGTCACCACCGGCCCCTCCGGTCCCCAGTAGACGTTCACCTCGCTCCGGACTCCGAATTCACCTGGCAGGTAGACCCCCGGCTCAACCGAGAAACCGCATCCCGGCAGGATGATGCGGTCGTCCCGGGTTTCGTAGTCGTCCATATGAGGACCCGAGCCGTGTAGGTCCTGGTCGATCGAGTGACCGGTTCGGTGCACAAAATACTCGCCGAGGCCCGCCCGCTCGATCACCTCGCGGGCCGCTCGATCCACCTGGTAGCCGGCCAGCCGGTCGCCCCGCTTCGCCGCCTGGCGTATGAGGTCAAGGGCGGCATCCCGCGCGTCGCGCACCACAGTCCAGACCGTTCGCACCCGATCGGGCGGCCGGGGCCCGCTGAACCCCATCCAGGTCTGATCCGCAGAGATCGCGCCGGGATACCGCCCGAACAGGTCGAGAAGGACGATCTCGTTCGGAGCCAGGGTTCGATCCCTGCCCTGAACCGGTTCGTAGTGAGGATTGGCGGCGTTGGGTCCAAACCCGACGATCGGTGGGTGATCGGGGACGATGCCCTCCCCAGCCATGGCATCCATCACCCGGCGTTGCAGAGCGGACTCGGTCAGGCCGGTCCGCCCGCGAGCTACCGCGAAGGCGAGCGCTTCCCTCGCGATCCGGGCCAGAGCTTCCGCCGCCTTGACGTGTTGCGCCGCCTCCTCGCTGCTCCACCGCGACACGAACCGGGTCACCAGGGACGCGCTCGATACCACCCTGCCGCCGAGCGCCTGGATCAGCTCGACGACGCCGTGAGGGACCCGATCCAGATAAGGAACCCCGTTCTGTTCCGAGATCTCCATGGCCACGGTCTTGCCCCCCACCAGCTCTCCCAGCGCCGCGGCGAGCTCCTCCCGCCGGGCGTAGGGAACGATCCGGCCGGGAAAGTCCTCCAGCGGTCCCAGCTCGATCTTGTGGGCCACCGCAACCGGGTCGCCCACCGGAGTGAGGAGGACGAACAACCGCCGCGATCCTAACCCGCCCAGTCCCAGGAAACGCCCGGCCACGGGGTTGTGGCCCTGAAAATCGAACAGGAGCCAGCCGTCCGCGCCGCAGGCGGTCAGCGCGGCACCGAGGGCTTCCCGGTCTTCCGCCGTCAAGGGCCTCATTCATAGCCTCCTGGTTCCGCCGACCGCCAGGTGCAATACGGCTCTCCCTGGCCGCGGCACTGCTCGTGGACCATGGCTCCCTCGAACCCGCTGGTCACCCGCAAGAGCTCCGCGAGCGCCGCACCGTAGAAGGAGCATCCGGTTCCCGGATAGCCGGCCTGGGTCGCAAGTGAGTCGGACAGGCGCGCCACGGCCTCCCGGGACCGAACCTGAAGCTCGATGCGGAGCAGCCGATGCGCTACCCGCGCGGCCGCCGGCCGGCCCAGGCGCCAGCGGAGGGACGCCGGACTGAGACTGGACACGAGTCGGATCCCCGGCCCGGCCGATCGTACCGCGTATCGGGCCGCGCGCCGGCCGGCATCGGAGTACACCAGGGCGGCGTCCGGTCGCCGGCCAATCAACCGGAAGATCAGGGTCACTTCCTCCTGAGGTACCAGGTGTTTGCGAGCCGCGCTTTCCTGGTATCGCTCGATCTGTTGAGCCACGGTCTGGCTCAGGCCGAGCCGCTTGGCCATGATCTCACCGGCGAGCTCGTTCAGGCCGTCGTCGAGCGGGGTATCGAGATTCCGGATTGCCTCGAGGAGGCTTTGCGGAATGAGGGGATGCAGGCCATCCGGGGGCGGAAGGGTCACGCCGCGGCAACTTAGTG
>Ga0209642_10003085_pt1 | contig 10820 bp, 9 predicted proteins | sample RifCSP19_2_FD_184025 | JGI IMG/M metagenome (GOLD analysis project Ga0209642, IMG submission 184025) | Soil microbial communities from Rifle, Colorado - Rifle CSP2_sed 19_2 (SPAdes) (version 2) | ecosystem: Environmental > Terrestrial > Deep subsurface > Rock core/Sediment | place: Rifle... | reverse complement strand
ACACAGCTCGTCGGCACGGAGGGCGAGCGGTACCTGCACGACTTCGGCGTCCTGGACGGGGAACGGAACCCGCTGGGCGTCGAGGCCACGGGGGGGCGGATCGGCGGGTGCATCGTCGCGGTCTGGAGGGGGGAGTGCGAGACGGATTCGCTCAACCGGCTGGTGGTGACCGCCGGGCTCGACTGGGAGCAGGTGCAGATCCTCCGGGCCTACCGCAAGTACCACCACCGCGTGAACGCGAGCTTCCCGGTCGAGTACAAGAACGACGCGTTCGCCGCACACCCGCATATCGCCGCCAAGCTCGTGCACCTGTTCGAAGCGAGGTTCGATCCCGCTCGGCCACGGGATCCGGCGGCGATCGAGGTGCTTCGTGGGGAGATCCTCGCCGATCTGGATGCCGTCGGATCGCTCGAGCAGGACCGGATCCTGCGGAACGCCCTCGGCGTGATCGACGCGACGGTGCGCACGAACGCGTTCCGGCCCGACCGCCCGGCGATGTCGTTCAAGTTCCGGTCGGGCGAGGTGCCGGAGATGCCCAAGCCCACGCCGCTGTTCGAGATCTTCGTGTACTCGACAGAGATGGAGGCGATCCACCTCCGGGGCGGCAAGGTCGCTCGCGGCGGGATCCGCTGGTCTGATCGCCGCCAGGACTACCGCACGGAGGTCTTGGGGCTGATGAAGGCCCAGATGGTGAAGAACGCCGTCATCGTCCCGACCGGTTCGAAGGGCGGTTTCGTGTTGAAGCGGGCGATCACCGACCCGAAGGCGCTCCGGGAGGAGGTGACCCGGCAGTACGTGACGTTCATGCGCAGCATGCTCGACGTCACCGACGACCTCGCGGACGGCAAGGTCGTGCATCCGGAACACGTCGTCATCCACGACGAAGACGATCCCTATCTGGTCGTGGCGGCCGACAAGGGCACGGCCACGTTGTCCGATACCGCCAACGGCGTTGCCGAGGAGCACGGGTTCTGGCTCGGGGATGCATTCGCCTCGGGCGGCTCGACCGGCTACGACCACAGGGAGCTCGGGATCACGGCACGCGGCGCCTGGGAGTCCGTGAAGCGCCATTTCCGCGAGATCGGTACGGACGTGATGAACGAGCCGTTCACCGTCGTCGGGATCGGCGACATGTCCGGGGACGTCTTCGGCAACGGCATGGTGCTCTCCGATCAGATCTGCTTGGTCGCCGCCTTCGACCACCGGCACATCTTCATCGATCCGTCGCCGAACCCCGCGGTGGGGCTCGCCGAGCGTCGCCGCCTGTTCGAGCTCCCAGGCTCGACCTGGGACGACTATGAGCGGCCCAAGATCTCGGCGGGCGGCGGCGTGTGGCCTCGTGCCGCGAAGTCGATCCCGATCTCCCCGGAGGCTCGCCTCGCGCTCGGCACCGAGGCGCGCGAACTGCCCCCCGACGCGCTGATCGGCGCGATCCTGCGCGCTCCGGTCGACCTGCTCTACAACGGTGGGATCGGTACGTACGTGAAGGCCTCCTTCGAGTCGCACGCGGACGTCGGCGACCGCGTGAACGACGGCCTCCGGGTCGACGGTAAGGACCTGCGTTGCCGCGTGGTCGCCGAGGGAGGGAACCTCGGCCTCACGCAGCGTGGTCGCATCGAGTTCGCCTTCGCCGGCGGGCGCATCAACACGGACTTCATCGACAACTCGGCGGGCGTGGACTGCTCGGACCAGGAGGTGAACCTCAAGATCCTGCTCAGCCTCTCGATGCGCCGAGGCCAGCTCGAGCTGGAGGAGCGCAACGCCTTGCTGGCGGAGGTCGAGCAAGACGTCGTTCGTCACGTGCTCTACGACAACTTCCTGCAGGCCCAGATCCTCTCTCAGGAGGTGGACCTCTCTCCTCATCGGATGGAGTCGTTCGAGGACCTGATGCAGTCGCTCGAGGCGGCAGGGGTGCTCGAGCGCGAGCTCGAGGCCCTTCCCTCGAGCGAGGAGATCGCCGAGCGCCGCCGGGCTGGGAAAGGGATGGCCCGTCCAGAGCTCGCGGTGCTCCTCGCCTACGCCAAGCAGAACCTCGCGAACGCCCTTCTGGCTTCGTCCCTGCCGGACTCGCGGTACCTCGAGAGGGATCTGCGGGGCTACTTCCCCCCGCGCGTCGTGGAACGGTTCGGTTCACTCTTGCCGGAGCATCCGCTCCGTCGTGAGCTCCTCGCCACGCTTGCGGCCAACGACGTGGTGAACTCCCAGGGCATCACCTTCGTCTCCCGCCTGGTCGCCGAGACCGGGGCCGACGCCGCGGACGTCGTGCGCGCCTATCGGATCGCGCGCGACGTGACCGGCGCGGTCCAGCGGTGGGAGGCCGTGGAAGCGCTCGTCGGCCATCTCGAGCCGCTCCTCGTCGACGACCTGCTGTCCGGGGTGGATCGGCTCGTCGAGGTCCTCGCCCGGTGGTACCTGCAGCATGCGCCGGGGCAGCTCGGCCGCGCGGTCGAGGCGCATGAGGAGCCGTTCCACCGATTCGCCGAGGCCGTCCCGGTCGTCCTGCCGGAGGCCGGGCGGCAGGAGCTCGAGCGCGACGTATGGCGGCTCGTGGACCGCGGGGTTCCCGAGGACGTCGCGCGCCGCCACGCGACGCAACCACTGCTCGTCCATGGTGCGAGCGTGATCGCAGTGGCGGCAGCCAGTGGTCGGGCCGTCGAAGAGGTCGCACGGGCGTTCTTCCTCGTCGGCGACGCCACGCACATCGACTGGCTGAGCTCTCGCCTGGACGAGGTTCATCCGACGACCCGGTGGCATCGTTGGTCGCTCCAGGCGGTCGAGGACGACCTGCTCGCGCTCAGGCGGCAGATCGTCGAGCGTGCGCTGTACGGGACGCAGGCTGGGAGCGTCGACGAAGCCGTCGGCGCGTACCTCGACTCGAAGCAGGACGTGACGGCCCGCCTGGCCGGGTTCATGCGGGACCTGGCGATGGAGGAGGCGAGCGACCTGGCCGCCCTCACGGTGGCCGTTCGGCAGGTCCGGTCCCTCGCGGGTTGATGACCCGACGTCGGTGCCCGTTGCTAGTCTCGACGGCGTGAGCATGGCGGTGAACGACGCGACGGAACCGCTCCTCGGGCTGGACCGGGCGGAGCGCGACCTCATCGATTTCGAGCGATCTTGGTGGCGACATGGTGGTTCGAAGGAGCGAGCGGTCCGGGCGCGCTTCGGCCTCTCGTCCACCCGGTACCACCAGCTCCTCATGAGGACGATCGACCTGCCCCAGGCGCTGACGTACGATCCGGTGCTCGTGCGGCGCCTCCGTCGGCTCCGGGAGGCGCGTCGCCTCGCCCGGTTCGTGGGACGGCTGGGCTCCTTCCGAAGCGCGGGGTAGGATGGGCGCGCACGAACCGCCGACCAGAAGGAGCTTCTACCTCTCCTTGGCTGCCAGCACCCTCAGGTTCGCGATCATCGTCGCCCTCGTCGTGGGCGGCATCGTCGTGATCAATCAGGCCTTCCCGAGTGCGCCCAGCGGTGGCACCGCGCCGATCGCCGAGGGCCCGACGGTCACCGAGTCCCCCTCGCCCTCGCCGTCCCCCTCCGAGTCGCCGGCGGCGCTCCCCAGCCCCACCGTCCTTGGCGTTCGGATCGCCGTGTTCAACGGGGCCGGGGTCAGCGGGCTGGCGGGCGACACGACCGCGCAGCTCGAGGAGAAGTACGGCTACGTCGCGGTCCAGGATCCTGCCGACGCGCCGTCTCCGGTGCCCGTCACGACCATCTACTACCGCAAGAACAAGGACAAGATCGAGGCCGAGTTCCTCGCGAACGACTTCTTCAAGAAGCTCGACGACGTCCGGATCGCCAAGCTCCAGGCCGGCGCCGACGTCGACCCGAACGTGCAGCTCGCGATCTACCTTGGCACCGACTACGCGGCGCTCAAGGGCTGAGCTCGTCCCGGCGCCGGCGCACCTTCTCGAGATCCTCGAGCTGGCTGCGGACCCACCGCGCCGGCGGGTTCGAGAGCACGAGGCGGGAGAGGCCTCGAGCCCTTCGCGCGCGCTCGTCCTCGGGCATCTCGAGCGCCGTGGCGAGCGCGTCCGCCATCTCGTTCAGGTCGAACGGGTTCACGCCCACGGCGTACCGCCCAAGGCGGCCGAACGCACCGGCGTTGCGGGAGAGCACCAGCACGCCGTGGCGGCGGTTCATCAGCGGACCCTCCATCGCAACCAGGTTCATACCGTCGATCACGGGGTTCACGAGCAGGACGTCGTACAGGCCGTAGGCGGCGAGCGCCCCCGGGTAGTCCTCCCTGAGACGGACGTCGATCGGCTTCCAGCCGTCGTCGCCCAGGTCTCGGTTGATCCGGTCGGCCTCGGCCAGGCAGGCCTCTGCGTACTCGCGGTACTCGGGAACGTCCATCCTCGACGGCGACAGCAGGGCGAGGAACCGGACCCGGCGCCGCCAACTCGGGTCACGACGCAGCAGGAGCTCGTACGCGAGGAAGCCGCGCAGGATGTTCTTCGTGAGCTCGAGCCGGTCGACGCGGAGGATGAGTCGCGCGTTCCCGCGCCAGCGGTTGAGCTCGTGTCTGAGCGACTGGATCTCCGCCGTGGCTGCGGTGGCTCGCATCGGCGCGGCGTCGACCGAGATCGGGTGGATCCGCACGGCCACGTTCCGTCCGCCCGCGAAGATCCTCGACCGGGCAAGGTCCACGCGGACACCTGGGAGCTGACGTGCGGAGAGCAGGAAGTTCTCTGCCCAGGCCGTTGCGTGGAACCCGAGGACGTCCGCGCCGACCATACCGAGGAGTAGCTGGTCGTGGATCTGCGAGGGCAGCATCCGGAAGTACGTCGGCCCCGCCATCGACGTATGCGAGAAGTGCGCGATCAGCGCCTCGGGTCGCAGCTCCCGGAGGAACCGGGGGACCAGGGCGAGGTGGTAGTCCTGGATCAAGAACGTGGGCTCGCCCCCGGCGTGTGAGGCCTCCTCGGCGAGCGCCGTCGCGAACCGCCGGTTGACCTCCACGTAGTCGCGCCAGGCTCGCTGGGTGTCCTGGTCGAACGCCGGCGAACGCACCGTGTCCCACAGGTAGTGGTGCGCGAACCACAGGACCCCGTTGGAGATCCGGTTGTAGTACCCCTCGTACATATCGGGGGGCACGTCGAGGTACCGGAGGCGATAGGCGGAGCCGTAGCCGTGCATGTCGATCCGCCCGCCGTCGGGCCCGGCCACGACCTCCCGGTCCCCGTCGGACATGGCCGCCGCCACCCAGAGCCCCTGAGCCTCCTGGAGCGCTCCGATCAGGGCGGTGACCAGACCGCCGGCTCCCCTCCGAGGCGCGAGCACCTCCTGCTCGTTGCGTTCGAACGTCACCGGCCCGCGGTTCGAGGCGACGATGAGCGGTGCGTCGAGGGCGCTGATACGAGCTTCGACATCGCGCGGAGCTGGTCCTCCACCTCGCGCGGGGGGCAGGGATCGCTCGTGGACCCGCTCGTGCCCAGCCCTGGACGCCGCCACGCGGTCGGCGGGGTTCTTGGGGTTGAGGGGGACGACGGGGAGCACGCTCCGAGTCTACCGACACGGTTCCGCTTCCCACCTCGCGTGCCGATCAGGTCCGGCCGGAGAGCTTGGCGACCTCTGGCTCGCGGTGGTCGCGCCGCTCCTCCACGATCATGCCGCGTACCGGGTCGACGGTCTCGGCGCGCGCCACGGACGAGAACGGAGCCATCTCCCGCTGGCCGATCCGGGCGGTCGTGCGCATCCCTGCAGGTAGACGCGTTGACACGGTCATACGCCGTCCCTAGGCTGGCTTGGAGGTGCCCGACCCGTGTTGAAGATCTCCCAGAAGCTCGAGTACGCCATGCGCGCGATGATCGAGCTCTCGATGCGCCGCGAGGGTGGGGCGTTGGTACCCGCCCGCGAGATCGCGGAGGCGCAACAGGTCCCGCTGCGGTTCCTCGAGCAGCAGCTCGGGGCCCTCCACAAGGCCGGCCTGGTCGAGAGCTTCCGAGGCGCCGGAGGCGGATGCCGCCTGGCGAGGGAGCCGGGGAAGATCACGATCGCCCAGATCGCCGATGCCATCGAGGGGCAGTTGTACCCGATGTTCTGCCTGGAGCCGACCGACCATACGTGCTTCGCCGACTCTCGATGCGGGCTCCAGGGTTTCTGGGGCGAGGTGGCCCGCGCGATCCAGCGTGTGTTCCAGGAAACCACGGTCGCCGATCTGGTCGAACGCCACCAACGCAGCGCCGGGCCGACGGTGTTCACGTCCGAACAGCTCCTCAGCCGGTTGAGCTGACCGGCGGCGGGGACGGCAAGGCAGGGCTCGAGGCCCGACCGGCCGCAGGAGCCCCTAGGCGGACTTGCCCAGGATCCGCATCACCTTGGTGCCGCACACCGGGCAGATCCCCTGCGCGGCCTTGCGGCCGTTCTTGAGCTCGACGACGGTGCCCTCGAACTCGCGCTTGGCCCGGCACTTCACGCAGTACGCCTCGTACATGGCCACCTGTGGGCCTCCTTCCCCCGACACAGCCTTCGAGGCCGCCCCGGTGGCGGCCTCGTAGGCACGATGCTGGCCCCTCCCAGGCACGGATGCAAGTACCTGGGGGTCTTTCGGGTGCCTGGAGGGCCCCGCTCGGGTCGGCGAGGGGGGCTCCGCTCCGCGTACGATTCCTGCCTGTAGGCCGCTCACGAGGGGGTTGGGGCCACCATGTCGGACGTCCAGCAGAACATCGCAGCGTTGCTGTCCGAGGAGCGTGTCTTCGAGCCCTCCCAGGACTTCCGCTCGAACGCGATCGTCCAGGACCGGTCCGTGTACGAGCGGGCCGAGGCCGACTACGAGGGCTTCTGGGCCGAGCAGGCCGAGCGCCTGACCTGGTTCAAGAAGTGGGACACCGTGATGGATTGGGAGCCGCCGTGGGTGAAGTGGTTCGTAGGCGGGACGCTGAACGCCTCCTACAACTGCCTGGACCGGCACGTCGAGGCGGGCGGCGCCGACAAGGTCGCATACCACTGGGAGGGCGAGCCGGGCGAGGAACGCGCGATCACCTACGGGGAGCTGCTCGAGGAGGTCTGCCGGTTCGCGAACGCGCTCCGGTCGCTCGGCGTGAAGAAGGGCGACCGCGTCGCCATCTACCTCGGCATGGTGCCCGAGCTGCCCATCGCCATGCTCGCCTGCGCCAGGATCGGCGCGCCGCACTCGGTCGTGTTCGGAGGGTTCTCGGCCGATTCCCTCCGCGACCGGATCAACGACGCGCAGGCCAAGGTCCTCGTGACCTCCGACGGCGGGTACCGTCGCGGCTCGGTGGTTCCACTGAAGGCCAACGCGGACGAGGCGTTGGCCGATTGCCCGTCGATCGAGCATGTGATCACGGTGCGGCGCACCGGCGGCGAGCACCCGTTCACCCCCGGCCGGGATCTCTGGTACCACGAGCTGATCGCCGACCAACCGACCGAGTGCGAGCCGGAGCCGATGGATGCCGAGGACATCTTGTACCTGCTCTACACGAGCGGAACCACCGGCAAGCCGAAGGGGATCGTCCACACCACCGGTGGATACCTCACGGGGGTCGCCGCGACGCACCGGTTGATCTTCGACATCCACGAGGACGATGTGTTCTGGTGTGCGGCCGACATCGGGTGGGTCACCGGCCATTCGTACATCGTCTACGGGCCGCTCGCGAACCATACGACGGGCATCATCTACGAAGGGGCCCCCGACTGGCCGGACAAGGATCGGCTGTGGCAGATCCTCGAGAAGTACAAGGCCACGATCTTCTACACGGCCCCGACGGCGATCCGCGCATTCATGCGGTGGGGCGTCGAGTACCCACAGAAGCACGACCTGTCCTCGCTGCGGCTGCTCGGTACCGTCGGCGAGCCGATCAACCCCGAGGCCTGGGTCTGGTACTGGGAGTTCATCGGGGGCGAGCGCTGCCCCGTCGTCGACACCTGGTGGCAGACCGAGACCGGGATGATCCTGATCACGCCGTTGCCGGGGATCACGGCACTCAAGCCCGGCTCGGCGACGTTCCCGTTCCCCGGCGTCCAGGCTGAAGTGCTCGACGACGCCGGGAACCCGGTTCCACCGGGCGACGGTGGCTACCTGGTCCTGACGCACCCGTGGCCGGCCATGCTTCGGACGATCTGGGGCGATCCGGACCGGTACGTGCAGAACTACTTCGCGAAGTACGGTCCCAAGATCTACCTCGCCGGCGACGGCGCGAGGCGTGACGCGAACGGCTACTTCTGGCTCCTGGGCAGGATCGACGACGTCATGAACGTCGCCGGGCATCGCCTGTCGACCTACGAGATCGAGAGCGCGCTCGTCGACAACCGGAAGGTCGCCGAGGCCGCCGTGGTCTCCCGTCCCGACGAGCTGGTGGGCGAGGCCATCGTGGCGTTCGTCACGTTGAAGCAGGGTTACGTCGGGGACGACGCCGTGGCCAAGGAGCTTCGCGGGCACGTCTCGGAGAAGATCGGCAAGATCGCCCGTCCCCACGGGATCATCTTCACCGACGACCTGCCGAAGACGCGTTCGGGCAAGATCATGCGCCGGCTCCTCCGCGACGTGGCGCAGGGGCGACCGCTCGGCGACGTGACCACGTTGGCGAACGCCGAGATCGTCGACCAGATCCACACGATGGTGGAGTCGGGCGCCAGCACCGACGAGTGATGCGAACTTCGCTCACGGAGGCGGAGGGCGAGTTCGTCCGGTGGGCGCGCGTCGCCCGGCTGGCCTCGAACGGCGGTGACGGCGCGCCGCACGCGGTCCCGGTGTGTCCGGTGCTCGACGAGGGCTCGGTGATCGTCTGCCTCGAGCGCGGGTCGGCCAAGCACCGGAACGTGGCTGCGGACCCACGCGTGGCGCTGGTCTTCGACGACTACCGGGAGGACTGGGACGCGAACGCGGGGGTGCTCGTCCGCGGACGCGCTCGGTTCCTGGAGGGCGAGGAGTGGGATCGCGCCCGCCGCCTGCTCTACGAGAAGTTCACCCAGTACGAACCCCTCGCCCCGATCGAGGACGACCCGATCGTGGCCGTCGAGCCGGAGCGCGTGACCAGCTGGGGCCTTTGAGCGGTCGGCGCCCGCTCCTGGTCCCGGCGCCGCCCTCCTCGCCCGCCCGCGGAACCGGTACCGCTTGCCATCCGGGCGGGTTCCTCGCTACGATGCGTTAGCACTCAAAGGCTCCGAGTGCTAACAGTCGGGGCCGGCAGCTGAGAGACCGGTAGGCACGGAGGAGGAGGAGGAAGGGATGGCACCCAAGCTCATCTCGTACCACGAGGAGGCGCGGCGGGCCCTCGAGCGGGGCATGGACATGCTCGCGAACGCCGTGAAGATCACGCTGGGGCCCAAGGGTCGCAATGTGGTCCTGGAGAAGAAGTGGGGCGCCCCCACGATCACGAACGACGGCGTATCGATCGCCAAGGAGATCGAGCTCGAGGAGCCCATCGAGAAGATCGGCGCCGAGCTCGTGAAGGAGGTCGCCAAGAAGACCGACGACGTGGCGGGGGACGGCACGACGACCGCGACGGTTCTGGCCCAATCCATCGTGAAGGAGGGCCTGCGCAACGTGGCGGCCGGGGCCAACCCGATGGCGATCAAGCGCGGGATCGAGCGCGCGGTCGAGCTGGCCGTCGAGAGCATCAAGAACCAGTCGAAGGAGATCGAGGCCAAGGACGAGATCGCCCACGTCGGCGCCATCTCGGCCGCGGACCCCGAGATCGGCGAGCAGATCGCCGAGGCGGTCGACAAGGTCGGCAAGGACGGGGTCATCACGGTCGAGGAGTCGAACACCTTCGGGATGGAGCTCGAGCTCGTCGAGGGGATGCGGTTCGACAAGGGCTACATCTCGCCGTACTTCGTCACGGACCCCGAGCGGATGGAAGCCGATCTCGAGGAGCCCTACGTCCTGATCGCGAACCAGAAGATCAGCGCGGTGAAGGACCTTCTGCCGGTCCTCGAGAAGGTCATGCAGACCGGCAAGGCGCTCCTGGTCATCGCCGAGGACGTCGAGGGCGAGGCGCTCGCGACGCTCGTCGTGAACAAGATCCGCGGCACGTTCCGCTCGGTCGCCGTGAAGGCGCCCGGGTTCGGCGACCGCCGCAAGGCCATGCTCCAGGACATCGCGATCCTCTCGGGCGGCCAGGTCGTCTCCGAGGAGGTCGGCCTGAAGCTCGAGAACGCGACCCTGGACCTCCTCGGCAAGGCCCGCAAGGTCCTGGTCACCAAGGACGACACCACCGTCGTCGAGGGCGGCGGGAAGGAGAAGGACATCAAGGGCCGGATCAACCAGATCAAGGCCGAGATCGAGAAGACCGACTCCGACTACGACCGTGAGAAGCTCCAGGAGCGGCTCGCGCGCCTGGCCGGGGGCGTCGCGGTCATCAAGGTCGGTGCGGCCACCGAGGTCGAGCTCAAGGAGAAGAAGCACCGGATCGAGGACGCGGTCCAGTCGACCAAGGCGGCCGTCGAGGAGGGCGTCGTGCCCGGCGGCGGCGTCGCGCTGCTGAACGCGCAGGTGGCCCTCGATAAGGTCGACCTCGAGGGCGACGAGCTGACCGGTTCGCTGATCGTTCGGCGCGCGCTCGAGGAGCCGATCAAGCAGATCGCCGTGAACGCCGGCCTCGAGGGCGGCGTGGTCGTGGAGAAGGTCCGTGGGCTCGACGTCGGGGCTGGCCTGAACGCCGCCACGGGCGAGTACGAGGACATGTTCAAGGCGGGCATCATCGACCCGACCAAGGTCACGCGCTCCGCGCTGCAGAACGCGGCGTCGATCGCGGCGCTGTTCCTCACCACCGAGGCCGTCGTGGCCGAGAAGCCCGAGAAGGAGAAGACGCCGCCCATGCCCGGCGGCGGCGACATGGACTTCTAGGTCCAGCGACGTC
>Ga0209642_10003082_pt1 | contig 10824 bp, 7 predicted proteins | sample RifCSP19_2_FD_184025 | JGI IMG/M metagenome (GOLD analysis project Ga0209642, IMG submission 184025) | Soil microbial communities from Rifle, Colorado - Rifle CSP2_sed 19_2 (SPAdes) (version 2) | ecosystem: Environmental > Terrestrial > Deep subsurface > Rock core/Sediment | place: Rifle... | reverse complement strand
TATAATCCCTTATTAGACGAAACTCCTCCTCGGTCATCAATATATCGACTTCAATGATAGGCATATTCCGTTACCAGTTATCAGTTACCAGTTATCAGTTAAAGTCTTTCACTGATTACTGTTCACTGATTACTGTTCACTGTCTTTCAGCGCCTCCGTTATCTTTTGTTTAACAAGGTCATCTGTTTCAATTTTGAGGTGTGTCTCAAGACAGATCCTGATGAAACTATCTTTTCTCTTGGAGAGGATATCAACAACTTGAGCCCGTACATCCCAATCTTGGTGCTCCAGTAAGGGCGTTATTGCAGTTACAACACCTTCCTCATCTATCCGCGCTATAACCTGGGCGGCAACCTTCACCACCTCTGCGTCATTGTGAAAAAGGCATTTGGCCGCCCATGGTTTTATTTCTTTAATAGTTTGAGGCTCTCGGCCAGCAATCCCGGCCATTGCCTCAAGGGCTGCACAAACAATCATCCCATTTGCATCGTCTACCAATTCTTTCATTACCTTGATTACATTTTCTCCTCCTATCTTGCCGAGGCTTTCCACAGCGGCTGTCTTCACCCATATATCTTCATCCTTTAGCGTCAGGAGCAGGGGATCCACAGCCTTTTTTGTCGCCATATTGCCAAGCACTTTAGCAGCGGCAAGCCTCACCTGCTTATCTTCATCAGTAAGAGCAAGGATAACATCCTGAACATACTGTTCTTCTCCTATTCCCTCTAGTGCATAAACAGCAGCCTTTCTCACTATAGGACTGGAATCTTTTATGGCCAGTCTCACTTTTTCAATCCCTTTCGATCTCTTATTGCGATGTATGCCTCTGCTGATCTTGCCAAGCACAATAATCGCCTTTTCCCTGATATAAGGGTCGTCCTTTGAAAGCAGAGGCAAAATAGCAGCAAGGATTTTGTCCGAATCTGGCGCAAGATAACAAAGGGCATCCACTGCAGCATATCTCACATCATCAAATTCATCCTGAAGCAGGCTTACTATCTCAGGTATCGCTTTTTCTAGATTTATCTTTCCAAGGGCTTTGGCGGCGCTGCTTCTTACATGGCCGTAATTATCCTTTATCGCTTGAACAAGCACATTCTCTGCCTTTTTATTCCCAATCTCTCCGAGTATAGAGCATAATAAACTTCTGACCTGTTCCTCTTGCCTTGGATAACTATTGAGAATAACATCTAATACTTTATTTCCCAATTCTATGAGCGCTTGTTTTGCTTCACCAACTATTTCATTAAAATATAATGCCTTGATTATATGTTCTGCAGCCTGTTTCTTTCCGCTTAATCCAAGAACGAAAACAACCCCTTTTTTTACATTCAAATTAGGGCTTTCCAGTGAAGAGGCAATCTTTTCAATAGTGGAAGGCGTGAGATGCAAGATGTGAGAGCTGATATCATGTTTTGACAACCTAAACGAACTGGCAAGCATATAGAGAGCAGCTATAGCAGCCTCTCTTGTTGATGTTGAGCTCTCGTGTAATCCATCCATAAGATACGGAACAGCCTCTGCTCCACCCACCTTGCCCATAAGATCATAGGCTGCCCTTTTCAAGAACCTGTCGCTTAAGGCACTATATACCCCCTTCATAGGAATAGGCCTGCCAATATTTCCTAATGCCTCAAGGGTTGTAAATTTAAGTGCGCTATCCCCTTTTTCCAATATCTTAAGCAATGCTTGAACAGCATTATTACTCCCTATCTTGCCCAAACCTTCTATGGCAGCAAGTCTTACATTTTCATTATGATCATCTATAGCTATTATCAGGGCATCCACAATCCCCTGGTCTAAAACCTGATCGCCTTTACGTGTCCAGATATCACTAAGGATATCTACAATAAATTTCCTGACATCGTGGTCTTTATCATTCAGATTCTGGATAAGATATGGGGCAGACTTTATACCAAACCTTGTTAAACACTCTACAGCAGAGTTTCGCAATCCTGCATTATCTTCAGCACGCAGAAGATCGATCATAAGCGGCACTATGGCTGCCACTGCCGCAGGCTCATGAAACGAAACACCCACATTTACAGCAGATTTTCTAACTCTCCAGCTTTCATCTCCAATGGCCTTTTTGAGGAGCGGCAATATCTTTGGCTCAAAGGACACGTCCAGAAGTCCTTCAATTGCCTCCCTTCGCATCTCCTCATCAGGACTGTCTATTTTTTTTGATAGTTCGTCTATGGTTAGCATTGCAGTTATCAGTTATCAGTTACCAGTTATCAGTTACCAGTTTTTTACTGATAACTGTTCACTGGTTACTGTTCACTGTTCTTACACCCCCATCTCCTTTTTTATCTTAGCTATAAGCTCTTCAAAGGCATTCTTGAGAAAGGTTGTATTCTTGCGTACTTCAGCAGGCGCCCTCTTTGCATAATAGGCCACACCTTCCCTTATGTCATCTTTCAGGAGTTCTAACAGATTACCCTCTTTAATACCTTTCTCCACAGTCTCCTGGTTATACAGAATTATGTCCGAGATAATGATCCTTGCCAGGCGCATAGCCTCTTCTTGAGCATTGCCCCTACCGCCACCTTCCGCCATCTCCACCTTAATATCTTGAGCTGCCATATCTTTTATCTTCTCAGAGAACCTCTCTTCGTCTATGATAACAGCCTCAAACTCCCTTGCCTGAACCTTTACCCCATGAGAATGCCCGTCCTTTGGAACGGGGTTTACAGGAGATCCCTCGCCATTGATACCTTTACCAAGGAGATTATTTATCTTTGGCACAAGCTGGTCGGGTATATGATGCATCTCTATATAATCATCTGCGCCGTAAATTGAGTTGGGCATCCTCTTATATCGGGTCTTATCATAGATAGAAGCAAGAAGGATAACTTTAATATCTTTAAGCTTTTTACTATTCTTTATGAAATCACATAATTCAAAACCGTACATCCCCGGAAGGGCAACATCCACAAGGGCTACGTCAGGTACTTTTATTTCTAAAAACTGCAGAGCCTCCACGCCATCCTTGGCAATGATAACGTCAAAATTTCTGTCGGAAAGAAAATCCTCGATAGCGGAGCAGAAATGGGGGTTGGAATTGGCAACCATTACCCTATCCCTTGCCTCTTCTGTTTGTTCTGCAAATGATTTTTGCTTTATAAGGAATGAAGAATTACAATCACGACACACTATCCTTTCACCAGACTGGGTTATAGTATCAGGGTTAAATATATTTTGAGCCTTGCATCTTGGACATTGAATCTCCATTATCGCTTCGCTCCATTGTAAATTGGAAATTGAAGATTTAAAATTTTAAATTTGCAATTTGCATTCTACAATTTTCATTTTGCAATTATATTGAAAATCTCCCCATCTCATCCTTGAACGTTTGAACCTGAGAAATAAGGACATTTACAGCCTCATTCATCTCTTGCACAACATTGCTGTTTGCCATTATAACATCAACAATATACTGGAGGTTTTTTATAACATTTTCGCTCTCGGCCTTCTGTCCCTGAACAGCCCAGTTGATATGCTGAATCATTTCATTCAGCGTCGCCGTAGAACCCGCTATATGTTTGCTTCCTTGTGTTTGTTCCCCAATAGCCTTGTTTACCTGCTCTGTAAGGTTCTTCATATTTTCCATGATATGGCTGACAAATTCAGCTGCCTCGCTCTGCTGTTGAGTCGCCTTTGCTATCTTATTAATCATTTCATTTATCCTCTCTACCGCCTGCGTAGCAGCACTTGTTCCTGAAGCCTGTTCCTGTGTTGCCCTGACTATAACATCAACCAGGTCCCGAGATTTTTGCGAAGACTCTAGAATTCTTGTCAACACATCGCCAGCCCTCAGCGCCAGCATCACGCTATTATCTATACCCTTCTCAGCAGTCCTCATTACATCAACAGCCTTGCTACCCCCGGTTTGGAGGCGAGCTATCAGCGCAGCTATTTCTTTGGTAGACAGAGTAGTCTGGTCTGATAATTTCTTGATCTCAGTCGCAACAACCCCAAAACTCTTGCCGTATTCTCCTGCCTGAGATGCAATAATAGATGCGTTGAGGGCAAGCAGGTTGGTCTGTTGAGCTATCTGGCTTATAATAACCAGTATCTTTTCAATCTCTTTAGATGCCTGTCCAAAGTCCTCTACTGTCTGAGCAGATATCTTTATATTATCCCTCGTCTCCGTTATACCCTTTATTGTCTCCTCAACAGCTATCTTTCCATCACTGGCATCCTGAGATGCTTTGTGCGATATCTCCCCTGATTTTACAGCATTGCCCTCTATATCTTTCAGCGAGGCGTTTATCTGTATCATTGAAGATGCTGTTTCTACCGCATCTTCCGACAACACCTTGGTATTACCTGCAATCTCTCGTATGGAACTTATCATCTCCATAACTGAAGAGGTAACCTCATGGGCAGCGCCATCCAGTTTTCCCATATGAACCGCTATCTCCTCTATGGAGGCAGTCATTTCCAGGATAGAGGCAGAGGCTTCGCCTGATACTACAGTCAGTTTTGAAACACCACCAGATATCTCTCCAATAGATTGGCCCATCTCTTCAACACTTTTAGAGGTATCTGCTGCAGACCTTTCCTGTATATCAATGCCATTTTTAAGTTTTGTTGTGCCATCCCCCACTTCTTTGGTAGCGATCTCAACCCATCCTGCTGCTGCGTTCACTCTGGCAACAAGGTCCTTTAGACCTTCCGCCATATTGTTTATACTATTCACAAGGATACCTATGGAATCCTCTCTCTTGATATCAATACGTGTTGAAAGGTTGCCGGCCCCTATTTGTGCAACAGGTTTTACAATTTCATCTATAGGATGTATTACGAGCCTCCTCAAAACAAGATATATTGTCAATATGATGGCCATATATGTTGCTACCCCTGTTATAAAGATGGCAAAGAGCTGGAACTCCATCTCTTTGGTTTCTATATCCACAAGAACCATGCCGCGGTATTTCTCATCGGGTAGGACAAAACCCATAGGAGAACCGGTGAAGTGACACTGAAGACACCCCTCCTTTTTCAGGATCGGCGCTACGGCGCGGATAACCCTCCCCTGGCCGGGGATATCCACTATCAATGTCTTTGGTCTCTTTTCAGACGCAATCCTGTGGCATACAAGACACTCTTCCGACGTCTCCCTATTGATAAATGTATTCTTTTCAGAGGCTCGGCTGGTAAACGCCCTCCGGCCGTCATGTCCGTAAACAACAGCGCTTTTTATCTCTTTTCTTTCCTCTAAAGCCAGGAACACGGCCTGAATCTCTTCCGGTTTTAACCCTCCGCCCTTTAACATCATGGCGCTAACACTGCTGTTCAGAGTTGACGCAAGGGTCAATGCCTCTCGTTCATTGGCCTCGATAAGCTGATTTTGAATTTTTTTCATTATATAAAAAAACGAGCTGCCGCCCAACACGGTTAAAACGGCTACTACCGTGATTGCCACCTTAAAACTCAAGTTCCTTGATAAGAACCTTCTTATCATCTTCTCCCTCCAACTGGTTTAGCAGCAATGTTTTTCATACATTGGATAGAGCATCTTTTCTTCGTTATTAACCCTCTTCTGTATATCTTCATGGGTCCCTTGAAAATCTTCATTAAACGAAGATCCCCATATAGCTTACTATCCTCTTTTTTTAGATGGGCAAGAAGATCGTGTCTTATTCAATCATATGAGTAGCTATGTCTTGAGCATTATTGGTCTGAATGAAACCTTTAATATCCTCTAAAATCCGACATATTGTCTTATGTTCATTCTTTAATTCGTTAAGATAATTTTTGTTGAACCCATTCATCTTATTTCCCCTGTTTCTCTGTTTTTATATTTATACGGGGCTGGGCAAAGCCTTTGTAAGATTTGTTGTCAAAGATAAACCTCGTTAGAAAACAAGTTCTCTCACAATATAGATGGCGGCTTTCTTTAACGGGGTAAACAATTTTTCCCACCCCTTGCAGGTCTTTATACATCCACATATAATAAGGCAACCATCTTCCCATACCGCTCTGCCTGAATTCCTAATGCAAGATCCTTTGCCTCTTGTATCTTGCCTTCGTGTATTAACCGGATGATCTGCGCATCTCTTGTATGTTTGAATTCATTCCATATTAATTTCAGCTCTTTAATTATTGCAACTATCTTTTCATCCTTACTGCCCGCAAGTAACTCTGCAAGGTTTCTATCTACACGGCTGCTTAAATCCTTTATTTTATGAGCATATACATCTCTTTTTTGCTCATCCTTCTCTTCTATCGCTGCCAGCAACATAGACCTTATTTCATTTATCGTATTGAGTTCCAGCATCACCATAGAGATCCTGCCCAGCTTGAATCTTTCCAGGCCCTGTTTCAGGGCATCCATCTCTTGTTTGAGCACAGAAACCATCTCTTCCATCATCCGGGAATTTTCCATACCTTTAGTTGCTCTGGCTGACGTTTCTACAACAGCAGCAGATATTTGCTGGCTCTCTTTTTCCTGGTTGGAGCAAGCTGTATCTATCTCTTGTATAGCCTTCATCATTTTTCCGGTATTGGATGCAATGGTCTTGCTCTCTCCAGCCTGTTCAGTAGTGGCCTTTCTTATCAGCGATGCAAGCTTTTCCATCTTTTCAACAGTCTTGGCTATCTGATCGGCACTCTGCGATTGCTCCTGGATTGCTTTAGCCATCTGATGGAGGGTATTGGTAATGACCTCAATATTCTGCGTAACCTGTCTGCTGCCGCTGGACTGCTCCTGCGTTGCCTTTGCTATCTCAAGACTCATATCCTGAAATCCCTTGAATCGCCCCATTATCCCTCTAAGCACAAGGGTGGTCTCACTTGAAAGTTTTTCCCCCTCAACAACCTTTACCGTCCCTTCCCCCACCGATGCCACCGCATTTTGTATCTGGCCCTGGATACCTAATACAATTCCAGTAATCTCTCTGGTTGAGACAGCTGTTCTCTCTGACAGCTCCCTTATCTCATCTGCCACAACACTGAATCCTTTGCCATGCTCACCTGCCTGGGATGCAAGAATTGTTGCATTCAACGCCAGAAGATTGGTTTCCATTGCCACATCATCAATTACCTTAACTATCTTTCCTATCTCCTTTGATCTCTTGTCAAGCTCCTCTATAACTATTGCAATGCTGCTAACCGCTTCCTTTATCTTTTCCATGCCCACATGGGTAAGTTCCACTGACATTACTCCCCTCTCACTTTCCTTTGCCACTTCATTAGACAGCTTAACGCTCTGCCGTGCATGGTTTTCTATCTCCTTTGCAGACGCATCTATTTGCACAAGGGCCGTGGATGTCTCATCTGCACCCCTTGAGATATTATCAATACCGCTTGCCATCTCTTTGAGTGAGCTGGCAATCTCTTGTATGGAGGCAGATGTATCTCCCACAGCAACTGTCAGGTCAGCCACGTTGCTATCAACCTCCTCAATAGATGCGGCCATCTCAAGAATCGAGGAGGATGTCCCCTCTGATAGCTTTAAAAGCTCATCCATACCTCGGGCAATGTCCCTTGCTATCTTATGAAGCTCCTCTACTGATGTTGAAACATCTGTCATGTCTCTGGCCTGGTCTTCCGAACCCTTTTTCATGACGAAAACACTATGTCCAATTTTCTTTACTGCTTCATCCATATTTATAAAAAGGCCTTTGGTTTTGAGGATGATCTCCTTCATACCCTTTACAGCCTCATTCATATGCCTACTGTATTCCCCAAGCTCACTTCTGGCATCAATCTTGATATCATGCGAAATATCGCCTTCGGTCATGCGTTTTGCGTGGTCTGAAAGGTCAGCCAGAGGTTCAGAAAAATCTTTTCTCAGGGTATAATAGGAAAGAGGCAGATAGATGAGAACGATAACAAGGCTTGCCACAATGCCAAAAAGAATGAGTTCCTTAAATGTCTCTTTGGATATATCGAGCAGTTCCCTGGCCTCTTGTTCTTCCATTTTCACCAGCTCATCAGTAAGGCGTATCATCTCCTTATACCGTTCAGCCTGTATGCCAAAAGCAAGGGCCTTTGCCTCTTGAATCTTGCCGTCGTAGATAAAGGGTATAATCTGGGTATCCCTCATGGTTCTGAAGTTATTCCATACGGTCTGAAGGTTTCTAATTAAAGCATTCATCTTCACATCCCTGACCTTTACATCTTTTTCAAACCATTGAGTAAGGTTATCGTCAATCTCTCTAGTCAGCTCTTTAATCCTTGCATGATATTTATCCTTTTTATCTTTATCCGCCTCTCCTGTCATGGCAAGCAACTGCGCCCTTACATCACTTAGCCGTGCCTTTTGGGTTACTGCCAACATGGATGCAGTATAATGTTCATCATACATCTCCTGAAGAAAACCATTTACCTCCTTCAAGCTACTGTAGTGTATATATGTTCCTATGCCAATGAGCAGCAGGAACACCATAAAACCAATATAAATTTTTACCTTCAGGTGGTGGAGCTTCATGTGTAGTCCTCTTTTTGTAGGGATGGTAAATTCAATATCCTACTGCTTTCTATTTTTCCAGCGGCACATCCAAAGAACCTTTCTCTTCTGCAGTGAGCATTTTGTCAAGGTCTATTATAAAGAGGAAACCGCCTTCAATATCTATCATACCACCCAGGTATGTAGCCTCTGTTCCTTTTATCATCTTGGGCGGAGGCAAAAGATTTGTCTTTGACACTGAAATGATATCGGTTACATCATCAACAACAAGCCCTACAATCCTGTTTTCCACATCTGCAATAATAATCCTGTTCCTTAAATGACCACTTGCCTGCAGCTCAAACCTTTTTCTTAAATCAATAATGGGTATAACCATGCCCCGTAAATTTATTACACCATCAATAAAACAAGGGGCCTTTGGCACCACCGTAATCTTCTGATGGCGGATAATCTCCTTTATCTGCATTATATCCAAACCATATGCTTCCGCCCCTAATTTAAAACAAATCAATTGAATATCCCCGTGGGTATTTATGTCACGGACAGCAGCACGTTCCATTGCCTTCTTTTGTATTTGAGATGAACTAACCATAGTTAAGTCTCCTCAAACTTAATAAGCGCGGGAAGATTCAGTAGGATAATGAACCTGTCTTGGTGATGAACAACGCCTCTTATGAATTCATCACTCGCCTCTTTCTGCATAGAAAGCGCCGATTCTATCTCTTTCGGGTTAATTCTGACAACACCCATGATCCGGTCAACTATGAAACAAACCTTTACATCTGTATGAGAGAGTATCAGCATTCTGGTTTCCGGACTTACACCTCTTTCCTTTAATCCAAGCCTCCTCGCAAGGTTTATTACAGAGATTATCTCGCCTCTTAAGGATATTATGCCTGTAATAAAATCATGGGCATGCGGCACATCGGTTATTCCTCTCACCTTAATCACTTCTTTAATCTCATCTAATTCCAATGCATATTCTTCGTCATCCGCAATAAAACAGAGAAACTGGAGTAGCTCATCCTCACTTTCCTTTTTTATATCCCGTTTATAAAATTCATCAGCAGTAGGAGCTATGGAGAGCTGAGATTTGGGTCCGCCTAAGGTGGATGAGATTTGAGATTGCTGCTTTTGTATTTGTGATATTTCTCTTATCTCGAGCATAAACACCTTCTCTCCTTGTTATAAACAAAAGGCAAGAGGTTAAAGGTAAAAACTACCGCCTCACCCTTGCCTGTATTTTTATGCTGCCCTTTCACGCATCCATCTGCCTGCCACAGATATAATTCCTGCGACATCAACAACCAAAAGCGTTCCTAGATCTCCAAGGTCAGTTGCACCGGCAATGCCAGGAACCTTAAGAAGCCTGCCCAGTGGCTTGATAATCACATCCTGCTCTGAAATGACACTGTCAACGAGTATGCACAGCATAGAATCAGCAAAACCGACAATTATGCCACTCATCGCCGCCCTCTTTTTTATTTCCGCTGCAGGGTTAAAAAACTGCTCTAGTCTTAGAACCGGAATAGTCCTTCCCCTTAAGATATATACCTCTTTTTTTTCCATGGTTTTTATGTCCGAAGGATGGATATCTATTATTTCCTGAGTTCCTGCTAATGGCATCGCATATCTCCTGGCGCCTGCCGCTATCACAAGCGTTTGTATAATAGCCAGGGTAATGGGAAGGGTAAGGATAATTTTGGAACCCTTTCCCTCTTCGGTATCTATATCAATGGTTCCGCTCATATGGGCAATGTTTTTCTTTACCACATCCATGCCAACCCCTCTTCCGGAAACCTCACTGACCGCATCTTTTGTAGAAAACCCTGGAATAAATATAAACTCAAGAATATTCTGCCTTGAAAGGGTTTGGGAAGAAACCTCATCGATAAGCCCTTTTGCTACCGCCTTTTTCCTTATAGCCTCTACATTCATCCCGGCACCATCGTCTTCAACTTCAATTACAACATGGTTTCCTTTTGGGTACGCCTTAAGATTGATTGTGCCAGCCATTGGCTTACCTGCTTTATCTCTATCTGCCGGAATTTCTATGCCGTGGTCAATGGCATTCCTGATTATGTGCATAAGTGGATCTGCTAAATCTTCTATAATTAATTTATCCAGTTCCGTATCTCCGCCTGATGTAACAAGCTCTATCTCCTTGCCAGTCTCATGGGAAAGCTTTCGTATTACCCTTGTAAATTTATCAAAAAGTTGATGCACAGGCACCATCCTGACCTCTATCATTCTCTCCCGGAGCTCTTTCAATCTCTTTTCTAAATTCTTATCAATTCTGGCAAGCTCAATTGCAGACCATGTGAACCCCATTTCAAGCCGCAGCTTATGAACAATCTGGGTAATCGATGCCTTCAACTGTGATAGTTCACCAATAGTATTCATTA
>Ga0209642_10003079_pt1 | contig 10827 bp, 7 predicted proteins | sample RifCSP19_2_FD_184025 | JGI IMG/M metagenome (GOLD analysis project Ga0209642, IMG submission 184025) | Soil microbial communities from Rifle, Colorado - Rifle CSP2_sed 19_2 (SPAdes) (version 2) | ecosystem: Environmental > Terrestrial > Deep subsurface > Rock core/Sediment | place: Rifle... | reverse complement strand
ACGCCGTCCACATCAACCCGCTGCCGGCGCTCCGCTTACCAGGAGATGTGCCTATTGATGTTCCCTAATCTCTCTTCCTGAGTGTCCAAAACCCTTGACACATTCCGACATGCTCGCCTCTTCAGGGAAAACGCACCTGGTTCCCAGACGGGAAACCAGCAGGTATCGACTGAGGCTCCTCATCACCCTGCTATTGGTGGCCTATTCTGTATCAGCGTGCAGCCCAAAGTCATCCGAACAGCTCTACGAGAATCCTCTGTCTGGCGTAAGCCTGGAGAAACCAGGGAACTGGGATTTGGCATTCTATGAGCGAAGTGGCACCGTTGTGTTGGAACCCGAAAGGCGGATTAGGAATCAGGGTTCGGCCCGCGTTGAAGTCATTGGGGGTGCTTGTCACGATACAATGTTCGCCACTCCTGAGGAAGACATGGAAGCAGAAATAGATAGAATCCGTATCCTCTATGATCTGGACTTCGTCACTGTAGTCCAACACCCAACGAGAGCTGAAACCGGAGCCTATGAAGTTACCAAAGCCACTATCGCGATACCCACGATGTCCCTGCCAGAAGATTCGGTTGTAAACAAGGTTGGAGATCGAGGCCCGGACATCTTTCAGACAATCGAGATAACTGCAATCAGAGATAGAAACCGGAGTTTCATACTGGCTTATGTATACAGAGGCAATAGCGATGAACTGAATGCTGAGGCCGAAGGAATCGTCAGCAGCATAAAGGCATTCTGTCCTTCTAAGCAATAATCTATGCCGGGAGGTTTCTCTCGACACTGTGTTATCCTCTGTGTCTACAATGTGTCGGACACCGACCGCCACGCGGAGTTGAGGCCGACCCTCGAGCCGAGGGCCGCGCAGAAGAGCACATCATCACGCCAAGGCAGCCCTCTACAAGCAGCAAGCGATTCCGTCTCCAGTTCTAGAGGTGTAGTTCAAATGATATGGTATGTTGCCACGCTATTGATGAAGTGCAATATTGACAACTCAATCTCGGGTGATTGGACTTGCATTGAACAGATCCATGTGTTAATAGCGCCTAGCGACGAAGATGCGTACGCTAAGGCCCTGAAAACGGGCAAAGAAGAGGGGCACACATACCGCAACCTGGCAGGAGAAACAGTGTCCTGGGAGTTTGTCGGCTTAGAGAACCTAGAAAAACTGGTAGATAGCTCCATTGGAGATGGGACAGAGATAAGAAGCCGGGTTCTCAGTCTTCAAACGCCTTCTTCGCACATAAGGCAGAAGCATAAACTTACACTGTTTCAAGAGCAGGACATGAAGGATACAACAGCCAGGGAGATTATCGCCAAGCATTTCAAGGATGATGATTAAGAAGATGGCTGAGCAATGTGTTGCCCACCACGACGTGAGACAGAATACGCGTGGAGTTGGCTGACACTGGGTCTGTTCTGGTTCAGCGTAGCATGGAGAGCCGACCTGTTAGGATAAGCACTGACGGGAGAGCTAAGAGATAGTGCTTTGGCCAGGTCGGCAAGTGCACACTGCCGGGTACACCGGCGCGCCCTCAAGATCAGCTTGTTATTCCCTTTCTTGCAATGCCCCTCTCCGCCGACTACGCCCACAACAAGGTGAATCTGCTTGTGGCGTTCATCTGCGCGTGGCGATGCGCAAGGACGGCGCGCCCTAGGGCAGATCAGCCGTAAAGCAAAGCGTGCTCGCTCTTGGTCGTCCGCTCTACCCCTTCCTTCGTCCACCCCGCCGGTGGGCCATGGTCCACCGCCCCATAGTCCCTTTGGAGAGCCCACCCCCGAATTGCCGTTGCCACGTCTTCTGTTAGAATCGTCCCATGGCGCTCGAACCGGGCTCGGTTCTCCACGACCGCTACCGCATCGACGGCCAGCTCGGCAAAGGCGGCATGGGCGCCGTCTACCTCGCCTTCGATCAACGGCTGGGCATCAAGGTCGCGGTCAAGGAGAACCTCAACCCCAACCCCGAGTCCGAGCGACAGTTCCGCCGCGAAGCCGAGCTGCTCGCCCAGTTGCGGCACCCCAACCTGCCGCGCGTCACCGACCACTTCGTCATCGGCGAGCAGCAATACCTCGTCATGGACTTCGTCGAAGGCATCGACCTCCATTCCCGCGCCATCCAGTCCCCGCCCACCGTCGCCGAGGTCCTCGCCTGGACCGACGGCGTTTGCGATGGCCTCGCCTATCTGCACTCCCGCACGCTGCCTGTCATCCACCGCGACATCAAGCCTGCCAATCTCAAGCTTCAACCCGATGGCCGCGTCATCCTCGTGGACTTCGGCATCGCCAAGACCGTCGATCAGACCCAGACCACGATCGGCGCCCGCGGCCTCACCCCCGGTTTTTCACCGCCCGAACAGTACGGCGGCACGAGCACCGACCACCGCACCGATCAATACGCCCTCGCCGCCACCACCTACAGCCTGCTCACCGGCCAACGCCCCGCCGACAGCATGGAGCGCATGTTCAAGAAGGAGCCATTGAAGTCGGCGGGCCAGCTCAATCCATCTGTGCCGCCCCACGTCGACAGCGCCCTTACCCGTGCCCTCGCCCTCGATCCGGCGGAGCGTTTCCCCGACATCGTCACCTTCCGCAGCGCGCTGCGCGGCGAGCTGGAGATGGGTACCGTCGTGGCGCGGGCGCCAACCGTCCCCGCTCGTCGCCGCTCTCCCCTTCCTTGGATCGCTCTCGGCGCGTTCGCCCTGTTCCTCCTCCTCGGAGGGGCCGGCCTCATCGTCGGCCGCGCGCTCTTTCCCGCCGATAACGAGCCGACCGCCCGACCCACGCTCCCCATCGTCGCTTTGGCGCCGAGCGACACTCCCGCCCCCAGCCCGACCTCGCCGCCCTCGGCCGTGCCTTCCATCACAACCACCGCGCAACCCTCACCCACCCTGACGCTCACACCCACCGCCACCACTCCGCCTGTCCTGCTCGGCGGCAGCTCCTTGATCGTCTTCGTCAGCAAACGCGGCGAAGGTAGCTGGCTTCAGCTTTGGACGATGAACCCGGACGGTAGCCGCCCGACCCAACTCACCTTCGGCCCGGGAGACAAGTCCCAGCCCAAATGGTCCCCCGACGGAACCCGCATCGCCTACGTCACGACGATCGAAGGAAACGCCGACATCTTCGTCATGAACGCCGACGGGACCGACCCCACCAACCTAACGAACGACCCCGCCGGAGACACCGACCCGGCTTGGTCGCCGGAAGGCGACCGCTTGACCTTCACCAGCACCCGCGTCAACAACCTACGTCAGGTCTTCATCATGGATATCAGCTGCCCGCCGCCTTCGGGGGGCGCTCCGGGTGAGCCGTGCACGGCGGGGAAGCCACGCAACCTGAGCGCCGGCTACGCGGTTGAATACTCGCCCGTCTGGGCGCCACGCGATGTGGAACTCCCGAGTTGGATCCCCATAGGTCTGCGCGTGGCGGTGGCGGTCTCGATCAATCAAGCTGCGGCGCAGATCTACCTGCGCGATCCAGCCGGCGGCGTTCCGACGGATTTTGATCGCGGCGACGAGATCGTCGGCGTCGACCACCTCGATTGGTCGCCGGATGGACAGTTTGTCGCCTTCACCTGGATCCAGCCGACGATGAACGAGATCTACGTCGCACGCCTGGCCGACCGGGGCCGCAATCGGGAGCGCCTGACCTTCAGCTTGGGGAACAAGGAGCCGGCGTTCTCCCCCGACGGAAAGTGGATCCTCTTCACTTCCACCCGTGACCAGAACCCCGAGATCTACCTCATGACGGTCAATGGGGGCGACCAAAGAAACCTCACCGAGAGCCCCGGCATCGACATGCAGCCGGATTGGAGGCCAGTCCCTTAAGTGATTGGTTGTTGGTTGGTGGTGATTAGTCGTTGGGGATTGGGTGCATGGGCGCTAGGGCACCTGGGGCGTCCTCGCTGCGCAAGGGACGGTGGACGGTCGACAGTGAACCCCCCACCGTCCACCGTCGATCGTCCACCGTCTGTCGTCCGTGGTCCGCCGTCCATCGCCAGTGCGGTCCCAACTCATTGAATTCTGGCTGTCTACTCAGCCCCCACCTCGTCCGATGAGTTGGCAGGGCCCGCAGGCGCTTCCACGCGAATGGTCACGTGCCCGCTCTCGCCAACGTTGCCGGCCACGTCGTATGCCCGAGCGAAGACCACATGCTCGCCCGCCTCGCCTAACTCCCAGCGCAGGGCGTACGGCGGGAAAGCAGTGAACCCCACGCGCCTGCCGTCAACGAAGAACTCCACCCGGTCCAGCGCGAGGCGTTCGGTCACGTCGGCGGCCAGCAGAGCGGACCTCTCCTCCCACTTATGGTAGACATGCGCATCGTCCGGCAACTCAAGCTCCACGCTAGGGGGTTCGTTGTCGACGGTGACCTGCACCGCAGACGTGGAAAGCCGTCCCCCTTCACGGACGACCAAGAGTTGTACCGTATACAGTCCCTCGAGGCCGGTCGTGTCCCATGATCCCAGCAGGCGTTCCGTCGCCGGCGTGGGAACGTCGGCTCCCAACTGGAGCCAGCGCGCGGGATTCAGACCTGGGCCAACCTGAAGGCGGTAGTATTCGAAGTCTTCCGCGCGGGCATCGCCGCGGATGCTGAGCGTGCCCCGAACATAGGAAAAAGGCGAGGGCGAAAGGATGCGTACCGCCGGGTTCGCCATCTCCGCATATAGGGTGTCGTACTCGAGCGGAGGGGCTTCGATGCCCGCGCGCAGCGCCCAGGCGGACGCTTCCGCGGGAGGAATCAAGTAGACGCGTTCTTCGACCACGTCGAGTGGCGTGAATAGTGTGGCGAGCCTCCCCGTCTCCCGGTTGACGCGCAGACCTTGGTACAGCGTGTCGTAGGCGGTCGGCTCGGTTCCGTGAATGAATACTTCCCGCGCCGTGTGCGGGCAAACCTCTGTCGGGAGCAGCCCGGAGCGGTCGCAGACCTGCACTTCGCTCACCCCTGCCGGAATGGCGAAACCCTCGGGCGCATCCGCGCTCGAAGCCTGGCGCATCACGGCGTACCACAATGGCGCCGCGCCATTGAGAGCGCCGATCTTCTCTGTGGGCTGCCCACTGGCATTCCCGATCCATGCGCCCACTGCCCGCAGCGGCGTGAAACCGACAGTCCAATTGCCGCGGCCTTCGGAAACCAAGCCGATCTGGACCGCGCTCGGACGACCGAGCTCAAGCAGATTGGGCCGCCCGTAGATCTCGCCGCGTATCGTCTCATCGCCCAGCACATCGGCCATGAGATAGGCGAGCTCTGGGCTCAGCACGGCGCGGCGGGAGGTCGTGGGCTCGAAGAATACGTTGCCAAGGAAATCCTCGATGCGCAAGATCACTTGTGGGTCCATGCCCCGCGAGGTCGCTCCCAGGCGCTCTGCCGTGATCGCGGCGCCAGCCATCTGCCCTTGGTTTGCCATCACCGCGTAGGCGGATGTGAGATCGAGCAGCGTGGCCGTCGCCTGGTGGAAGGCGCTGCTGGTGATGGCCGTTCCCGATGGGAAAAGGTCGATGCCCATCTGTTGCGCCGTACGGATGACCGCCTCCTCGCCCAACAAATCCAGCACGCGCTGGCTGGCATACGGCAGAGAGGCGGCCAGCGCGGTTCTCATGCGAACAGGTCCCGACCCTGCCGGCTCGACCGACCCTTGATCAGCAGCCTGCTCTTCGGGCCGAATGTCTAGGACCATCGTCCCCGGAGTAAAGCCACGAGAGAAGGCGGTCAAATACAGCATCGGATCGAGCGCCGATCCAGCAGGATGGGCTGCGGTGGATGGCCCAACCAAGGCCAAGACCTGGCCGCTGCGCACTTCGATCACCACGACCGCCGCCTCGTTCACCGCGTGATCCACGCCGGCGTCGCTCGGCCGGGGCGGGGGGATGAATGCCGCAGCCAGGCAGCGGGAGCCATCCGCTGCGCCCCCGGCATCGGTGGTGATGTTCCCTGCGAGCCGTTGAAGGTGGGTGCGCGCCGTGCACTCCACTTGCCTTTGCAGGTCAGCGTCGATGGTCGTCACCAGCCTGAGCCCGCTGCGATCGGCGAATGCAGGTCCAAGTTGCTCGATGGCCCGAGTCCAGATCGTCAGGGCGAGATCGGACGGGGGGACGGTCGGTCGGACACCAACGGCGGCTCGCAACTCTGCCAGGGCGCGCCGTTCTTGCGCCTCGGAGATCAGGCCATGGCTCTCCATCGCACGCAATGTCAGCGCGGCTCGCTCCGCAGCCTGTGCTGGGGCATCGAGAGGATTCAGATGCGGCGCCTCGGGAATAGCGGCGAGAAGGGCCGCCTGGGCCAAGGTGAGTTCAGCGGCATGTTTGCCGAAGTACACCAGGGCGGCCGCATCCGCCCCATAGGCCAGGTTCCCGTAATTGGCGGAGTTCAGGAACCACTCCAGGATTTGCTCCCTCGGGTAGCTCTGCGTCAGCGCTCGAGCGAGCATGCCGGCGCGCAAGGTGCGCGCAGTCTCCGGTCGCAGCAGATCGCTCGCCGGGAGCAGCGTGTTCTCCACCAGGCGGTGTGGGATGGTCGGTTCGATGGGCTCGCCCCGCAGGCTCCGCCCTAGCAAGTAGAGCAGCTGCCCAGCCTCCGGCGGCGGGGCGCCGACATCCTTGCTCGGCCCCGCTAAAGAACGCGGGATCTTCGACGCACTCGACGCCGAAGGTCCCCGAAGCGAAGCGGAGGGGGTGCCGGGCCAAGGAGGCCCCCGTTCGGGCCGCCGCCCTGGCGGGCAGCAGCCCGCCGGGGCGAGACGGCCGGCCGGCGGGGCGTCCCAGAAGGAAGGGTCGAGCGCCGCGATGGTCGCTTGAGCGAGCCAAGCAGGAAGGCGATCTTGCCCGCTGCCCTCGAAACTCAGCCAGCGCCGGTCAGACGCCTGCGGATGCAACGCCTCAGCCAGCAAGACTTGGCCGGTCCGGTCATAGATGCCGATCGTAGGAAAGCGCTCGTGTCCCGGGGCGCCGAAGATGCGTTCGATTTCGACGGCGGAGGGCAGCCCCTCCGCCAGGCCCGAGTAGCCGAGCGCGACCAGGAAGCCAAGCCCAGCGATGAGTAGCGCCGAACCGGCGAAGAACGCGCAGAGAGCAGTGCCAATGCGCGCGCTCCATGGCCTCCTCGACGCGCCGCGCCGGCGTGTGCGCAAAAGCTGCCAGGTGGACGGCATGGCTCCATTCTACCCGCGCCGCGCCTTGGCGCTATAATTGGTCCCGACCCTGCGTATCCCACGGAAGTGGGCAATCCTGGCACAACGCGGTAGAGACGCCCCGCCGGGGCGTCTCTACGAACCTGCCAGGTAGGCTGCCGCATCCGTAGGGACACTGCCCGGGACTGGGTCTCTGTCAGCGTGCGGGCTTCCGGGTGAAGGCAGGGGCGATGGATTCGTCTTTTGGAAGGCAGCCGCCCCAGCGGCATCAACCGCCGATGCCTCGCTCTTGGAAGCGTCTCTACCGCTGATCGAATGCGGCGAAGGGGAACGATCTCAAGTGAAACGCGCAGCTTCTCAGCAAAGAGCACAAGACCCAGGCATGGAGCGGCCCATTGAGGCTGCGACGCAGCCCGCGCTCTGCCACGTCCACCGCCTTGGCTTGACACCCTACCTCGACGCATGGCGCTTGCAAGACCGGCTGGCGGCGCAGATCGCCGCCAGCCTGCGCCCCGCGACGCTGCTGCTCCTGGAACACCCCCACACGTTCACCTTCGGCCGTCAAGGTCGGGCAGGCAACTTGCTCTGGAGCGAAGCACAGCTCGCGCAGCGGGGGGCGGAAGTGCACTGGGTGGACCGCGGGGGCGATGTGACGTATCATGGCCCGGGCCAGCTTGTGGGCTATCCCTTGCTGCCGTTGGGCAGAGTTCAGGACGACGGCCGCCTGCCCCGCGCCGATTATGTGGGCTATATCCGCCGGCTGGAGGCGGTTCTGATTCGAGCCCTTGCGCGGTTCGGGATTGTCTGCGGCCAGTTGCAGGGGTTGACGGGGGTGTGGGTCCAGCCGGACATCGCTTCGCGCTGTCCCCGCTGCCCACCGGCGGCGCGCAAGGCGCCATCCAAGATCGCCGCCATTGGGGTCAAAGTGGATGCCAACGGGGTAAGCCGGCATGGGTTTGCTCTCAATGTCTCTCCCGCCATGTCCTACTGGGACGGAATCATCGCCTGCGGTCTTTCCGACTACCCCGTGATTTCCCTGGCCGATCTGCTGGAGCGAGAGCCGCCGATGGGAGAAGTGGTCGAGGCGGTGGTGGAGGCGTTCGGCCTCGAGTTCGGCTACACCATGGAGGAGGTCGTTGCGAAGAATCCTGTCGATTGATGGCGGCGTGGGCGTCGCAGGCAACCCCTGCCGCCAGGCGGCCGTCGAGGTCATACCCTTCAGCGCGGGGAAGTACAAGCCCGGGGGCTGGCGAGCTTCGGCCTCCATGCTATACTCCCAGATCAATCGTTGGGCAGGTCAGGAGGTGTGCGCATGGCGAAGAAACTCAAGAGAAGGAAGCTGCTGATTCCGATTCTTGCACTCGTCATCCTTGGTGGGTTGGCCCTCGCGTTCTTCGTCTTCTCCGGCCCGATCCGCGACTTGCTTGGATTGGGCGGTGTGCGCCGTTTGGAAGCCGAGAAGATCCCAACGCCGTATCGCCTCGGGAAGGAAGACGATGCGCGTGCCCAACTGGACGCGGCGAATCCGGAGCACTACGACTCCTTGAGCAGACCGGAGACTTGGTTCGATTTTGACACCGAGGGCCATGGGGCTTACCGGGTGGAGGACGAGCACCTGTTCGGCATCGACTACGAACCCGAAGAAATCTACACCTGGTGGTCCTACACGAGTCGGCAGGGCGGGAACGTCTATGCGGAGATCACCGCCAAGAACGGGGATTGCGCCGGCAGGGATTCGGTCGGCTTGGCGATTCGGGTCGACCCGCAAACCGCATCTGGCGGCTACGCGCTGGAGGTCTCCTGCGACGGCAACTGGCGCTTCCGCCGGCACCGCACGGGCAAAGAACCGGTGGAGATGGTCAATTGGACGCCATCCAATGCCATCCGGGAAGGGAGGAACGCGACCAATCATCTCGGTGTTTGGGGAGCTAGGCGGGAGTTCCTCCTGTACGTCAACGGCGAGCAGGTGGGCCAAGCGACCGATCCACAGAATTCCTACACCTCGGGCATCTTCGCCGCCTACGTGCGCGCCTCGCTGACCTTCGATCTGACCGCCACATTTGACGACTTCGCCTACTGGAACATTCCCTTCCAACCTTGACATGAACAGCCGCCAAACGCGAAGCATATGCACGTTCCTCTTGGCCGCCGGGCTGCTCCTGGCAGCCTGCAATCTCCCTGCCCCCGAGCCGTCGACCGACCGCGCAGCGACCAACGCCGCCCAAACCTTGGCGGCTGCGCCCACCCTCCCGCCCACCTGGACCTCACCGCCGACGGCAACGCTCTTGCCGACAAACACACCAACCATCCCGCCTTCCCCCACGCCTACGCTCACCTCTACCCCTGGAGCAAGCCCGACGCCAAGCGCCGCACCCCTGCCGACCGACGACCCACGCGCCGGCATCAACCTCTCTTCGCCGGATTATCGCGACGCCTTCGACGTCGCATTCACTTGGTTCGAGTACAGCGACGACACGGTTGCCAACACCCTCGGTCAGGGTCGCCTGCAGACCGTGGACAAGCTCGCCGACTTCTTCGTCACCTGGAGCACCAATGCGGTTGTCGCCGGAAACCTGTATGTCGAGGTCACGGCTGAAGTCGGGGCATGCTCTGGAAAGGACTCCTACGGCATCGCCATTCGTGTCGACCAGGTCACGTTCTCCAATGGCTACAGCCTTGAGTTCTCCTGCGATGGGTTTTTCCGCATGCGCAAGTTCATCAGCGGCCAGCCGCCTAGCCTGCTCCTCAACTGGACGCAGGCAGCAGCCATCCGGCCCGGACCGAACGCCTCGAACCGCATTGGCCTTTTGGCCGATGGCGCCACGCTGCACGCGTTTGCCAACGGCGAGGCCCTCCCGCTGCACACAGAGGACTTCGACTATCTCGAGGGGATATTCGCCCTCTTCGCCGATGCAAGGGAAACGCCTGGGCTGACGACAACCTTCGACGAGTTCGCTCTGTGGAACCTCACTCCGTGAGGTGACCCGCTGCGCATCGCCGCACTGCCATGCCAGTGCTTCCGAGCAAGGACTTGAATCCGCGTGATTCCCTACAGGAATGGGTGCCAGGGAGATACGAGTCCGTTTCTCGGCACAAGCTACAGGGCCTTCATTGTGGGGGCGTCCCTCCGAACGCATCCGAATCGGGGCCCAGGCTAAGGGCCGTGCCATGTCGCTAGCGACCGAGGGCGCGTCGACTCAAAGGACAGATCAACCGCGGCGGGCCCGTCCACGACGCCCAGCAAGGCAAGTGTCGCTGGTTGCCATCGGCGCGTTGCTGGCCGGCTGCGTCACTCTCGCCACGCCTCCGACTCCCCCTCCAACCCCAGTCCCACCCAGCGGGACGCCCACGTTCACCTTCCCGACCCTTCCGCCCACGTTCACCGCGACGGGAGCCCCCAGCCTCTTGACCCCCACGCCGGACCTCCCAAGCCTGCTGGCGGGGATCATCTATCGCGACGATTTCGACGAGAACCAAGGTTGGGACTTGAATGACAGCAAGATCGGTGGAATCAGTCTCTTCCAAGGTCGCCTGGCGCTCGCTGTGCGTCGCTCGGGCGCTACCCTCTTTGCCGTCGCCCCTTCGCCGGAGCTCGAAGGTTTTTTCGTGGAGGTGGAGACAAGGGCGGAGCTCTGCGCCGACGCCGATGAGTTCGGATTGATGGTCCGTATGAACCCCCAAGGCGACCACTATCGCTTTACCCT
>Ga0209642_10003076_pt1 | contig 10831 bp, 8 predicted proteins | sample RifCSP19_2_FD_184025 | JGI IMG/M metagenome (GOLD analysis project Ga0209642, IMG submission 184025) | Soil microbial communities from Rifle, Colorado - Rifle CSP2_sed 19_2 (SPAdes) (version 2) | ecosystem: Environmental > Terrestrial > Deep subsurface > Rock core/Sediment | place: Rifle... | reverse complement strand
GCGGCAGCCTTGGGACACAAGGATCACTACCACGATGATCTATGCGCATCTCACGCAAGGACATGTGCGGGCGCAGATGGAGAAGCTCAATGCGATCCCTCTTCCGGATATCTGCCCCAAATCTGCCCCAAATGACAATTTCGTCGGGAAAAAACAGAAAAAGGGAACCCGGAAAAAACCGGATTCCCTTTCAGGATTATCATGGTGCCGAAGGGGGGACTCGAACCCCCACGGGTTTCCCCACCACCCCCTCAAGAAGCCGTTGTCTGATGGTGACTGGTGCGCGTGCCTTCTTCCCCATTCAACTCAATCCGGTCCAATACACATACAGCCCTCCTGAGCGCCTCCGCCTGCACGTGCACGTAGGTCTGCGTCGTCAGTCGGACATCCGAGTAGGGGCGGTCCCATTCGCCATCATGCAGTCGACGGGAAAAGGAACTGTTCATTGACATAAATATGAAATGAGCGTAAGGGTCGTTATAAGGTTCGTCTATCGTCCACCAACCCGATCAACCTTTCGACATCCGCGATCTTACCGGCAGCCGTTAACCTTTCATTGCAAAGGTGGACTGGGATGTTTTTCTCCTTTCCCGCACGGTTTCCTTTTTCCTTCATTCTTCCGACTTGTGTCAATTCCGCCCACCCTAACGGCCAAACTGATCATTCGAATTATTCGGGAAGTAATTCCACAAAAGGATTATGGAGATCACAGGGGGGGGATGACCAAATGCCAACATACATTGGCTTGATGAAACTTACACACCAGGGAAGCAAGGATATTATTAATGCACCTGCTCGAATCCAAGATGCAACTAAATTATACCAGAAGATGGGCGGCAAAGTGATTGGTGTGTATCTGGTAATGGGGGAATATGACTTTATCACTATCGGCGAGTGCCCAAGCGATGAAGTATCGGCAGCATTTGCGATGGCATTAGGTTCACAGGGAAATGTGAAAACAACTACACTGAAAGCATTCCCTGCGAATGAAATTCCCGCAATACTCAACAAGTTGCCTAAATTATAAAGAAGACAACGTCACGGATAAGGACGGGGTCTTCCGGCCCCGTCCTTTTGTTATCAATTTGAAATAGTCTCGTGCCTTACCCAGCCCCTTTGAATCTTCTCCAACGGCACACGGCGTTTCCCCTGTCAACAGCGTCTCTGCGAATCCCCTTTTTTACCCCGGAAAAGCGAGCTGTTTGCACGGGGTTTGCAGTCCGTACAGGGATGGGACCAGGAAACTTTCCGATTTACGAAAAGAGAAAACCGCATGGTTTGCCGTTTATGGGATTTTCCGTGTAATCTCCCGCTAATGATCTGTCCCGGTCTGCACCGGTTCCCGAGCGCTCTGACGACAATACCCTGCCCACGGGCAAAGCATTCCCCTACTGCCGTGTCCGGGAACGGAAGCCGCGTTGAAACCGAATTCGTTGCATCTTCACGATATCCGCTATGATCGCCGCCCTGCTTATTTTCCTTGGCACCTGTTTTGTCCTCACCGTCGGGAGACTGCCCGGGTTTCGTATCGACCGAACGGGTGCGGCCATCATCGGCGCCAGTCTCATGATCGCGTTCGGCGTGCTGACCATGGAGGAAGCGATTCGTTCCGTCAACCACGATACGCTGATCCTGCTTTTCGGCATGATGATCGTCGTGGCGAATCTCCGTCTGTCCGGTTTTTTTGCCTTGGTCAGCGCCTGGGTGGTCGAGCACACTCACCATCCGCTGGTCCTGTTGGTCGCCATCGTCTTTGTGTCGGGATTCTTCTCCGCTTTCTTCGTGAACGATACGATGTGCCTGGTGCTGACACCCCTCGTGCTGGACATCGTAACGCGGCTCCGCAGAAACCCCATTCCATACCTTCTCGCCATCGCCATGGCGTCCAATATCGGCAGCGCGGCCACGATCACGGGAAACCCGCAGAACATGATGATCGGAACGTTCTCGCAGATCCCATACCGAACCTTTGCCGCGGCGATCGCGCCGATATCGGCGGTCGGGCTGATGATCACGGTTGCATTGGTCGCGGTAACCTATCGCCGGGAATTTTTCTCGGTGCCTCGGATCGAAGTCGACAGGCCTCGCGTCCGGGTGAATCGCGCATTGCTGTGGAAGTCCGTGGCGGCGTCGGGAGCGATGATATTCCTGTTCTTCACCGGCCTTTCGGTGCCGAAAATCGCGGTCGTGACGGGCGCGATCCTCCTGGTCACGCGCCGCGTCAAACCGGAAAGGATCTATCGGGAGATAGACTGGTCCCTCCTGGTTCTGTTCGCGGGATTGTTCGTGGTCGTCGCCGGCGTCGAAAAAACCTTACTCACCGGCCATATACCGGCCGCAAACTGTAGCTCGCTGATATTTTCGTCAACCCTCGTTCAAATGTGTGGTCCAGCCTGGCAATTTCGTACCACTTCCCCAGGTATTTCTCTAACTGAAAATTCTCCACCGGCTTCACATTTTCAGGTATTCCGGTACAGCCGGTATGAATAAAGGCAATAACAGAAATAATTTCTTCATCTCTGCTCCGTATGAAATTGAGATCGAGAGAACCATCGGCGTTGTATCCCGGTTCGCCGCACCCGTCTCGTCCTTGCGGTTTCGCGATCCCCATTATACAAGCGGATCGTCCGGGAGGAGGACCCTTCCATCCCGCCTTCGGCTTAGAACTTCTTTGCTATGGACAACCCCGCCAGCGGCGCCGGGTCGAAGGATGCCGAACCGATCTGGTCCCCCCGTCCGTTTTCGAGGCCGAGCTTTCCCCCCAAAGCGACCCCCGCGTACAAGTCCGCCCTCCAACCTTGCGTCCACGACCGGGAGAGGCGGGCGAAAAGAGGAACCCCCCGGATCTCCCCGATTCCGTCGGGGACGGTGCCGTCCTCGCCCAGCCGGAATCGGTGCGAGCGGTAGGTACCCCCGGCCGCCGCCTCCCAGTTTCCGTCGAGGATGTACGAAAGTTCCAGCCCCGCGGGTCCCGCCGGTCCGATGCGGAGCGGGTTGGACAACCTCCACCGGTCGTTGATCCGCCACCGGACGGAGAGGAACGGGAAGACGCGCCACCGCCCGATCTGCCGAAACGCCCCCGTCCCGAGGCCGAGGGACAGATCCGGGCCGATGGCCTTCGTAGCCGAGATGACCGCGCCGTAGACCAGCGCATCGCCCGGATCCGCCCCCTCCTCCCCTGCATACCCGATGGAAGGGATGACGAGAATCCGCCAGTCGGGGGAGATGGAGTGGACCATTGTCGGGCTGAACCCGATACGGTGAATCGTACCCCATGGGACGGAAGGCCCCAGGTCGGACGGTCCAGAGAAGGTATACTCCTCGCGATCGTAGGTAAGGCCCAGCCCGAGCACGGTCTTCGAACCGGTCGCGCCCGTTACGTCGGCGTTGATAAAGGCGCGTGAGATCCTGAAATCACCGCCCCCCGAAACCGCTGTCCCGAACTCGTGGAGGTATCCGGCCGCAATGGACGTGGAACCCGCCGGCGCACCTCCCGGCGGGCCGCCCCGTGTCTCGGCGGATGCGATCGATCCGGTCAGGACCCACAGCGCCCCGACCATAATCAGGAGGCTCCCCTTCATCGTCCCCATTTGTCTTCGTCCAGTAATCCTTAAGGCCGTTACGGCCCTGCCGTCCGCACACCGCGTATTCCCTATGGATGCCGCCCCACGTCCGACAGAACCTGTACCTTTCCGCCGAGGCGATCGTGGCGGTCATGCCTCCCCTTTCTCGCGGTAACGTGCCCTTTATCCACCATCGGTCGGATTCATGGAGACAGGAAAAGGATATAAAAGGATCCCGTCATCCCCGCATGCGTTCCCGCTCGGGGATCTGCGTGCTGTCCCGTCAAACGCTCAGGACGAGGGGGAGGAGGAGCCCGATGGGGCCGGTTCGACGCCCGGGTCGCCGCCGCCGATGTTGAACCCCGCGTCGACGTAGTGCACTTCGCCGGTCACGCCGGAAGCCCAGTCCGAAAGGAGGTACGCGGCGGCGTTCCCCACCTCGTCCTGCGTCACGTTCCGTCGGAGCAAGGCACCACGGGCGCTCTTCTCCATCAGCTTGCGGAAATCGCCCACGCCGGAGGCAGCGAGCGTACGGATCGGTCCTGCCGAGACAGCGTTGACGCGGATCCCTTCCGGCCCAAGGTCGTGGGCAAGGTAACGGGTCGCCGCTTCGAGGGCGGCCTTCGCCACACCCATCACGTTGTAGTTCGGCACGGCGCGCACCGCCCCGAGGAAACTCATCGTCACCATGGACCCCCCCGGTCCCATCAACCGGGCCGCCCGCCGGGCGCAGGCAATGAAGGAGTAGGCGGAAATATCCAGCGCGAGATGGAAATCGGCGCGCGAGGTATCCCGGAAATTGCCTTTCAGCGATTCCCTGTTGGCAAAGGCGATGGAGTGCACGATGAAGTCGAGCCGCCCCCAACGGGCCTCGACCTTGGCGAAGAAATCGTCGAGCTGGGCGTCGTCGCCGACGTCGAGCGGTTCGACGAAGCTCGAATGGATCGACTCCGCCAGGGGATGAACCCGTTTCATCAGCGCCTCGCCGAGATAGTTGAACCCGAGCTCGGCCCCCCTCGCGGTGACAGGCCCTGGCCACGCCCCATGCGATGGATTTCTCGTTGGCGACGCCGAGGATCAGCCCTTTCCTGCCTTGCAGAATGCCCACGAGACACCCCCCGGTTTCGATCCCACCCAATTGTAACAGGGAGCACCGGATAGAGCACGTGAAACGGAGGATGGCGGAGGGGGTGGGATTCGACCCCACGTCGCGGCTCGCACCGCCAAGTCGATCCCGTATCTTAGAACAGAGTACTCCATCTTTCTCTTCAAGTGGCAGTTGTTGCACGGGGTTTGCAGTCCGTTTCGACTCTCCCCATCAAACCTTCCCCCCCCATCTCGAATCGGTCTGAAAAACATCTCCACATCTCGGACCGATTTGAGGGGGGGAGATCCCAGCGCCCGATCTATTCCCGTTCTTTCCCGGGATCCAATTACCAGACGGGAACAAGGGAGCCGACAAGGGGTTTTTCCTCTATTCGTACTCGAGATGGTGGATCCCGTTCCAGTCGCCGGGCAGATGACCTTCCCGGTACCGCTTGCTTCGTGCCAGCATGAGACTGGCCGCCTGATCTCCGGAATTCAGTAGAAGAACCTTTTCATAATATTTTATGGCCTCATCCCAACACTTGGAGAGGTAGGCTTCAAAGGCTTCAGCGGTAAATTCCGCGATGCGGATTTTTTTCTCCTCGGAAGTCCTTACGCCCCCCATGAGCTCGTAAATCTTGATCCCGGTCTTCTTCCCTTTTACCGATAGCAGATCGAGCGGACGGGTCACGAAATGGTCTTTCACCAAATCATGGGTGCTTTGACCGATGATGATATGCGACCCGTAATACTTGTTAATGCCCTCGAGGCGGCTCGCCGTATTGACGGGGTCCCCGACGACGGTGTAGTTCAGGCGGTTCGAACTTCCCATGTTGCCCACAATGACCTCGCCGGTGTTCAGGCCGATGCGGTGGGCGAAAAGCGGCTTTCCCTCGGCCTTCCACTTCTGCCTGAGCACGATGAGCCGCTCCTGACAGAGGAGGGCCGCACGGCACGCCGCCAACGCATGCTCTGCGTTAGGCGCCGGAGCCCCCCAGAAGGCCATGATGCTATCCCCTATGAACTTGTCGACCGTACCCTTTTCCAGGCAGATCTGCTGGTTCATCTCTCCCAGGTATTCGGCGAGCTGATCCACGAGGGCTTCGGGGGAGAGTTGCTCCGCGATCGGAGTAAATCCTTCGATATCGGAAAAGAAAACGGTGAGGTTTGCCCTATTGCCCCCAAGCTCCGCTTCCTCGCCGGAAGCCAGGATTTCCCGGACCAGATCGGACGGCACATACTTCCCGAAAGACCGCAGGCCTCTTTTCATATCGTCGGTGGCCACCATGAGCTGATCCACTTCTTTGATCATCGAATGTCCGAGGAGGCGTTCATTCAACTCAAAACGGCCGATGGCCTCCGATTCGCAAGCGATTTCCTGCAGGGGCTTTGAGATGCGGCCGGAGATCCACGCGCTCGCAAGCAGGATGAGAAAGAAGGCCACAATGCCGGTCACTAGGGTTTCCATGTTGTTTCGGTCCACCAACCCCATGATCTCCTTCCGGGGGATGATCGAGGCGATGATCCAGCCAGGCATCTCTTTGCCGGTCATCTTCCGATAACTGCCGAAATAGTCGGTCCCTCCCGCGCTGAAGCGAAATATCCGGAAACCATCGCCCTCGGTTTCAGGGTCGTTCCGGGAAAAATATTCCATGAAGCGGGCGACCCGCTCATCGCTGAGTTTTCGGAAAGGTACAAACACATATTGCGTCGCTCCCCGCTCATTGACGACGGTCCCGGTGAGGATTTCCGGGGTCGGGTGCGCGATGATGCGCGGCTCCCCCTTCAACGGCTTTTCAATGAGGAACGCAAACCCTTTCTTTCCCACGGGGGTGTCCGCAAGGAATTTCGATATGGCAAAGATGTCGAAATCCACGGTCGTGACCCCCCGCTGCTCCCCCTCCGGCCCGTAAAAGGGTGCGGCATAGGAAACACCCGCAACGGTCTCCGCGCCTTTGCGGATGGTGCGTGCCTCTATCCAAATGGGATTCCTTGCCTCCGTGGCCTTCAAATACCAGGAAGGAGCGGACCATCCGGGAGGAAGGTTTCTCGTTGTTTTGTTATAAGGCCTCCCCTCTCGATGGTCATCGGGCCAGTAATCGAAATGCCTGAGAGTGTTGTTTGCCCGATCGAATTGACTTTCCCGGATGGTGAGCTTCCCCTCTTTCATCCGTTCGATGGAAAGCGAACTCCCGGTCTCCAGCCTCACGGAAAGGAAGGTAAAGTACGGTTGTGTCTCCATGACCCGTCGCCAGTAGGAACCCAGCCTGGTAAAGGTTTCGGGACCCAGTTTGATGACGCTGAGCATGGAGCGGTTCAGCTGATTTTGATCATTGGCTTTGGAAAGGAGATTCTTGACCCACAGCTCAATGCGGGAGGATGTCTGGTCGAGGACCTGTGAAGAGAGATCTTCCGCGGTTTTTCGGAGGTTGAGGTAGGAAAGAATCCCGCTCATGGCGACGGTACCGACGAGAAGTACCACGAAAACGGTGGACATCGCGATACGGAATGGGACGCGTAATTTTTTCTCGTTCGGCTCCGAAGGAATCTTTTTCTTGCCGGTCAGAAGTCGCCATTTCATCGCGGCCTCCAATAGCCCGTTGTTTGCACGAGGTTTGAAGTCTAACCGTACTTTACAGGATCTTTCCCGGTTCACCGGGGAGGTGAGAAGACCTGCTACGGTTTTCTTTCCATGCGTCGCCACTCGGTGGTCGAGCTCTCGTTCGGATTGAATCCAGACTGGTTCGATAGAAGATATTCCCCGAAGCGGTTTACCCACACGCCGTTGTAGCCGGAGGGGAGCTGGATTGGCCGGTCCTCATAAGGATTACGGTAAGTCTCCACGCCGCGGATGTACTCGCTGTAGCTCCGGCTGATGCGATCCTGCGATTCCGTCCTCTGACGATACGATTCGCTAAACATCCGGCGAATCTCCTCGCTGTTGCGCGTGATCGTCGCACTGATCGCAGCCGCGTTCTTGATGCTCTGGTTCATCCGATCCTGAAAGAGCTTCTGAACGTACATGTACCCACCATACCACTCCGGGCTGAGCCGCGCCGAGCTTACTGTCGTGTTCATCAGGGGGGTCAGGCGATCCAGCTGTCCCTTGGGGGCGCGGAACGAGTAGGCCGAGTGCACCGACCAGAAGGTCCCCATCTTCCAGTTCGTGTAGACGAGCGTGCAGTAGACGGATTCCTCCCATGGCCGGCCGCCCAGCTGGTACTCGTAGCGGATGCGCGCGGACTTTACGGTGGACTGACCGCCGAAGGAACGCGCCACCTCGGCGGCGAGCTTGGGCAGGTCATCCCGGGCGACTACCCGGGCGCCCTGGAGATGACGCAGCGTCTTGGGCATGTAGAAGATCTGGATGAACTGGGACACGTCTGCGATCGGCTGCCAGAGGATGTTGCCGAGATAGTTTGTGCCGGGCTGCATCTGCACGACCATCTGCGTCAGCCAGGTGAAGTTCTGGATGGGTAGGAATTCGATCGCGGCGCCGGTCTGCGGGTCGCTGATGCGCATGAGCAGGTTGGCCAAGATGCTGTAATCGGGGAACCACTGCATACCGCCTTCGGCCTTCCACCCGGCCGGGATAAGGATGCTGACGGCTTCGATGTTGTTGATGCCGGGGTCTTTAACGCTCAGCCGCGTGAACCTCAGAGAGTCCTGCGCCGATGTCGATGGCGCGGCGATAGCTGAGCCGCAGCCGTATGGGATCGCTATCAGCATGAACAATACGATAAGAACCGCGGAGCGACACATTGCGAAATCTCCTTCTTATTGCTGGGGAAATTGGGCTACGGCTCGCCGCGGCCGGAAAAGAGGCATGGAGTATTCCATGGGTTTCTCCCGTCTTTCGGTACGATCCCTCCTCGTTTAAAGGGGGGCAGGTCACTGCGGGGGCATGATTCTCCGTCCGGCCCAACCTCTTTGAGCTCAGCCTGGCCCATCGAGGGTGAGGCAGCCGCGCACCTTCTCCATCAAGGCGGGTACATCCGCTTCCGTCTTTCCGCAAACCTTCAACGGCGGGAATACCTGGACCGAAATCACTCCTTTATGGAAGACCCCCGATCCGCCGGGCGGGCAGACCTTCCGGGCGCCTTCAATCCGGACAGGGACGATCGGGAGACCCGTCTGGATCGCAAGGTGAAAGCCTCCCTTCTTCAACGGCAGAAGTTGCCCGTCGTGGCTGACCTTCCCTTCCGGGAAGATCAGGATGGAGTTGTTTCCAGAGAGCCCCGAGACCGCCTCGGCAAGGGAGGCCCTGGCCTGCTCCGTGTTCTCCCGGTCCACCATGATCTGCCCGAGGGACAGCAGCGCCCAGCCGAAAACAGGAATCCGGGCAAGCTCCTTCTTGAATACGACGTGGCACGGCTGGGGTATGGTGATCGCCAGTGAGAGGGGGTCCGCAATGGAAGTGTGGTTGGGCATGAACACGTACGAACATTGCGGATCGATCTGTTCGAACCCGCGGTGGACGACTCGCACCCGGAACGCGGCGAATAAGACCTTCGAGTAGATTTTCGCAAGAGGGCGGAAAAGACGCCGTTTACGGGTCAGTCCCGACTGGAGGAAACCCAGAAAAATGAATGGGGGGAAGAGAACCACCGTGACCACACCGGCGAATATCCAATGGAAGACAGTCTTCACTTTCAATGCGTATGCATCCTCGTATCGGCGTTATGAGCACGGCTGCGGATGGGTTATCGGTCAACAAGTGCTCTATCCAGCTCCCGCTAAGGGCGCGTCCGTGAGGCAAGTCATCCTACTGTAAAGGAAATTCCGCGTCAACCGCTCCTCTGCGAACCCCCTTTTTCACCCCCGAAAAGCGAGTTTTTTGCAAGGGATTTGCAGTCCGCTGCGCTTCTATCAGCTCGCCCATTTCTACGGACCGCAGCAGGACGAACGGGAGCCGGACTACCTCCACCGCCACCATCTCTCCTCGACGATCGACGTGCGCGCGGTTTGGGTTGCCTCCCATTCCGTGGTGAATATACTGAGGGTGAAAGGATGCCTGAAGAAGCCGCGAGCTATGCAGCGGGGTCGGTGGTGTTGGACCGGTTGATCAGGCCCCGAAACACAACGGCCGACCGAAGGGAGGTCCTGTCATGAGAACGCTCGTTCTGGCCGGGTTGCTCCTGATATCCTCCGGCGCAATGGCCGCCTCCACCAGTCCGTACGCGGGAACCTACCGGAACGATCGGATGGTTATCGAAATCCTCGACAAGGGGGCTGGAGAGTGCGCGGGATCCATCCTGGTCCGCGGCGAGGTATTCCCTTTCACCGCGCGGGAGAAGGCAGGCGCGCTCCTCGGCAGTTTCACGATGGACGACGAAAACGTCCGGTTCCGTGCCACCTTCGACGGCACGACGCTGACCTTTGCGATGGAAGACGAGTCCTACGCGCTGACCCGGGAGGGCGGCCCCCGGGCGCCAGCGGCGGGGAAGTCGTCCCGGGCCGGCAAGGTAGTGGGTCCGGCCGCGGGCAAGGCTCCCCCGGCGGCAACTGCCCGTCCCGCTCCGGCGCAGCAGATCCGCATCAATCGCACCACCATCAGCGAAAATCAGATCCGCAAGATCGAGCGGGATTACCGCATGCGGATTCCCCCCGGAGACTACTGGTATGACAGGGTCTCGGGCGGGTGGGGAGTCGAAGGGGGCCCGACCCTCGGATTCACCTTGCCCGGCTTGAATCTCGGCGGGCGACTGCGCGCCGACGCCTCGCGCGGCGACACCGGGGTATTCATCAACGGCCGCGAGCTGCCGATGCAGGACGTGCTGGGCCTGCAGCAGCTTTCCGTGCCGGTGATGCGCGGACGCTGGTGGATCGACAGCAACGGCAATGCCGGCGTGGAAGGCAACCCGGCGCCCGTCTGCAATATCTTCCAGTTCAGCCGCGGCAAGGGCGGCGCCTATCAGCGATCGACGGCGGGAGGGTACATCGGCGGGGACGGAAATACCAGTTACTTTTTCGATCCGAAGTCCGGAAGCAGCGTCATGATCGGCAATTGAGACGCTTCGAGAAGATCGGGATCGACCCCTCCCTCTCTCCTCTTACCTCGTGGAACCCGGGGAGTCTCCCTGCAATGCGAGTTCCCTGAACATGCAGATGGCGGACGTCGGACAAGCGCTCGCGAACTCGACCGACGCCCGGATCTCGCCCGGGACATCCTCCCTGGCGAC
>Ga0209642_10003068_pt1 | contig 10852 bp, 9 predicted proteins | sample RifCSP19_2_FD_184025 | JGI IMG/M metagenome (GOLD analysis project Ga0209642, IMG submission 184025) | Soil microbial communities from Rifle, Colorado - Rifle CSP2_sed 19_2 (SPAdes) (version 2) | ecosystem: Environmental > Terrestrial > Deep subsurface > Rock core/Sediment | place: Rifle... | reverse complement strand
CGTCTTGTTGAGCTGAAATTTTTTGCCACGATTCCACCCATTTTTGTAACAATGAGGTACTATTTTCATTTTGCTTGAGTAAATCATCCCAATCCCAAATCTCATCGGGATGTGTTGCATATTTAACCTGTCGGGCAATGAATTTTCCGTTTTCAAGTTTAGCGTAAACATCATCTAAGTATTTTGCTTCATTATATGCCTCAACTTTTATCCATTTAAAACCTTTGGGGTGTTCAAGAAAATTTACAATTAGATCAAGAGCAACAACATCTTGATAATCATTACCAAGTCTAATTGCTCCAATTCGTGTAATTCTTTTAACTTCTTGTTCCATTATCATATAGTCTAAATTATATATTTCCCATTTTAATGAGCATCAATAAATTCTCCAACCTCTCACTCAAATGCCTCACCAAATAATTACTCATCAGGGAGTTGTAAGCATTCTCTGCTAATTGTTTTGCAAGTGCTTTATCTTTTGCAAGCTTATTAATTTTTTCAATGAACTGATTTGGATTTTCAATTTCAAATAAAAGTCCGTTCTTTCCATCTTCAATAAATTCATCATTGCCGGGAATGTTGGAAGCAATAAGTGGCAGTTTTGCAGCAGCAGCTTCGAGAAGTGAGAGAGAAAATCCTTCCGATCTCGATGGAAGGAGAAAAATATCCATTGCTTTGTAATATTCCCAAATATTATCTACATATCCGGGCATAAAGATTCGTTTTCTGTCAATTCCAAAACTTTCAGCGTATTGGTTTACTTCTTCCTGCATCGTTTCCGGAATTCCCACAACCAGCAAAACAAATCTTTCATCAAGCTGTGAAAATGCTTTGAAAAGAATATCAAATCCCTTACGTTCTTTATGAAACCATGTTGAAAGTCCGAGCACAATCTTGCCTTCAAACAGATATTTATTTCTAATTGCGTCTCCACTAATCGAATCAAGATTATCCGGCACTTCAATACAGTTATGAATTACTTTGATTTTCTTTTTTCTTATTCCCGATTTAATCAAGCTCTTCCTTACTCCATTGCTGCAAGCGATTAGGTAATCATTGTAAAGATTATAAATTATCGCACCGATGATTGGAGCACTCTCAGACATGTTTTGCCTGTAACTAATATTTACAATTTTCTTCCTATATTTTCTTTTAAGTGCAATACCAACTTTCCTATCCAATGAATGATACGCAATTACAATTTTTGGATTTTCCTTTTCGGCAAAATCAATTATTTCTTTAATCAATGTTTTAAATTTCTGAGATGAGTCTAATTCAACAAGAGGAATATTTTTTGACTTTGCTCTTGAAGCAGTAAGAGAATTATTCGAAGCGAACAGTGTCACATCAAATCCTTTTTGAAGAAGAACTTCACTGCTAAGCAAAGCCATCTTTGCACTTCCGGCGAAGCCGTCACCAAAACTGAACAGGAATACTTTAATTTGTTCCAAAGATGATGAGTTTAATTATGCTTTTGAAATAATTTATTTTGTAGATTTGACAGTAGAACTTATTAAAATTAACTCTTTCAATCAATTTTTAAGAAGCTATGCTCAAAGAAATTCCTTCATGCAAAAGATTTACCGGCTACAAACCATGCTATCCCGATCATAACTGCTGGACTGACGGCTGCAAAGATAACATTGCCATCGGAACAAAAATTTTAATTATTAACTTTGATGCAATGGGTGATGTGCTGATGACTACTGCCCAACTCCCTGCTCTTAAACGCAAATACCCTGAATCAACAATTCATTGGGTTACTCTTAACAATGCTGCACCTTTACTTGCGAATAATCCTTTGGTCGATCAAGTTTTTATCTATAACTCCGAATCACTCTCGATCATTTTACAAATAGAATACGATTTGGTTTTAAATGTGGATAAATCACAGCGTTCCTGTGCATTGTTAAATTCTGTGAACGCAAAAAGGAAACTCGGTTTTGGATTAAACAAAAACAGTAAGATAATTCCGATGAATGAAGGCGCACATTACAATTATAATTTGGGGATGGATGATCATCTTAAGTTCAAAATAAACAGGAGAACAGGACAAGATTATCTTGCAGAAACTTTTGAATTAGATTATCAACGTGATGATTATATTTTCCATTTCACGGACGAAGAATTGGAATTCATCCAACAGTACAAAAAAGCAAATTGCATCAAAGAAAAAGATTTTATGGTTGGATTTAATACTGGGTGTTCACTTCTCTATCCCAACAAAAAAATGACAATTGAACAGCATGTTTACCTGATTGAGAAATTACTGTCGCTCGAAAAAGGATTTAAGATTGTACTGCTCGGTGGACCAGAAGATACTGAGCGGAATAAAGAAATTTATTCTCGATTTTCCGGAAAGATTATCAATACTCCAACAAATCTTGGAGTTCGAAGAGGTGCATGTTTCGAAAATCTTCCCGATATAGTTGTGACCGGAGATTCTTTTGGAATGCACTTAGCAATCGCTTTGAAAAAATATGTGATTGCCTGGTTTGGTGTTAGCTGCTGGACGGAGGTTGATCTTTATGACCGAGGCATAAAACTATATCAGGATAATTTATTCTGTTCACCTTGCTGGAAGAAAGAATGTCCCTACGATCTTGAATGCATTAAAATGATTGACTTGGATAAAATAGTAAAGGAAATCCTTTTACATAAAAACACAAAATCAATAGAACGCGGATGACGCAGATTCAGCCAGAGGATGACAGGTAAGCAGATTGGCACAGATTATAATCAGCGTAAATCAGTTGAATCAATGTCATCTGTGTGCCATTGACTAAAAGATATGAGTTTCAATTTATTTACTTTCGCAAGTAAAGCAAAAAGACCGCTGCTTCTCGATGGAGCAATGGGAAGCTTGCTTCAGCAGAAAGGAGTGAAATCCGAAGGTGAGTTATGGACATCATTAGCTAACTTAAAAAATCCGGAGTTGGTTTTTGAGATTCACAATAGTTATATAAAAGCCGGGGCAGATATCATAACAACAAATACCTTTCGAACAAATCCTGTCGCAGTTGATTCACATAACAAAATTAAGTTTGAGAATTTCGTAAAAACTTCAGTGCAAATAGCAAAGGACGCAGCCAAAGGTTACAACGTAATGATTGCTGGTTCAAATGCTCCTGCCGAAGATTGCTATCAAATTGAAAGAAAGGTTTCGAATAAAGAACTTGAGTTTAATCATAAAAAACATATTGACGAACTGATGAAGAATGGATGCGATTTTGTGCTCAATGAAACTCAGAGCCACTTTGATGAGATAAAAATTATATGTGATTATTGTTACAGCAAAAATGTTCCATTTGTATTAAGTTTGCTGGTGAACGATAAAATGAGATTGCTTTCAGGAGAAAAAATTTTGGAAGTCATAAAATATTTGTTGAATAGAAATCCTTTATGCATTGGATTCAATTGTATGACTCCAAAAGTTTTTAATAAAGTTTTTGCCAAATCAAATTTAGATTTTAATTGGGGATTTTATCTTAATCTTGGCGGTGGAAAGTATCACGACAAGAAATTAATTACGGCTCTTTCTCCTATCGCTTATGCAAATATCGTCACTAATTATTTGTACAAAAGGCCATCATTTGTAGGTGGATGCTGTGGTTCAAATCCAAATCACATTAAAAAATTAAGACATAAACTGGATGGATATTTTAGTAATTAATACACCGGCAAAAATAAATTTGGGATTGAATATCCTTCGCAAAAGAGACGATGGATATCATGATATCGAAACACTTTTTTATCCCATTAATATATTTGATACCCTGACCTTCTCGGAATCTTCTGAATTTAAATTTATTTGCAGCAAGCAGGAATTGAATAGTGAGAATAATCTTGTCGTGAAAGCGAAAAATTATTTAGAGGATGAATTACGAATCAAAATAAATGTAAGAGTTGAATTAGAAAAAAGAATTCCTGTTGGAGCTGGATTAGGCGGTGGAAGTTCCGATGCTGCCGCTGCATTAATTGGCATTAAAAAGTTTTTAAATCTTCAACTTGATGATTCTGCATTATTCAACATAGCGGTAAAGCTGGGAGCCGATGTTCCATTCTTTTTGAATCCTCATCCATCGTATGCTGAAAGCAAAGGAGATTATATTATTGCGATGGATTGTAAGATTCATTACCCAATCCTAATTGTCAACCCCGGAATTCAAATTTCTACAAAATGGGCTTATGAAAATGTAGTTCCTTCAACACCAACGTATCCACTAAAAAAATTGATTGATGATTGTGAGCTGGATTTTTTATTCATGCAGAATAAAATTAAAAATGATTTTGAACCTATCGTATTAAAGTTACATCCCGAAATAGAAAATATTAAAAAAGAGTTGTATAAACTTGGTGCTATGTTTAATCTCATGACTGGCAGCGGTTCGAGTGTTTACGGAATTTTCCCAAACTATGATAAAGCTGTTTATGCATTAGAATATTTTCAAAATAAATATTTTACCTTTTTACATTATGAACCAAATTAAATTGTTACTTTGCTTTTCAATATCATTACTCATCATTGATTGTACCACAACCAAAGAAATTGTTATCAATCCACGGTCAACATGGTATGCAGATGATCCTAGACCATTTAAACCACAGGTTCCTGAAAGAATAACAATTCATCATGAAGGAACTAAGCTTGAAAAAAGCGATGATGCACCAAAACATATTAAAAATGTTCAGACATGGGGAATGGGAAAAGACAGAAATTGGATTGATATTCCATACCATTTTTTAATTGATCCGAACGGAAATATTTACGAAGGAAGAAATATTTTTACCGTTGGTGAAACTGCAACAGAGTATGATCCGACGGGACATTTGCTCATAACTTGTTTGGGAAATTTTGAAGAACAGGAAGTTAATGAAGAACAGCTTGAAGCGCTGATTCGTTTAATTGCGTACTGCTGTAAAAAATATCAGATTTCTCCAGAGACCATTGCTTCTCATCGAGATTATTCAAATCAAACTGTTTGCCCCGGGAAAAATCTTTATAAATATCTTGAGAATAATTACATCAAAGATGAAGTTGCGAAGTTAATGAGTGAACGTTAAAGCGATTAAGTCAATGTTAAATTCCAAACCTCAAAAGCCAATTAACAAATAAATTCCAAGTTCCAATATTCAATTAGAAAAACATCCAGGTTTAAATATTAAGATTTTAGTATTGGTCTTTATTTGAAATTTGTTGATTGATTTTTGGAGTTTATTCAATACCAGTACTCATTACAGATTTTGTAATCAACTCACTGCTCCTTCGATTATTTCCATAAAACCACGTGTGGCATTAAGCTTAACTTTAATTCCAAAAGGTATTGTGACATTATCCTTAATGTGCCCATGCTGAAAATTATACACGACGGGTTTTTTTAATCGAGTAAAATAATCCTCGATGACTTCACCAAGAGTTAAAGTTTTTTTATTAGGATCTAACTCTTTGCAATCAGTAAAAGCACCGAGTACAACGCCTTTAACTTTATCAAATACATTGGCAATTCTTAACTGATTTATCAAACGATCCAATCTGTAAGGTGCTTCACCAGTATCTTCAAGCAGAAGAATTTTATTTCTCACATCAGGAAAATATTGTGTACCCATAAGAGAAACCAGCAAAGCTAAATTCCCTCCAACGATTTGACCTCTTGCACTTCCCTTCCTTAGACAATACATTTTTTCATTGTTGGGATTTTTTATTCGGCCAATTTTTTTATTTGAAGTAACTAACCGCCAGAAAAATTCTTCTGTGAATGAACTCACTTCATCATGAAAATCCACAGCAAGCATCGGACCTGCAAAGGTTACAAGATTTGCTTTTTGCAGAAACGCCATTTGCAAAGCTGTAATGTCACTATATCCTATAAATAATTTCGGATTTTTTTTAATAAGCTTATAATCTATTTTGTCCAATAATCTTGGTGAACCATATCCGCCGCGTACGCACATAATTGCTTTTACATTTTTATTCCTGAACATGCTGTGAAGATCTGAAACTCTTTCCTCATCCGAACCAGCTAAGTAACCATGATTTTTTCCTACGTTTAAGCCAACAAGAACTTTGTATCCTGACTTTTCAAGATACTTTACACCGGAATTTATTCTTGATAAATCATCAGGAGTTGATGCAGGTGAAATTATTCCGATTAAATCTCCTTTATGGAGCCGCTTTGGTTTTATGTATCGCATAGATGTATATCCGAACTTTGTTAATTTAGTATAAGAAAATAATTAGAGTAAAACTGTGTGTCAAATTTTTAGCTGGCATATTGAAAATTTATTTTTTGTTTGGATAAGAAATTTAGTTGCCAGGTATCAAAGTCATCTACGGCTTGAAAAGCTTAATTTCGCTTAATAATCAAAGGAATACTATGAAATCCAAGGGCTATAAATCTCGTTCAACCGCACTTTCAGTCAAAATTATTAAAATTAAATTGGTACTAACAGATTGTGATGGGGTTCTCACCGATGCGGGAGTCTTCTATTCTGCACGTGGTGAGGAGATGAAAAGATTCTCGATAAGAGATGGAATGGGTGTAGAACGACTTAGAAATTTGGTGAAAATTGGGACCGGGATTGTCACCGGTGAAATATCAGGTTCGCTAAAAAAGCGAGCTGAGAAGTTAAAGATTCAGGAATTGCATCTTGGTATTAAAAACAAAGTTTTAGTTTTGAATGAAATATTGAAGAAAAAAAATCTTAAAGCAGAAAACATCGCTTTCATCGGCGATGATGTAAATGATTTGGAGATTATGAAACTCGTCGGGTTGACTGCATGTCCGTCTGATGCAATTGATGGGGTAAAAAATATTTCAGATTATATTTGTGCAAGTCGTGGAGGATACGGAGCATTCAGAGAATTTGCCGAGTTGATAATCAAGGGAAACTTAAATAGAAAGTGATTTGAGAAAAATTAGGTTAATTTATTTGTTACCATGAGATTCTCATAACATGATTTAAAATCCTTTTGAATTTTTAATTTCTAATTTTTATTGCCGTGCCATTCCCTTCAATTACTGATTTGATATTTACATTTGATACGCCATTCTCACCTACTTCTTTACCAACCACATAGATTGTAACTTTATTACCTTCAACTTTCTCCCGGAAAGTACCGACATTTTCAATTCGTAAACTGCCGGGAATTACCCAACCATCAAAACTATTTGTTCTTTTATAATGTGTTTGTGCATGGGTGACGATATCCTGAAGAACCACGGCAATCTCATCACGATTTTTTTCTGCGGCTGATTTTTTTGCTGCTATCAGATAGATTACAGCAATGACAGCAAGTACTGCAATCACCTGTAGAATAAGCTTGTTTTTAGTGGTTAACATATTTGTGGTAAAAATTTTAGACAAAATTTAAAAATTAATTTTAATTACTTAAAAATATTGTTTGCTTAAGTTATATGCAAAAGTGATAGTAGGAATTTAGATCTTTTTTAAAGGCACAAACTTGGTAAGAACATTCAAACTATGAAGGAATTAAGGACAAACTAATTCTATTTTGTAAAAAAAGATTGTTAATTACAATAATATCTAGATACACAAGCTCCTATTTTAAGGGAGTAAATTTTCTATTAATCATATGTTTTGGCAATATCTAATCCTTCTGCAATATTTTTTATTTCTAGTATATAATCAGCCCATACCCCTATTGCCAAACCAATATTAAGTTCAACACTGCTTTTTTTAAATTCGAGCTTATTGGTATCAGGTTGAACTAAAACATTGTCTATTTGCATTTTCTGATGTCCAGTTATCATTCCGACAAAATATATTCCTTCCCAATTTAAGCTTCCCCATTTCATTGTACCTTTTTTAAATATTGGGCTTCCGCTATTACCTCCATATGAAAAAGCATCAAGAAGAAAATTCGGAGAATCCTTTGAAAGCCAAGAAATAATTCCGGACCTAACCAACGGCTCAACATTTTTTCCTATTGCTCCAATTCCAAAAGGAAATCCTACAAAATAAATATCATCCCCAAGTTTTAGATCTGATCTTAATTTGGTTGTTGTTATACCTATGGCAGTTGGACTAGCAACATTTATGATGCTGGAGTCTTCAAGTATGATCTGCGGAAATTCAATCAAAAATGCAGCTATATCTAAGGCTTGATTTTTAACTACATATTTCATATTGTTTTTTTCCATAAAGACTGCGGCTCTAACTTTATTCTCAACTAACTCCCAAATCAATTTCTCACCAACTATTTTTTTCTTGCCATAATCTTGGCAATATTTAATAAAACTTGAGTCGGCATTTAATGTGATAATGATGGAGGAACGATTCAGTAAATGAGCACATGTAATAACAACAGCGGTACTTCTATCTTTATAGTTGAGCATTAATATCCCAGCCCCGAGTGGTACTATCTGGCTATTTACCTCTTTTTCGATTAGTATCGTAGCATTTAAACTCTTCTGATCATACCATTGTGCTTTTATCTGAACTATCTGTACCACAAATACAAGTAAGAAAAAAAATATTTTATTCATAGGCCAGTTCTTCAATTAGTTGGTTAATACACTATTTTATCAACTATTACGACATTTGTCGTTATCTCATTAATACCATCTTACCGGTAGTTAATTTATCTGCAACTATGAGATGATAAAAATAAATTCCGCTGCTGACTTCAAATCCCTTTGCATTTTGTCCATTCCATTTTACAAGATAATTTCCGGACGAAAGAACCTCGTTAACCAAAGTATTAATTAACTCACCATTTACATCATAAATTGCCAGTTCGGTTAAAGAGTTTGTGAGATTACTAGGGATCTTAAACCAAATTATTGTCGTGGGATTGAAAGGATTTGGGTAATTTCCTATCGTAACAAAATTATATGGAATATTAGGATCAACGTTTTTATCTTGAATATCTGTAATCAAGCTGGGGCCATTTCCAAATGAACCCCCGGTATTATTAGCCAAATAAATATTAATCCAATCGGGACGCAAAGCAGACTGCAAATACGTATCATCCCACTCCTGATCAGTTAATCTTTCGAAATTATATGTACGATATTCATAATAGCTCAAGAATGGACCGATGAATGCAATAGTTTGGTTCCCCGGGAGTTCCGCAATAAACACTCCCAAATTAACTGAACCGGTACCAACATGAGGAATCGCTCCGATTACATTTCCCCAGCAATCTGTTGGAACAGTATGGATGTCAGCAACAATATGATCTTTTTGCATCAGACCTTTAAAACCATGTACGAAATCCGCATAAAATAATCTAGAATACCAACCACCATAAGGAGGAGTACCGCTACCCTCCTGTTGCTGATAAATTATAGCTTTTAAAAAGTATGCTTCTGCATCAGAAAATGGAATACCGTCTAATATTTTTTTAGAAACAGTTGATAGGGTGTCCATTATACTTTCTAAATTATCCAAATATTCAAGGATATTATTTTTAATAAAGGGCTCATCGAAATCTATTTCCTGAAATTTATCTTTTGCAACCACGGCATAATTTTTCAAGTTATCATAGAACTCCGGAAATGGTTCAATATATGTATATGGATAAGAACAAACGGTTCCACCAGTATAAGATTGTTTTGCATAAAGAAGGTTATCGTATCGAAGCTGGGTCCATGAAGAAAGCTGTGTGTTTAGTTTTTCCTGCCAAAAAGCTGCAGTCTGCATGAACAAAGGCAGTTCATTTCTTTCTAACGGTGGATTTAATTTGCGAATAGAATTAAGCCAGAGATTATATAATGTGCTGTCCCAAAAATCTGTTCCATAAGAATTTATTAGATATCTTAGAGCAGCAAGGTTTGAGGCATAATGCAATGAATCCAATTCTGGTTTTAATAACTGAGCTGCGGCATTATTTCCCAACGCAAACATAGGATCAAGAGTCGAAGGATATAATCTACAAATGTGTTCTCCGTTATAATAAATTCTATCATATACGACGCTGCCAGTAACATAAGAATCAATAACAAACCTCTGCCCGAATAACATAAATGCTGATGCGGGAATTATACTATCAGGTTCAAATGGTTTTGCATTATATAAGATTTGTGAGAGGATCATTTGATATGCAAATGATTGGTTACGAAGGCTATCTTGAAATTCCATTACTTTTAGACTATCTAAAAGCTGTAAAGCATTATTTATTTGCACAGCTTGTTTCAGATAATTTAAATTTGGTAGAGTGACATTATCCTGTTCACCAACAAAAAATCTGATAATGTTTTCTATCTCCTCATACGAATCATTTACATTCGAAATATTAAATAATTCTTCGATAAGCATAGCATCAATTGTCTGTCGTTGGATATCCTGAAAACTCGGTAATGGACAGACAATCGAATCAGATTCAGGGGCTAGCAAATAGATTTCCGTTCTTCCAAGCCACATCATTGCACGGAAATATTTTTCAAGAATTGGATTTTGAATATCTACATAATGACCTCTCGGCTTAAACTGGCTCCAATCAATAACACGACAATTTTCGGAGAAAAGAATATAAGGATCGTGTCCTTGTTCAGCTGAAATTTTACTTAATATTTCATTGATCTTTGAAATATTTTCAGAAAAATACGGTGCAGCACTTTGATCAAGTAATTTTCTCGGAACAGTTAGGTAAACATCCACATCCTTCAACATCGTATTCATTTCAGGATAAGCCGAATATTTTGCAGTCAAAGCAGGTAAATTATTATGAAGTGTTTGAAGCAAATTGGTAATTCGATCTATTAAAATTCCAAGCTCAACGTCTTTAAGAATTCTATCATAAGAAACATGGAATGCATGAAGGATTGCATCTGTTGAAACAAAAACCGGAAGATCGTTCTCATAGATTTCAAGGAATGCTTCTCCAAAT
>Ga0209642_10003067_pt1 | contig 10852 bp, 11 predicted proteins | sample RifCSP19_2_FD_184025 | JGI IMG/M metagenome (GOLD analysis project Ga0209642, IMG submission 184025) | Soil microbial communities from Rifle, Colorado - Rifle CSP2_sed 19_2 (SPAdes) (version 2) | ecosystem: Environmental > Terrestrial > Deep subsurface > Rock core/Sediment | place: Rifle... | reverse complement strand
CGCTGTCAGATGCATATAGCAAACGGAAAACCTTGCGCTTTCAGGGATATAACAGAGAAGCCTGTCTCCTTTTTTCAATCTGCCGGAATACATGAGTTCTTCCATTATAAGATATATCGAGGCAGAGCCGATATTGCCAACCTTTGTCAGATTGGTAAACCATCGGTCAAAAGGGATAGCAAAGCTGTTTGCGGTCATTGAATCTTGCAGTTTTTCACGGAAATATTCGGAAGAATAGTGCGGGAGGAACCAGGTAATATCATCAGGCTTGAGTCTGCGCCTTGCGGCAATAGAGGGGAGGGCGCGCCCCACTGTCACTTTAACCACATGTTTATCAAGAAGTCTGGCATCCTGTTTTACTGTAAAATAGCCCTGTTTTACAACATCCAAAGGATTATCTGCCTCGCGCCATCCCTTCAGATAATCACCTTCCTTTTTTATGGCACCGCTGTACATGCATACAGGCATATCGCCGGCAAATGAGAGATAGTCTATCCAGTCAATACGCAGTGAAATGCGGTTATTATTGGGTTTACTGCATATCAGGGCCGCCCCGGCCCCGTCTGACAGCATCCATCGGAGAAAATCCTTTTCAAAGGCAATCTCCGGAGATTTTTCCAGTCTGGCTATGCGAGACTTTATCTCCTGTTCAAAATTGACAGCCGTCATAAAGCTTGAGGCAAACTCAGACCCTGTGCTTACAGCGGTTTTATGCAGGCCCAGCGCAACACCCATATAAGCGTACTTCATTGCTGTCATGCCTGAACTGCATACACCTGATGTGGAAACCACCTCGCAAGGCGGGAAGGCAAGCTCTCCATGCACCATATGACCATGGGCAGGTTTTAGCTGATCCGGGCTTGATGTCCCGCAGCACAGGCACTCCATATCCTCCGGCTTAATCCTGCCTTTTTTGATTAAGGCGCGCACTGCCTCTGCTGTCATCTGCGCATTATTGTGCGTATATTTGCCTGTAGCAGGGTCTATGGCGTAATAACGGGTTTTTATACCGTTACTACGCAGCACGAGCCTGCGTGAGCGGGACGGTTTGCCTCCCACCATGCCGAGGACCTGTTCTATATGTTCGTTATCAACAGGATTGTTTGGCAGAAAACTTGCAATGTCATTTATGTAAGCCGCAGCCTTGGTCATAATTAAATCTCAAATCCAACAGGATAATAATACGAGAGGCGTTCACAGAACGCCCCCTTAGTTATTCCCTTACTCATAAAAGGAGTATATTTTATAACATACTGGCATTAAAAATCCATTTTTTTGCAATAGACGCGTGGCAAACCCTGTTATTTAGAATAATGTGAAATCCGTTCAGTTGAAGAGCCTGAAGGCTGTTCCAGCCTCAGCACCTCTGCATCAAGCCTGCTGCGCAGGAATGGTTTCAATGCGAGGCGCATCAATGCCCCAAGCGGCACTACTGTAAGAATCATGGCTATAAGAAAAACAACATATACTAACAGCAATGCCCTGCGCAAGCGGGCTCCTGGTTTTCCCATCGCTATGAATAGCTTGCCCCATATATAGAAACTGCGGTGCGCTATCCTTTCGCTGGCAATATAGGATGGGTTTACCTTTACTGCCCCGAGCCCTTGCAGTAATGAAGTGCAATTGGGCGATTTTAACAGGTGCAGCGAGTCAGCAATCGCATGGCCGAAACGCCCGGCGTCGGCAATATCCTTTTCTCTGACGCCGGCAGCAGGAAATATACCCCAGAATCCATCTTTTTTGCCTGTTAACAGCCACCTGGGTGTTGTCACAAAGGTTGTCCATGGAGGTCCCTTTTCCTGTGCGGAAAGCCACATGTTTCTGCACGCAATGACAGTTATTACAGGTTTGTCCTTGAGGACCCGTGCTGCACTGGATTTTAGAAATCCGGTTATAGGGAGTGACGGCGACAGGAACCATACTTGATAGGCCAGGATAATGAGGTCAAAATGGCTGTCAGGGTCAAAAGAAACAGGTTCCATCTCAGGCGGGACCATGTGCACGGATTCAGGGAATACATCCAGAAAATCAAGGAACGGCCATGGAAAAGGGTATGGTCTTTTGGGCTGCAGGTTTTGCCATACAATCTGGATATCTGCCCGGCCTTCCAGTGGAGCCGTCATGGAACGGACCACCCGCGTGAGCTGGCCTGTTTGCGAGTAATACAACGCTAAAATGCGTATCATTCCAATATTTTACCTATGCGAAAAAATTCAGCAAGAAAAATTTAGCCCGGACTGTTCGTATCCTGCAGGCCGGGCTAAATAGGCTAAACCCAGAAAATGCAATAGCATTTTCTGACAAACGCAACCTTTGGCCAAATACTGCGTCAAATCTGGCTGTCCAAATACTCACATACTTAAAACAGTATGCTCCGTTTTGTCCAACTAGCTTTTCCTTGTCTTTGGCTCAAATCTTACGTTTGCCCCGAAAAATAAAAACTAAATGCATTTTTAGGGTTAATCAACCCAATTAGGTTTTTTATTCCTAATTCCTAATTCGTAACTCGTAATTTGTTTACTTCCCCCATACCCCTTCAGTGCGGCTCGCCAGCCCGCTTGATGCGTCAAATTCTATCCCTATTCTTTTGCCGAACCTCCTTCTTTCATAAACCCATAGATTGGTAGCCATGATATCTTTGTATGTTGAGGTGTTGGTTTTGTTCTTGCCGTCAGTATAGGCAGGCGGGCCCATGGCAATATAAACCTGCTCCTTGGTCATGCCTGCCCTCGGCATGCCCGCTTTTATATCTGCCTGAACCTTTTCAGGGAATTTATCTATAGAGACCTTTTTCTTGCTGACAAATTTTTCCAGAAACTGCTCGCCTGATGCGCCTACATCCAGATTATAGGTAGTCCCTGTCTTTGCATCTGTAAGTGTGACGCTCTCACCCCCGCTGTTGGCTATCTTAAACTGCGTTCCTGCCGGAAGCATGGATGGGCTTGACTGCCAGTTTACCCATGTAATCTCGTTTCCTTTCAGGACTTTCAGGTTGCACCTTGCATAATAGACATCATCGGCCGCAGATACAGCATTTGGCAGGGCTAAAGAAGAAACAATAAACAAATAAACGAATAAACTTCTTAATGCCTTGTGCATAAGAGAAGCCTCCTTTCTTTAATTTTTACAAATTAACAGTTTGTTGAAAAACTCAACAAACTCTGATTACACAGATAAAAGATTAGATTTCACAGATTAAAACCCATTGAAATATCTGTGTAATCGTTTTTCCTAATCTGTGTAATCAAGGCTGTTGATGCCTTTTTCAACAGCCTGCTAAAAAACGGAAATTTCAGCACAAACTGTAAGACGATGCCTTCAAAAGGACCCACAAGGATAGAACACATTTTAACCGCCCTTTCCGGAACCCCTCCCTTTGATTCACAGGCCCTGAATACGATAATGAAGGGATTCTCAATCAAAAAGGCATGGGCAAAAACAGTAGGGAAAAATATTGCAAAAAGGGCCCAGCCATTAAAGATAGCAGGGAAAACACTGTATGTAACAGCAGCCACATCCACATGGATGGAGGAATTAAAATATCTAAAAGCAGACATTATAAAAAAGCTGAATTATGAGCTGAAAGAGACGGCAGTGGAAGATATTGTATTCCGTCTCGGCAAGGTTTCAGAAGACGGGGGGCAACAATCAGCAGCCACAAAGCGGGGGCATAAACAACCTGCCCGCAGGACCATGGGGATAACAGATGACACTATTGATAGATTAGTAAGGTCTGTAAAGGATGGGGAACTAAGAGAAGTTATACGCAGGGCAATAGTAAAGATGCAGGGTAAATACACGGGACAATAAACCTTGTTTTTCATTCGCTCGCCTTCACCCCGTCCCTTATTGAATCTATGAGGGGCTGGACCCACGGCGAACTGAGCATAGCCCGGATAAAAAATGTTAGCCAAGATATTAAGCAGCGCAGTTTTAGGCATAGACGCATATATTGTTGAGGTGGAGGTGGATGTTGCCTCCGGCGGTCTTCCATTTTTTTCCATTGTTGGCCTGCCTGACAATGCAGTGAAAGAGAGCAAGGACAGGGTGAGGGCTGCGCTGCGTAATTCCGGCTATGAATTCCCCGCAAGGCATATAACTGTAAATCTTGCCCCGGCCGATGTAAAAAAGGAAGGCACAACCTTTGACCTCGCTGTAAGCCTCGGCATTTTGGCCACTGCGAGGATTATAAAAGGGGAAGCACTCGGGGATTATATATTTTTAGGGGAACTCTCCCTGGAGGGGAAGGTAAAGCCTGTAAGGGGTGCGCTCCCAATGGCTATCGCTGCAAAGGAGTGCGGTTTGAAAGGTGTAATCCTCCCGAAAGAGAATGCTAAAGAGGCCGCCATAGTTGACGGCATAAAGAGCATAGGTATAGAAAATCTTTCCCAGCTCGTAGGGTTCTTAAACGGGAATCTTGAAATACAGCCGTGCGCTATCGACACAAAGGAATATTTTAAAGCAGGCGGAGAGGCGCAGATTGATATAAACGAGGTAAAAGGCCAGGAGCATGTAAAAAGGGCGCTGGAGATTTCAGCAGCAGGCGGGCATAATGTTCTGATGATTGGTCCGCCGGGTTCAGGCAAGACCATGCTTGCCAGGCGCATGCCGACTATCCTGCCTGATATGACAATGGACGAGGCAATAGAGACCACAAAGGTCCACAGTATTGCAGGCATCCTGGGCAGGAAGCAGGTTCTGGTAACAACAAGACCATTCAGAAATCCGCACCATACAGTTTCAGATGCAGGCCTTATCGGCGGAGGCCATATCCCGAGACCAGGAGAGGTTTCCCTTGCGCATAATGGCGTTTTATTCCTGGATGAGATGCCTGAATTCAAAAAGAATGTGCTGGAGGTATTAAGGCAGCCTATAGAGGACGGCAAGGTTACCATATCAAGGGCAGCCATGTCATTGACCTATCCCTCCAATTTCATTTTAATAGCTGCAATGAATCCGTGTCCATGCGGATTTTTAGGAGATACGCACAAAGAATGCCGCTGCACACCTATGCAGATTCAGAAATACACAACAAAGATTTCAGGGCCTTTGCTTGACAGGATTGACATACACTGCGATGTGCCTGCTGTAAGATTCAAGGAGCTTTCAGGTGACACGAGAGGCGAATCTTCTATAGATATCAAATTAAGGGTTGACAATGCGAGAAGGATTCAGACTGAACGTTTTGCAGGTAAAAGGATTTACTGCAATGGCCAGATGACAAGTCATTATATAAAGAAATTCTGCGGAATAGACGATGAAGGCAAAAGGCTTCTGGAGATGGCAATAGACAGGCTCGGTCTTTCTGCCAGGGCATATACAAGGATATTAAAGGTTGCAAGGACAATAGCTGATTTGGAAAATGAAGAACGGATAAAATCCCACCACCTGTCAGAGGCGATACAATACAGGAGTCTGGACAGGGGGATGGTGTAAGGGTGTAAGGGGACTGTCCCAGATTTACGGACGAGCTAAGCGAGTCGTAGAATCGGGACTGTCCCCGCCATATAGGGAGGGTTTCTGTAATGTCATCTTTAAGATGATATAAGGATAGTTGAATGTCTTTAAATAAATCTGTCACCTTTTCTTTTTTTGCATCTTTGAGTTTTTTAAAGACTAAGGCGGAAAATAGATCTGACACCTTTTTGTATGGAACATAATGCTACTTTGTTAAGAAGAGGAGGCCACGAATGAATAATGAAAAGAATTTTCTTGAAAGTGAAGAAACAGAGATAGAAGATGAGGCCGCAACTGATACTGCGGTTACCCCAATTGTTTATAACATCACAAGCTATGGTGCTGACTACGATGTGCGTGGTCTTGTTGAGAGACTTAACAAAGACGATATAATTATACCGTCTTTCCAGCGGGCATATGTTTGGAAACAAGCGGATGCCTCTTCGTTCATTGAATCTCTGCTCTTAGGATTACCAGTCCCAGGTATTTTCCTAGCTACGGAGAAAGACGCAAATAAGCTGTTAGTAATTGATGGGCAACAAAGGTTGCGGACTTTGCAGTTTTTTTATAGCGGTATTTTCGATCCTAAGCCAAACGAGGAAAAAAAGAAAATATTTAAGTTGGTTGCAGTTCAGCCGCAATTTGAAGGCCAAACATATGAAACATTAACAGCTAAGGATAAGCGACGCTTAGATAATGCCATTATCCATGCAACTATAGTCAAGCAAGAGGAACCAAAAGATGGGGATACCAGTATTTACCATATATTTTATCGTCTGAACGCCCGAGGCATGATTCTTAAACCCCAGGAAATTAGAAGGGCTGCTTTTCATGGGCCTTTTCTCGACAAAATCACAGAGCTTAATAGCTATAGTGCGTGGAGAGATATATTTGGCAAGGTAAGTAAAAGGCTGAAGGATGAGGAACTGATTTTGAGATTCCTAGCTTTGTACTTCGATGCTGCACGGTATAAAAAACCTATGGAAGAATTTTTGAATAACTTTGCTTCAAGAAACAAAAAGCCTTCTGAGGAGTTTCTTAATGACTTAGAAAAGATCTTCACAAATACCATTGACGTAGCCGATAAAGCATTAGGCGCGAAAGCGTTTCGTGTTGTGCGTGCAATAAATGCAGCAGTCTTTGATTGCGTTATGGTTGGTCTCGCGCGAAGATTAAAGCGCGGAAAAATTACTGACCTTGCTAACCTTCAGGCATCCTATAGGGAATTGATGAAAAATGAGGAGTTCTTAAAGGCAACATCAAAAGGAACATCTGATGAATCAACTGTTGCGTTAAGAATATATCGGGCAACAAAAGCTTTCTCACAAATAAAATGAGGAACCAAGAGTTGTCGCGGCAGCTTCAGCGACTTAATAGCTTAATTGGAAAAATTACCGGAGCATCAATAGGTGATATTGAACTTCAATCGCACTGGGCGAAGTATTTGTGTGTTTTATGTGCTGGATTTCTCGAAAACGCTTTGACAGAAATCTATACGGAATATGCAGAAGTTTCTGCAAATAAGGCGGTGGCCAGTTATGTCTCACGGCAGCTTGAGCGCATACAAAACGCCAATGCCCAGAAGTTACTCGAAACGACATATCAGTTCAAAAAAACGTGGGGTGAAGCACTGGAGATTTATCTTTCTCAAAATGGGAGAAAAGAAGCAATTGACGCGATTATGAGCAACAGGCACAAGATAGCGCACGGTGAAGATTCGAATATTACAATATTAAGGCTTAAAGAGTACTTAGTCAAGATTGTTGAGGTTGCAGAATTTATAGAAAGTCAATGTTCCTAAGATGTAATGTTACAGACAAAATATTTGGAGCCAATGACTAATTATGACACGGCTTGACTGGATAGGTCGAAGAAAAGAGGGTCAGGTCTTGAAAAATAAGTCAAGACCAAAGTTGGAGATAAAAGTAGGAAGTCAGAGGGTCTGGTCTACACTCTTGCCAAAGTTTCAAGGTTGTAATTATTTGAGAATGGCTTATATTCGTTGTTTACATTGGCATTTGCTTTTAATTAGAACAGGCACTTTTCTTCTGTCTTGCAAAGGGGAAAAGCCACAGGCACATTATCTTTCAGAACAGAAGGCAGAGATTGCAATTGTCTATGACTCGTTATAGAGTGAAGAGGAAAAAATAATAATCATGACGATTAAACGACCGCATCTTATAGTCATTGCAGGCCCAAACGGCGCAGGGAAATCAACAACTGCTCCTTCCTTACTGAAAGGTACACTTAAGGTTACCGAGTTTGTAAATGCAGATATAATCGCTCAAGGCCTGTCTGGATTTCAGCCTGAAGGCGCAGTTTTTCATGCCGGACGCGTAATGCTTGAGCGCATACATTATCTTGCAAAAAAGGGTGTTGACTTTGCTTTTGAGACAACATTGGCGAGTCGTACTTTTGCACCATGGATTACTGACCTGCGCAAGACAGGCTATGACTTTCATCTGGTTTTTCTATGGCTCCCAAATGAGGATTTTGCTATCGCTCGTGTTGCTGAGCGAGTCCGCATAGGCGGACATGATGTGCCTGAGAAAACAATCAGACGGCGGTACCATGCTGGCATTAAAAACTTTTTCCGACTATATAAGCCTTTGGCAGATTTCTGGCGTGTCTATGACAATTCAGAGCCTGCGGGGCCGCGTTTGATAGCTTCAGGCAGCAGGTCTGAATCTGATAATATAAAAGATATTGCAATATGGAATATGATTATGGGACAATCGAAGCATGAAAAAGAAATCTGAAAAATCAATAGATGAGATTTTTAAAGAAGGCTCTCTTATAGACAATGCTTTAAAGAAAGCCGTTCAGGAAGCTCTTGTGCGCCATAAACAGGCTGGAAATCCAATTGTTGTCTGGCGTGACGGCAAAATTGTTTGGCTTAAGCCTGAAGAAATTCCTGTGCAGACATAATGAATTGCAATCTTTCCTCCCCTTATTGACCAAATCCTCGCCGCCAAGCAACAACCCCCTCAATCCCCCTTAACAAAGGGGGAATTAAAGACTTTAAGGGGACGGTTCTAATTGTTTGAGAATGGCTTATATTCGTTGTTTACATTGGCATTTGCTTTTAACAGGATGTTGAAAAAGCCCTCTATAGTGTCATTCCCGCGAAAGCGGGAATCCATAAGCTGTTGATTTTACAAAGACTGGATTCCCGATAAAAACCTCGGGAATGACAGAAAAAGAGTTTTTCAACAACCTGTTAATTAGAACAGGCACTTTTCTTCTGTCTTGCATGAGGAAAACGCCACAGGCGCATTATCTTTCAGAACAGAAGGCAGAGATTGCGATTGTGGAGGGGAAGGGGTAACGATGCAAATTAAATATTCAAAACACATTGAGGCAAGAATTGCCATGAGAAAAATTGAATACAATCTGCCTCAAAGGGTTTACGAAAATGCGGAGGAACGATTCGTTGATAGTGAAACAAGACATGAAATTGCAGTTATGAAATCAGTATTATATGGAAAAGAAAGGGATATAATGGTAGCGTATAAGCATGAGGATGCAGATGTTAAACTTTTGACTATACATCCTTTGAAGGAAGGACAAAAAGAAAACCGAATCCAATCAGGAAGATGGAGGAAAATATAATGGATGATTTTAAAGTATTTTACGATGAAGAAGAGGACATCCTTTATCTTGCAAAAGAGGGGGAAGAGGCTGAAGTTGTAGAAATATCTCCCGGCGTGAATATGGAACTTGACAGCAATGGCAACCTTATCGGTGTTGAACTGTTCAAAGCCTCTCTCATGTTTAAGAATGTTCTTAAATCAATGGAGAAAAAACTTCAGGTTGCATAACTATCCCTTCATCCACCCTCATTCGAACGGAATGTTCGCCGCAATCCCCGCTCCTTGGAGGAATGTTTAATGGGACGGTTGTTCATGCTCACTAATTATTTGAGAATGGCTTATATTCGTTGTTTACATTGGCATTTGCTTTTAATTAGAACAGGCGCTTTTATCTGTTTTGCAAAGGAAAAAGCCACAGGCGCATTATCTTTCAGAACAGAAGGCAGAGATTGCGATTGTGGAGGGGAAAAGGTAAAATTGCAATAAAAGATTTAAGGATATAGAAACAAGAGGGGCATCCCCCCTATTTTCATTGAAGCCAATTTGAAACAATAGAAAATGGCAAAGCTGAAACCAAATTATTTTGCTCTGTGCCAAAAAAACTATTGACAGGTTTTAATATATTTGCTAATTTAATACTACCTTTCGGATTAAGACGCCTTATATTGATAACTTTTTTCATATCTCATCACTAAACAACCCAAATGATATTACCTTTAGCGACCCCAGAGATAGGTTAAAAAACAGAGAAAAGACATTTACCGCTTGAAAAAATATTCTAACCTAATAACAATGCCCGCCACAGGCAGGCTATATAAATGGTAATATACCCTTACCGTAATCAAATCAAATGGATTTTTAGATACAGTACGCAGGTTTTCTACTGTTTACAGCTCGCAGCTTACTGCTCACTATTAAAAAGAGGAGTATTTTATGAACCTTAAAGAACTAAAAGAAAAAAAGATAAGCGAACTGACAACACTGGCCAAGCAGTATAATATAGAGGCCGCTGCCGGTATGAGGAAGCAGGACCTTATCTTTGCACTGCTTCAGTCGCAGTCAGAACAAAATGGCCTAATATACAGCGAGGGTGTTCTGGAAACCTTGCCGGACGGCTTCGGTTTCTTAAGGGCGCCGGATTATAACTATCTCCCCGGGCCGGATGACATATATGTATCCCCGTCTCAGATAAGAAGGTTTAATCTGCGAACCGGCGATATTGTATCAGGCCAGATAAGGCCGCCCAAAGAGGGAGAAAGATATTTTGCCCTCCTAAAAGTGGAAAAGGTAAACTATGAGGACCCTGATGTCGCCAGGGAAAAGATACTTTTTGACAACCTCACACCTTTATATCCTCAGGAGAAAATAAAACTTGAACTGTCTGGCAAGAAAACCGATATCTGCATGAGGATAATGGACCTGTTTACACCAGTCGGCAAAGGTCAGAGAGGGCTTATTGTATCGCCTCCAAGGGCCGGCAAGACAGTCCTTCTTCAGAAGCTTGCCAACAGCATAACAAAAAATGATCCAGACGTCGTACTTATTGTTCTGCTTATAGATGAAAGGCCTGAAGAGGTCACTGATATGCAGCGCTCAGTAAAAGGCGAGGTTATAAGTTCCACCTTTGACGAACCGGCCCAGAGGCATATACAGGTTGCTGAGATGGTGATAGAAAAGGCCAAGAGATTAGTTGAGCACCAGAGGGATGTCGTTATCCTGCTGGATTCCATTACAAGGCTTGCGAGGGCATACAATACGGTTGTCCCGCCGAGCGGGAAGGTGCTTTCAGGCGGTGTTGATTC
>Ga0209642_10003064_pt1 | contig 10856 bp, 11 predicted proteins | sample RifCSP19_2_FD_184025 | JGI IMG/M metagenome (GOLD analysis project Ga0209642, IMG submission 184025) | Soil microbial communities from Rifle, Colorado - Rifle CSP2_sed 19_2 (SPAdes) (version 2) | ecosystem: Environmental > Terrestrial > Deep subsurface > Rock core/Sediment | place: Rifle... | reverse complement strand
GGATGAAGGCGACGCTGTGCCAGATGAAATTTATACCGGGATCGATTCGTGTATGTCCGGCGGTATGGCACGCCTGTTGATTATGTTCAACCCGAAAGCCTCGCTTGGCCCGATCTATAACATGGAGTATACCGGCCGCGCTAAGGTGGTGCATTTATCTGCTCTAAGACATCCCAACGTCGTCACCGGTACAGACATCATCCCCGGCGCGGTCGATAGGCAGACTGTGATCAGGCGCATCAACGAGTGGACGCGTCCCGCCCTGGCCGATGAACTCGATACCCCTGGCACGTTCGCCCTGCCAAGCTACCTGGAAGGGGCCAGCGCACAGTCACCGTCGGGTGAGATCTATCCGCCGCTCTCCCCAGGCGCACGTAAGATCACCGAACCCGCTTTTAGCTTTATGGTGTTGGGCGAGTATCCACCTCAGTCCGAATTGCAACTCATCTCCCAAGATTGGATCGAGGCCGCAAGGACACGTTGGGATAACTACGTTGCTCTGTATGGGGAACGGCCCCCAGATGGCGTGCAGCCGATTATGGGCCTGGATGTGGCTGAGTTGGGGCCAGATAATAACGTGGCCGCTTTGCGCTATGGCGGGTTCGTGCCCCGCTTTATGATTTGGAACGGCCTGGACGCCGATCTGTCCGCTCAAAAAGCGTATGATATCTATAACCAGTATAACTGCCAGATTTGCTACGTTGATTCGGCTGGGATCGGCTCAGCCGTCGCCCCCTCGATGTACCGCCGTGGCACAGCCGAACGGCGCGATGTGCGCGCCGTGGCCGTAAAAACGTCATCTAAACCTACCCCAGGCTCTAAAACCGAGATGGGTGAGTTTTATAGCCTGCGCGACCAACTGTATTGGACGATCCGCGAATGGCTGCGCTCCGACCCAACCGCTATGCTGCCCCCCGACCCGTTCCTGACCGCCGAGCTGACCGCCCCCCGCTATGATACCTTCCACGGTGGTAGAATTAAGATCACCGATAAACCTAAACTAAGGGATAAGCTCAAACGTTCCACAGATAGAGCCGACGCCCTGGCCCTGACTTTTATGCCGCTCATGCGCGCTACTATTTTGAGAGCGATGGATTGATATGGAAATCAAGTTGATCCATGATTCTTCGGTCATAAAAGGATTTATAAATCAATGGCACAGTACACTTCCTGCACCGGTTGGTTGGCGCGTTGCATTTGTCCTTTTGGATGGATCGGACATTATAGGTGTTTCGACTTGGGGTAGACCAGTAGCAAGACACGAGGATCAAGTCAACACACTTGAACATACTCGTATGGCTTTACATAATGCGCCTCGCAATACAGCTTCTTGGTTTATAGCTCAAAATAGAAAATGGATCAGAGAGAATATGCCAGAAATTGTGAGGATAATATCATATGTGAACTTAGATCACCACACCGGGATTACCTATCGCGCTGATAATTGGAAGACTGTCTATAAAAAACGGTCTAATTCGAGTTGGTTAAACCGCCCTGGAAGAATTGGTAATGAGGCTAGATACAGGGCAAAATTTGAGCGCGAACCATGATGGAGTAAATATTATGGCAGATTTCAACCTGAGTCAAACGATTGACACGTCACTGGAACAAACAGTGCAGTCCGATGTGCGCCGCGACGCCGAGCTGGGCGGGATGCCGAGCATCATCTGGCTGGCCCGCTCCGGCTTGACTATCCCCGGCTGGTGGTCGCCGTCCCGAGATGTCGAGCTGCGTAAGTTCTGGAAGAAGTCGGATCACCTGTCCGGCGCGGTCTATGCAATGGAATCCAAGATGACCGCTATCCCGCGCCGCGTCGTGCCCCGCGATCCGTCGATCAAGGAACACGTCGAGCAGGCTTTGCTGTTTACCGAACTGATCCAACAGGGCGCACAGTTCGGCCAGGGGTGGGAAGCGTTCTTCTCGATGTTCGTGGAGGAGCTGATCACCCAGGATAATGGCGCGTTCGCCGAGATCATCGGCTTTGGCCCCAAAGACGGCCCCATCCTGGGTGCACCGCTGTCTGTGGCGATCCTCGATTCCAGATTGTGTCAGCGCACGGGTAACCCTGAATTCCCCGTCATCTACCAGGATATCAACGGTGGGCGTTATAAGTTGCACTACTCACGCGTGATGTTCGCCAGCCAGATGACATCACCGATCAAAGAGATGTTCGGCGTCGGATTTTGCAGCGTGAGCCGAGCCTGTAATGTCGCTCAGACCTTGATCGATCTGTTAATATACAAGCAAGAAAAATTGGGCAGCCGCCCAAGACGTGCTATTGGTCTCACCAAGGGCGGCCTCGACCCGAAGGACGTGCGCTCTTCCTTCGAGCTGGCCGATAGCGCAATGGATATCCAGGGGCTGTCACGCTATTCAAAAATGGTGATCATCGGCTCATCGACTATGCCCGAGGCCGATTTCAGCCTGATCGACCTTTCTAGCCTGCCGGATGGCTTCGACGAGCAGACCAGCATCACACTTGGCATGGCCACGATAGCCCTGGCTTTCGGGGTGGACGCACGCGAACTGTTCCCCGCCATGCAGGCGGGTGCAACCCGCGCCGACGCGCTCTTAGCCCATATCAAACAGCGTGGCAAAGCCCCTGGCCAAATCATCCAAACAACCGAGCAGTTATTCGGCACCAAGTTCCTGCCGCCTCACCTGCGCCTTGAGTTTGATTTCCAGGACGATGCCCAGGATAGACAGCAGGCCGAGATCAGGCAGATCCGCGCTATGGCCCAGGAACGACACCTGAATAGCGGCGCTCTCAATGTCAGAATATCACGCGAGAAGATGGTCGAGGATGGTGATGTCTCTCAATCACAGTTTGAGCGATTGGAGCTGGCCGACGGTAGATTGCCAGATGGGACTACAGTCCTGGCTCTGTTTTATAAACAGGATAGGCAGTATAGCCAGTACCTTGACTTGGGCGTGGATGACCCGCTGGAACGATCCAATAACGATATGCTGGCAGTTATTACCCTGATCGATGAACGCATTGCCGATGCTAACCGCGCGATCGTCAATCAGAAAGACCCCGGCCAGCGTTATATCGCTACCCAATGCTTGATGGCGCTGATCAATCTGCGAAAGTATTACCTGAACCCGGATGAATTGGCCAAGATGATCCTGGGGGAGCCGACCAACTCGCAGAACGCGGGTGGCCAGCCAAAAACTGAAAACCGCCTGCGCCGCGAGGATCTCACCGCTCCCAACGAAGATGAGGAGTTGGACGAGGGCGGCAGAAACAGACTGAAACCATCATCCGACGATAGCCAGGTGATCAAAGCTGTAAGAGACGCAATTCATGACGAGATGCTGGTATGGCAGTCGCAGTATTAGCTAAAGCAGTCTCCCCTGTAGCAGGCGTAAACAGACGAAACTTCGCCTCCTACGCGTCTGGCATTAGATCGGCCATATACGGCCTGTGGAGCGGACAGATTGACCTGTTTAACTTCGTGGATAGCATGATTAGCACTCTGGAACACGGCCTGCGCCGTTCGTGGTATGAAGGCGCGGCCCAATGTGGCATCCAGCCCGCTGAGCTTACCCTGGATGAGCTGGACGCGATGCGCTTTTTGATCAACTCGCAGGTCAATTATGTCATGGGGCTGGCGAATGATATCCAGGCTGCTGACAAGTCTAAAAAAGGCAAGCTGCGCCCCTTTATCCAGCGCGGCCAGATGTGGATCAACCTGTATAACCAGGCATCTAATCAGGCCAGGCAGATGGCATGTAAGGATCAAAAACTGAAGTGGCGAGTTGGGCCAACTAAAGTGCATTGTATATCCTGCGCCACTTATAATGGGCGTGTGTATCGGGCCAGCATTTGGCAGAAATATAATATCCGTCCCCAGGATTATGCCCTGGAATGTCGCGGCTTTAAATGCCTGTGTGAATTTTTTCCAACCGATGAACCCGTCACCCCAGGCTTCCCGCCAAAGGTCTAACTATGCCTTTTATTGAATTTAAATATCAGATCCCCAAGATTGACCTGTCATCCGCAAAATTGCGCGGCACGATAGCGGTCACTTTGTTGAGAGTTGCCAAAGATATGAAGAAGGACTTGGAGGCCACTACCGAGACCTGGCAGGAGCATGACCCGTTCTTTTGGAGCACAACCCAATATCGGGGCGGGGACGTGCGCGTGACGATCGGTACGGATGATGAGGTGTGGAACTATCTCAATAAAGGAACGGAAAAACGTTGGGCAGTAATGTCGCCTGACTTCCAGGCTAAAACCACGAAAAGGCGGTTCTCCTCCCGCGCCGGTCAGGGTGAGGCCGTGTTGCGCGGTAGAGGGATCATGACTAAATTGAAGATGTCGGCTAGATCCGGCATAGAAGCGCGCGACTGGTTCGGCAGGCTGCGTGACGATTATGATGATGTGATCGCCAGTCAGTTGCGCGTCAGGATTCATGATTTAATCAAATCATCGATAAAGGTCGTAAAAGGGCCATGAAATGTCGAATGAACCACTCGATTTAAAGAAGGGATGGATGTCGGTAGCGCGCCGTGCCCAATCAGTAGCTAAGACTGGCGGTTTGGCCATTATCACCATCACCGTTCTGGTTGATGAGAGCGGCGAGCCTAAGTTCTGGCTGGAACCAACCTGCAAGAAGGTCGAGCCGCGCAAGTTCTCGTCCGAGATCATGAAAATGTTCGGCAAAGGTGACAACTCCGCCGCCTAAAGGCGGACGGCTTCTTTGGCAACGCTTTCCCCAACGGGATACGTTAGCGCCAAACGGCTGTGTCCCAACCGTAAAATATTCAAAGCGGCGTTCACGTCTCGGTCGAGAGTAACACCGCAATTAGGGCAGTGATGAACACGAACGCTCAAAGACTTCTGAACAATATTTCCGCAACCCGAACATGCCTGGCTGGTATTGCGGGGATTGACCGTCACTATCTCAACTCCGGCCTCAACAGCCTTGTAATTGAGCATCGTGCGGAACATCCCCAAACCAACGTCGTGCGCTGCACGGGAGATATGGCCATTTTGAAGCATAAATTTGAGCGACAAATCTTCGAGAATGATAACGCCGTAGGCGTTTACCAATTGGCGGGTGGTCTTGTGCCACCAGTCCGAACGCTGGTTAGCGATATGCTCATGCAGACGGGCAACTTTCTGAACAGCCTTACGCCGATTCTTACCGCCTTTTTTCTTACGGGACACCGAACGTTGAAGCACTCGCAGTTTACGGAGCGATGCTTGCAGACTTTTAGGACTGTCGAAAGTCGATCTATCCGAAAGAGCCAAAGCGTGAGTAATGCCCATATCCACACCAACGGGCGGATTGGTGGACTTATCTATCGGCTGTTCAGGAATATCAACTTGGAGCAGGACATACCATCCGGAAGGTTTACGCAGAACGACGATATTTTTGAGCTTGCCTTCTGGCAATTCTCGATGCCAACGCATTTTGATAAACCCAACGTTCTGAACGTACAACCGATTAGCCTTGATTTGAGAACCATCACCCGGCTTGTAATTGACCGAATTGAAACGGGATGCCTTTTTGAAGCGCGGGAAGCCTCGTTTGCCTTTCAAGAATTGTTTGTGGTTGCTATCCAAGCGGCGAAGCACCTGTTGTCCGGCAGACATATTGAGCAGGCGAAGGGAATTGTCGCCCGGCTCGTTGCGCCAATCTCGCCACATTCTCGACTGCTCATAATATGTAACAGATTTACGACTTTCATTCCATCTCTTTCGTCGATAGTCCAAAGCGCGATTATAAAGCCAGCAAGCCAACCACAAAATATCATTCAATGTGGTTTGTTGTTCTTTGGTTGGATACAAGCGATAACGATAAGTTTTTATCATCATGAAAAGGAGCACCCCGCCAGCGATCCGGTTGATGTTCAGGCAACGCGGGCCAGCAGGGTGCATATTAAACAAAACGACCGGAAACCGCATTACCTGAACAATTTGATTATATCACAGAAAAAAATTTCGTGGTATAATGTGGATGTCCGTCTGAATCTACTATGCAATTCTTATTGCACAGCGTCGTATCGAGGCGCGTATGGTTGTTTAATCGCAACCCGCGCCTCTTTTTAATAGAAAAGGCAGGTTAACATGCCGTATAAAGTTTTCAAGCGCGATGATCAGTTTTGTGTTCACAAGTTGAACAATGATGGTTCGATGGGCACGATGATCCGTGGCGGTTGCCACGCGGCCCGCGCTGAGGCTATGAATCAAATGCGCGCTCTGTATGCTGCCGAGAATAAAGACCTGAGCTTGAAAGAGCTTGACCAGCTTTTCGAGGATTCAGATCATGATGTCAAACAGTTGACTCAAGATAAGGATTACGCAGAGCCTATGGCCTATATTCCCTGGGGTGTGACCAGCTTCGCTGAGCTTGATCAGGCGCATGAGGCGCAGGAGATGGCTGGCAATGTGCATGATATGGCCAGTTCTTTCTCGACCATCGTCAGCAATATTATGTCCAGGGAAGAGGTCACTGACAAGGCTAAGGCTATCGAATCCCTGGCTAATGAGTTTGCCACTCGCGTGCGCTCCAAGATGAGCGATGATAGTGACCATAAAGAGATCGATCAGAAGTACAAAGCGATCCTTGAGATTGAAGATCCTCTAGCGGCTTATTATGCCTTTTACGATCTTGGCTATGATATCGATGATGAGGACAAGCTCAAAGAGTTGCCCGACGAAGTTCTAGCCAAAGCTGTGTGGACTACGGCTTATAAGAACAATCTCCCTGATTCGTCTTTCATGTTTATCAGCCCAGGTTGTGGCACCAAAGACTCGGAAGGTAAGACTAAACCTCGCTCTTGCAGACATTTTCCGATCAAAGATGATTCCGGTAAAACAGATGCTATCCATGTCCGCAATGCCATCGCCCGCATCCCTCAGTCCAATGCCCCTGGTCTATCCGCAGAAAAAAAGCGATCCTTACAAGAGCGATCCCGTAAAATCCTGGCTGGCCTCAACAAGGAACAGAACCCCGGTTTCTTCGAGGCGGTCAAAGAGACCGTTTCTGACGCCTTCAAATCCTTCCTGCACCCCAAGAAAGACGAAAACTCTTTCATGGTCTGGAAAGAGGCAGATGGACAGCAGAGATGGTTTACACGTTACTCTAACAATTTTAGAGATGACGATTTTCCACCCGAAATAATTTCAGAACAATCGCACCGCTTCTTCGTGGAAGAGGTGAAACAAGCCAAGGCACCGTATCCAGAGTTGTGGCTCTGGCACGTGCCGCAGTGGAAGCTGGGAAAGGCCGACTGGCTGGCCTACGACGATTCCGGTTTCGCGCTCGCATCGGGCACTATCGACCGTGGTAAGGAGGCCACCGCTGACTGGCTATCACGCCAGAAAGACCTCGGTGTGTCTCACGGTATGCCCACCTCCAGCATCGTGCGCGACGAAGATGACCCCAGTATCATAATCCAACATATCACATCCGAAATCTCACCGTTGCCGAGAACCGCCGCGGCTAATAAGCTAGGCAGCTTTCACGTTCTCGGCGGGGAAAGTCAGGAGGATAAATCTATGCCAATCCCCGAAGATAAGAAGGCCAAGCTGGTTGACCTCGGCATCGACCCGGCGCTTTTGACACAGCTGGAAACACAGAACGCCGTTGACGCCGAGAAAGCCGCGCAAGAAGGCCGTGAGCATAAAGAAGCAACCGAGGTAACTGAGGAAGTCGTCTCTCAGGCTGAAACAACGGACGCTGCTACGTCTGAAGTTGCGCCAGAGGACACTCCTCCCACCCGCTTAGAGGTGGCCGAGGCCTTCTCTGTCGTCATCCAACCATTGATCGACAAGATCGGTGCACTGGAAGCTGGTCTTAGTGCCCAGGCCGAAGAGGTCAAAGCACTCAAGAGCGGCGACGACGAGAAGATCAAGCAGGCCGTCTCAAGCACCCCGGCTGCTTCCGTGGCCGCTATCCTGGCGCAGAAACTGAGCTCAGTAGGATCGGAAGAGACGAAAGTCGATGGCCGATCCGAGCTGGCTAAGTCCAAGCCCAAGGAAGCTGAGCCAGAACAAAAGCTAGGCATCCCGTTTATCGACAAGATGCTCAGCCAACCCAAACAGGAGTAAATAACATGGCTGCTGAACCAGTTTTAACTCAATCTCAAATCGAGGTGCTCAGCCAGCTTGCGGATTTTATGTCTGGTGATAAGAACAAAGGCCAGCATACTAAAACCCCTGCCAACTTCTCGACCTTCACCCCATTGCACGGCTCAGGCGGTATCTTTGCCGTTGCCGGGTTGGAACGTGATATCATCACCGCCCATATCCGCCCAATGGGGATCGCCAACGCATTGCCGCTGTTGCCCACGGTCTACGAAGACCCACGCTTCGGCAGCTTGACTGGCGTGACCGATGATGTTGGCAGCGAGCCGACCTACGTGTGCGAGGATGCGCCCACCGGTTATATCAAGGGCTGCAACCTCACCGCACGTTTCGGCACAGTCCGCCGCGATACCAATACCATCGACATCGAAGATACGATCATGCGCCTTCACCGTGGCGATTTCACCGACCTGACCCTGCGTGGCCGCTTGCTTGGGCTTTCTGGCCTTGAGCCTGGCGGGATGAACGAGGGGCAGGTGCTGGATATCGTCACCATGTCAGAGATGGTCAACGTGGCCGTGCGCACCGAGCGCAGGCTTCTGCGACTGATCTGGGAGTTCCCTGGCCTGGACGTTCAAATCGCCACTGGACAGAGCGACGCCGATACCGGCGTTCTCTGCCCGGCCCTCGATTCGGACGTGAAGGACTACAACTACGCTGCGCTTGGTGTGAACATCGTCACCTACCTGTCGCAACTGGAGTGGTATCTGAATCACAACGCCGAACGCATGGGGCTGATGCCCGTCGAATGGGTGATCGTCATGCGGCCCGACCTGTGGTACGAGCTGACCGCTGTCTGGCCCTGCGCCTACAACACCACGCGTTGCTCAACCGTCCTGAGTGCACAAGCCACAGTAGTTGTGGACGGCCGCGAGCAGGTGACTGAGCGCGACGCCATGCGTGCTGGGATGTTCATCGATATCAACGGGCGACGCTATCGCGTCATCGTTGACGATGGCATCTTCGAGCACACTAACGTCAACAACGCCAACGTCCCCGCGGGCAGCTACGCCAGCTCGATCTATATGGTGCCTCTGACCATCGGCGGTGGCTTGCCAGTCACCTTCCGCGAGTATCTCGACTTCCGGCGGGCTGCGCCTGAGGTTTCGCTGCTGCGCGGTATGGAAACGTTCTTCTGGACTGACAACGGTGTCTACACCTGGGCGTATGAAGCGGTCAAGTGGTGCTATAAGTTGGCCCTCAAGACCGTGCAACGCGTTGTCCTGCGCACCCCGCAACTGGCGGGACGCATCGACCACGTGATGTATAGCCCGTTGCAGCACCTGCGTGAGCCGAACCCGGACGACCCGTACTTCGCTGATGGCGGAGTCTCCCTGCGTGGTAACACTGTAGGGACGCCGTACGCAGCTTGGGGTAACCGGTAATCTGATCGAAACTTGATCAACCCTTCCAAAAAGTAAAGGCCGCTTCATACGAAGCGGCCTTTATGCGCTTTATTTCGATGGGATACTAAGTATTTTTGGCTCGCTGATCTGTTTTGGTGTTCTCAGTACCACTGGCTCGCTTGGGTAATTAGGTTTTCTTCGCTGGCCTGGCTCGCTCAAATCACATGGGTTTCTTTTTTGTCATGGCTCGCTCGCACTAATTGGGATGCTATTCTTATCTGGCTCGCTCAAAGGAGACGGGTTACTACCAAAACACGGCTCGCTATCAGAAGAGGGTATGCTCGCATGATATGGCTCGCTGATCTGTTGTGGGTTGCTAGCGCAAAGCGGCTTATTATTTACAACGATTCTGCCAATATTCTAGCGGCCCAGTGTAGCCGGTAATAATCTGGCGTACGGTATGCCCAATAATCAAACCGATTGCCTTAGCTGGGTCGTCAGGACTAACGCAATAGTAAACATCTGTATCTTCACTAGCACAATAGTAACTTGACGGTTTGCAACCCTTAGCATCAAAGTAATTTTTAACCCTCGTAGCATTCCAGGTATCTAGGGCATGAGACTCTTCAGCGTGTTTGGTCAGCGGCGCATCCCAGGTCACGGTGCTATCTAGCGCGCCGATGAGCGCATTCAGGATAGCGGGCGCAAATGGGAGCGCCATGAGAGCGATGACCAGGATCAGCACCAATAATAGGATACTGCCACCCGATGATGGTTCTTCCGCGCTGTCGTAGTTCATGGATATAAGTCCTCCTCTAGTAATTCATCCAGGATATTGGTAGCAAATTTACTTATTACTGGCTCTGGATGGCGTCGAATCACATTATCGAGGAGCTCATACATAGTGCCAAAATAGGCGACTCCGTGGTCACGTTCCTTGTCGAATACCACCGCGCCGTCGTAGGCAATTTTCAAAAAGTCGAGGATCTCTTGTGTTGCGATTTTCATGTTATATGTCCTTTCTTTTATGTTTGCGATGTGTGACATGGTATTTATTGCACACCTCGCAAAGATAAGTAGTCATCGGCTCATTATCGAGTACGCTTAGGCGTTCAGCCTCGGTTTCAGCCTCATCAGCCGTCTTGTACCCGATCTTATGGCTGCAAGACTTTTTAGCGAGCCTGGCGGGATCACGCCACTTTTTAGGGATGTTATTCTGGGTATATTTCTTCCGTTTCATTCTTCCCATCCCATCTCTTGCGGTTGCTCTTTGTATCCTTCATGATTCGATCTCTAAAAGTTACACTTTGACGGAGACGTTTTTGAAATTTCTTTTCTGTCCCCATTGGATCGTTTAACTCATCCTGCCTGTGATAATAATCCACGTATTGGCGGGTCTTTCCGTATGC